>Ga0247824_10002095_pt1 | contig 11113 bp, 12 predicted proteins | sample 13C_PalmiticAcid_FD_194412 | JGI IMG/M metagenome (GOLD analysis project Ga0247824, IMG submission 194412) | Soil microbial communities from agricultural site in Penn Yan, New York, United States - 13C_PalmiticAcid_Day48 | ecosystem: Environmental > Terrestrial > Soil > Agricultural land...
TGTAATAAACGCTCTTTTCTGTGTCTTCGTCCTGCTCGCTCCGTGCAGGCAAACATTCGAGCTGTCTGTTGACGCTCTGAAAGAGGTTGGCGGAACATGCCGCACAACCACTGACGACATGGTGCATGGGTACATACAGAGGACTTGATATCGCACTTGCACTTGGCATTGGAGGAAACAGTGTCGAATCCAAGACCCGGACTCCAGGTTAACGTTACCATCGCTATGAATCGTTTCCCATCCTCGACTGTCGAGCAGCATCACAAGATTCACTTCAGTTCGCGTAAGGCTTGGCCTTGTCGCCACCAAAAGCCAGTCCGCTGACGTCGGCACTGAGCTTCCGTCCCTGGATCATCTCGGCCAACACGACACCGGTGCCAAGGCTCATGGCGATACCCCACGGTCCGTGGCCGGCGGCAACAAACACCCCGCCCTCGGCTCCCGGCCTCGTCACCGTGCCGGCACCAAGATCCTGATCTTGGATCCTCGAGATGATAGGGGTGCCCCACGACGTGACAGGCCGGAAGCACAACCCCTCGCGGACAATGTCCAGGTCATTTTCTCCCTCGGCCCCGGTCCCGAGGATCTCGCTCGCCGCCTGGCGCAGCTGCGCAAGGTTCTCGTGGTACGGCGTCGCCTTCCCCGCGGCCGCGTCCGGAAGGGGCAGCGTCGACGAGTTCAGTCCCGCAAAGTAGATGTGCCCGCCGATGCGGGAAAACATTTCTGGGCAGAACCCTTCGTTGTGCGTGGTGAAGATGGCGTGGCACCCGTTGCTTTCCAACCCGGCATGCCACCGCGGCGACTTCAAGACGAGCGAGTGCCCAGCCAGGCTCTTGATTGGGACCTTGAGTTCCGACTTGGGAAACAGCTCCTGGAACACCTGTCCGGTCCAGGAACCGGCCGTGATAATGAGACGAGAGCAGCCCAGCTCCGTTTCCGTGGAGGACTTGGTATCCACAATCCGGACGCCGGTCAGCTCGCCCTTCCCATTGGTGCTCACCGAGAGCGGCTTCGCGGGGTGGTGCAGCTTCACGCCGCGCTTGACACATTCCCGGACAAGGAACTCGCACAGCAAGAGGGGGTCGACTTGGGCTGTCGTGTCCTCGTCGCTGATGAGCTCAATGTGGTCGCCGTCCAGCCTCCGCAGCCAGGTAGGCGTCTTTCCAGAGAGGGAGTCGAGGACCACGGGGGCGGCATCAGCCCGGCTGGTACCGTCACGCAACCTGACCGGCAGTGTTAACTTTGCTGCTCATTTGCGATGCGCGAACCCGCCAACCAGTCTGGACTGTACATACCAATCATCACCTCGTGTTTGAGAATCGCGGTCTGCCGCCGACGCCGCGTAACTTACACATGTTGCGGGAGAGTAGCCCCATTTCTCCCTTCCGCCATGTTCCTCGGCGAGCCGGCGGTGTTCCTCGAAGCTGAGGGCGCCGAGGGCCGACAGGGAGGGAGCGAACCAGTCTTTGGCGAGGAATCCGCCCGCATACCCAGACGCAGAGGAAAAGAGCTCGGGTGATGGTTCAACCAAGTGTATGGTTGATGGTTCTTGGTGCTGAGACAGATAATACGCCGTGGACACGCCGATGATACCCGCGCCGAGGATAACAGTTTGAGAAGACATGTTTACGTACGCTTGTAGGCTGAAGCTCAGAACAACGTGCTGAACAATGATGAGAGACACGACAGGAACAATGAAGAGTCGACTGGAAAGAGGAAAAAAGAGTAGTGATATACATGAATAGGAAGGATGATCCCCCTCAATCACCCCCTCCACCCCATAGACATCCGCTCGAACGGGTTCGATGGAGACGCGGCATCGGGTCAGGGACCGCTATGGAGAAAGAGATACGCACGCCCTTGTATTAACAATAATTTCTTCCCCGCTCCCCACATGGAGGGGTTCCCAAAATTCTCGGATTGGGAAGCTCAGAAACAGGAACTGTTCGACAACCATCATACCAGGATCCTGCCAAGACGCCAACTTCACTCGAAGGCCCAGCGTCCCCGGTCAAAAAGATGGAATCGAAAGTGGTCATTGTCACCGGCGCAAGCCGCGGCATCGGTCTTGCTGTCGCTCACACCCTCCTGGCGGCATCTCATAAGGTTGTCCTCGTTTCTCGATCCGCCGAGCAGCTTCAAGAGCTGAAGGAGCGCTATCCTTCGCAGGTTGCGTACCTTGCGGCTGATCTGACGGTTGCCGATGTGAGTACTCCGTAGACATCGAGAAACCTTGTTCTGCTTGTTCATCTGGGGGATTCCCTCGCTGCATGGTGGCAAGACCAAGCCATGCAGACGGTGTATTGACTCTTCCACAAGACGGCATTCAGAGTGAAGGAACTCGCCATCCTCACGTTCGGCAAAATAGACGGGGTTGTGGTCAACCATGGTGTGCTGTCTCCCATGACTCGCATCGAGAACGCCTCGATTGAGGAGTGGAAGAAGCTCTACGATGCCAACTTCTTTAGCGCACTTGCACTTGTGAGTCGGAACAGGAAGGCTGCCTGCGGCCAAAGACTAGAACATGCATTGACGCTTTACAAGACCAAAGAGACCATCCCTCACCTCCGGGCTTCGAAGGGTCGAATCGTGTTTGTCTCTTCCGGGGCAGCGACAGGCGCCTACACCTCCTGGGGCGCTTACGGATCCTCAAAGGCTGCCTTGAATTCATTGGCAAAGCATGTTGCTGTTGAAGAACCAGATATCACCGCGGTGGCTGTCAGTCCCGGCCGCGTGGATACTGATATGCAGAAGGAGCTCCGGGAAAAGGGTACGGAGATGGCGAAGAAGGACTACGAAACTTTCACGTCGGATTTCGAGGAGGGCAGGCTGGTCAAGCCCCAACAATCCGGGGGGGTTATTGCAATTCTCGCCGTCGAAGCAAAGCCAGAGCTTTCCGGCAAGTATTTCAAGTGGGACGCGTCGGAAATCGCCGAGTATCGCCGGGAGCAGTGAGACCTAGACTTTACCTGCATGCTGGTCAGCAGTGAACAAGGCATAGAACGAAGCATCCAGGCAAGCGGGAAAGAGGCAATCAGATTAAAAAGAAGGCTTTGAACTTCCTCCACATATTGAAATTTCAGTATTAGCATGGAATATCAAGTTGTTCATCACAAGCTGCGTATATTGTTGAATCATCAAAAAGCGCCTACCTTTTGGAACATTTCTCGCCCTCCTCGTCATCCGGGCCCAGAGCAAGCCGAGTCCCCAGCCAGCGCCTTTCTGTGCCCAGGCCGTCGCGGTGGATCAAGATGTGGTGTGACGACCGGTCGTTGTCGAGAATCGTGACTTAAACTGCTACAAACTGTGCCTTGTTAGCTTGATCCAGGACCAAAAGGCAGTGCATCTCTCTGGGCGGTAAACTTGGAAGCAAATCAGGAATGTCGTTTGGCTTGACAGTGTCTATCACCATAGTTTTGTATGATTGGGGCGACACGAAACATTTCATCATAGAAGGGGGTTGCGAGCGAAAGTGTGGTCTGCTTACCTTACCGTGGCCGGGGCATAGCGTTGCCTACTGCCAGTAGCGAAACACACGCTTCTTCTGGGTTTGTTGATTTCGAAGGAGAAGGGAAGAAAATTGCAGACGCGTCTTTGCTCTTTTGATGTTGTTGTGTCGGTGCCGGAACAACTCGGCGCTTGAATTCGGGGTGGGTCGTGGAAATTTCTTCTCCTGATGGGGTCGCTGGGGTTGCATGGTCGCTGTGGCTAATGCAGGATGAGGGGCACTAAGCCACACGAGGGGTGGGTGCGGCGCCACCGCAGGCATTGGCGCGTCTGCAGCTCACTGACTTGGAGGATGGCGGCCATCTCAGGTATAAAGGCGGCTCACCAACTCCAAGCCAAGGGAGCACCCGGCTCCCTTTGGTTACAACAATGATTATCCGCTCGCCAAATTCATCCAAGGCCATCAGCTTTGCGTCACATCTCCTTTCTCTTTTTATTTGAATCTAATATCCACCACCGCGGCTTCCTTGCCGATTCCCAACTTCACAAGTCGTCGTTGCCTTGACCGTGCGCGAGGGGAGCCTCTTTCCCAGACCTCTCACCATGTCGGACCATGAGTTTGGAGGTTGGCCACCATTTTTCCTTGTTCTGCTCTTTCCGAATCCAATTTTTCGAGTCTTAGGATGGCATGGTTGTCGATGTCATTGCCCCGCCGCTGCATTCGAGTGAATCGCCAGCACTTTTGTTGTTGGTCAGGGCGTGTGATATTTCATCGCCCCTAGCCGTTCAAAGTTGCGAGGTCGCTCAGGACGCGCACCACAAGTCACATGCGCCGCTTCTAAGTTGGCTTGGATTTTGTTTCTGAACCGTCGCCTCAAATCCCTGGCTGTGTTCTCCAAGATGGTCAACCATATTCCCGCGTCAGACCGGTACTGGTTGCAGTTCGACGGCTGCCATCCATGTACTTACTCATCCCACTCCCCTTGCTCTCGAACTCGATGACATGGTTCTGGCCCAGAATACTGACGTATTTGCTAGGCAATGATGACCTCTCTCTCCCAAAGGGTATGTCTCAATTTCTTTTCATCCCAGGCTACCGAGCTGTTGCAGTCAGAGCTAGAATCTCTCGCTGTTGGGTTATATCGGCGGCTGAAGTTGTTGTAGCTGCTGTTTATGCCGCAGGGCATAGGCGGAGGAATCGCCAGGACTCGATCGATCCTCAACCCGGGCGTTGGACGACCGGGCCTTGAGATCTTGAGATCTTTCAGTGGCCGACCAGCAGCAGCAACAGCAGCGACAGCCTCCCGTTACCTGCGCCAACAGGTTGTCGATCAATTGCTGACTTCGTCTCAGCCACCGTCCAAAAGATAGTGGGCGAGATCCTCTCTGGATCCTCTGGCATCGCCTTCTCCAAGGAAGCTCGTGACGTCCTCATAGAATGCTGCGTCGAGTTCATTACCCTCATCAGTTCGGAGGCGAACGAGATCTCAGAGAAGGAGGCCAAGAAGACCATCGCATGTGATCACATCATAAAAGCACTGGACCAGCTCGGTTTTCCTGACTACGTTCCGGCTGTCCTTGAGGCAGCTGCTGAACACAAAGAAGTTCAGAAGGTAGGCATCCTTGGGATACACCCCGCTGCTTTGAGTTGGCTGCTGATTCGGGTCATTAGGGGCGCGAAAAGAAGGCAAACAAGTTGGAGCAGAGCGGTTTGAGTCTGGAGGAACTGGAGCGTCTGCAGCAGGAACAGTTCGCGGCGGCTGCCGCGAGGCATAACTGATTGCCAGGGGCCGAGGAGGAGCTATCATGCCGAGTATAGCGTTGTGCTACTGACGGGGTGGTACGTTGGCATGGAACGCCGGCCGGTTTGTTGTCGGGACGGATGGCACTGCATTATTTGGCGTTTGAGCGTATTTGTTAGAGGGGCGCCAGGCTTTGGTCGTATAGATGGGTTGTTGCCTGCCCCTTATATCCGGCGTTACGCGGGGAGAACTGCTCTCTACTGGGAACTACTCGTCAGCAATTGAGAAACACAACAAAAGGGCTGTAATTCGTGCATGATGTGAGATCCAATTAAGGCAGGTCCAAATCGAGGACCACGCACAACCAGCGCCCAGAAGGGCGGATCAAGAGTCGTTGTGATCGTCCACTGTATTCCAAAGCGTGAGATATCAGCCGCCATCGGCAGCTTGTGGCACCAACATTCACAGAAGGGAGTTTCGTCCAAGACTCATACAAGCTCTATTCGGACCGCCCCCCTTTCCCCGTTCGACCGGGCCTATTTACAAATGGCACCCTCTTCTCGGCGCCTCACGCAACCTAGATCTCTCTCGCGATATATGTCTATTCCTCCGAGGGCAAAAGACGCTTAGTAGCCCTCCTTGCCCCACTTGTTGTACTTGTCATGGAGCCGCTGGACGAAACGGGTCAGCCTTCCAATCGGCAAAGCTCGCATGGGGGGGAAGGCACGTACCTTGGGAAGCTCAACGTCGGGGACAACAACGACGTTGACAGCGCTAGGGGCGTCCTTCGGGGCCGCGCTGGAGTCGCCGCCGGGGTAGTACTGGTACTTGCCGTGGGTAGAGCCGGTCTCCCACGGCATGCTGTTCTTGGCCAGAGGGACCTTCTCCTCGGATGTGGACGTGGTCGGGGTGCGGCCTACGGCAGGAGGAATGCGCCGGTTAGCATTATTGGAAGTGCGGCATGCGCAAGCAGCCCGGCAGGCGTGTATCACGCGCGGGCGCGGGGAGTCTCGTAGGATGACTGACCGAAGTAGTAACCGGCACCGGCAAAAGCGCAGACCATGACACCACCCAGAATCTACATGGCATTGAGCTCCCAGTCAGTCCAATTCTCCCGTCAAAAAACAGGGCCAACTGCGTCTATCGCCGGCCCGCAGTGTTCGGGGGTCGAGTCGTTGCTGGGCCGAGTGCCGGGGGTTTGCCGTGGGAATTTGACGCACCATAATCTCGGGGTTCTTCTTGGACTCGGACTTGAGGGCCTGCTCGCCGGTCGCCAGGCGGCGGGCGGAGGTGGTGAAAGCTCGGCGGGCGATGATGGAAGCCATTGGGACGGTGTTTACGTCGCGATCGGGCGGTGGGGAAGGGGAATTGCTGTCGGGAGGAGCTCGGCGGTTTGGCTGGGTTGCAAGCTTGGATGTGCGGTTGCTCGCTCTCATACGATCGATTTCGTCAAGCCGGAGCTTCGATGCTTGGCATCTAGGATTACATAAGGCAGCAAGGGAGCTTCAACCTTGCCTTCATCGTGGGCCAGTTGGCGGCAGCTGTCATCCCTGCCACAGCTCGGCTTCCTGGCTTGTGGAGTTGGAAAGCGACCACCTCCCCATGCGTGCAGCAATGCAACTCGAACTCGGACCTTACCGGGCTCGCCGGGCACCGCGTCATGCAACAAACAGGAGGATGACCGCCGGCGTCTCGGGCTTCGAGGCAAGCGACTTCTTTTAATGAGAGGCCATGACTTGCAAGAATGTCCCGTATCTAGGTAGCCACGCAAAGAACTGCTTTCACTCTGCTGAGATGCTTCGGGATTTCTAGGCCAGGCTTTAGTGACAAACCTTGAGAGATTCACACACCCCAACCAAGACGTGTGACGGCACTTGTGTGCATTGGGCTGCACAGCGGCATCACGCATGGCACACAGCATGAGCGTTCCCCGTCACGCTCAGGGGTAAGATGGCCAGTGCGGTGCTCGCTTGGGCGGGCAGAAAAGCAAAATGCCAAGGCGCGATGGCAGAGTCCAGCCAGTGAGCTTTTGGGATCGCAAGGGGAAAGAAATCCCGTCTGCTTGGTCAGTCCGCTCAACCAAGTCAAACCCGCGCCCGGACTCGGGGTCAAGAATTGGCTTCACGATTTGCTTCACCACACTCCTTTCATCTCCTTTGCTTTTACTTCGTACTGCTCCTTAATTCACCGTACCGACTGCCCACCCGACTGCCTCCACAGGGCTGTGACTGCTCTAAAGCTTCGCCTCCCATCGAACCCACTTGGACCACTCTCGTGTCATTTCAAGGTTCTGCAACCTGGGTCCAAGAGTCAAGTTTGAGATGCGCCCGGACCCCTAAAATACCTGTCGCCCTCGCCCTCGCCCTCGTCCTCGCCGTCGCATCGAACACCGATTTGCCTGTTCTGCAACCCTCGCTCTGCCGGCCTCGCACGACCGACTATGCTGTGGCCTACGACCAATTAACACTTGAAGGCCGGCCACAACGCCGTCTGCGAGCGATCCCCGAAGGCGACATACCTCGAATCCCGATCCTACCATGGCCTCTGGAGAGGGAGCGCCGCGGGCTCTCTCTCCTGCCGCGAACAACGATGATAGCTTCCCCCAATTCCCGCGCTCCGAGCGCGGCCCTCCAAGCATCATATCCTCGCGAATGACGGACATCATGACCGAAGATGGCGGAGAGTCAGACGCGCAACAGGGCACCGGAAGCCAGAGGAAGAGTGCCCTCTATTCCGAAGGCACCTCACGTCCAGGGACCGCAAGAACAGGCGCTTCACAGAGGACCCCTTGGGCCCAGGGGTCATCTCTGCGCCGCGGCCTGTCGGGCAAGAGGGGGAGCGTTGCTGGGAGCGTCGGCAGTTCATCGTTGGGGGCACGGCCGGCAAGCTCGATGAGCAGAAGCCATGTTCCAACCCTCACATCGCATGCCTTTTTCCGGCCCATGAGCTCGCAAATGCTACAAGCGCAACGCGGAATCGCAAGGCCGACGACAATGAACCGTCAGATCGGGCCGCAGGATGACGTCGGGGAGAACAACCGAGACAGCATTGTTTCGAACCAAGGAGCCCGAGCAGGCATGCACTCTGGTGACGAAGGGGAAATGCAGCCGCCTCCTTCTCGGGGTACCGAGTTTACCGAGCAGGAAACCTACGGCCGCAGAACAGCAAACACGAGCCCGACGCATGGCCATCACCCTGCATCGAGCATGGCAGATAGCGTACGGCCGCTTCAGCGGAAGCCCGAAGCTGCAAGAAACCTCACCCTCGACATAAACAAGGCATACAAAGCGGGGGCAAATGCGCCCACCCCGGTCCGCACCCCCCATTCTCTGCGATCCAGCTTCCTCCTGCAAAGAATGGAGTCCAGCAGCGGCAATCGAGAGATCCAGGGCGGCGAGAAGCTTGAATCTCTCGCCTCGTCGCCTCAGCTCCCACCCAGCACCAGAGATGGAAAGACGCCACCCAAGGAGAAGAACAACAAGCCAGGATTGGGCCACAACTACGAGTACTTCCAGGGCAACACCGTCTTCTGCCTTGGAGGCAGGTTACAAAACACCAGGCATCGTCCTGTGAACATTGCGACTGGAGCTCTTGTCGCCATCCCTGCCATTCTGTTCTTCATTTTCTCGGCGCCGTGGATATGGCGCAACCTGTCTCCAGCTATACCCATCACTTTCGCTTATGTCTTTTTTATCTGCATGTCATCCTTTTTCCACGCATCCGTCACTGATCCGGGAGTAAGCGCCACCCTACCCAGTCCCAACCGCACAGCAGTCCAAGCGCTAACGTTGCCCTAGATCTTGCCTCGAAACGTGCATCGTTTTCCTTCTCAGGACGACAACGAGGATCCTCTCAGGCTTGGGCCTCCGACGACGGAATGGGCCCTGGTCAAGTCCACCGACCCAGCGACTGCCGCGATGGAGGTGCCCACCAAGTATTGCAAGACTTGCAACATCTGGCGGCCTCCTCGTGCCCACCACTGCCGCCTGTGCGACAACTGTGTCGAGACCCAGGACCACCACTGCGTCTGGCTCAACAACTGCGTGGGCCGCCGCAACTACCGCTATTTCTTCACCTTCATCAGCAGCGCCACACTCCTTGCGCTTTACCTCTCTGGCGCATCGCTCGCCCAAATTTATGTCTACAAGAACTCGGAGGCGATCTCGATCGCCGATGCCATCGGCCACTTCCGCGTGCCCTTTGCCATGGTCATCTACGGCTTCATCGCCTTCCTCTACCCTGCCGCGCTGATGGGGTACCACATCTTCCTCATGGCTAGGGGTGAGACGACGCGCGAGTACCTCAACTCGCACAAGTTCCTCAAGAAGGACCGATACCGCGCCTTCACGCAGGGCGGCTGGTTCAAGAACTGGTTCGTTGTGCTGTGCCGCGCCCGTCCGCCGACCTACTACCGGTTTAAGAACACGTACGCTGAGGGCGACCAGCGGCTGGGGACCCACCGGAGGGCTCACCGTCCCCCTCCTCCCCGGCGCGAAGAGTTGGGCTCGAAGGAGGGCGTCGAGATGCAAGACGTCACACCACAGGCCCAACAGCCCCGGGCTGGTTTCTTGGGCCCCATTTCACTGCGGAAGGCCGCCAACTCAGTACTAGGGGGCGGCGCGTGATGCCGGTCCCCCCCGTTTTCCTTGTTTCACACTCTATCTACAATCACTTGGCTCTACTTCAGCAAATTTGTTTCCTTACTGTTTCTTTTCAAGCGGCCGGGTGTGATCTCAACAGCGGCGTTTTCCAGATGCGATTAATGACTTTTGAGCCAAGAAAAAGCTTAGACTTGGTGTGGGCACAACGCCGTTTCTCTGTATTCTCTGTATGTACGATTGGGTTTCCTTCATTCATATACCCTTTGTGTTAGGTGGCTTGCGTCTCGTGGAGCGGAGCCATATGCATGTGTTGTATTCGTAGTTATCACAATCCACGTTGTATCTTTGGACTGCGCTTCCCGATTCCCAGCGCTGCAGTGTCGCAAGTTAGATAAACCCCTCCCACCACCCCTAACAAGCACATACGGCCATAGGCACCAGAAAACTCGGGATCCCGTCCGCTCTCCCCTAGATAAACTGGTGACCGCAGGATCAGTACTCAGGTCGGTGACGACTGGGGAATCCCCTGTGTTGTATGTTTTTGCCTCTGTGCTCCACTTGTCATCCATTTTTGTTGTGGTTGTGATGGTGTCTGGCAGAAGGGAGGGCGACGAGAGGAGCAGCTCTAACCAACAGGAAGCAGAACACCACATTTCGTGGCTGGACATTGAGGAAATGACCCCATGCCCTTGTTGTACAGTTGCAAATGGATTCTATCTTTCCAGATGCTGGCGAGGAAGAGTTCCAGGTCATGAACTTGTCTCTCACCTCTTTCATTCAAAAATGGGGAGGGACGGAAAACAAAAAATCAACGGAACCATTCTTGGCTACCAATCTTCCGCTGTCTATGGATACTCGATTTTATTGATACACTGAGCAAACGCAATCCTTTCTCCGCACTTGCGGTTACGGCGCCCAAAAGCCGTTGTTAACCAACAACCAACGAAGAACTACCCAATCCTGAGACCATTCTCCAAGTTTATAAAATGAAAGCCAAGCACGGCGAACACTCAATGTCCAAACCCAAGTGCGTCCAACGCCGCTTCTTAACCTATCTCAAAACTGACTCCAACCAAGTAGACCAAGAACCCGAGCCCAACTGCGTGTGCCACTGCCCCGACCACACCGCCAATCCGCAACACCAAAGATAACACCTCGGATCAGATCAAGACACCAATAAGCACCAGGGCCCTCTGCCCTAAGAAGAGCCAGCTGGTTCTTCCGTAGCAGCAGCACCTTCCAAAATTTCTAGAGGAGCACCAGCGGGAGCAGGTTCTTGTGCCTCGATGTCGGCAGAAGGAGCTTTTGCCTCGTCTGTGGTTG
>Ga0247824_10002097_pt1 | contig 11111 bp, 13 predicted proteins | sample 13C_PalmiticAcid_FD_194412 | JGI IMG/M metagenome (GOLD analysis project Ga0247824, IMG submission 194412) | Soil microbial communities from agricultural site in Penn Yan, New York, United States - 13C_PalmiticAcid_Day48 | ecosystem: Environmental > Terrestrial > Soil > Agricultural land...
CACACTCTCTCTCGCCCGCTCTCTCCTCGCGCGCGTAGTTCCTCTACAGTGGCCCCAGTGTTAGACGCCCACCTTGGGCAGAAGAATGAGTAACTTGGCTCCTTGACACCCTTGATGTGAGCCCTTTACGCATGGCTGCTTAAGGCTAGAGTGCGGCCGTGGCGATGAGGACGGAGGGGGGAACGGGATGTTTAGGTCGTGGAAATTGTTTCGCCACTGGGCGTGCAGCATGAAGCCCTGATGTGTGCCGTGATGTGGGAGCGACAGTCTCGGGCCGCGGCCAGCCAGACTTCCCAATTTGGGCTAGCGCAAGCCGACGTTTCTCGTTCTGGACTAACGTCGTATTTTTTTTAATTCTGGATTAACCTCATTGGGTATCTTGGATTACATGGTTGCAACGCTATGAGGGCTGCGCCGCATCACATTGCAGAATGCAGATGTCAGGTTTCAGCTTCCGCTTTTACCCCTGCTGCTCCGGCGGGGTCGCGCGAGCAGGGTGAGCAGGGTGAGCCAAACGCGGCGAGTGCTCACCCCTGCTCACCCTGCTCACCCTGCTCACCCCATTGGAGGGTGAGCCCGGAGCGATGCGCGCAAGAGTGCAATATTCCCGTCCCCAATAACCGTCCACTCTTGCGGGATTGGCTCTGGCCGTGCTCCAGCCGCTTTAAGCGGCCTGGGCGAGCCCAGGTCGAAATCCCTCGAAGAACTCTAACCAACCACCTCAGCAGCACTCTCCCGCGACTCGTTGTGCAGCCGCAGCGGGGAAGGGGGTGGGTGAGAGAACTGACAATAATCCATCTTGAACACATAATTACGGATTGCCTACTTCGCCGCTTCAAGCCAACTGTAACGGTCCCAGAAATAGATTGCAAGTATTGAACAGGCGCGCGGCACCGCCAAAAGAGACACACAACACCACCACCTTAGCTCTGGTCTGAGCACCTCCGTGCTGGTGGCATGGATCTTACGGAGGAGCGCAGGGCCTTTGTCTTGATGGATGGATCTGAGCCTCGACAGGGACAGAAACGCGCCACGGACACCTGCGGCCTTCTGGTCTAAAGAGCATAATGTGTGTAATTAGAATTGCTTGCCCAGGACCTGATTGAACAGGGTCCCAGGACTCAAGGAACCTCTCAGGAGAAACGAAAAAGGCGGCACACCCCGCAAAAGCTATTAATGAAGCCGACTCTACGAGTACAACTAAGCTTGAGGAAAGGGACGAAAAGACAAAATGGCCACCACAACGCGTTGGACGAGGGTCACCGAGGCCTCTGCAGAGCTCGGCCCGTTCCACCAGCGCCTCTAGCTGAGCCTAACGAACGAGACGTCATCGATGTAGATATCGTTGATCCCCTGCGCGCTTCCCGGGGTGCCGACCCGATTGCCGGAAATCACAAAAGCCATGTTCACCCAGGACGTGGCCGCCGTAAAGGTCAGCGTGCCCGCCTGCCACTGATTCGGGGTTATCACAGGCGCCGAGCTGTAGTCATAGTTGGTCACCAACTGAGGGAACGCCCAGGCAGAGAGCGAGGTGACGGCATTCGCGTTCGTCTGCAGCGCCGAATACGAGAACCGGTAGGTAGCCCCCGGTACCACGGAGAGGCCGTTGATGGTGATGTAGTCGGAGAAGCCGTTGGTGTTGTCGGTGTGCATTGTCAGGCTGTAGTCGCCCGTCTTGGGCATGACCGAGCCCACCGAGACTTGCAATGCGGAACCCGCTCGCTCGGTCACGGTCCAGTTGTCCATCGTGCCAGACTCGAAGCTGGGGTCGGGGATGAGGTTGACGCCGATGGTTGGGACCGGCGTCGGTTCCTCGCCCACGGTGTAGGTGCTCGTCGCACAGTTGGAGTCGTAGCTGCAGATGAGGCTGGCCGTCGGCGCTCCCAGACAGTCGTACACGCTGGACGCTGTTACCGAGTTCGCCACGTAGCCATTTGCCGGCCAGCACGTTGTCGCTGCGGGCGCGAGAAGCGCGGTGTACGACAGGAGCTTGTACCTGCACCCGCTGGCGTAGGAGTCGAGTATCCGGCCGCCGGCGGCCGTCATGGACTTGCACTCGGCGAACAACTTTCCCGGAGCGAAGCATGCGGCGGGCGATCCGTTGTATGTGGGCGTCGGGGGACAGCTGGTGATGGTGGTCAGGTCCGGCGTCGGAGTCAACGTGGCCGTGGACAATGTCAAGGTCGGAAGAGATGATTCTGTGGTCGAATCTTCGGAAGCAGATGATGTCGGGAACGGGGTCGCTGTAGCCTGGTCTTGGGTGGTTGAGACGACGGTGTCGGTGATGGACGGTGCCGAACTGGCTGGTCGGCACTTTCGGCCGGGCGCTGCCGAGACTGCCGTGGCCAACAGCAGGGAAAGCGGCAGAGCCCGCAGGGTGGCGTAGATGGAAGGCATTTTGGAGGTTTGGCCGAGGACTAAAGCGAGCGGCAGTCGTGCGGCAGCAAAGGTCAAAAGAGAAAAAGAGTGACGAGGAAAGGTGTCGGGTTTTGGCGTTGCCCGACGTTTTCGTCATTACTTATGGGATACTCACTCCCGCGGCTCCTTCTGCTCGCCACGCACTCGCCATCTCTGCCAAGTCCTGATTCCCGTTTTTTCAAGTTAGCATTTCCAATTTGCCCCGAGCTGAGTGTGGGGGCTTTTCGCAGTTCTACGTGGTCTGGATTTCGATAGCGTGGTGTTGGCGAGGACTGCCTGGTGCTGGTATCCACACTGCTGGGCACTTTGCTTCTTCGGGAGTTCGAGCTACTCAGCTGACTGGGGGGACCTTCCAACGAAGAGTAGAATGCAGATGTCAGGGTTTCAGCTTCCTGCTTTTACCCGAGCTGTGTGGGCAGCGAGAGCCAAAAGCGGCGAGTGCTCACCCCAGCTCACCCTGCTCACCACCCTGCTCACCACCCTGCTCACCACCCTGCTCACCCTAGTTGGCGGGTGAGCCGGAGCCCTGCGCGCAAGAGTGGAATATTCCCGTCCTACGTCCCCGCCTGCTGCGAGGCTCCCGAGAACACAAGAGTGGTGGAACCTGTTTATACAGGAAGGGTGTGTAGTCTGAACCTCTGAGGTTGTTCTGGGTATTGTAGCATCATGCTGATGGGAGATTGTCAGCCTCAGTACCTAGTTCATACACTGCCCCCAAAGCACGTTCGAACTCCTTGTAATATCGAGATGTACACCAGGGCATCTTCTTCAAGTGCTGATGCCGCCCATGTCTTCCTCAATCTTGGCCCAAACCCGGGGCGTCAGGATGCCAGTGAGCCAGCAGTTGTCGCCATGGTCATTGCCTATCACAACGATCACATTCCTAACCGCCTGGCTCGGCCGCATGGACTGCGCGTGCTGGAACTCAACCGTGCCGGGCGGGTTCCTTCTCGACTCAGCAGTATCGCCAGCGCGTATGACCGCAGGACTGAAGTCGGCTGTCCTGAACAGGTCTGCCCGGGCCCAGTTGGTGAAGGGCATCAGCAGGGCCGAGGGCTCGCCGCACAGAAATGCCTGGTCGCGGCCCGCTCCTGCTTCCCGCCGCAGCTGGCGTGCCATAGCCAGAATCTGCCCCTCAGTCGCCTGCTCCTTCAACTGGCGCCGGTTCTCCAGCGCGATATGCCCCATGGATCCGGTCGCCGCCGCGGCGGGTAGGCAGGTGAAAGCTGCGACCGCCATATTCTGGACGAACAACCCCGGCGCCCGGATGAGCGATGCGAGCCTGAACCGCGCGTTGACCGCGTGCAGTACCATCACCGGCCGCGGCTGCGGCAGCGAAGACGCCACAGCGCGCAGCGTCCAGGCCGTCAGCACATCCCCCTCACTGATGAAAGGCTCTTCGCCGCCGCTCTCCGGGGCAGGGAGGCTGCCGCGTGCCCGATCCCGCAACTGCGCCATGGCGGCCTTTGGCAGAAAGACAGTACGTGTCTCGACCCGGTTCCACAGCAAATCCCACGCAAACCGCAGGCCAAACACCAGCATCCCCCACCCGCCCATCCGCCTCTGCCACACCCTGGACTCCTCCTCCTTCCCCTCCTTCTCCGCGGGCGTGTCCACCGCTTCACACATGGCGTCTTGCCGCGCACCGAGCAGGGGCGGCACCTCCGCCTCCCGCCCGGCCATCACCAACGACCAGCCGTGCAGGAGTGCCTGCTGGCCCATGACGTCCATGAGCGTATGCGGCCATGAGAGGGCCATGAGGGTCGCGTCGTTGAAGGAGGTGATGTGCAGGGAGAGTTGGGGGATGTCCTGGGAGAGGAAGTCCTCGAGCGTCTCGGGCGCGTCGGCACGGGCGGCAAAGAATCGGAATGCCTCGGGTCCGCTCTGGATGGATGGGGCGTCTGTGGCTCTGGGGAGGGTCGCTGCCAGTGGGTGGTCCCGGATATTCACAGACAGGGCCTGATGCGTGTACGACACGGCGGGCCGTTCCAGTGTGAAGGGTTGAGGGACGTGGATCTCTAAGCCCCCGTTTGCCTGCAAGACAGTAAGCATGAGGACTTGGTTGGCCGCTCATCAATGAGGAAGCTCACCTTCAGTCTTAGCCGACCGCCAACTTTTCTCCAGTCGCCGATCTCCAGCAGCCCCGACAGCGATGCGTGCAACTTCTCAGGGTCCAGCACATCGTTGAAGCGCAGCGTCCACGTGACGACGATATTCCGGAGCGCTTTGGTGTCATCCAGCAGGTGGACGGGGTAGATGTCGTCGCTCTCGATCCTTGGCGGAGGGATTCTTGCGGGGGAGGCTCCGAGCAACCGCCATAACGCTGCCATGTTGTAGATCGTTAGTCCAGGGGCGATGCCGGGAACTGCGTCAGAATATGAATGATTGCTGCAAGCCGCAGTTGAGAGTCTGACGGGACTTTGAAGCAAGAGGAAGATGTTGTGAACTGCACCTGGGGGACAAGCCACAGATAGGGGTAATTCGCAGGGGTTAGTGCTTGGTTGGATGCAGGGAGATTGCAGTGGCGTTCGGGGCACTTTCACCCAAGAAGGGCTAAAGTCTCTTGGAAACGAGCGAAAATGAATGGGACCACAGCTGAATTTCTCTGGATACCCTCAACCCATGGACGGGCTCTCACCGAAACGACTGAATGAACAGACACAAAGGAGAAAATACCACCCCACCCAAACCACAACCACTGAGTGCTACCACTCCCACCTACGCGCTCGCCACCCCAAATGCCCTCTCCAACTCCAACAGCCTCCCCGCCGTATCCCTCATCGTCTCCTCTACCGTCCTAAACCGCATCCCTAGCACCGCATTATCTCCCTCCGCCTCAATCCTCGCCATCACCACCTTCTTATCCTCCCCGCTCTCCCTCGGCAGCCGGCCCTCCAACTCCCCCACCTTCCCCAGCGCCCGCACCAGTCCCGTGTAGGTCATCCCCTTCCCGTCCACCAGCAGCCTCTTATCCCTTGCCCCCGGCGCGGTCAGAGCCTTGACGTGGGCGTCCGCGAGATCGCGGACGTCGACAAATGACGGGAAGCTGGTGGGCGGGATCTCGTCATGGGTGCCGTTCATGAGGGAGTAGATGACGTTTGTGCTGTAGTTGAGGCTGGCAAGGGATTTGAGGGGTTGGAGCGGCGGGCCAAAAATGAGCGCCGGGAGGAGGACGGTGGTGGTGAAGGTGGGCTTGTTGGCGGTGATGAAGGACCAGATGGCGAGCTCGCCTTCTTTTTTGGCGGAGCAGTAGGAGATGTAGGCGTTGTTTTGGGCGCGCGCGTCGGCTTGCGTGATGGGCAGCCAGGTTGTGTTGGTGATGGGCCCGGCGAGGAGTTCGTCGGGCGAGCCGGTGGTGAGGGCGTTGACCGAGCCGGTGACGGCGATGGATTTGAGGGTGGGGGCGGTGCGGTGGGCGGAGCGGAGGAGGGCAAGGTTGCTGGATGGTGGTTAGTTGCTGGTCAGGGAGGGGGAAATGGTGTGAAAGAGCGGATGGTCTTACCCGTCAACGGTCGGTCTCAGATAGTCGCTCTCGTAGTCGGTGTTGGCCGGGTTGTCAAGCAAGGGAGCGGCAACATGGACGACCTAAGATGCGGGCTCAGAATTAGTGTCTTGCGGCGGAAGACAAGGGGGGGAAGGGCGGCGCACATGGTCAAAGCTGTACTTTCCAAACACCTCGTCCCAGTTGCTCTCCTCGGCATAATCCTTGACCACAATGAGTTCGAGTTTGTCCTTCCACTCAGGATGCAGAGCAAAGATCTCGTCGACCAGGTTGGCACGACGGACGGTGCCGACTACATTGTGGCCTGCAGCGATGAGGGAGTTGATGACGTGGGCTCCGACGAAGGAGTTGGCGCCGGTGAGGAGCGTGGTGGGCATGGCCGCAGATGGTTTCTGGGTTGCTGGGTATGTTGCGATTGTTTGAGGGTTCTACGGTGCCCAGAGACGTGTGATGGAGAAGGTGTAGACCTGCAAGCCTTCGACAATGCGGAGGCCGCTCCGTTTATAGTCCCATGACAGACACGCCCGTATCTGGGCTCAGGAAGCATCGTATCCCTTTGTCGTGCCTACGTCTACCTGAGTCTGCCGTCCCGAGTGCCATCCCGAGCCGTGTAAGTGACGCGGGGTGACATAAAGCTGTTGGTTGCTTGCAAATACGTCCCAATTCATGCCACACAATGCTTGTCAGCAACGCTCAGTCAGCACACCCCAGTTTCCGACACTCCCCGCTCCCTCGAGCTCATGGAATGGACCGGCATGTCGCAGTCGGTTCTGCAACCGACTAATATCAAGCTGCATGGGGATGACAAAGCGCCCGAACCAGGGCTTGTGACCACAATCTGCAGTCGCCGATTCGGCTGGCTGGGCCGCTCTCGCTCAGTGGAATCTAGACCGGCCCATGCGGCGTGGGGTTGTGATGCATGGTGTTGGCGGAGTGATATTTCGCTGGTATCGTGCAGGCTCAACGCAATCTGAACCAAAACTTCCTGCGCCCACGCTATCACGGGTTTCCCGAGCCTCGTCGGCAATGGAGACGTCGGGGAGGAGGCCGAGTTCACCGTAGAGATCGGCGTACCCGGCGACGGCACAGGCGCGGCCGACCTGGGTCATTCTTTAGATACCGCGCTGGCCGGGTGGTGCCTGGCAGGCAAGGCAACCCATCACCAACTTACCTTGTCACCAGGCCTCTACGACAATGGCGTCTGGATGCGAGCTGATGCTGTTCGCTGTGCCTGATGATTGTGTCCATTATTGGCGTGATCGGCTTCGAGCTGGCTGGGCTGGTCAACCTGGTGCGGTTTGGGGTTCATCGCGGGCGACAACGGCAGCGCGGCTAGCCACGCCGACGTTGATGGCATGGGGGCCATGTTCAAGAAGAAGAGCGCCATGGCCTCGTCGGTTCTCGACCGCTACGTTGCGTATTGCGTGGGAGGCAGTTGGGAGACATTTCATGTTTGTATTCGTCTTGAATCTCAGAAAGCCGTCCACGGTTCACACAACTCCATGTCGCCACGAACAGATCGTGCTTGCATGCGCCACGGTCTATGGCAAGGGAGGGGGAGGTTCGAGGAGACCGGTCTGGAATCCCGGGGTACGGGGTCCACCCTTGCCACAGCATAGCCAAAAGTGGGCCTCGGGATGCGGAGGAGTGGACGAGTCGAGCTGCATCATCGCTTGCACCGAGGCGAATCCACGACTCGGTGGATGTCAGCCCGAGCTTCGGCCAGCCCCAATGCCAAAATTGTCACGTTTAGGGGATCACACATCGAATTAACGTTTCGTCGCGCCGGATCGTCCCCCTGTGTGAGGGATCAAGGTGGCCCCGACTGGACCCTGGGAACCACTCAGGGGCTAACACACAACTTGTCCCAAAAGCCAGCACCCTGTGAGCTGCCTGTGTCGCTTAACGATCTCTTTTGTCTTTGTGCCAAAGGCCAGTCGAGACAAGATAGCTGACTGGAGCTGAACAAGATGGCCGAATCCTCGACCACTGCCATGCCCACCGGTGGCCGCGTCGTCGACCTGCGTTTCGAGCACGACGCGTCGTCCAACAACCTCGGAACACATGTGCAACGCCCGCGCCTGTCATGGAGATTCGCAGATACACTCGACAGCTTTGCCCAGCAAGGGTACGAGATCCTACTCTACGACCAACCCCCCTCGGACGAGATCCAGCCCATGCATCGAGCAGAGGTCGCTTCGGAGCACAACGTCCTGGTCCCTTGGCCATTTCCAAATAGCTTGCAGTCGAGACAGCGACTTTTTGTCCGAGTGCGTGCCTGGGGCAGAGACGGGGACATGAAGACAGCATGGAGCAACATTGCCAGCATCGAGGGAGGCCTCCTGGACCGCAATGAGTGGAAGGCCCAGCGCATCTCCTCTCCTTGGGAGTATCCCAAAGAAACCCAACAAACAGAAGAGCTGTTCCGAAAGCAGTTTCGAATCGACGTCGTCAAACCCGTCACCGCAGCCCGCCTCTACATCACAGCGCAGGGAGTCTACCAGGCTGAGATCAACGGCCAGGCCGTCGGCGACCACGTTCTTTCCCCCGGCTGGACCGTCTACGACAGGCGGCTGCGGTACCAATGTTTCGACATCCTGGAGCACCTCTGCCCGTCCTCGAGAGTCAACACCCTCGGAGTGAGGGTGGCTGAAGGCTGGTTCTGCGGCCGCCTCGGCTGGGGCGGCGGGACCCGAAACATCTGGGGCGACCGCCCTGCGTTGCTGGCCCAGCTCGAGATCACGTACACCGACGGATCCATGGACACTGTCACGACCGATTCTTCCTGGGCCGTGACTAAAGGCCCGACGATCACCGCGGAACTCTACCACGGCGAGAAGTACGATGCGCGACTGGAAGTTGCGGGTTGGTCTGGGTTGCCCAATGGCATTGACTTGCCAGGCCCCCAAGATGGTTGGGAGAGCGTGGCAGTTTGCGATCCCCTGCCCAGCGACATTCTGCTCGTTGCCGAGGAGGCCGAGCCCGTCCGGCGCATCACCACCATCCAGCCACAAGAGATGATAACCACACCGAGCGGCAAGACGGTTCTGGACTTTGGCCAGAACATGGTTGGCTACACCAGGGTCAAGAAGGTCCACGGCGCCCGTGGCTCGACAATCTCGCTCTCCCACGCGGAGGTCCTCGAGCACGGCGAGCTGGGCCGCCGGCCGCTCCGCGTCGCCGACAACCTAGACCAGTACACCCTCGCAGGCTCCCCCGACGGCGAGTCCTGGGAACCGCGCTTCACCTTCCACGGCTTCCGCTACCTCCAAGTCGACGGCTGGCCCGAGGACAGCGCCACCCAAGCCAACCTCTTGTCCTCAATCGAAGCAGTGGTCTGCCACACGGACATGAAACGCACCGGTCATTTCTCCTGCTCCGACGCCCTCCTCACCCGCCTCCACGACAATGTCGTTTGGGGCATGCGCGGCAACTTCCTCAGCATCCCGACCGATTGCCCGCAGCGGGACGAGCGGCTGGGCTGGACGGGTGACCTGGCCATTTTTGCGCCGACGGCAACGCTGTTGTATGACTGTGTCGGGATGTTGAGGGAGTGGTTGAGGGACGTGTTCTTGGAGCAGGGGAAACATGGGGGTGTCCCGCCGCTGGTGGTGCCCAACGCGTTGGGGAAGGATCCAGTGTTTGGGAGGGTCCGGCCGGCGGCGGTTTGGGCGGATGTTGTTGTCCTTGCACCCTGGGCGTTGTACCAGGCCACGGGCGATGTTGAGATTCTTCGGGAACAGTATCAGAGTATGCTGGACTGGATAGCGAGTATCCCGAGGAACTCGACTGGCAATCGTCATCTCTGGGACACGTCGAATCCGCAGCTCGGCGTAAGAGTCCCTCTCCCCTAACCTGCCCAGGAACAGCAAACCAGGACTGACATTACAATGATCACAGGACTGGCTTGACCCCACCGCTGCCCCCGAGAACCCCGCCGCCGGCCGCACCGACGCAGTCATCGTCGCGGACGCCTTCCTCATCCACTCCCTCGAACTCACCGCCTCGGTCGCCACCATCCTCAACCACCCCGCCGACGCCGCCCGCTTCACCGCCGAAGCAGCCGCCGCCAAAATCGAGTTCGCCCGCGAATACATCACCCCCAACGGCCGGCTCGTCTCCGACTCCCAAACCGCCCACGCGCTCGCCCTCGTCTTCGACCTCTTCCCCTCCCCCGAGCAACGAGCAGCGGCATGCAACCGCCTGGCTTTCCTCGTGCAGAAGAACGCGTTCAAGATCGGGACTGGCTTCGCCGGGACGCCGTTCATCTGCGAGGCACTGGTGCGGGCGGGCCATGAGCAGGTCGCGTACGCGATGCTACACAACAAGGAGTGTCCGTCGTGGCTGTACCCCGTCACGATGGGCGCGACGACGGTGTGGGAGAGGTGGGATGCGCTGTTGCCGGATGGGAGCATCAACCCGGGGGAGATGACGAGTTTTAACCACTATGCGCTGGGGGCTGTTGCGAGGTTTCTGTATGAGCGGGTGGCGGGGCTGCAGGCGATGGAGCCGGGGTGGAAGCGGTTCCGGGTGGCGCCGGTGGTGGGCCGGGAGTTGACGTGGGCAAGGGCGGAGGTTGAGACGCCGTTTGGGACGGTGGTTGGTGCGTGGACGTTGGAGGAGCTGAAGGAGGAGGGGGATGCGAGACTCCGCTTGGAGGTGCTCGTTCCACCAAACACGTCCGCAGAGGTGGTCTTCCCGGAAGGCACTGGGAGAGAGCCGGTTGTGGTTAAGTCGGGCGAGCACAGATTCTCGATGCCATTTAGGAGAAGGACGGACTGGCCAGTTGAGCCCATTCCGTTGTTCTGATTCTTCCAAGATAGAATGGAATGTATTATTACGGTATGAACAGCACTACTCGGCCCCCGTGCAGTAAACGCCATTTCACCCCTCAAGATGTCCGTAACTTGGTTGTGATATCTGGCCTTGGTCTGCCTGTGCTGGCAAAGCGCCTGGAGACATCAATAAGGGCAGTTGTGTTTTTTTTGTTCCTAATTACTCGCTGCGTTTCCCAAGCTTGCCCGGACGTCGGCCCAGTCGTCGGTTCCATGCAGAGCAGTCAGCCGTCCGACGAGCTCAGGCGACGACAATACCATCACCCAGCCGACCCACTCCTTGGCCAGCACTGGACCGAGGACCCTCCCGTTGGGAGCAAGACATTGTCATGGCCCCTGTCGTGGCGTTGATGGGG
>Ga0247824_10002099_pt1 | contig 11103 bp, 9 predicted proteins | sample 13C_PalmiticAcid_FD_194412 | JGI IMG/M metagenome (GOLD analysis project Ga0247824, IMG submission 194412) | Soil microbial communities from agricultural site in Penn Yan, New York, United States - 13C_PalmiticAcid_Day48 | ecosystem: Environmental > Terrestrial > Soil > Agricultural land...
TGATGATGCGACAAGGCTCAAGTTCCCTCTCTCTCTCTTCATCAACAAACTTGCGCCCCCCCTCCCAGCAACTCCTGCACGCGCTTCAATGGCATTTGTAGGATCCGAAATAAACAATGGGCACTGTGTGGAAAGACAGGAAGTCTGGACCAACCGAGCGCGTTTCATGGTCTGACAATGATTTCAATCTATTGCAGAGAATTGTCTCTTCATTGTGTCGGCCCATGTCCTCCAAGGCTTCACCGCCGACCCCTCCCCCTGATGTGTTGTTGGGTCGAGGAATCCAACTGAATTGCACCATTTGTGGGTCCCCTCGTCCTTTGGCCACTGCCCTCCTCCAAAATCAACCACCCCTCGAATGCTCGGAAAAAAAGCCCGAGTCAGGGTCCGCATCACCACAAGGGTTCAAATTGTAAATTGGCTTTGTGTGACACGGAAGAAGTTTTGGCACAACAAAAAACTGGGCTGTAGGATGGAGAGGGGGAGAAATGCTTCCCCCCTCTGTCAATTGGACGACATGAGCCGTTGGAGAGGAACACAAAAAAAAAAAAAAGCTAGCCCGATGAAATCAGGAATAACGATCGGCTGGGAATCTCTCGTTTGTCTGGCGTCTGTACCTCTTTTCTTGCAAGAACCCAAAACACATGTGAAGTACAGCCATCCATCCCATCTGCACAACAAGAGTGGACCCTCATTCTTCTAACACATCTCCCTGCATTCCAACACCCAAACGCGTGTATAGACCTGTTTGTTGGCTCAGAGATGCATTCCATAGTCATCTACAGGCACGTTATCCCGCTGTCCTATATACCAGAAAGCAAGGAGTCATCATCATCGCGCTACTCTTGTGGCTGAATGGTATAATGAGTGTTTCGCGTTTATTAAGGTACGGTATCGAGATGGTTCGACGATAAATATCATAGAGTAGAACGCTTATTAAGCGCGCAACGATGTGTGTTTTGTGGAAAGTATTGTTACATGCAAGGGTCGTTGATGAAACAGGGACAAGGTCTTGGCCCTCTCTCAATTGTCATTTCTTTGATTTTTTCCCGTATCTTATGAGACGATACCAGCGATACAAGCCGAGATCAGGGTCGAGATCGCGCCCGAGAGACAGGCCGAGAACGACAAGCGGGCAATGGCGTCTGCACGATCAGGAGCCAATGTCAAGAACAGTGAGATTTGTGTTCCAATGGATCCAATGTTGGCGAAAGAAGCCATGGCATAGGTGGTCAACAAGGCTGTGCGAGGGTTCAATGTGCCCTGAATCTTGGTGAACTGAGCGAAAGCTGCAAACTCGTTCAAGATGAACTTGATACCCATGGCTTCAGCTGCGGGAGTGAGGTCCGAAGAAGGAATACCAATCAACCAGGCCAAGGGATACAGGATCCATGAAGCAATCTTCTCGATCGAGATGTCGACGCCATAAAAGTGGAAGATCCATCCAAGGATGCCGTTGGCAAGACCCAAGAGTGAGATGACAGCCAAAAGCACAGCAATGATGACAATGCACAACTTGATACCGAAGATGGCTCCGTTCGAGACGGCGTGAATGGCATTGGATTCACGATCTTTGTAAGCGGGAGCAACAGCAGTACCCTTGGTGAGAGGGACCTCCGTTTCAGGGAATCGGATCTTGGAGATGACGATGGCGCAAGGCACAGACATCATACAGCAGGTCAACAGGGCGGTGGCATCAGTGCCGAAAGACAAGAGACCCAAGAAGACGGATCCTGAAATGGTGGCGAATCCAGAGGTCAAGACCTGGTGCAACTCGGCCTCGGTCATCTCAGAGACAAAGGGACCGACCAACATGGAAGCCTCGGACATTCCGACAAAGGGTGCAGCGCAAGCAGCAACGCACTCGACACCCGAGATGTCAATGACGTGAATGACGAGCGAGGCCATGTTGGCAACGACGGACTGAACAATGTTATAGTAGTACAGGCACTGGATGACGGCGGCGAACAAGATGATAGCGGGCAGGACGGAGATGGCAAAGGATCCTCCAAAATCGATGGTCTCGTTATGGAACGTGGCTGAATTGGGGCCAAAGATGAATTCGCGACCCTGCTTTGCAAAGCTGAGGAAGTTCTCGGCTTGCTGCGAGATGAATTGGAACACATTGTAGCCAACGTCCCAGCGGATGATGAGGAGAGCGAGGATGTACTGCATGAAGATTCCGGTCCAGACGATCTTCCACGAGATGGCCTTGAAGTTCTATGTGGGGTCCAGGTGATAAGATGCACAAGTGCGTCAGCAAGCTGTTTTGGACCCTGTCAACATGTTGTTGTTCTTCTTCGCGACACGGGCTCAGTGTAACGTGGGCAATAGGCAGCAAAGCTGCCACGAAGGCAGCTCTGATGCGAATCGTGCCTCATCGGCATCTGCCACGCGGACACATGCTGATGAGGCCGGAGTAAGAACTGAAAACAGACGTTCCCATGGAAAGTCTCCCTCTTATGAAGCATCCGGCGCAGTGGGTTTTGTTCATCTGGCCATGGTATGTTGAGTTTAGCAGCCAACCTCGAGCCTAATAATAATTTTCATCATAGGCGCAAGGCCAAAAGGCAGATTGACCCCACCCCCACCCCTACCCCGCACTCGCTTTTATCAACTTGATCCACCTTTTTTTGCCAGGGACGAAAAAGCTCGCCGCGGCCTAATGGTCGCCATGAAGGGAGAGGAAACGCGCACGCGTGTGCATGTGTGTGTGTGTACATGCGTGATGGCAAGGGAGTCATGAACGAGAATGGATCGCAAGAGGCGATAGATTACCTTGGAGAATGCAACAGTGATCAAGATCAGGACAACGAGACCCAAGCAGGAGATCAAGCGCTGGACACGGGTACCATGGACATCATCGGCCCTCAAGGCTGCAGTCAAGATCAGTGCGACTGGAGGAACACCAAAGCCGATGACCTTGACAGCGATGCTGGGCAGCATATTGATCACTTTGGCGATACCGTTCCAGACAAAGGCGAATGGCCAGGAGAGGGTTCCATCGGGGAGGTGCTGGAGCAGCAACCACCAGACGACAGCGGCGTAGAGCAGTGAGAGGACGAGGACATTGCCCTCTTTGCGGATGATGACGGCGGGGATGAAGAGGCCGGTGCAGATGAAGAAGGTGAGGAGGTGGTTCAGGAACTTTGAGTGGCGGTGGTAGAAGCCGAAGCGGCCATGGTACGATCGCTGAGAGAAGGTATCGTCGTCATCGTTGTTGAGGGCTGCTGCGAGGCGGGGCTGGGCTTTTTGTCTTCGTCGTCGAACATGGTGGGGGGGGAGAGGAGGCAGAAAGAAGAAGAAGGAGTGAAAGGAGAAGAAGAAAGAGAGAAGGAGTGAAAAAAGAAGAAGAAAGAGAGAAGGAGGAGGTGGTGGAGATAAAGAACAGCTCGACAAAGAGGGAAGGGCGGGAGTGGAAGAAGGGGAATTTATAGACATCTGGGGTGGAGTTGTAGTAGTCAAAACACTGCACACTGCACACTGCACACTGCACACACTGCACACAGTCAGTTCACAGCAGCACTGTCGGACCCTGAACCCCCTACAGCAGACGGATCCAGTCGTCCATTGCTCAGCGAGACCCACCCACTCCCACTCCTACTTCCCCACACTTCCCCACACGACCTTGACTGCCCCTGTCATCCTGTGCACACACTCGACACACACTCGACACACACTCGACACACCCCGTTCGTAGCCACTTGGAGTCCCACATGAAAAAAAAAAAAAAAAAGGTCGTGGAATGCTCCTCGATCGCGGTTTGGATTCCCCTCGGGGGATGTTCAAGGAGAAGCGAACCTCTATTCTCTTTTCGACTCCCGCCAGCCTTATGCTCAAGGTTGTCCGTTCGCAGGTAAGTACTGTCCGCCTCGTACGCCACGTTGAGTGCTTAGAAGCATTGCTTGTCATCACCGAGGACACCACCACCGCCACCACAATGCTTGGGAGCAAGGAGAGAGAGAGAGGGAGAGAGAGGATGACAATCTCATCCCTTCGAAATCTTTTGCACCACCCGATTTCCCAGTGTAGAAAACTCGACATGTTACACCGACCCGATGATCACTCGGTACATGTACGTACGACTCTTGTGTAGCAGAACCACGATCTATCAACGCAGACTCCTCTCTCTCCTCACCACTCTGAACCTGTTGCAGCTTTGCAATTGGCTTCGAGCTCCATTCGTCTTGTCCAATGGTTCCTTGTCCAGCCTCTTACTCGGACCCAACCCCGCATGCAAAATATAAAAATATACCATATGCAGATGCTATATAGTACTACAAAGCAGGGAACCCGCTGATGATTTTGAAAGGCCGTTTGTTCACACCTGCTGCTCACTCTCTACTCTATGTTGGGTCCATTCATTTGGCGATGATTCGACGAGCATGCGGGGTAACGTTCTGGAACCGCCCCTCTCTTCATCCTCCTTGAGCCTGCTCCGCAACATCAGTGAAATGAAAAAAATAATGAGTGTGGTTGTGCATTCTGCACTCAAATAAGGCAAAGAGGCTCTTTCCCAGGACTGAACGGCATATTGGGCTGATATTCCGACCTTTGCAAGGGCTCTTTCAACGCATTTGCATTCAGCCAATGGTCATTGCCGTTGTTGTCGTACAAGTGGAAGAAAACGGAAATGGCCCCACGCCTCATACCCATTCCATGGGTTATGGTTCATGGATGTTCAGCAATAATCCCTCGACTCTCTCGACTCGAGCGTCTAGACCCCTCATGAAAGAGGTAAAAGCTGGTGATCGCTTCGCAACACGGTCCCAGTGCTGTTGAGTCCATCTTCGACTGATCTGCTCTCCCCCTCACTTCACAATCAGCAATTCCATTTCCATTCACACGACTTGGAGATGCTGGTTCCTGGATACTGTTTGGGCAATTACTCCTAACGCCCAGCCATGGGTTCCTGGTATCGGCTGTTGAGGGCGCTCAATCATCCCATTGAAGTGCCAGGAACCTGGATCTAAAAAAGGGCCCAAGTACCCTACCTCACCACCCTTCTCCCCATTTGTTATCATCCTCTCCACAACACCTGCCTGTTTGTTTGTTTTGTCTTGCGTGGCGAAGAGATCCGTTTTTTTTCGTGGAGATTGTTGTTGTTTCCAGAGAGTGTGTTGTGCATGCGCAGGTACGTGAGCAATGACACTTTTTTTTCCATGCACACGAGGACCGTTTTTTCTTCAACGCCCATCCAAGCCAAGGGTAATATACCGAGGTATCTTCGATCTTCATTGAACCTTCTAGAAAGAAACAAGCTTGCCTACTCCATACACAAATCGGTCCATTTTTGCGGCCTCTCTCTCAATGTATGCTCCCTTGGATTGTCGCTGCATTTTTTAGATCGACTCCCAGACACTGCCTTTGGTTGCATGGAGTTCGTCCTCAGTACCCAACGAAACCTCGACCAACGAGTCAAAGACAGCCTCTCCAGCCAATGGTTCCACCCTTGCAACATCCTCCTTTGTGATGAACGCATTGGTCTTTCGCTGAGCAAAAACCATCATGCAAGCTCCAGCTCGGATACTGTTCGTCGATTGAAGAGAGGCTGGGGCCGCTGCTGCTGCTGCTTGACGCGTTGCCAACAGAGGAGCGCCCGTCGAAGCTCTGGCCAAATGGTACAACACAAATGTTTCCATCTCCAAAGTCTTGGTATCGGGTTCATGTCGGACCAATTCCTCAAACAATGCTTGGTTATCATCCTTAAAGTTCTCATCCTGACGTCCTTGTGACGAATAGAACGAATCCGCTGTAGCATTGATTCCCTTCCAGACATGGTTCTCCCCCAGTTTCGAGGCCATGTTCCTGACCAAAGTCTCCGTGATCTCGGGATCCGCTTGAAAGATCTTGGAAAAGTGGTAGGGTTGCTCATTGCCGCTGACAACATCCTCTGCAAAGTAGTTATAGTTGCGTTGAACAACGTATGCACCCGAGGGCACACAAATATCACCCACCGTGGCTTCCGAGAGAGAACCACAGGATCCCAAACGGATAATGACCATGGGTCCATCCACCACAGCTCTGGCTTCACGGACAAAAAAGTCCATCATCGAGACACCCATACCTAAAACAACAACAACACAATGACGAGCGACGATTGTAACGGCATGTGAGAATCAAATGAAAAGTGGACATTCGATAAACAATGCTGAGCAAAGCCAGTGGGCGGGAGGGGGAGGACGGCCCCATCCTGGTCTTCGTTTCTTTCCCTTTCCACTCTTCTCTTACCAATAGCAACAATGGAGACAGGGACACCCTTGTAGCGACCAGTGATAGTCAAGAAACCACGGTGGGAGGCAAAACTGAAGAGGTTGGCAGGAATCGTTTTGGGAGGAGTGTTCTCGCGATCGACTCCATCCAGAGATCGAGAAAGGACAGTTGCTCGAGCAGGATCGCCGACGGTCAGGATCCTGTTAGCCAACTCGCCGCGCTTCACACCTACATGGCTAGCAACAGGGTATCAAAAGATGGTGAGTGTCGAGTGAACGAGTATGAGGATAACCGTTATAAGAACCACAAAAAAAAAACACTTACTATGTGCGACCTTCGGCATCCATAGGAAAGTTGGCGTTGGACATGGACATCTTGGCGAGTGGACAGGAGTGTGGGTGTAAGAGTGGGATGAGGTGAGGTGGGATGACTGAATGAGTTGTGGACAAGCAAAGAGCATTTGTTCTCTTGGAACAATTTTTAAACGATTCGCATTGGGCTGTGCGTCCCGATTTCTCACGGTCTGAGAGGTAGCAACGGTCATGTATTGTTGCTAGGGAACACTAAAGCATCTTTCTACACTTTGCTCTATCCACTATTCGTTCCATGCGATGAAGATCATCATGCTCAAGCCAACCATCATGGCAGCAATCTCGGATGCAAATTGGCGCGCGTCTTTGGCAAACTTGCCGGTGACCGTCAACAGCTCTGGGATGACACCCACTGTGGCAATGTACAGGAATCCGCCCGCAGTGCAAGGGATAACCAGGTCACTTGCACGCATGGGGATGCTCTTGATTCCAAACAACGCCAACTGTTCATCACCACCATGGCTACTCCCTCCAGCCCTACTCATCTCTTCAATCGCAATGCCAGCAAGTGTACCCAAGTAGGCGCCAATGGCAGTAACAAACTGGGACATCATGGCCTTGCTTCGTGGGAAGCCCGATTGGATTAGGATCGCATAGTCACCAACCTCGTGTGGGATCTCGTGGAAGAACACTGCAACGGTCGTGGTTGCTCCAATGGCGGGCGAAGTATAGAACGATGCAGCCATGGCGAGACCGTCTGTAAAGTTGTGCGTAGCATCCGCAATCAGATTCAAGTAAGCCGAGAGCTTGACATCCTTGGTTGTTGCCTTGCTTTGATCGGCGTCACTCTTGGCAACGTCCTTATCCTTGTTACCCTTGCGTTGTCGAACAGTCGAATCCTTGCCCTCATCCTTGTGCTTATGGTCGTGGTCATGGTCGTGGTGGTGTTCATTCTCTCCATCAACCTTCTTGCCGTGATCATGGCCGTGGCTATGGCTATGTCCTCCTTCGCCTCCACTCAAGACGCGCATCAGCTTGTCGAGACAAAAGAACGCAAAGAAGCCAGCGAAAATTCCCAACCCCACGACAACGTTCTTCTTCTCATGTGCCACAACCAAATCGCCCGTTTCTACCTCACCCATGAATGAATGTGGCAACAGGTGCAAGAAGACATCACCGAGCAATCCACCAATGGCAAAGGCTACCAACGTGTTTAGCGACTCGGGCTTGATATCTTCAGGCACAAAGTAAAGGAGAAGGTTGGGAATCAGCGAGATGTAGGTCGTGCCCAAGAGAGAATTGACCATGGGCGATCCAGGGAACAGGAAAGCAAAGAGTTCTTTCATCTTGCTGCTGGTGACTGCATGCTCCACTGGGGATCCAACAAGGTTTCCGTGCTCGTCATATACAGGTTGCGCGTGGAACAACTGCTCCTTCTCCTGAGTGGCCTTGGAAGCATGGAAGGGACAGTCCTTTGCCTTGCTTGGATCGACGTTGGCATGAACATGATCCTTGGGTACATGGCCGTGGTGGCCTCCTTTATGAGCCGAGACCAGTGAGAGAACGGTCAGGATCAGAAAAGTCAGGGCGAGGAGCCAAAAGGCCCTCGATCGATGAAAGGTTGCCATGGAGTGGTTGTTGATTCAAGGCGTTAGGCGATTCCAGCGTTCACTATCAGTCGATGAACAAGTTGTGTTTCTTGTTAGCGAGAGATCCTTTTACAACGATCTCCCAAAGACGATGATGATCGTTGCATTTTTTGTTTACCCTGTGATGATTCCAACAGGCAAAGAGGGGGGGGGATCGGCTTTGGGATGAAGAGGAAGGAAAGTGAAGAGGAGGCAAGAGGCGATTCGACGCGTGAAGGATGACAGGGCAGCCACACAACTTGCCCAACCCAAAGGAGCGGGCGGGTTTTGACTGGCCAAAGAAAGTACATTCACTTCTCCCAGGGATCCTGGAGTCCCGGGGTCCTGGAGCCCTAACTTTCCGTCGGGCACCTGGGGCCCATGATAAGGTTTGGGTAAGAGGTCCACGTGGCAGAAGAATTCGTCTGGACGTGGTCTTTGGAGCTGATGGCCATCATCCACTGTCAGAATCCCGAGAAAGATACAAACGCCGCAGTTGTTACAGCATGCATTTCGAGGGTTTGACTGTAGATTCCCGTTTTTATTAGTGTAGAGTCGAGGAAACTGGAGCGATCTTGGTCTTGTTCATGTGGATGCAGTTGGCACGAACATCCTTGGTTCCTGAGGCTGGGCTTTGGGCGAGCCACGATCGGGCACCTCGGGTAAAAAGTGCAACTGTGGCCGATATTGCAAGCGTTGCGTGTTTGACCAGCGTGTCATCCAATCTGGAATATAGTTCAAAAAGACTTTGCGCACAACTTCGGAAAGAAAGCCCTACAGTCCAAGATTCATTCCATATTCCATCTCGGTGTTAGAAAGAGGAGCCATGAACAAACGGGTCCGTCGGTCAGTTCATGACACAAATGAGGCTCTTACCCTATCCGACATGACTTTTCCAAATTGACGCGCGTTGTTCAAACCGGCCTGTGCGATCTCGGATCTCTTTTCAAAGTAGTTTTCAAAGATCAACGTGATGTTCTCCAGTGTTGGCGAAGGAAGATCCGCAAGGAGATTGCACAGGTGAACGCCATCCAAGATGGCCAGGTTGGCTCCTAGTCCTGCACTTGGTACGACCTAACCACAAAGATTGTATAAGTACCCGAGAAGCAAGGTAGGTCCAGGTGCAATATGAATCATTCAATCCAACCTACCTTGTGGCAAGCTATTGTGTAGGATCCATAAACTATTGTCAGTCTCTAAATCCTATATAGGTGCCAAGATTGGCGATATTTCCTCGCTCAGATCACCGTGTTGAATGATACATACCATCTCCAAGAAGAACAACACGTCCGTCGTACCAGGTCTCAAAGTACTTTTCCTCCAAGGCAATCTTGGAGATTAGGTCCTTGTCAGTCTTGTCAATGACATCACCGAGGGTGCCCTTGAAAACACTGGGTTGATGGCGCACAAAGTTTGCCATTTCAACACTGGCCTCAGGTCCCCATTCTGACAACCTTGCTTCGCCATCCTTTGCTTCCGCTCTAGGAACATTATGAATCACAGCCCACGAAACACGGTTACCCGGCAGGGGCATGTAGATAGCCTAGCATGACAAGTCAAGAATACAGCAAGTGGTTGAGTCGTCATTACCCTTGGACACTCGAGACGGAAGGGTCATAGACAAGTTGGTCAAAGATGTCACATACATAAAACGGGTCGCTCTTAGGGATGACAATCTCGAAATCACAGGTTTCCCGACGAAGCATCTCATGCTCACTGGGATCCAATGGTTCACTGACGCCAACTGTTTGGGATGAAGGAAAGGGAAGGAAAGGAAAGGAAAGGGAGAGAGAGAAAACATGTAAGCAAATGGCGTATGGCATGCATAGTAACGAAACATGGGATTGCGACCTTTGCAATTTTTTCCTCACCTAGACAGTGTTGGTCAAAGCTAAGAGGCTCGGCATCGTTTGCAGGCAATTTGCCCTTGGCCGCCAGCTCTTTGTACATGTTCTGACGAACAACAGAATACGCTCCATCTGCTCCGACAACAATGTCGCTGGTGTACGAGCTGTGAGGATAAAATGTTAAAGTTGAAATGGATTCGCGTCATGTTGTTAGCATGGCGCCTTTGGGCGAGTATGAAGGCTCTTTCATGAGAGCGTTCCTGGATAATCATCCTCAGATTCAAAACAGGTTCGTTGCATACCTGCCATCGGCGCATCGAACGGTGGCGCTGTGTTGATCCTGCTCAATAGCAATGACCTTCTTTCCGTAATGAATCTTTTCCTTGGGCAAGTTCTTGAGCAGGCAGTCGTAGAAGGCAGGACGGTCGAGGATGGTAGCCGGATAGCCTCCACTAACACGGAATACAGAGTTAGTTTGGGTTGCCAGGTGAGTGAGAGCACGAGGCCTCGAGTGGTGTAGCATGCATGCGATCGACCATGCATGGCTCTTTGTATGACTTACATTTCTTCCAGGTTGGAAAAATCGACCATGCCGATGGGCTGGATGGCCTCGTTGTAAAAGTTGAAGTATCGTACCGGCTTGGAGACCTTCATGAACTCTTCCAGCAAGCCGAGCTGTTCAATGACCCGGAGGGTGGAGGCATCGAGACCAAGCGAGGAACCCAAGGCCCTGATGGTGGAGGCCTTTTCCAAAATAACATAGTCGATCCTGGCCTTTTCAAACATGTTGGCTAGGGCAAGACCGCCGATGCCTCCTCCTACGATGGTGACCTTGAGCTTTTTGTCTGACATGGGGGAGGGAGTGAGGGAGGAGTTGTTGGATGAGTTGAATGCAGGCGAGGTAATGAAAGAGAGAGAGAGAGAGACGAGAGCCGCGGAACAAAAAGCAAATAAGAAAAGTGGAGCGTCGCTCCCCCATTCCCCCCCATTGCCCCCCATTGTGACACAAACACAACAACACACCTCGTTTTCGAGTGTCGGAACTGCACGCCCTGCCTTGCCCATCATCTCACAGCCCACAGAGGAAAGACGTTCAAGTCGATG
>Ga0247824_10002100_pt1 | contig 11102 bp, 8 predicted proteins | sample 13C_PalmiticAcid_FD_194412 | JGI IMG/M metagenome (GOLD analysis project Ga0247824, IMG submission 194412) | Soil microbial communities from agricultural site in Penn Yan, New York, United States - 13C_PalmiticAcid_Day48 | ecosystem: Environmental > Terrestrial > Soil > Agricultural land...
ACGAATGACGCTCTCGGCGAGGCGGCATTGGTCGTTGTTGTTCTGATAGCGATAGTCCGGGGCGGGCTGGCTGTAGCCCTGGTCGTAGTCGCGGTAATCGCGGCCGTAGCTGTCGTCGTAGCGACGGTCATAGCCCGAGTTGTCATAGCCATAGGCCGGCGGAACATAGGTTCCGCCATAGGGCTGGCTGTAGCCGTAGTCAGAGTTCGAGCGATAGCGGCTGTCGCAGTTGGCGGAGCTGTTGCCCACGCCGGCGCCGATGGCGGCGCCGAGCACGCCGCCCAGGACGCTGCCTTCGGTGCGGCGGCCGCGCGCCGCCAACTGCGATCCGGCCACGGCGCCGATGGTGGCGCCGAGCACGCCGCCGGTCGTCGTGCGGTTCCGCTGATCGCCAACGCAGGGGTCGTAGTAGCGACCCTGCGAACCGTAGTTGTTGTAGGCGGGCGGATAGCCGTAGCCATAGGTCTGGGCGCTGACGACGCCCGGAACCATAAGCGAACCGGCCACGGCGAGGGCGGCGACAGCGGCGGCGGATGCCTTCTTGGACAGATGAGCGATCATCGTTCGTGTTCCTGTGACAGATCCCGAAGCTGAACGGCTTCGCTGCGCTGTCTGTTGCATCCAGAAATAGGAGGGCGAAGCTGAACGGCTTTTGATCGACCCGTTCATCTTCGTTCAGGTTTCAGATTCGGCGCGGGACCGGGTAGAAGCCGCGCCATGACGCAAACTCTGACCATCGCCCGCATGGGCCATCAGGGCGACGGGATCGCCGAAACGCCCAAGGGCTTCGTCTTCGTGCCGGGGGGGCTGCCGGGCGAGGTGATCTGCGGCGAGGTGAAGGACGGGCGGGTCGAGGCGTTTGACCTGATCGAAGCCAGTCCGGACCGACGCCCGATCCATTCCGAGACCTATGCCGAGTGCGGCGTGGCGCCTCTGCAGCACTGGGCGGACGCGCCCTATCTGGCGTGGAAGCGCGAGGTGGTGGTCCAGACCCTGGCGCGCGAGGGCATCGAGACCGAGGTCGAAGCGACCGTCGCCGTGCCCCAGGCCAGCCGCCGACGCCTGGCGCTGCACGCGCGCAGCGGGCCGGGCGGGCGGGTCCTGCTGGGCTTCAAGGCGCGGCGGTCGTGGCGGCTGGTTGAACTGACGGACTGTCCGGTGTCGGACCCGGCGCTGACGGCGGCCCTGCCGGCCCTGGCCAGGGTGGCGGCGCCCTTCCTGGGGCATCCGAAATCGGCGCCGACCCTGCATGTGACGCTGACCGACACCGGGCTGGACGTCGACGTGACCGGGGTCGAGAAGAAGTCGGGCGGCCTGACGGCGGACGTGACGGCGCGCGCCATTGCGGCGGCGGCCGAGGCCGGTCTGGCGCGGCTCAGTCTGGATGGCGACACCCTGGTTATGGCGCGTCAGCCGCGCATCACCTTTGGCCGGGCCAGCGTGCCCCTGCCGCCCGCCTCCTTCCTGCAGGCCGCGCCTGCGGCCGAGGCGGCCATGGTCAGTCGAGCGGTGGAGGCGGTGAGAGGGGCCAGGAAGGTCGCGGACCTGTTCTGCGGCGCTGGAACCTTCACCTTCCCTCTGGCCGAGGTGGCCAGCGTCATTGCGGCGGATTCCTCGGCCGCTTCGATCGCTGCGCTCAAGGCGGGGGCGGCCAAGGCTCAGGGGTTGAAGACAATCGAGGCCCAGGCGCGGGATCTGTTCCGTCGGCCCCTGTCGCCCTATGATCTGAAGGGGTGTGAGGCCATCGTGCTGGATCCGCCCCGTGCGGGAGCTCTGGAGCAGACGCAACAGCTCCCGGGAACCAAGGCGTCCGTGGTGGTTGGCGTGTCGTGCAATCCCCAGACCTTCGCGCGCGACGCCCGTGTCCTGATCGACGCCGGTTTCCGGCTGGATAAGGTGACCCCCATCGACCAGTTCCTGTGGTCCACCCATGTTGAGCTGGTTGGCGTCTTCCGCCGTTAGAAATCGGAGCCTCCATGTCCTTCATCGCGCCTGACGCCAGTCCGATCAGCGCCGTCGAGCGTCGTCAGCGAGTTGAAAACCTGGCGGAACGACTGCAAGCCCAGGGCGTGGCGGCGCTTCTGCTCGGCTCTACGACGTCGTTGCGCTACTTCACAGGGTTGGACTGGCATGCGTCCGAGCGTCTGACCGGCGCCCTGATTCACGCGGACGGGCGCGTGGACTATGTCTGTCCGCGGTTTGAGCTGGACAAGGTCGGAGGCCTGACTTCGATGGCCGGCGCCGTGTCCGGCGACATCCTGACCTGGGAGGAGGAAGAGAGCCCTTACGCCATCGTCGCGGATCGCCTGCCGCACGGCGGAAGGCTGGCGGTGGATGAATTGGTCGCGACCTTCACCTGGCTGGGTCTGGCGCGAACGCTGGGGCAGGATCGCCTGGTGGACGGCGGACCGCTGACCGTTGGCCTGCGCAGCATCAAGTCGCCAGCGGAGATCGCCCTGTTGACGCGCGCCAAGGCCATCACCCTGGAGGTTCAGCGCCGGACGCGCGACTGGCTGCAGGAAGGCGTGCTGACCTCCGAGGTCAAGCAGTTCATCGACGCCGAGCATCGCCGACTTGGGGGCGAAGGCGGCTCCTGGTTCTGTCTGGTGTCCTTCGGGGACGACACCTGTCTGCCGCACGGCGGCGAAGGCGATCGAGCGCTGAAGGCCGATGATGTGGTGCTGATCGACACCGGAACCCTGGTCGACGGCTATCACTCGGACATCACGCGGACCTATGTGTTTGGAGAACCGAGCGCCGAGTTCCGCCGGGCCTGGGATCACGAAAAGCAGGCGCAGGCTCTGGCGTTTGACGCTGCGAGGCTGGGCGCGAGCTGCGAGAGCGTGGACGCCGCGGCGCGGGATTATCTGACGGCGCAGGGCTATGGACCCGACTATCGCCTGCCCGGGCTGCCGCATCGCACGGGTCACGGCATTGGTCTGGACATCCATGAAGCGCCCAATCTGGTGCGGGGCGACCGCACGATCCTGCAGGCGGGAATGTGCTTCTCCAACGAACCTATGCTGGTGATCCCGGGCAGGTTCGGCGTCCGGCTGGAGGATCATTTCTACACGACGGAAGAGGGGCCGGTCTGGTTCACCCGGCCGTCGCACAGCCTGGATGATCCGTTCGGCGTCTAACCGAACAACTCAAGCTGCGGCCGCATGTCGGCGGGAACGCGGAATCGGGTGACATCCAGCGGCGCGCGAGGGGCGTCCAGGCCATAGCGCTTGATCGCCGTCTTGAAGCGGGTGGCGATCAGTTCGGCGACAGGACCTGTTCCCTTCATGCGCTGGGCCCAGTCGGGGTCGTAGTCCTTGCCGCCGCGCGTCTGGCGGATCAGGGACATGACGCGGGCGGCGCGTTCGGGGCGGGCGTCGGCCAGCCATTCGCGGAACAGGTCCTTGATCTCCAACGGCAGGCGCAGGGTCACGTACATGGCCGAGGTTGCGCCGGCCTTTTGCGCCGCTTCGAGGATGGCCTCCATCTCGTGATCGTTCAGGCCGGGTATGACGGGGGCGAAGCCGACGCCGACCGGGCAGCCCGCGTCGGCCAGACGGCTGATGGCCTCCAGCCGCTTGGCGGGTGTCGAGGCGCGCGGCTCCATCGCCCGGGCCAGACCACGGTCCAGCGTCGTGATGGAGACGAAGGCCGAGGCCAGCCCCGCTCGGCCCATGGGACCAAGAATGTCGGCGTCGCGGGCGATCAGCACCGACTTGGTGATGATGCTGAACGGCTGGCTGAACCGCTGCATGACCTGCAGGATCGAGCGCGTGGACCGGGTCTCGCGCTCGACCGGCTGATAGGGGTCGGTGTTACCGCCTATGTGGATGCGTTTGCAGACGTATCGGGGCTTGCTGAGTTCCTGTTCCAGCAGACTCGCCGCGTGGGGCTTGAAGAAGATCCGGCTCTCGAAATCCAGACCCGGGGATAGGCCCATCCAGGCATGGGACGGACGGGCGTAGCAGTAGATGCAGCCATGTTCGCAGCCCTTGTAAGGGTTGATGGAGCGATCGAAGCCGACGTCGGGACTCGTATTGCGGGCGATGATGGTGCGCGCGTGTTCCGGCGAGAGGGTGGTGCGCAGCGGCGCGGCCGCTTCGTCCTGATCCGTCCAGCCGTCGTCGAATTCCTCGCGCCGGTCGGCTTCATACCGGCCCGAGGTATTGGAGCGTGCGCCGCGTCCTTTCATCGCCGTCTTCATGCGTGGAGAATGGCATGGAGATGGAACAAATCAAGAACAAAATGGGCGATCTTGCCGATCACGGCTGGAGCGCTCGGGTCAGGCCGGGGCTGTGGCGGCGAGAGCGGCTTCGTTAGGCGTGGGGACCTGGACGGCCGCCGTGACGGGACGTCCAGTGGCCTCGGCGATCAGCTCGGCGGTCTTGCCTTCGATCGCGTCTTCCAGGCGCGCCAGGAACTCGTCCTTGGGCAGACCCGTCGGGATGGGGGCGAGGAATTCGAGCGTCGCGGTTCCCGGCGTCTTGCGTGATTCTTCCTGAGGCCAGAACAGACCGAGGTTGGTGGCCAGGGGCACGACCGGCATGTCGAAGTCGCGGTACATGTGCCAGACGCCCGACCGATAGCGATACTTCTCGCCGATCCGCGCCAGATGCCCCTCTGGGTAGATCAGGATCTTTCGACCTTCGCGATGGGCGTCGGCGGCGCGTTCCTTGAGCGCGGCGCGAGCCGTATGCCCGCCGCAGCTGTTGACGACGATGGCCCCGAGTTTTCTCAGCACAGTCCCCAGCAACGGGAACTTTTCGAGGTGGTCGCCGGTGACGAAGGCCAGGTCGTCGAACTGGTCATAGGTGGCGAAACCGTCGCCCCAGCTCTGATGCTTGGAAGCGACGATGAAGGCGCCGGAGGGCAGGTGATTCTTGCCGCGCACCTGCAGTCGGATGCCGGCGAAGACAGCCATGGCCTGCACCATGCGGTGCACATAGCGGCGAATGACCCATGTCGTCGCGCGGCGGCCGGGGGCCAGGGCCGCGAAGGCGGCCGTCAGCCCGTAGCTGATCGACAGGATCCAGTAGACGATGTTGAACGCCAAGCTTCTCATGCCGTGGTTATGGCACGTAGAGGGGGCGGTTGGGCAATGGTCTAGGCTGCGGCCTGGGCCAGGGCTTCGGCGTTGGTGACCCGATTGCGACCGCTGCGCTTGGAGGCGTAGAGGGCTTCGTCGGCGCGTTCCAGGACGCTGAGAGCCGTTTCGCCGACACGACGCTCCGCGAAGCCGACCGAGATGGTGACGGCGCCCAGGTCGTCGTTGGTGGAGCGACGACGCAGCGAGCGCGAGCCGATTTCTTCGCGGATGGCGTTCAGGGCGGCTTCGACCGTGCCGGGTGTTTCGCCGGGGAAGATGACCGCGAACTCCTCGCCGCCGTAGCGGGCGGCGACCCGCGGCGCGCGCGATATGCGGCCCAGGACGCTGGCGACATAGCGCAGGACCTGATCGCCGGTCTGATGGCCCCAGGTGTCGTTGAAGCGCTTGAAGTGGTCGATATCGACGACGGCCAGGGTCAGGCCCTTGCCCTCGACCTCGGCCTCTTCGCAGAGACGCGCCAACTGTTCGTCGAAGGTCTTGCGGTTGGCCAGGTTGGTCAGGGCGTCGGTCATGGCGTCGCGGCGCACCTGCTCCAGATGCTCACGCAGCCGAACGACTTCGCGGTTCGAGGACTCCAGGCGTTTTTCCAGCGCCGAGGTATGGCGCTGGACCTTGCGTGTGGCCGTGGACAGGGTGCTGACGATTTCCGTCAGGTCTGTCGGCCGTTCGGCGTCCTGCATCCGGGCCGAGGCGGTGCTGAGGGTTTCGCCATAGGCCGACTGGGTCTTGCGGGCGTTGTCGATGGCTTCGGCGACCGCGGCGAGTTCGCGGTTCAGCACGGCGCCGACGTCGCGAATTTCCTCGGACAGGCGGCCGCGCGGCAGAAATTCCGCCGCCAGCATTTCAGCGGTGGCGTCGGTGAAGGGAACGTCGCCGGTCAGCAGGCGATGAAGCTCGCGCCCGAGCGGGCCTTCGGGATCGCTGACGTAGTGCAGCCAGAGTTCGAAATTCAGAGGGGTCGGCCAGACGGAGGCTTCCTGCATGGCGTCCACCACGCGGCGCGCGAGCGCATATGCCTCCGGACCCCGAAGGGCGGTTTCGACCTGCGCCGTCATTCTGATTCTCGCGCCCCTAGTTCTTAGTGAGCGAACACTAGAACAGCGATCCGTAATGACCGGTTAAATTGACGGTCGGGAAGCCTTGTCTCTAGTCCTGGAAGACGACAGGACGGCGCAGGAAGGCCGGAATGTCGTCGCCGAAACCGCCGCTGGCCGCACGCAGGGGCTGATCCTTCTGCGGCTCGGACTTGCGGGCGTCGCGCGGCGCCTGATCGCGATTGCGGTCGCGACGCTGGGCGGCGGGCTTGGCCGGAGCGGTCTCGGCTTCAACGACGGTTTCAGGCGTTTCGGCGATGACGGTCTCGACGGCGGTTTCCGGCTTGGTCGAGCGACGGCTGCGCGAACGGCGCGGAGCCTCCTCGGCGGCGCCGTCTTCGGCCTTGGGCGCGGCGCGGGCGATGGGCTCCATGGAGGCGACGTTGTCGCTCTTGGGAATGGGACGAGGGCGATCGCTGCGGCCGCGACCACGCCCCCTGGAGTCATCGCTGCGCGGGCGGTCCTTGATGGCGGCGAAGTCGATGCCGTCCAGCGTCAGCTCTTCCGGCGCCATCTTGATCAGCTTCAGCACCTTATCCAGCGACTTGTCGTCGGAGGGGGTGACGATCATGAAGGCTTCGCCCTTGCGGCCCGCGCGACCGGTGCGGCCGATGCGGTGGACGTAGTCGTCGGCGTGGTGCGAGACGTCGTAGTTGAAGACGTGGCTGACATCCGGGATATCCAGGCCGCGCGCGGCGACGTCCGAGGCCACCAGAATCTTCAGGTCGCCGGAGCGGAAGTCCGCGAGGGTCTTCATGCGCAGCGACTGATCCAGATCGCCGTGGATCGGCGCGGCGTCGAAGCCGTGCGTCTTGAGCGACTTGGCCACGATATCGACTTCCGACTTGCGGTTGCAGAAGACGATGCCGTTCTTGACCTCGGACCGTTCGATCAGGGCGCGCAGGGCGGTGCGCTTGGCCTTGGGATCGCTGGTCGGGATGCGGACCAGATACTGGGTGATGGTGTCAGCGGTCATGGCCGGACGCGAGGCCTCGATCCGGGTCGGATCCTTGAGGAACTGCGTGGTCAGGCGCGTAATCTCGGGCGGCATGGTGGCCGAGAAGAACAGGGTCTGGCGCTTGGGCGGCGTCAGCTTGAAGATACGTTCGATGTCGGGGATGAAGCCCATGTCGAGCATGCGGTCGGCTTCGTCGATGACCATCATCTCGACGCCGGTCAGCAGGATCTTGCCGCGTTCGAACAGGTCCAGCAGACGGCCGGGCGTGGCGATCAGGACGTCGACGCCCTTGTTCAGCAGGGCCACCTGGTCGCCCATCGACACGCCGCCGATCAGCAGGGCCCAACTCAGCTTGGTGCCCTTGGCGTATTTGGCGAAGTTCTCGGCGACCTGATCGGCCAGTTCGCGAGTCGGGGCCAGGACCAGGGCGCGCGGCATGCGAGCGCGGGCGCGGCCCGAGCCGAGGCGGTCGATCATGGGCAGGGTGAAGGCGGCGGTCTTGCCAGTGCCCGTCTGGGCGATGCCCAGGACGTCGCGGCCGGCCAGGGCCACCGGGATGGCGGAGGCCTGAATGGGAGTGGCTTCGGTGTAGCCCGTATCGGCGACCGCTTGCAGGGTCGTGGCCGAGAGGCCCAGCTTGGTGAATTCTGTCATGGAACCTTGAGGACGGAGGAAACGTCGTGACGTCTTCGGCTTACGGAACCGCCCCTCGTGGGCGAGTGGGCGGCGCGCATCGCCAGTCCTATTCCGAGCCTGCGGCGGTATATGGAAAGCCCTACGCCTCAGTCAAGTATTTCCGTTCGGGAACCGGGCGGTTGGCAAAGCCTTACTGGTCTGTAATGTCATCACGGGATGGGAAGGGTTGCGCATGCGCTTGAAGACGCTGGCTTTCGCCTTGGCCGCCTGCTGTGCGCTTGCACCGCCTGCGAGGGCGGAGATGGAAAACGCTTTCGGCAACACCGTCATCTCCCACTATCCCGATGGAGCGTGGGTGAAACACTGGTTCGATCGGGACGGCAGCTATCGCGCCGCCTTCTCGGACGGACGTCGGCTGACGGCGCGTTGGGTGATCGAGGGCGAGCGGGTCTGTCTGAACGGCATCAGGCCCCGCATGCTGCTGTCGCGGTTCTGTACGGCGCTGGTCGAGGCCAATGTCGGTCAGACCTGGCCAGGACGTGATCCGCTGGGGCGCCGGGTTCGCAACGAGCTGGTGGCCGGGCGCTAGAGACTTCCCGATTCGCTGGGCGAACCGGGAAGCGTCGGGATCTAGTCGGCGTCGGCCGTCTTCTTTGCAGCGGTCTTCTTCGCCGTCGGCTTCTTGACGGCAGGCTTTTTCGCCGCTGCGGGCTTCTTCTCGGCGGCGGCCTTGGCCGGGGCCTTCTTCGCCGCGGGCTTCTTGGCCGCAGCCGCCTTCTTCTTCGGCGCCGCACCAGCCTTGGCGGCCAGCAGGGGCAGGGCGGCCTCCAGCGTGATGTCTTCCGGGGTCATGCCCTTGGGCAGGGTGGCGTTGACCTTGCCCCATTTGACATAGGGACCGAAGCGGCCGGCCATGACCTGAACGGGGGCCTCGTCCTCAGGGTGAGCGCCCAGTTCCTTGAGCGGCGCCGTGGCCGAGCCGCGGCCGGGGCGACCGGCGCGCTTTTCCGCCAGCAGGGCGACGGCGCGGTTGATCCCGACCTCGAACACCTCATCGATGTCCGACACGTTGGCATAGGTGCCGGCGTGCAGGACGAACGGACCATAGCGACCCAAGCCGGCCGTGATCATCTTGCCGTCCTCGGGGTGAGGGCCGACTTCGCGCGGCAGGGCCAGCAGGCGCAGGGCCTGGTCGAGGGTCAGCGACGCGGGGCTCCAGCCCTTGGGCAGGGACGAGCGCTTGGGCTTCTCCTCGCCCGGCGGCGTGGTTTCGACATAGGGGCCGAAACGGCCGATCTTCAGCTGGACGGGCTGGCCGGTCGTCGGGTCGACGCCCAGTTCGCGGTCGCCGCCGTCCGCGCCGCCTTCGGCGCCGTCGGGCGAGGCCACCGGGCGGGTGTACTTGCAGTCGGGATAACGCGAACACCCGATGAAGGCGCCGAAGCGGCTGGTTTTCAGGCTGAGCTGGCCCTGATGGCACAGGGGGCATTCGCGCGGGTCCGAGCCGTCGCCCTTGTCCGGGAAGATGTGGGCGCCCAGGGCGTCGTTCAGGTGGTCCAGTATGGCCGTGGTGCGCAGTTCGCCCGCAGCCTGGGTCGCGGCGTGGAAGTCGGTCCAGAAGCTGCGCAGCAGCGCCTTCCAGTCCAGGTCGCCGGCCGAGACTTCGTCCAGCTGGGTCTCGAGAGCGGCGGTGAAGTCGTACTCGACCCAGCGGGTGAAGAACTGTTCCAGGAAGGCGGTGACCAGCCGTCCCTTGTCTTCCGGATAGAAGCGGTTCTTGTCCATGCGGACGTATTCGCGGTCGCGCAGGGTCGTCAGGATCGAGGCGTAGGTCGAGGGGCGGCCGATGCCCAGCTCTTCCAGCTTCTTGACCAGAGTGGCTTCCGAGAAGCGCGGCGGGGGCTCGGTGAAGTGCTGGTCGGTGCGGACGGCCTCGACCTTGGCCTTGGCGCCTTCCTTCAGCGCCGGCAGGCGGCCGCCTTCATCCTCGTCGTCCTCGGCCCCCTTCTGCTTCTCGTCGCGGCCTTCTTCGTAGGCGGCGATGAAGCCGTCGAAGACCACGACCTGGCCGGTGGCGCGCAGGCCGGTCTGGCCGTCGGGCGTCTCGATCTCGACCGTGGTGCGGTCCAGACGCGCGCTCTCCATCTGGGACGCGACCATGCGCTTCCAGATCAGTTCATAGAGGCGTTGCAGGTCGCCTTCGAGACGCAGGGACTCGGGGTGACGCGCGATATTGGTCGGACGAATGGCTTCGTGCGCTTCCTGGGCGTTCTTGGCCTTGGTCTTGTAGTAGCGCGGCTCGGCCGGAACATAGGCGGGGCCGAAACGGTCGCCGATGACCTCGCGCGCCTGGGCGATGCCTTCCGGCGTCACGAACAGACCGTCCGTACGCATGTAGGTGATCAGGCCGCCGGTGTCGTCGACGCCTTCATACAGTTTCTGCGCCGCCTGCATGGTGCGCTGGGCGGTGAAGCCCAGTTTGCGCGCGGCTTCCTGCTGAAGGGTCGAGGTGGTGAAGGGCGGGGCGGGCGAACGCCTGGCCGGCTTCTTCTCGACGGACTTGATGGTGAAGTCGCCGGCCTTGATGGCGTCGCGCGCGGCGAAGGCCATTTCCTCGGTCGGGATGTCCAGGCGCTGGATGCGCTTGCCGGCGTGCTTGACCAGACGGGTGGTGAAGGGCGGGCTGTCGGCGACCAGATCGGCCTCGACCGACCAGTATTCCTGGGCCTTGAACTTCTCGATCTCCATCTCGCGATCGACGACGATGCGCAGGGCGACTGACTGCACCCGGCCCGCGGAGCGAGCGCCGGGCAGCTTGCGCCACAGGACGGGCGACAGGTTGAAGCCCACCAGATAGTCGAGCGCGCGGCGGGCCAGATAGGCCTCGACCAATTCCATGTCCAGCTGACGCGGATTGGCCATGGCCTCCAGAACGGCGGACTTGGTGATGGCGTTGAAGGTGACGCGCTGGACCTCGGTGTCCTTCAGCGCCTTCTTCTTGTTCAGGACTTCCAGAACGTGCCAGCTGATCGCCTCACCCTCGCGGTCGGGGTCGGTCGCGAGAATGACGCGGTCAGCGCGCTTGGCGGCCTCGGCGATTTCGGAGAGGCGCTTGGTCGCCTTGGCGTCGACCTCCCACTGCATGGCGAAATCTTCGTCGGGCAGGACGGAGCCGTCCTTTGACGGCAGGTCGCGGATATGGCCGTAGGAGGCCAGAACCTCATAGTCCGAACCCAGGTATTTATTGATGGTCTTGGCCTTGGCGGGGCTCTCGACGATGACGAGATTCATGGCGCTCTATTCGGGA
>Ga0247824_10002102_pt1 | contig 11088 bp, 15 predicted proteins | sample 13C_PalmiticAcid_FD_194412 | JGI IMG/M metagenome (GOLD analysis project Ga0247824, IMG submission 194412) | Soil microbial communities from agricultural site in Penn Yan, New York, United States - 13C_PalmiticAcid_Day48 | ecosystem: Environmental > Terrestrial > Soil > Agricultural land...
GAGTTAAGAGTGGGTGGGGACGATGGGGAAAATCGGGAGCTGGGGATAAGGTATCACAGTGGGGTACGGATATGAGTCTTGTGTCCTCGCCGTTCCTGACCCTTAAATTTTCGGACCGAGTCAGGTTGACCAGCTAGCAGCTGTGCAGAGAATACATATTACCAAAATTACGATGACTGAATACGTCAGGTACCCAGCCCAGCGCTGCTTAACCTATTGTAGTTCTGCCGAGTTATAAAGGCATCATATTGGAGAGTGCGTCCCACCCTGAGTCTCCTGGGCCATGCCATGCTGGCCAGTTTGGGACTTGCATCCGAGCGAACAGCGGGGAGAAGCCGGAGATAAACACAACCCTGGCAGTGCCACCCGAGTATGTACGGATAGTCGGGAAGCCAAGAGAATGTTCCACGTGGTTCAAGTTGACGACTTTGCACACTCCTGACAGCTTGGTGAACACACTGGTGGGCATGTGGTGGCATCATCGGATGTCAACAAGCTCTGACGGCAGCACAGTCCAGACTGTCGAGTTTTGGAAACTCGTGGCAGTGGAGACCGAGCATCGGGCCATGGTTTCCGCCCCTTCAAAGCGAAAGCGAGAATTGGAGACCGGCCTTGGACACCATTGGCTGCACTTGGCTTTTTCGTTCCAGAAGCAGCACCGACACACGAAATTGGGGTCCGCGCCGGTCCACGTCGGACATCGGACGGGCAGCGCTGATTGGGCTTGCAACGCTGGGTTGGGTGAAATGCTGAAAATTCCTGACAAGAAAGGGGCAGCCCCGCCGTAAATCCGGGGCTTGCCCCCCCAGCCCGGGCGGAAGTGCGTGCACCCGGAGCAAGTTATGCAGCATTTGTGCAGAACTCGGTTGTGCCGTGTGTAGAAGAGAGGCGCCAGAACCAGCTTCGGCACCGAGGGCGGCTTGGGTGGCAGGGTGGCCACTCCAGCGACAACACCATTCTCTTTCGGGGCCAACAGCAGTCTCCCAGGCATGGCCAGCACGTTGACATCATCCAGTCCCAGGAGCTTGGAATTATATTCTGGACTGCAGTTGATGTGCCGCCGGGTTCAGGCATCCGGCCTTGGCCCCGGGTGGCGCCGCCGAACCCACTCTCGTCCATGTCCATGGGGTGCTCTAAACACTGGAATTGTCCCTCGTTTTCGGCTGCTGCCAAGCCCGAGGAATGGGATGTGCACCGGAGCATGGCTCGAGCATGGTTGGCCCCGGGCTGTCGGGGCGTTTCCTGTCCGCTGAGGGCACATGGGGCCAGGCTACAAATACAAGACCACACCATGCCGCGCCCTGCACACATCTGATCTTCCCGTAGCCAAGACCTGCTCCCAGATCCCCGGTGACTAACGACGCCACCTGCAGTCCCCCCCCCATGGCCGACCCTTCCTCATCCCAAACGGCCTTTGCCGACAAGGCCAAGCGCTCCGACCTCGACCTCGAGAAGGGGGCCTACGAACTCAACTCCGACTTTGAGGCTGCGACCATCGTGCCCGAGCCAGACTCGGAGCCCGCTTCCAGAGATGGCCCGGCGGCCGAGAAGGGCGGAGCGGAGAATGGTGACCCCAACATCGTCTCCTGGGACGGCCCTGACGACCCCGCGAACCCCATGAACTGGACCATGCGCAAGAAGTGGAGCAACGTCGCTGTGCTCTCCGTCCTGACCATCATTACGTGAGTGAGATGGGAGCTGAGATGCGCAAGGCTTGACCTGGAGACTGACAGACAGGCAAGGCCTCTTGGCTCGTCCATGTTTGCCCCTGGTATCCCGAGAATCCTGGCCGAATTCCACGAGACGTCGTCTGTCACCGCCACCTTTATCCTGTCCGTCTACATCCTGGGCTTCGCCTTTGGCCCGCTCCTCGTGGCCCCGATGAGCGAGATCTACGGCCGCTCCATTTGCTACAACATCGGCAATGTCTTCTTCACCATCTTCACCGTCGGCACTGCCCTCAGCAACAGCATCGGCATGATGATGGCCTTCCGCTTCCTCATGGGCGTCGCCGGTTCCGTGCCCATCACCATTGGCAGCGGCAGCATCGCCGACATGATGCCCATCGAGATGCGCGGACGAGCCATGGCCGCCTGGGCTCTCGGCCCCCTGCTGGGCCCCTGCATCGGCCCCGTTGCCGGAGGCTATCTGATCCGCGCCGCAGGGTGGCGCTGGGTGTACTGGCTGATCACCATCATTGCCGGCATCATCACCGTCTTTACCTATTTCACATTGAAGGAGTCGTACGCGCCCGTCATCTTGGAGAAGAAGGCCGCGCGCTTGCGCAAGGAGACTGGGAACCAGGAGCTGCGCAGCGAGCTTGCCGGTATTGCCATGAGCCCCGCGCAGAAGCTCAAGACGGCCATTGTCCGCCCGGTGAAGCTTCTATTCCTCGCTCCTATCGTCACGTCGATGGCTTTCTACGTTGCCATCACTTGTGAGTGCCTCGCACCGTTTTTCCAGGCCGGTTGAGCTAACAGCACCCCAGACGGCATCCTGTATCTCCTCTTCTCGACCTTCAGCATTGTCTTCCCTCGCTACTATGGGTTTGGTGAGGGCGAAAGGTAGGCTGCTCTGCGGTCACCCACTCTGGGCGCAAACTGACATCAACCAGCGGTCTTGTCTTCATTCCCTCGGCCATCGGCATGGCTCTTGGCATCGGCGTCTTCGGCACTCTCTCGGACCGCCTGGTCAAGGCCAACATGGACAGCGGCGAGCGCCACCGGCCCGAGATCAGACTCTCGCCGTGGTTCACCATTCCCGCCGGCATTACCCTTCCCATCGGCCTGTTCATCTACGGCTGGACGATCCAGTACCGTGTGCACTGGATTGTGCCCATGATCGGCGTCGTCATCTTTGCCTTTGGGCTCATGGGTGTCATGGTGCGTCCCCCGACTCACACACTTGAAGCAGACGAGTACTAACGACGCCATCAGATGTGTGTCCAGAACTACCTCTTGGACGTCTACCCCCGCGCCGCTGCGTCCGTCACCGCCGCTCTGGCCGTCCTCCGCTCCCTGGCCGGCGCCCTCCTTCCGCTGTGCGCCATTGACATGTACACGGCCCTCAACATGGGCTGGGGCAACTCACTACTCGCCTTTATTTCCCTGGGTCTCATCCCCATCCCGCTTCTCTTCTACATCTTTGGAGCGCGGCTTGTTAAGAAGTTTGAGCTCAACCTGTAACTGTCGTTCCATTTGTTATCGTTGCATAGCGCATAGCCAGACGGAGTTGAGGTTTTGGAAAACATTCTGCATATAAAGATACCAGGGACATGGACATAGTTGTAATTGTAGGTAGTCGAGTGTGCTAGAGATCATTGAGTTTATCATGTTTTTGTCTGAGTTATCTAAGGTACTTTGTTTCCCTGCGGCAGAACCGAAGGTACCTTACGATGCCCAAGAAAAGGAAAGAACTTTGGAAAGAAACAAACCATGTGGCCTTGACGCCCTCTCCCACAAATGGGGCAAAGTCGAGTGTGACGTCGCCCCTGGTCGCGTTGTCCTCCCCAATGATGCCAAAAATGTCGACCCTATAAGCGTTCGACATGATAGAGAACTCTCTTTCCCGGATTTCTCTTGGGAGACGGAATGTCGATGGAGGGGTAGTCGATGGAGGGGGCGTCCTCCAGTGGCTATTTCCCCTGCTCCCCGTTGCCTTCAGGCGCGTCCTCGGCGACGCTCAAAATTTTCTCGATGACAACGTTCTCATCCTCGTCGCTGCTAATGGTGGCTTCGTCGTGGGGGCGGTGTTGGGGACTCCTTCTCGCCTCGTTGGCTTGCTGCCCATCAGGTCAGGGGACGGGTTCGTCTTGTTCACGCCGCGCGTGTTTGGAATGTCCCCATCTATGGAGCACACGTCTCAACCTCCCAGAACTCTTCATCCTCCTCGGGCTTGTTCTTGGTCACCGTGCGTCCTTGGGTGCCCTCAGGCTGGGTCGCCGTCGCTGACCTCGGCCAAGACCAGCAAGCTTTCCGGCCAGGTGAACCCCTGCACAACCCACGTTACTTCACCGACTTCCACGAGATGGCTGGCTGCTGCCTGTTGCGCGTTGACAACTTGAAATTCTGTGGGTAAGATTCCACCAGGCCACGGAAACCGGGTTCGGATGATGGTCTGCATCAACGCGCCAACTGCAACACTTCTCGAGACACAATTGGTTGGCGAGGCAACAGCATCAGGGGATGGGTCAGATCGAGCAGGCACCAGAGCCAAGAGCACCAATTTTGCCCGTTGCAGCCTGGCTGCCAGCCACCCATTGAATCAACTGCTTGGTACCCAAGAGTCAGGTGTGAGGACTTGCAAACCAACAAATGCCACATAACTACCAGACTGACGCGGCATTGTACGCTTCAAAGCCTGGCCTCTTGCAATCTTGTTGCTGAGCCTCTTAGTGCTGCTGCAGCATCGTTCCATCATCCATCGTTTGTTTACACACGCTCAGGGGCGACTCGCCACACGCTCCACAGGATGGACGAAAACCAACCCGAGGGCAACTCTGAGCGGGAGCCCAAAACCACCAGGTACTTGAAAGAAGTACCCAAGATGCCCACGGCACCCCCTTCCAAGATCTCGGAGAGTCCGCTGTTCAAGGAACTGCGCGAGTCTGTTGCCAAAGAGACAACCGCCGTTACTTTTGCCTGCGGAGGGACCATCCCAATTGTATCGAGCCTCTCCGAGCCGAAAACAACCGTCCCGGACTCCAAGGAGCTGCGCTCCACGTCTTGCCTTCCCATCGACCTTCGATGGGATCCGATTGATGGATCAGTCGAGGCTCGCCGAGCAAAGGTTACTTTTCCGCTCGAACCCCGTACTCAAGACAACCTGGGGCGGCTCATCCGAGACATGACGCCTGCGACGTTTGGTCGTGGCGGAGAAGACGTCTACGACGAGTCGTACCGAAAAGCGCTAAAGCTAGACCCTTCCCACTTTTCTTCCACCTTCAACCCGTATGAGTTGGGCATCGTGGATACCGTTGCCCAGGCCCTGTTGCCCAGTCTTCGTCACTCAGAGCAGACGAGAGCTGTTAAAGCTGAACTCTACAAGCTCAACGTCGGTTCCCGTTGCAAGGAATACGGCACCCAGCCCCCCCACTAACACCTGTTCCAGATCTACGCGGGGCCCAGCGGCAGGTTCAAGGCGCACGTCGACACGCCCCGCTCCCCAGCACAGTTCGGCTCTCTCGTCGTCTGTCTGCCGCTGCAGTTCAAGGGTGGCGCCCTCGAGGTCCGTCACAAGGGCAAAGCCGTGTCCTTTGACTGGAGCAAGACCAACGACGGCAGCAGCGATCAACCCCCTTCCCTCTGCTGGGCGGCCTTCTACAGCGATTGCGAGCACGAGATCTTTGAAGTCACCAAAGGGCATCGCCTGACACTCACGTACAATCTGTACTCCGTCCGCGGCAATGGCCAGCTCGGCGGCAACTTCCCATGGTTGGATCCCACGCAGCTGCCGTTATACAACACCATCCGTGATCTGGTTCGCGACAAAAATGGTTGGGAAAACGGTGAGTTGCCCCTCTGAAACCACACCGCTCACCAAGTGGAGGAGACTCACCGAGACATGATTTATCAGGAGGCCTCATCGGATACAATTGCAGCCACGTGTATCCCCACACCAACAAGAGCAAACTCAATTTTCTGCTACCCGACAATCTCAAAGGCGCCGACATGTTCATGTACGAGACCTTCACGTCGCTCGGTCTCAGAGTCAGATTCCGCCCCGTGATGAGCGACCTGGGGTACAACTGGGACGGCCCCAACTGGGATGGCGAGGGCAAGGTACTTCCGATTGTTGGTTTGAGTCTGGGATGGAAGAAGTGGGAGATGTGCGACGAGCATGTCGAAGAAAGCTTTGACGAGTGGGCCGGGCGAAACGAGGAGCCCAAGCCCGACCGCTGGTGGGTGCGCGAGGAGGAGGACGAAGAGGAGAAGGAAGGCCTGTACGTGGACTTCCTGGGCGTCCACTGGCTGAATGACTGGGGCCATCAGGAACCACAAGTGACCTGGATATCAGTAAGTGGCTCCTCACTCACGAGTTTGGCCACCCGCCAAAGGGCACTGCCCAGACTAACACCGTGGCACCGCAGTACGGAAACGAGGCCCACAACGTCGTCAACTATTCATGTGTCGCGATGATTGTGGAGGTTCCCCCGAGCGGTGCTCAGAAGAGTGCGTCCGGGGCATGACCTGCAGTAGGGGGTTCTACGGCCGCGGTTTTTGTAGCCGGAGCAGAAGGCTAAAACTGGCATAAAGTTTCAAAAAGACTAGAAATCAACCCAACGTCTTTGGCCTTGGTGGCTTGGAACTTTTTATTTCATCTCCATGACTTTGAGTTTGCACTTCAAATATCTGGGAAGATGTGCCCGACTCCGACAGCCAAACGCGATGTTGTTCAGGAGGAGAGTCATTCTGTTATCCATGGCCATCTACTCTGTCCACGTTTGAAATACAGGAGAATGAGAGAGGATGAGATGTCAGTCACCATGTCAGACGTCAGGAACTTGTTGGACTGGAACTGGTGCCAGTGTTGCAAACTGATTGCATGGAAATGATGAAACTCGTCATCGATAAGGCGCCTTATCTAACGTTATCTCTCTATCGGGGCTGTCTGCATGCCAAGGGGGCACCCGGTCTACCCCGCATTAACGATCACCTTTCCGCTTGCTGGCGGCTGCTGCTTGCCTGCCCACCTGCGCTGGACCTGGGGATTGCATCTTGGCGCTTGCCTTCCAACATCCAGAACCCACTGTCATTGCTGCCGTCCCTGGTCCTTTGTTTCGGCGCGCCGCGACCTCTTGGGCTTCCGCATCTGGCTTTTGGGGGTTTTCTAAGGCCGCATCGAGCTTTTTTCTGACGACGACAAGACTGCTAAATGGCGTGAGCATGTGTCATGCTGCCAAAACCCCGCTTGAATTCCACCTGCTGCCGACCTCCGCCGTATCCGGCCACAGCAGACTGCGGCAAACGCGACCCTCAAGGTGAACCTGCCGTGCACCGGCCCATGTGCAGCAGCCGGTTCTTTAAACATTGACAACATCACAAGCTCATCCCAGGTCACAGACGCCCCCCTCGCGACGTGGACATCCTTGCAGCGTTGATTGATTAAAGAGGGACCATCCTGCCCTATCAACGAACCATCTGTGCCCCAGGCCCGCCCCCCTCGCTTCGGTTTGTCCAGTCAACCCTGCGCCGGTCCCGCGTTGATCTGCCCGTCACATCGAACCTGGGCTATCTACGTCACCAGTTCCTCTCCAGACATCCCCCCATCTCCGCCGTTTGCGAATCGAGCCTCGAAGACCCATCCTCGTGCGATACAATTGCCGCCTCGGTCACGTTCGACGTCCGCGAATGAGGTGATATTGTCGGGAGGGTCCGGCCATGGGAAATGCAAGCACAAAAGAGTCGCGCGCTGGGGATGCTGGGAATCGAGCCCACCACTCCGGCGCGCGCGAGGCCGGTAGCGGAGCTTCGCTGCAATCAGATCGAGGATCGAGCCGGAGGAACAGAGTCAGCCGCGGGGATCTAGGAGGGATCCTCGGCCTGGCGACCGGAGGCTCCCAGGCGGAACCTCCATATGAGCGCCGTGAGACCAAACAGGAGAGGGAAGCTCGGAGGCTCGAAAGGGAACGGGTCGCAAGAATTGCCGAAAGAGAAAGAAGCATGAAGGAAGAACACGTTGATGGCGGCTATCTTGTCACGTTGGGAACGTACACGAGTCCAGAGGATTTCAACAAGCAGATTGTCCGACAACTCCAGGTACGTATTCTCTCCCTAAGCCAGCTGCACCCGACCGGCACTCATCCCTCCTCCAGATCGAGCGGAAGCTGGCCCCTTTCTGGCGCGGTCTGAACGACTTCAGCGACCAATGGACCGAGCCACAAATCATCGCCGCTGCCCGCGGGCTACCCATCCCTCCTGCCGACGAGGTTCCTCCCGAAGAGCTCATTCCACGGCCCCTCTCAGCGAACCCCCAGGCCGAAACGATTCCGAACCTGGACAGCCTGACGGTGCCGATGGGCGCCCGCTCTCAGTCCACAGCCTCCGAGCATGCCGGTTCCACCACATCATCGGCCTTGCCATCGCCCATCTCTGGCCAGGCCCCGAGAGCGGGCTCTCCTTTCAAACCGCGCGGGAAGGCTATCGCCGCCGTTCTCGGTGGGAGCTCGCGAAATGGGTCCACAACCGAGATCGTACCCCGCGAGATCAATCTGCCACATGACCCGTTTGTCAATGGACAACCCATCGAGGTTTTCCTGTACAAGGATTCCACCGAATGCCCTATCTGCTTCCTGACCTATCCCCCGTATCTGAATCACACGCGTTGCTGCGACCAGCCGATCTGCAGCGAGTGCTTCGTTCAGATCAAGCGACCAGACCCGCATTTCCCCGAGGGACACAACGAAAACGACCCGAACCATAACCCCGAGGAGACGGCCGGCCTTTTGGTATCGGAGCCCGCTTGCTGCCCTTACTGCACACAGCCCGATTTTGGTGTCTCCTACGAACCGCCCCCTTTCCGGCGGGGCCTGACATACTCCATATCCCCCATCGCGCTGGGCACCGCGAGTGCCGCCATGTCTTCTAGCAGCTCACTAAACTCGGCCAACCTGTCCCCAGGTCTTGGATCTCCCGGCACTGGTGTTGGCCGCCGGCGAAACCAGTCGCTTTCGGCCAGCAGCCCCAGCGTCATCTTGACAGACCGAATCCGGCCCGAGTGGGCAACAAGGCTGCAGGCAGCACGTGCTCATCAGGCAAGGAGAGCCGCTGCCGCTACTGCGTTGCATACGGCAGCTTTCCTCATGGGTGGCACCGAGAACCGGGCGTTTCGCAGCCGATTCGGCCGGAGGAACACGGGCGGGTCGGGATCAGCAGTTGTTTCTCAGGTTGGAGCCCACAATGGCGATGGAGAGAACGGAGATAGCAGCTCTGGAACTCCCACGCACAGCGGTCCCGATCAAAACGCAAGGGGAGGATCCGGCCGTGGCGGGCCCGCTGGTGGCGGAAGCCGGCGCAACCGTCTCGAGGACCTCGAGGAAATGATGCTCGCCGAGGCCGTCCGCTTGTCACTCGCTGCCGAGGAGGAGCGCAAGCGCAAGGCGGAGAAGGAGGAGAGGAAAGAGGCGCAGAAAGAGGCCAAGAAGCGAGAGAAAGAGGCGCGGAAAGCGGCCAAGGCCGCTGGGAAACACGCTGGGCCTTACGAGAGTGCCAGCGGCCGCAGTGGTCAGAGTTCGGCAAGTGGGAGCAGTCTGAGCCTTCCTGGTCTGGGCTTTGGGAGGAAGCGAGGCAATAGCGCTGCCAGCAACCTCCGGATTGAGGCCAGTGTAGCCAGTGCCATGGCCAGCGGCGAGTCTCCGGAGCCGGCCTCCAAGGATAAAGGGAAGGGCGTCGACCGTGCCGTCTCTGCGCATGCGGAGGGCGCTCCTGCCAGCACTGCTGATCCCATTACGTCAGGAGGCTCATCCAGCACTACGGCCGCGCGACCGATCCCTCATCTTCCAGCCGGGCCATCTCACCTCCGACAAATGAGCAGTGCCTCGTCCGTCTCGTCGTCGATCCTCGACAGCCAGCACGGCAGCTACACCTCGCCCTCTCATCTTCAAGATCCTCGGGGCAGTGGCCTCAGTCTTGGGAGCCGATCCAACGCTAGTGAAGACGGTGGCGACCAAGACCGGGACCGAGATCCGAGCACCAGCACCGAACCCATGTTCAACTTCAGGAGTTTGGCTGAGGTGGTTGGTGTCAGCTTGGAAGGGGAGAACGCCGGAAGACGTCTCAGTCTCATCGAGGCCGAGAGGAAAGCGAAGGAGTCTGGAGAGACGCAGACTCACGGAAATGCTGGTTTCGGGGAGGCCGACGAAGCAGCCAACACTGACAAGGACGGTGAAGAAGCCGTGTCGGTATCACACAGGGAGAACGCGGCGGATGAAGCGCAGCTCACAAAGCCTGCCAATGCGAGTTCCTTGTTGCCGCCAACAGTCACAATTACGCCCGACACGCCAGGCGCAGGCGAGGTCGATAACAACTCGAAGCAACTCGGCTGCGAGACCGCCGTGGGGCATGTGCATCAAACAACGCAATCGTGAACGCGGTCACTTACCCTACTTCCTGTTTTCTTGCCTGGAAACAGAGAGACACTGTTGGAGGAAGAGGATCAGGGAAGAAAGACAGTCTCCGCCCTGATCGTCTTGGAGGGATGGGAGGTGTCGCCAGTTCTCGGTCTGGGGTTATGATGGCACGGGCACATTGATGGTGGGAACATGGGGTGTAGTGTGTTTAACGATGGTTTTCTTGCGTGGTTGCATTGCTGTGGCAGGGCTTGGTTCGGGTGCGGCGATGCAGTGTGGGCGGAATCGGGGTGTGCTGTACCTCTTCTTTTTTTTCCCCCCCCAATCCCGCCTTGATTTTTCCCTCTTTCTCTTTACCCCTTCCCTAGATTTGTTCCAGCACTTTAGGTTCAACACTATGGCACGACCACAGAGGAGTGACCGGACGGCAATGTCACAGAATGGGAAGTTGAAGCAATGTTATGAAACGACAGCTGGGACGGAGTCTGGAGCAGCGGGGGCATGGGGTCCGGCTTAGCTGCATTTTAGAAATCGAGTGGTATTATTATGGTTTATATGCAGTAGACAAGAATGTCACTGTCTCGCCTCCTGTGACACCCTTCGTGATGAACTGTTCTACTCAGTACCGGCCGTGGACTGGAAATTTTGCCCACCCAACCTTGCCTTTTCATACTCAGCCACTACGCCATCATCTGGGACAACGCCACGATCACAATCCCGCCGCGTGTTCACGAAACCAGGTCCCGGGCTGTCCCACACATAATCCAACCATGGCCCCAGTGCGGGCCACAGTTCCTTCCGGACCAAGTTCAATACCTTCTCCTGGCGTGCCGAGCCGTACGCTTCATCGCTACTACCAAGATCTTGTCCGAGGCTGGACAGGACTCCCCGCCACTCTGCCACCGTCTCTTCCAGTTCCGCAATGCTCGACACGCCACAGACGGTTGGACCAACCTTGCGAAGCCCGGTACCAGGCGTGGCCAGGTCGACGCCCAAACCCGCGGCCGGCCCGAGCCGAGCCC
>Ga0247824_10002103_pt1 | contig 11086 bp, 16 predicted proteins | sample 13C_PalmiticAcid_FD_194412 | JGI IMG/M metagenome (GOLD analysis project Ga0247824, IMG submission 194412) | Soil microbial communities from agricultural site in Penn Yan, New York, United States - 13C_PalmiticAcid_Day48 | ecosystem: Environmental > Terrestrial > Soil > Agricultural land...
GGGTTGAGAGTGGTTGGTTCGGGATCGTGTCTGACCTACTCCGTAATTAGACCCTGGTGGTTTTATTCTGACTCCATCCATTCCGCCTAGGTCTTTATGCTCCCAAAGGATCGTAAACCCATTGCCCCAATCACTCATTCCGCCTTATATGTCCATCCCAACGTCGTCCGTCCCTGGTGACAATCACCACCTCCTCGGGCCCTTTTTCTCCACCTTCCCGCGTCTCAGGACGAGCCCAGCTGATGCTCTTGAATCACCGAGATCAGGGAGTGAGATCAGGGAGCGAAACGGAGACGCAAGAGGTAGTTTCCTCCGCGCCCTCAAACTTGTCGTGGCAGCACCGCTCAAAACGATTCCTCGAGCCCAGAATCTCGGGGACGAGACAAGATGAGGGGACATCATACTTTGATATCCAGAATTCCCAAAATAACGGTACAGCAGAAGGGAGTACCATTCTGATAGAAACTCGCGATCCCGGGCTCCAAGCATTTGCACTGGCTGTAGCACAGCTCCAGGAGCGGTGCCGCGGAGGCATCGGCCGAGGTCTGAGGCGTTGGGACCGCGGCGGCCACTGCGCCAAAGGCAAGAGCGAGCGCGGAGATGGAGGCACAATGTCAACTGTTTGGGTCCCCATCAACGAGTTCAGCTTTCGAGATGTTGAGATTTGGGAGGAACAGTTGACCTGGGCCAGCAGCCAATAAACGAGGCCGACATGATGCCGTGTCTCAGCTGTGGCGATCTGAGATCGAGCCTGGTCAGCCGTCCCAATCACCCAGAGAGGGGTGTCAAACGTGTTGCTTTTTTCTGCAAGTCAAATTGAGTGACCAACCAGGGATGGTCAAGCGGACTTGGAACAACTGGGGGATGGAACGAGAAACAACTTGCCAGGGGCACGAAAATCGAGATCCCTCACCTGGAAGCTCGTATTATGTTTATGTCGTACCTCCGCTGGTGACAACGAACGGAATCATCGCCAACCGGGCAGGGACTGCCTCGTTGATGCCCCATTTGCCAGCCCAGTTCTGGAGGCAAGACTGAAGCAGCCTGGACATGGGAAGAACATGCTGTGTGTGGCAGCCGTCAGGCCATGTGATGACCGGCAACCCTCGGCACCGCCGCACTCACAGCACACGCACTACCCCCAATTGGGCTCGCATCGCCGGTGACAAGGTCCTGCTACCCTCGATGGCCCGGGAACCACGTTGCCGGTTCGCTTGCCAAATCGGCGGACGGACGGACAGCGCGAGAGCCGCTTGATGGTCAATCGTCTCCCGAGTCGTCAACACCTCCTTGACATACCAGCATGCCGGAGGAATTGCCTCCCCAGGTACTTCACCCAACGAGGTACTGATGCTTCATTCCCGAGCCCCGTCCAAGGCGGATTTGTTGCTTGGCAGTGTCCTGTCCCTGCGAGGACCCTAAGTGGTCATATTGTCTGAGCACAGGATATCCTGATCTCGGTATTATGAATAACAGCCAAGTCTGGAGCCGGCTCGGTCGAGGCTGAGCACGAGACCTGCGGTCGAGATGTCGGGGATGATTGCCCTAAAACCAACACGCTGCGAGAGAGCCCCAAACCAAAAGCACTGTGGCGAGACAATAGACATCTGAGCCACGTTTTAGCGGGTACCTCCTCCGCTGCAGAGCGGGAAGGCCCTGGTCTCAAAACGGGACCTTGGAGAGAAAGTAATCAGAGTGTATTGCTCTTGATATATGGGGCCTCTCTAAGGCTTTTTAGCCTCATATGCCTCTGTTTAACGACGAGTATACTGATTAGGCTGAGCCATCGTACAGCACTTGGTCATTTACCCACACTCCGGGGACTTCCGCACCCCGTTGACTCCCCCAATGCAGCAATGGGTTGAGGCATGGCATACCGCGGAAAGGGTTAAGTGAAGCTTGTCCTCGCATTTGATTCCTTTCGTTAATTATCGATCTGAAGCCGGAGCAAGTCTGTCTTGTTCTTGGCGCCGCGATGGCTCGCCTCATTGCAGTTGTGTTGCATGTGCTTGCGCTCTGCTCCGTGGCCTGCGCAGCGGCATCCCGGGCTTACGGCCAGCGTCGCCAGTACTGGTCTGACCCGGAACAACACAACCGCAGCCCTGAGGAATGCATCCGCACCTCATTCTCCAACCCAACATGGACGATTTTCGATCCGGCCTTGGTGGTTGTGAACAGCTCGAGCGGCGGGACCCAAGGCGATGTCCGCTGGTTGACAGTCAACTCGGCAACCGGCGTAAGCGCCAACTGTACGGCCAAGGATATTGATCTGGATCCCAGGGGCCCTGGGGCCTCGGACATCTGGCAAAACTGCAGCATTCCCAATCTATTCTTCCAGTTTAACCTTGAGACTCTGGATATGCGCCTCAAGGGCAGCTGGCGATGTGGCGACGCTTCCAGGTTCGTCGTTTCATAACCATGCCTGGACGAAGATAAGGCTAACATGACCAGCCTTGTATTCGCTGCCAATGGCTCTTGGGAGGTCCCGCTGATCCAAGGTTGTCTGGATGAGTGGGATGCCCCCAGGGGACAGGAGACGTTGTGCATCATGGGCAACTCCCAGGTTCCGGCGGCCCTGTCCAGCCCGGTATCCATCCACCCTCAGCTGCCCATCCTCCCGTACACCCCTACCGAGCGGGCTCAGCGGTGCGTTGATCGGCCGTACGACCCGGAGTGGGAAATCGGCTCTTTCCTGTATCGACACCACTACATCGAAAAGGAAAACATCACAGCGATGTTTTATGACCTCGATCTCGAGATTACCAACATCTCGGACGGCAACAGCACCAAATGCTCGGCTAGAGTGGACCTTCTCAATGGTGGATTCAAGAATGGGTCGACGCCCTGGGTCCGTTGCAACGAGAGTGCCAGAGCAAGCAATACCAGTATCCCAATCGAGATGTCTCTGGACACAGACTACGGCATGTTCGGTCTGAAGCAGGCATGGGAATGCACAGATGGTGTTGCAGGCGTTGAGAGGTATGCGTGAAATCAACTGGCTTTCAACGTTCTTGTCATCCAAGGAGTCTGACTGGTGCTCAGGGACCAATTCAACGGGGTCGCATACACAAACATCAGTCTCACATGTGGGAACCCCTTGAACCTCGCCATCTACGGCAACGATGGGTCAATCGTTGGGGCGACATCCGACTACAACTGCAGTCTTGCAACGACACCCCTCTCCTTCACTGGTTACCTTGATATTCCCCCACAGATGCCGCATACATACTACACACGCAGCTGCACCATCACGTCGATGATGAACACGACCGCCTTGGCGCTGCGGGCGTACACGATTGAGAGTTCTGGCAGTGGTGATGCCGCGGCTCTCTTGGGAAGCTTCACGCTCTTCAACCCCGGCTCTGGGGATTCGTACAAGATCTATCGAATGCCGGTGGTTAGCGATGGGGGATGGCATGAGTGCACGGCCGGGCCGCGAGCACTTCCGTGGCAGCTCGTGGGCTGCAGGTACATGCTGGACCGAGCGGGCCATCGGCTTGGCTTTCAGGTGCAGTGGTACTGTGATGACCGGGACCCGACGAATGCGTGAGTTCTGCCTTGCTCAAGGAGGTTTCGATGAGACGACTGACCCCTGGGGACGACAGGATCTTGTTCAACGCCACAGCGGTAGAAGAGCTCCCGACCGAAGTCTGCAAGACCGCGAATGGGACAACAACTTGTGATTTGCCCGTGGACGTGTCCGAGTTGGCTATTCCGGTGTCCGCGTTGACGTGGACGGCGACTGGGAGCCCCATGGACAGGGGCCCGACGTTGCCCTGGCTCTGATGTTGGGCACCTAAAGAGGAAATACATCACGACGTTGGGCGGCGCCAACGCTGTTATTGATACCGTGGTCTGTGTCCCAGGGAGCATCCGTCGTTCTGACTAAATTATGACTGTGCTTGATGTATTGAGCCATGTTCCAGACTGTCTGCAAGTTCTGACCCCAAAATCATTGTTCAGATCTGCAGCCCCTGCCCGTGAACCCAAAATTAGGTATATCCTTCCCTTGGCGGTTCAAGAAACGCGGGCGGGATCTCCGCGTGCCCCCCAATCACATCTGCCGTCCATGGAAGCTTCCTCTCGGCAAGCCTTCCGGCCGGTGGGTGAGGGGGCTGCATGTCTGTCTCGACGACATGACAAGCGGATCACGTAAGGATGCGGCAGATTGGGGTTTCATCTACCGCGAAGTCGGCTTATTGGCCCTGAGCCTCTGCTGATGCCGGTGGTACTGTACCAAGGGCCCTGTCGAAGTGGTCGTGGTGGGGATTCGGGATGTTCATGCCCTATCAGACCCCGGACTTGGAACCAACTGCAGCGGCCAAACCAAGCGGGACAAGGAGAGGATCGACCGGGACGTCAATATCGGCGGCGGCAGCAACCATCCAGACCTTATTATTGATGCCAGCCTGGCACGCAGCAGTGGCCGGTCTCGAGAGGCTTGACCGGGGGGGCGCCGTCGACGTTGCATTGGCTCGGCTGGGAGGCCGCAGTCTTCGACCGGTTGGTGTAACAGCTATTTGGTGAGCTCGCATGGCATGGCATGCTGCACGGAGTAGGGATGATCAAGGATGATGCCGAGTTTCGGGTTCTGGATCTGTGTGGCAGGAAATCAGGTAAATAATCCACCGCCCCGGTCTGGTGGGTTAGACGGGACATTGTGATTGTCGACCGCTCCAGTCTCTCTGTGCCCATCAAAATTTGGCTGTGGAGCTAGTGAGAGAGAGTCTATATTGCTGGACATCATCCACTTCTTGCTCCAACTTGTCCGTTTGGTAATTACCCTAACTCTGGCAATGGCTGACAACCAGCCACCCGCCAGTAGCCCGCTGGCTAACGACGCCGAGCTGAGGGCCAGCTCCAGCCACGAAAAGCAAACCCCAGCGAAGGAAGGCGGACCACGAAGCAGGGCCGAGCGAGTGCACGAGTTTCACGAATCCGAGGGATACATCATCGACATCGGTAGCGAAGATGGGCTCGCGACCGCCGGGATTAAGCTCGCCGAGGACGGGCGCACCGTCCTGATCCCGCAGCCCAGCGACGATGGCAACGACCCGCTGAACTGGACCTGGTCCAAGAAGCACTTGATCCTCTTCGTCGTCTCGTTCGCCTCCTTTCTACCCGACTACGGCAGCGCGACAGGCGCCGTGACGCTGATTCCGCAGGCAGCGTGAGTTTGCCGCAGGGACACGGCTGATCTGCGGAGGTCGTGGCTGGCTGACCGAGTACAGGGAGTGGAATACTACCCCAGACATCGTCAACCACTCTCAGGCGGGCAACGTGTTCATGCTGGGCGCGGGTGGCGTCATTGGCAAGTTCTCCATCCCCTAATGTCGCTCATGTTGGGCCTCAGGGGCGGTTTGCTGACGGTTGAATGGTCTTGCCGCAGTGGTTCTGCTGAGCGCCTACTTTGGCCGGCTCCCCGTCGTCTTCTGGTTCTTGCTCCTATCCACGGCGACAGCGGCCTGGTGCGCGGGGGCCATGAGCCTCGAGTCTTTCACGGGCGCCCGCATCCTCAACGGCTTCTTCTCGACTGTGAGCCAAGCCGGCGGGCTCATGTTCCTCAAGGACATTTTCTTTTTCCACGAGCAGGCGCGGAAGATCAACATCTGGGCGTGCGTCCCCTATCTCCTCCATCCCCTGGGTAGCCGCAAAACTGAGCTGACTGAACAACCACGACTCGTCCTGCAGTGGCTTCATCGTCGTCAGCCCGTACGTGGGCCCGCTGTTGGCGGCATTCATGACAGAGACCCAACGTTGGCCCGTGCCATTCTGGTTGTATTTCGGGCTTAACGCGCTTGGCCTTGGGCTGGTGGTGTGCTTCCTGGAGGAGACGTACTACGACCGCGGCATCCCGGCGGACCAGCAGCCGGCCCGCGGCAACCGGGTGGCGCGACTCACGGGCGTCGCGCAGTGGAAGTCGCGCCACCTGCGCAACACGTTTGGGCAGGCGTGCTGGCGCACGGCGAGCGTGCCGCTGAAGCCGATTGTGGCAATCTCGTGCTTGTTTTATGCACTGGTAAGTAATACAAGCCCCCTCTGGATCCGGTTTGGATGCCACCATGGCTGACTACGAACCCCTGGACAGACGTTTGCGTGGGCGGTGGGCATCAACACGACGCTGGCCATCTTCGTCACGCCGTTGTACGGCTTCGGCCCGCGACAGGTCGGCTTCTTCTACTTCACGCCGGTGGTGGCGGTGCTGCTCGGCGAAGGGGTGGGCCACTGGATGCACGACGCGCTGGCGCGGCGGTACATCCGCACGCACAACGGGCACTTTGAGCCCGAGGCGCGGCTGCGGGCCATCTTCTTCTCAATGCCGCTCGTCGTGGTCGGGCTGGTGCTGATCGGGCAGTGCTTCGAGAACGCGTGGCACTACATGGTGACGAGCGTGTGCTGGGGCCTGTACGTGTTCGGCATGATGGTGACCACGGTGGCCATCTCCAGCTACTGCCTCGACAGCTACCCGGAGGCGTCGGGCGAGGTGTCGGCGTGGCTCAACATGGCGCGCACCGTCGGCGGCTTCATCGTCAGCTACTTCCAGGTCACGTGGGCCCAGGCCCAGGGCACCAAGCTGAGCCTCGGCATCCAGGCGGCCGTGTGCGCGGGTGCCTTCTTGTTCATTGTGGTTCTGATGCGGTGGGGGAAGGCGATGCGCGTGTGGGCTGGGCCGCTGAACTTTGCGACGACGTGATGATGGAGAGGAGGTGAAGAGGGTGGATGGATGCTGTTGGGAGGAAATCCGGCTCAGCCAGCGGATGAGTTGGCGGGGTTGCAAGGCCCACAGGGAACCACCCGCAGCCATCTGCCTCCTCTGGGGTCTTCCTCCAGGCCTCGTTCCACTGGTTCCTGTCAGACGTAAAGTGCAATGCGCAATGATGGAAAGCAGCTTTTTTTACAGGTGATCTTTGCAGCATGGCTTAATTCTTCCTTGCATTTTCCCCCTTGTATTTGTTGATTTTATCGCCCTGCAGAATCCCCAAACAGGGCCAGCTGGAGCCAGCTGTGCTCCTCTGGTTGCTGCAGCGCTGCCTGTTGCTGCTGTGCTCTGCCCCACCCACCCCACCACCACAACCGTCGAAATCCATCCCGACTCACCCTCCCTCTCCAACCCCACGCACCTAAGCAAGATGCCAACACCAAAGGAAACCGCCGCCCCAGAGGGGCCACCCGATCTCGAGCCGCTCCAAGACCTGACACAGCCACTGGCCTTGCGCTCCAAGCGGACCGAGCGTCGGCGCAAGAAGCTGGAAAAGAAGGAAGCCAGTTCCAGGCGGTCGTCCTCAGCCCTTGGCGGCGAGCCAATCGGCGTCCTGCATCTGCCCGTTGAGCTGTTGCTGGCCATCCTTGAGCTCCTCCGACCCAGCGACTTGTTTGCACTCTCCCGCGTGAGCAAACAGCTCCGGGCGTTCCTGATCGCCGACGAGGCCGCCATTGTCCACCGCGTCGTCAACCTGCGCTACCCCATCCTCCAACGATGCCTCCTCCGCCCCCTCTTGATGGTCGACGTGGACCCCTCCCTCCAGCCGCTCCTCCGAATGCCAGAGCGCCCTGACCTGAACCGCTCGCACCGAATCGCACACCAAAACATCCCGCCCCCCGATGACGCCTTCCATTGCACCTGCCTGACCTGCATTGTGCGCTGGAACGCCCTCTGCGCCGTCGTCGACCTTGCCCACTGGCAGGACCATCTCGACAATGGGGTGCCTATCCCGATCATCAAGCGAGGCGCTTCGGTGCCTGCATGGAACCGGGAACTCCTGGATCGTCATCGCCGTGTCGTCCTCAAGGCGCTCACAAGCCCGCTGTGGTATGCCAGAATCCTCGAAGCCCATCTCGACTCGACCACAAGATCCATCCGCCGCCACAGCCAGAACAAGTCAGACCGCCGCCGCCACTTCCTGCTGACCCACGAGGACGAGCGAGCGGGCACCGACGCCTTTCTGCAGCGGAATGGTCCACCCACCTTTGATTACCCCTACTCCCGCGAACTGTATTACATGCTCGAGGCCTTCCTGCCGGGCCGGAGCTGGCTGGCCGAGCGCCAGAAGTGGGTGTACCTCTCACAATCAAGGGAGTGGCACAACACAGATCTCGACATGCTGGCCAAGATGGTGGCTGCGAGACGCAAGGCGGGCGTCGAGGACTCCGGCAATCAACCCTGCTCTGCTCATTCCGACCGCGAAGATGCCCCCAACTTGGCGGAAAGCGAGGTGCAGCAGCTGGCGGACGTGTCTCAGTCAGGCCGGGCCGTCATGGAATAGGTGGCACGCTTCGAAATGAGGACGGCAAGGTGAAAGATCGCGATGGCGCTTGCGTTGCGAGGCCTCTTCACAATCGGATCATGTCAAAACATGCGGGTCATCTATCGTCAGCCCTCGACGCCGTCCAAGCTCTCTGTTGCCGGGGTATTTATTGGTGGCGGCGGCGGAGCGGGCGACGGAGCGGGCGACGTTGGTCTGCCTTGTCAGTTAGCATCGGCTACCTCACGATGCGGACCCGAGGTGTCGTCGTCCCAGGTTGCATGCCGGGATCCCAATTTGACTCGTCGGCCGACTGCATCGATCGGAAAACATACCTTTTTCAACCATGGTTGGGATCTGGCCGTCGCCGAATTCACGGATGACTGGGGTTACGACAAGCTTTGGAGGGCTGGTCGTTCCCCGCATCGACACTCGCAGACCGTCCGCCTAGCGAGGCGCAGCCACCTGCCTAGCGAGACTCTGCGCTGCACCGCCCCCCTCGAAGGCAACGCCAAATTCGAATCACGCAAGATCCTGCAGATATAACTCGGGTCCTCGACCGCGATGCGATGGATTCCCTGACGCGCCCATGACTTGGCCCCCTGACAATCTCAACCTTGACTTGATCGCCTTCCACCACAAAGCACCCCCCACATGTTCAACCACCAAGATGCGCGACCTCTACCGCCACTACGGAAGCCGAAGCCTGTGGGACGCGTACGACGTTCCGAAATGTCCTCTCGTCGAGGTGACCGAGGTCTGGGTTGAGGAGGGAGAAGACTCGTCTGCGCTCGTGGAGACCCGCTCCATCTCCTCGCACGATATCGACAGCTGGCTCGAGGAACCATCACGCCGCTCGTTCCCGGACGGAGACTACAGGAGGTCAGTCCGCCTCCTGTGGGTCGGCCAGAACAGTGAAAAGAAATACGTCAGCCCGTCGACCAAGACACTCGAGAGGTTGACAGAGGTCTGGGGCCTCGGAGAAGCCCTAGATTACGCCCGGTGTTGCTACGCCGGAGTTTCGGCCCTCGAGCCGTCTGGACACACCCAGCTCTTCACCGCCGCCTACCATCCCAAGCTCGCCGCCGCCTGGTCTCACACCGAACGGCGTGCATCAGGCTCGACACCATCTCAGACGCATGCCATCATCTTTGCCGAAGGCGAGGAGCGCGCCGAGTTGCGCCGCATTCTCGGCTCCAGATGGAGCGGCGCCAGCGCCACCCACGCCATGTTCCCCGCGCTGCTGTGCAGCCTGATGCTCGCCCACGGGCTGGACACCACGCTCGAGGAGATCAAGGCGGCGGTGCGGGAAGTGGAAGCACGCACCGGGCACCACCGCTTCGCGTCACGCCACCAGACGCAGCCCGCGGCCGGGGAGCTGGGTCAGCTCTCGGCCCAGATGAGCGGGTGTGCAGCAAAGCTGGCCAATGGCGCGCGCAAGAGGGAGGTCATCCAGGCCATAAACGACTTCATCTCCCAGCATGCCGCGTGGCGGCCTCCAGGTGCCGCCGGCAAGGACCATGCAAGGGGCGATTACGACGCTGCTGCCCACGCGGACGACCTCGCATACCCGTATCACACAGACCACCAACAAGCAGCCCACCAACACCCCCTCCGGCAGCGCAGCGACAGGGGTGCGACGACTCCCGGCGGCGGGGGGGCGCTATTCTCGGCCGCGCAGCTCGACCTCCTCCGGCATAGGGCGCAGATGCAGGCGGTTGACACGGCTTACGTGCAGCAGCGGGTGCAGATCCAGATCGCCGCGCTGTTCCACCTGATCGCGCAGCAGGACAACGCCATCGCCTTTGACACGGCCCGCGCGACGCGCAGCATCGCCGCGTCGAGCCTGCAGGACTCGTCCTCGATGAAGATGCTCGCCCTGGTCGCCATGTTCTTCCTGCCGGGGAGCTTCATCGCCGCTTTATTTTCGACACCCCTGTTTGTTTGGGACGACCCACTGGCGGGTGGGGGCGCCGTGGCGATGGGGGCAGTTCGCGCGAGGCCCCAGCTCGGCCTGTTCTGGGCCATCGTCGCGCCGCTTACGGCCTTTGTTTTCGTGCTCTACGGGATCTGGATGGGTGTCCAGGGCAGGCGGGAGCGGAAGCGGAACAGGCGTCACAGCGCGCCCGGCCTAGAGGTTGTCTAGGGCGAACGAGGCCAAGGGCACAGAGTTGGGAAGGTTAACTAGGTAGGGGGGAGAGTCCTTCGCTCCCCCGCTCGAGGGCGGGGTTGCTGAGGTTTTGTCGTTTAGTTGGTCGGAGACGGGATTAGTCGCACGCGGTTGGGTCTAGTGTAGCGCTGTAGCTAACCCATGCCACCGTCGCATCCGGTGCTGGAATCAGCCAATGTCCAGACTTGTTCGGGAAGCCAGGAATCTTGTTGGTTTTGCTGTTGTTGTCGGGCTCCCACCTTGCCATGATTGTGCGCTTGGCAATTCGATAGCCTACCCGACATCCGAGCGCGCCCACGCAGGCATGCAGGTCCGCGATAGTCGATGCAGGCGTGAGCAGGGGAGCCTCGCGCAGGGAGCTCGTCCGACGCCCTGGCTCCCGGCTCTCCGGAGTGCAACACTACTCGCCTTGGCAGGGTCGCCATCGTCGCGGTTGGCCAGCGCACTCAGGGGCCCGCCCCGGCCTCCGTGATGGCGCGAGAGCAGCTGCATGGTTAGCTCGGCCGGGGTGCCCAATTCCGGAATGCGGGAGGCAGGACCCGTGAGGAGGTCCTTGGGGGGGGGGGGCAGGCAGCCGGTGATGGCACCGATGGCGACGTGTATATGAGGAGGGGTCTTCTCCCCGAGAAACCCTCCGGAAGACGGGCTTTCCACCACCACCACCCTCTCTTCT
>Ga0247824_10002104_pt1 | contig 11084 bp, 18 predicted proteins | sample 13C_PalmiticAcid_FD_194412 | JGI IMG/M metagenome (GOLD analysis project Ga0247824, IMG submission 194412) | Soil microbial communities from agricultural site in Penn Yan, New York, United States - 13C_PalmiticAcid_Day48 | ecosystem: Environmental > Terrestrial > Soil > Agricultural land...
TCTATCAGTCTCTCATAGCTCCATCTTTTGCATGATTAAACACTGTGTGCATATTTAGTCGGTATGAAGTGGTTTTTTTTTGTGGAGAGCGACAGCTTAAAGCAAAAAAAGCTGAATAAGCGGCGGGACACCCCACATATGTGATCTGTGCGCAAAAGTTCCTTGGGGGGAGGACAGCAAGGGTTGTCACACCAAATCGACAAAACGCGTTTCGCGGCCTGCTCGAATGAAAGGGCCTTAGAGGGCCTTGAGGTCCCACTGGACTGATAGAGTCGGAAGAAAGTGACAGAGACGAGAAACACCGATACCCTTATCACAGTCGAACAATGCATTCGCGCGTTCTTTCTGCTTCCCAAACTCCCCTGAGGTTTATCCTGCTCTCTTATCGTCCACCTCACCCATTCGTGCTGTTCCCACCTTCTTCATTGGTGAGGGCAATGCCTTTTTTTTTTTTTTTTTTTTTTCCATCTTTGAGAATCGTCGGATCCTGCCGGCTGACCCCCTTCACTTTCAAGAGGGAGAGAGAGAGAGAGAGAGACCTTCACGCCGCATGATACTTGTCATTAGCCCCTCAGTGAATGATTCTGATGTGGTATATGTCGTAGAAACTATTCGCGTCTTTTTTTTTCCCTGAGATGTCAGTTTCTCCCGCAACAAAGTGTTCTCCAAACTGTTGTTCGCAATGCATATCGTATTAGACATTCCTATCTCCTACGATTCCAGTGTCACGCAGCAGGAAATCACGTACATCGACCTAGGTTGCGCCCGACGGCTTTGCATCAGGCAACTCCAATTTCCGCGACTCAAGTGTCACGCAACAGGAGATCACGTACTTTGTCACCATAGGTTTTTGTCTTGCGCCCCGATGGCAACTCCAGAACAAGAACTTTGCGGCTCTCACCCATCCATCGGGAACATTAGCACCCCCCCCTTTAGCTGGGCTGTAGAGTGTTTGATGTTGACAATGTCAGCATTTATTGCGCGTTAAAGAACTGTGTAATAGTTGCTACCACAGCCTGGAAACAGTGGATCCGATCCGAGCAAAAAAGCCATTGGGCTATCGTGATTGACTTACCAAAGTTTTCCTGAAGAGTTTAGAAGAGGTTGCCACCAAGTCGTGATGCATTTGCATTCGGGTCCAAAAAAACATGAATGCAGCAGGGCCTTGGCGAGTTTTGCCACCACGGCTGTTCTGTTGAACTTTGATCCCCTTTGCGCCCTTGTTTGGTTTGTCCCTCCAAGAACCCTGTAGCTGTAAACGGGAACACATTCCGAATGCAAAAGAACTGTAAAAGTTCAATACAGTCGTGGTTTCTGTGACCAAGTCAGTTGCACCCCAGCCCTACTGCTGTGTTGTCCATGATGACACGATCCCTGTATGTGCATCACAACATGATCGATTGAGTGATTGAGACTTGGTGGCAAGGTAGGGACAACGAACTAGAAAGTACATCTGCAAAAACAAGTAAACAAGGGCATCATCCGCGGGGGAATGGTGATCAGCAGATCGAAGTAGCAAACCGGGGCGGGCAGGACGGGGCAAAGGTGAAGCTAGATCGGTGGGCTATAGCCGGCAAGGCAGTTGGTTCAAGATTGAATGCCATCATATCACCTGGTACATGGAGAATCCACTTTCAAACACCTCGGTCTTTTAGTGAAGCTTGGGCAGGACATCGATGCTTCCAGTCTTGCTGAACGTATGGCAGAGAGAAGAACGAGTAAATAAGTGGATGAGATGGAGAATATACAGCCAAGCGAGGTGCAAGCAGATCAGCTCCGAGCAGGACCTTGAGAACAGAGACGAGGACAAGCAAGAAGTTGACAGAGTCAAAGTGAAGAAGAGAAGAAAAAGTGGCCGCATATCACATGACTACCTATTCGTCTATGTCCTGCTGGCCTAGGTCCTGCCTTGAAGGGAGAGTCGACGCTCAGAAAGATGACGAGCTCTCAAATGCCACTGACATTTGCGGACCAAGTCCACGTTTTCACCACCACCATCCAAGCTTGGAGGTGCAGAGCCATTTCCGCGAGTGAGAATGGGGACAGACAAGTGCGATTAGGAACTTGCTTGTTTGCAGCCTTGCTTTGAGTGGTGCTTGCTCAGCCATCCGTCGATCTGAGGCCGCAGATAGTTTTTGCAAGCAACGGTGCAACGGTTCTAGGAGACAAAGGCATTGACACCGTGTGAGCCCGGCCTAATTGCCACCGTGGCACGCATGCAATTGATTTATCGTTGCACAACAACTTCGCTTCACTGAATCAGATCTCTTCTCATCTCTTCACCACCGACAGCATCACCTCTCACCCTCCTCTCCTCAGTCGAAGCAAGCCTAGCAGCTTCCGGTCTCCCCATGTCACAGAGAGTATCGACCCTCGATCCAAACTGCATCACTTCAAATGGACCGACCCTGTATGCACATGTTGTCATCAACGTCGGCAACAATCAGAATATCGTCCTCCTACAGTCCAATGCTATTCCTTCCAGTCTGACAGATGTATCCTGGAGTGTCGTTTCAACGATCAGTCAAAACAAACTGTACATCCTGCAAGGACTGGCCTCTATAAAGAGCTTTATCTGTCATGTCGACAACCAAGGAGTATTCACCATCTTGTCATCCTCCTCAAAGTCGTTTGCTGCAGACCAGGCTCCCACTCAACCGCGTGGATATCAGTACGACCCAGCCAATGGAGGTGCATGGTCGAATGTCGATGTGACCGACGGATACAAATGGTCTATCGTGACCAAGTCTACCATGTTCACTCTGAACAACCAGTTAATACATATGTACAACAAGGACATCGTCAGCGATACCATTACCGTCGCAATCTTAGATAAGACAACACGCACGTTCGTGCCGCAGAATGCTACCTGGAGCTTAGTAAGTTGCAGCTTCATTCTCAAAGATGCAACCTCCTTTCCACATATTACATTTCAGTCCTTACTCATAGCCTCTGTTTAGCCAGCAACAAGCGGCAAACCCAATAGCTTTACAGTGAATTTCAACAGTCTGTATATCCTTTCAAGCACGATATCAGGCCCCACCGCATACCTGAACATCCTCCCGCTGAAATCGGCCACACCCCCTGCCGCGAGCGAATTCACCGTGATTCCTGCACCAAATATCAAGCCAAGCTGCCCACTCATACCCAACGCAGGAACATTGGAGACCAGTGTCCTTGGCAGCAACTATTACGTGTTCTGTTCGGTATGAAATGTCTTCTCTTACATTAGTGGACTTCCTGCTCCAATTGCACGCGTTGTCAATGGTTAATGATACTTATTCATGAATGTGTAGGATACTGGACGGCAACGCAACTACTTGGTGACTTATGACGGCAAAACTTTTAGGGCACCCGTCCCGGCAAACACCTCCATCCACAGCCCAGAGTCTTTTATCCCCATCGATGCCTCAGGAGGACAACCACCATGGGCATTTATGAACAGTGGAGGCACCATTTACAGTTTGAGTTTGACTGGGAACACTGGAGCATGGCAGCAGGCCCCATATAAGATCAATGCCACCGGGTTGTCTGGCGCAGGTTCGAATGGCACCCCTGATTCTGGGTCATCCGGTGGATCTTCTGGAGGCGACAGCAATAGCAACAGCAGCGGAGGTATCTCACAATCGGTACTCGTGGCGCTCATTGTGTGCGGCGTCCTCGCTGTCATCATTGGTGGATCAGCGATTTGGAAGTGCATTCGGAAGCGAAGAAAGGCTAAGGTCGCCCAAGTAGATACTCCCTCCAACTCTTACTCTTACCCACCTGAACAACAACAACAACAACAACTGCAACAACTGCAACAACTGCACCAGGTACAATACCCGTCTGGACATTACCACCCAACATACCCGCAAATGCCGTTTGAGGCTCCTGCACCTGATTACACCACAGCGCCGATAGTGTATGAGATCAAAGGGGACATTCCAATATCTGGCAGCCTCCCAGCGCCGGCTGCAGTGAGTGCACCTGTATCCGCTGCACCTGTATCTGCTCCACAATTCATACCCACTTCACCCATAGCCACAATTCCGCAAACGTCTGTACCAGTGCAACGGATCCAGAACGTACAAGGATACCAAGAGTATCCACAAGGAAATATCGGATATTCACATCAATATCCTAGACCTGGAGGACCACAGGGAGATGGCCATGAACCGATTCCGACAAGTTCCACACTGTATCTACCAGGCCCACAGGGTCCACTGCATGACACAGGAAGCCAGATCTATCATCAGTGAGAACGACGGGCAATAAACGGTGGGCCGTTTCGTAGCACAACCGACCCATGAATCATTCCCACGCAACCATTTTTTTTTCTTGCAGACATTCTTTTTCCCTCTTGACCACCCCCCCCCCACACACACACACCATACTATGTGCAAACGCGACCATAACCCAGAAACAACCGAGCCAGACTCGCCTACCGGAACTACAACACCTTCGTTCCCTCAACACCTCTATGCAAAACTTACCGATGCTCATTGTCACATTCAGGATGATCGCGAGAACATACACAAACTGACCCAGGCCTGGTCATCTGGAGCCAGTGACAACAACGGTGAAAGCACCGTCGAACCTCTTTTAACAGGAAAGTCTTGTCTGATGGGTGTGCAGCCCTCCAAGGACCTGGGACTCTCGGAGGAAGGCGCCGCCGACTTGGGGGAGACCACAGGATCGTTGGTGGACGGTGCAGCATCCCTTTCCGTGACAACGTCGTCATCGTGTTCAACCTCGAGCCCGATCGTCACGGTAACTTGGAACGACACAGACACCAAGGGTGACTGGAACTTGGTCTCCAAGTTGGCCAAGGAGCACCCTGACCGATTCGTACCTTGCTTTGGTATCCATCCATGGTTCACGCACAAGTACAAGACCCTTGAAGGGGCAACGGGCGGCGCCTTCGAACTGCGAAAGGCCGGGGCGAAACCTAAACCTGGAGGCGTGTCCCCTCTCGGGACGGATTCGCCTCCCCTTTCCTCCCCTCTGGATCCCAGCACTGCCGAGTCGGCTTTCAGCCACCAGCACCACCCCCACTTTAACCATTACCAAAAAGTCCTCAGTGTGCCAGCCTCAGCACCCGAGAATTACCTTCAGGAGCTTGCGAAACGTTTGCCTGAACCACGTGAGCTTGGACCCGCCTTGAAAGAATTAAGACGTCAGCTGGAAACCCATCCAGATGCAGTCCTTGGAGAGATCGGTCTGGACAAGACCGCACGCGTGCCGGAACCTTCTATCGCGGCACCCGCAAGCCCTGACGGCAACAACGAAAGCCCAAAGAGAACAACATTGGCCTTGACATCGATTCAGCACCAGGTGGACATTGTTCGAGAACAACTCAAGCTGGCAGCGTCCTTGAAACGAGCAGTTAGCTTCCACTGCGTCCAAGCATACGGCCATTTTCATGATTTCTTGATCCAGGAGGGACGAAAGCTAAGAGAGATCGAGGAAGATCTAACATACCGACAGCAACTCAAGGAGATCCATGCCACTGGAGGAGCTGCCACTCTTTCACCTTTGAGTCCTTCGGGCATTCGACTGAGGAGGAAGACGGCGGCGAAATTGAGACGTGAAGCGAGGGATCTTGCTTGGGAGAAACATGTTGCGTCCACACTGGATGAATCATCGGATGAAGAAGACGAGGAAGATGAGGAAGACGATGACGAGGAGGATGAGAGTAAACCGGATCTTTCAGCTTCTGGATTGACGTCTACGGTTCCGACTATTGTGCCTTACGAACCTGTTCTGCCTCCAAGGCTTTGCATGCATAGCTATGGAGGCTCCATTGACATGTTGAAGGCGTTGCTCAAGTTGGATCATCCACCAGAGATCTTTTTCTCGTTCTCTATTGTCATCAATGGACGATTTCAGGAAGAGAAATTGAACGAGTTGATTATGGCGGTCCCTGAAGACAGGCTATTGGTGGAATCGGATCATCATTCACACTCTCATGTGGACGGTCTATTGGTCGAAATGGTCCAAAGGATCTCTCGCATTCGTGGCTGGACGGATGAGGAAACTACGGAGAAGACATCCCGTAACTGGCACCGTTTCGTCTACGGTTAAAGAAAGAAAAAAAAAGGGCACACACACTATACCAATTGCATTGATAGGGCGGAGAGATTAGGCTGTAACAGGAGTTAGGCAGCCAAAGAGGACAATACCGGTTAATAGACTAGAACGAGTAATGGACAATCAGAATGTGGATCGTTATTCAACAGGATATAGGCGCGATCTGTGGAATGTATACGCCCTCACACTCACACTCATCGGGAGGGTAGGAGAAAGTGGGAGGTAGACGAATGGCCCTCCCGCCCCTAATGTGGGCTGCTGTCCTTGGCAATGTGGGATGCTGTTCCGAAGCGGGCTGCATTCAACAGAACACAGGAGCGAGTACGTCCTATGGGGTGATGCGCACAGCAATCAAAAGGGGACCATTAGACAAGGGGGAGGCTCGTTGAGACGAACATCAAAGACAAAAAAAAACATGAAGCAGAGAAGAATTGGCGAAGGGGGTGAGGGGTGAGAAAGGAAAACGCGGGAGGTTTGGTGATATCAATTGTTTACATGCAGAATGCAGAAGGAATGCATGATATGGTTCATTGGACCGATCCGCAATGGATTGAAGATCGAAAAAGGGCAATGAATGCCTACACTGTCAAGAAAAATAGATTTGCAGGTCCACGGAAGGGCACGGTCAGAATGAGTTACAAAAATGAGGGCAAAAAAAAAAGAGGGGTGTTAGCCCACCAGAACTTTGTGTGTAATCGGATCCGTTGTGTTCAATTGTGTCTTTGATCGTCAGGCGACAGAAGATGAAAGGCTCTGTTAAAGTATGAGGATGTTTGTACTGCACATGTCTGATATCCGTGGGCGGTGCAAACTTCAACGCGTGGATCCACGATCTTAATGAGGTCGACTTCAGAGCACCGAAGCACTTCATGTGTCACAAAAAATTTATTTTTATCAGGACGACGCAATTTGACTGTGTCGTCTATTCCAGCGGCTTGACAAAGGTCAAACAGAGGCTGAACCCTGACCCAAAGGTCGACCATGAACGACTCTTCAACCAGTCGGCACCCTGGGAAATGGCTTTCAACCCCACAACCTTAACTTTGGCGAGTTATTCTTAGAGACCACCTCGCATGCTAGAACCCATTTGGCATTATCTTCCCACTGGTTTATTTCACCCTCGCGTGTCGAACAGGTCCATGCGAGCCATGCACTGCCACATAGCACCACTCTCTCACAGCGGGTATTTACATTACCGGTAGGTCAAAGTTGACCTTTCAGAGGCTGGGTATGTACTCTCGGTCGATCATCGGTAATGATGTCTTCACATATTCCCCAGGTCAATGGCGGAGAGAGGAGGGGAGGCAGATGGAACCATGTTACAGCAATTGCGCCCCAGGATTTGCCTATATCCCAACAGGGCTGCTGATCTGTCCTCAGGGTCTGACGGGCTGTATCCCCCGAGGCGAAAAGAAAGGGTGAGGGAAAGAATGGGGGAGAGAATGAGGGGTTCGAATGGAAAAGTGGAACACGTCAGTCGTCATGGTGGTGCAAGAACAAAAAAAAAAGGTCACCTGCTGTGCCTTCTTGCCACTACTTTTCCTAGGTGCGGGTCTGCAGTTGTACTACACGAAGATTAAGGGTTACACGCATACCGATGCTGTGGGTTATTGTGTCTCCATTTCGAGGGTTGAATCACGTTTCGGTTGCTGTTGCGGCGAGGATGGTCCATTACACCGCAGGCGTTCGAAACAGCCGCAGGTAGTATGCGAGAGATGGGATGTGTGCTTGCGATAATGTGCGTGTGTGCTCAAATGTGTGCGCTTGCGTGGATATGTGCGAGGTGTGCGTGTATGCAAACGATGCTTGCCACCGTGAGGAGGATGAGGAATGTACGGGGGTGTGCGAGCGATTTGGGGGGATCAAACGTATGGGGTATTGTATGTTGAGGCTATTGTCCTGCAAGGGCTTCCTTCCTCCTGTCGACCGTCTCTAGCGGCCATCACCACTCGCCTCTTGCGGCGAACGTTGCGCTGATCCGACCGGGAGAACCGTGAATGGTTTGAAGCAATTGTCGGTTGGTGTGTTTCAACGACACTAAAGGGCATCTCCTGTACCTCCCTCGTCCTAAAGGCAGAGAGACCATTGAAGGCGAGCAAACTAGATGATGAGTAGGGGATGGATTCGGCACCTCCAATTACTCCATGAGTATGGCCCGAGGAAAGAGAATCTCAATTGCGTACCGTACTGCTGTGAGCTCGCGTGCGCGTAGCGGGAGAGGCAGGGGCCAGGTAACACCACCTGCAGAAAGGGGGCGACAAGAGTCGAACGTCGACAAAGTCTATCTTTGGCGGCTGGATGGGTGTGATGGTTCCAGGTGCACAGCCGCAAGTGGTTCTTGAAGAACCGCTCGTGCAGAGGGGTCGTTGGGAGGGAAGATTACAACCCTTGAATGCAGACCAAATATCATATACAAAAACAGAAGCACAGCAGTACTTTGCAATTGTACGACTGAATCGATTTAGCGGGGGAGTTTCTGTGTTCGAGAGCTCTTTCAAAAATTGAATGAGAGGGAGGGGCGGGTGCATACAACACACTATCCCCCCTCAGACACTCCCTTCAGTTTTCTAAGCACCCATGTCATTACCCACTCGCACATAATATATTCGAGGGTGGTGGGTCCATTGTTCAATAGATAAGATTCGCTCAGGCAGGCAGGCGACAGACTTACTGGACTGAATGGATTCCATACCATGGGCGAAGCTGAGGCACCTTGTTTTCCCAAGGCCGCGGGGGGAGGGAGGTCCACTTTCCCCTCCACACACACAAACACGCACTGACAATTCTAATTGTTGTCCCCATTGACCATAGAGGCTCAACATGCCATCCTGTCGAAGATCCGTTTTGACTGTAAGCAAAAACAATTCAGTGTTCTCATTACCGCCGAGCTTGCCTCGTGAACGGAAGTCGATCAATCATCCCAGCTTACCCTTTAGCACACTCGTTTGCCTTGGCTAGCCCATTCAACTCTCCATTCGACTCCTCTTCGGCCTCCTTGCCATTGCCACTCCCGCCATGCAACACAGCGGTCATGCCCATGACACTCTCGGGCGAAGTTGAGTATAAATAGGAGGGATCCGTCCCTTCCTTCACCTTCATTACTCCAACTGTCAATTCCATCAAGGGATCACTGAGCGATCTCTCGCCTGCCACTCGCCGCTGCTCTAACTTTGTTCACTCTCTGTTCGCTTTCACACCTCGCTCTCTTGCTCATTCACACTCTCTCGTCCCCCACACGCACACCACTCTCTCTTCACTCTTGCACACCCTCTCTCTCACACTCTGTTCTTTTACCACACACACTTTCACACTTCATCCCACTTGACTCTTCAATCACCAGTCCGCCACTCTCTCTCTGCAACCCATCCACCCCAACCACACTCTGCAGCCATATCAGTTGTCGACCCCTTGCATCCTCATACGTTCTTGTCTTGGCACTCGACATCCTGTTTCGTTCTCGATCCGCTCCAAGATATATTAAAGGCCCTCCACCCTACCACAACTTCTACAACTCGACCGGGCATCCCACTCTATCCAAGTCACTTCAAGTTCCACCGGCTTCGCACCTAGAACTCACCGCCTCGACCCCACACAACAGCGTTTTCTCTCAAGTCTCACACTCCATCATGCAAGGTAAGGCTGACTTTACACAGGCAACGAGCCGAGGTGAAAGCTTGTAGCAAGCTTTATTTGTTGCTTGATCCAGGGCTTTCATAAATGCAAAAGCCCTTGCTCGCCCTCCGGCAGACTACTATAAGACAGCAAACTGACGGTTTGTCTTCTTCATCAATGATGGAATGCGTCCCATTATAGGTCAGACCGATATCACAGGACCCTGTGCCGGATACAGAAGGTTCATCGAGCGGCCGGAGCTCCTCCTCAACATCTTTGACTATCTTACTCCACAAGAGATATTGAATTGCGGCGGCGTCGACAGAAGGTGGCGCCAATGGGTCAACGCCATGCGAATCACCATGATCCAATACAGGAACCAGTGCAAAGAAGACCACGAGAAGATGCAAAGACTTGATTGTATGTACTACATCACACTCACTCTGACCAAAAAGCAAAAGGACGCTCTCCCCGTGGCATTCCCAGATCCCGACAGTCCACCAATCAGTGGATATTACCTTCATGAGGACACCGCCTATAACAATATGGTCTACTTTGCCAACAAGTACATGTCCTCGTCCTACCGCAACCAGGAAATCCCAGTCTTTACCTCAAGGCAAGATAGACTTCGCGTCGTATGGAATGAGACACTCGCAGAAGAATTGATCTGGCGTATCAAGTCTGCTCCTCTGAACACCGTCAAAGCTCTTGGTTACAAGGAGGGCGATTGGACGGAGGCAAACGAAGTCCCGGACGTGGAAGATATGGAGCTTGATGCCTAAGCGCGTCAAGGATACCTTCGCCTCACTCTTGCGATCATCGTTTTTTTTTAGAATAGATCCTTTTCATCATTCATTCTTCCTCACTCATACCATTGTTTTCATCACCATTTTCCTTTCTTCTAACCTGGCATGTTTCTAAGCAGAGCAATAGAAATCAGCGCGTTCTCCCATTCAGTGAATACCCCCCATTGCATGCTCTTTGATTGTTGAACAATAGAATAAAGAAACCCGATTGTGTCAGTGGAGGAACATCACCACGACACATACAAAGAAACCTCACAGCAGTTGTGATGATAATCTACAGATGATGGAGAGAAGGGGGGGGAGGGGCTCCGCACAATTGTGTCCTCAACCGGCACATGTCTAGATACGCACGAGGAACTCGACGTGTTGTCGTTCAGATCGGCAAAGGATGGCTCAATGCTTTACCAATTGCTTTCTGGCAACGCTTTCCAGCCCTTTAGCCAAAAAGTTGCACGCGCATCGGCTTGTTTACCCCTCACTTTTTTTTTGTTCACTAGGTAGACACCCTTTTTTTACCGCCTCGGCTTGGTATTGTTCAATAGCCCTGAGACAAAAGAAAAGAAAAAAGACGAGATATCACCGTCAGCAATACAT
>Ga0247824_10002105_pt1 | contig 11081 bp, 7 predicted proteins | sample 13C_PalmiticAcid_FD_194412 | JGI IMG/M metagenome (GOLD analysis project Ga0247824, IMG submission 194412) | Soil microbial communities from agricultural site in Penn Yan, New York, United States - 13C_PalmiticAcid_Day48 | ecosystem: Environmental > Terrestrial > Soil > Agricultural land...
AACGGACATGCTTCTCGCAAGAGTCGTTTCTCTTTGTCTCGACTAAAGAACTCGGATTTCCACGACTGTTCACCTCTGGCTCGAGAGTACCTGACAATCGGATGACCGTCTTGTTCTTTGTAGATGGCTACTGCCAAGTTCTTCATGAACTCCATACCATGCTCTACGAATCCTTCGTCGCTCAAACTCTCAAATGCCGCTCGTGCCTGTACGTTCAGATCTTTCTCTGAAAGTCGTTTCTTCCCTCGTTCCAGCCATTGTGCGACAAAATGGTCATACAGTCCAACTCGAGTCACTCGAGCCTCGGAAAGGCCCTTCCCTTGATCCACCATGCGTGGCAACACTTCCAACGACAGAGTCATCAAGAAGGGATTTCTCACAAGGTCCTTCAAACTCGGTATACGCTCGAGTGCTTGCCTGTATTCACTCACTTCCCATAGAGGTCGATGTACAATCACGTATTGCCTGATGTAGTCCTGCACCTGGTCAAGTGAGAATAACGTGATCACTGCTTCTTGGAGCTGCGATGAGTCTGACTGATGGTTCCGGTCTCCTGGCTGGAAGCGACCTCGATAGTCAATCTCAAGGTACTCTGTACGACAGCTGATCACCATCTGTGCATTCCATTCGCCTTCCTGGTTCAACTTGTTGCTCATGTACAGGTTGTGTGTCTGTTGGCTCTCATCATATCCATCGCAGATGAGGATGAACTTGCGGTAGTGCTTCATTTCTCGGATTTGAGACTCTGAGAACTCGGCCATTCGTAGTTGTTTGGCGATCATATCGTGCTCTGGCTTATCGATGGCAGGCAGGTTGATGTGAAGTGGGATTCGACCAGTCTTGTTCTTGTATGACTGCCACAGCTCCAACTCGAGTTCTCTGTTGAATGTTGATTTCCCCGCACCAGAGTCACCCATCAGTAGGAAGACCTTCTTGTTGCTTTCTAAGAACTCTTTGATTTTCTCCATCAATGGGAACCGAGTGTCATCGGCAGCCTGTATACTGGTCTTGCCCTGAGGTGGGATATATACAACGTTGCCTCGATCCTTTGTGCGTTGTTTCCTGAGCAAGCGAATGTTGCCTTCGACATCCGGTCTGTTCTGGACATGATCGAGCAATGACGGAGAAGCCAATTCTGGCTGAGCGAGCTTCAATGGGTAGGAGATCGGACCTCTTTTTCGACAAGATCGATACATTGCCTGCTTTTTGTCATCTTCAGTTGGCTCCAATTCACGAAGAAGCGCTCCTGCGTCCACGCTATGTACTGGAGGTATTGAGATATGGTGATGTTCAATTAGTCCCACGATACAATCTCAGATAACATACAGCGGTCATCTCACGACCACACCGCAATCTCGCTTACACTGTGGACCAGTCTCGGAAGTCGAGGCCAATTGCATGAGAATGTTGAGGATCCATTGCTTGACACTTGCATGTTGACCCCATACATCGTCATTTATGTAGATCTCTCCAAGGAATTCAATTGCACCTCGTCGAGTGTCTGCGTCCCACATTGGATTGATTGCGATCTTCCCTAGACGTTGACACACTCCCCATTGAAAGGCTGGGTCCAATTGACAAGGTGCTAGACACACCAGCTCCTTGAATGTAGCGAGATCTCCGTCTCGAATCAAGGTATCCGCTCCTCGAAGTGCTGAGTACCAGTCACGCTTGCGTTCGAAGCTGAATCCTTCTTTGAGAGATTTCAGAAGGCTTTGTCCACTTTGTGCCAGTGATGTCGCACCAGCATATGCATTCTTGATAACCTTCACAACCTTGGATGCATCTTCAAGCCCTTTCTGGATGTTGTTTAGTCCCTCAATGAACTTGTTGAGATCCAGTCCTTTCACAGCGCTCACCATTCCTGAAACGCCCTGGATGACTTTACCCGTGCGTCTCATGGCTGCTTGCCATGTTGTTTCGTCGTCAGGTACCCACAGCAGGGCTTGGAAGGCATATGCTGCCTGATACACCAAGTAAGGATCCTTGCTTTTCTTCAGTTCCTTTAAATAGGTGGAGAGTGGTTCGTGCAGAGTCTCACGATCCAGGTCAGTGACATTTGCGTCGGCCATGGCATCCAATACATGCGACACTGCCAATGTCAGTTGGTGTATGTGATGCGGTGATTGTTGGTGAGTGTCTTTCAGTCGAGTGTTAAGGAGACCCAATATCTTGACGAGATCATCAGCACCGAGGTGATCTTGGTCAGAGCTTTGAATTGACTGAGCGAGTCCTTCGAGTTGATGAATCTCGAGCAATCCAGAATGGTCAATTCCGGAATAGAACAGACTAATAAGAGACCGGAAGGAATCTTTGTCGAGAACAGGTGCGAGATACACCACTTCTGCGACGGTCTTGGCATCCTTGAGTTCATCTCGCTTGAACGCTCTGATCAATTCTGTAGCCATTGATCTGAGCCGCTCCTGTTCGTCCAGATCCTTCCTGGTGGTGTTCAACCAGTTGTGAGCAGCTGGATCCAATGTGTCATCAGGCGAGCGATCAGCTTTCAATAGGTAGAGACAATACGCCAGTTGTGGTGTGTTTGTGAGACGTTCATCCGGTCCTGGTAGTTTGTACTCAATGGCAGGCAGACGCACATTCTTGGGAAAGATGTAGACAGGGAGAGTAGCGATGTTCCGACGTTGTTTGTTCTTATCCATAGGAGAAACGTGGGCCTGGACAAGGGCTTGGGGAGCTCCAGAGGGTGAATTCGTTGAACTTGTGATGTTGTTTGGGCGTCCGGTCACTCTTTGCCGACCTGAACCTTGAACATTTACTCTGGTACGTTTTATCAAACGAGAGGGTGGTTCAGGTTAATTAGTGCTTCCTTCTTGCTTACACGACGACCCTGTCGTCGTTCCAATCCATGAAGTGATCTCCTATTTACCCTAGTTTCCTTGCTTTCTTGTAGCTGACATTAGCCTCGTCGGGATAGCCTCGAGTCTTCAGAAGATCGCCTAGGTCCATGTAGGCGATAGCGACCTTCTCTATCACGTATTGGTCCTCTGTACGCTTGACGGCTTTCTTCGCTTGTGATAACGAGATCTCAGTATCATGGCACAGCACCAAGGCAATGTCGCTATCGTTTTCATTGTAGGCGTTGTCCAGATACACGTTGGCAAGTTTCACTGCCTGTTGTGGCGAGAGAATCCCTCGTTGGGGGGACGAGATAATGCTGCCGAATACCATCGTTCTTTTCTGTGAAAAACAAATCGAGATGGATTTAGAATCTACTCTGCATGTGTTATTGCAATTAAAGCGAGCAAACAAACAAAAAATAAATACTCTGCAGGTGCTGGGCGAATGTCGAAATTTGAGAGTGGGTTGTGTCCTTGGCACACTCGATTCCTGGCAACGATCCCTGTGGACATGAGACAGAGACGCCGGTCAGCAACTACTGCAGAAGGATGGAGCAACACAACCCGGCTGTTCCATGATCTAAAGCCGTACCTTTGATATTTGGTTGGATTCCCGAGGGGTCCTGTTCCTGTGCGTCTGTGTATATCCTTTGACAACGAGGTCTAATGTTCGGAAAGAGCCGAGGATACATGAATGTATGAGTAGACAGTTCTCATGAATGTTATACTCAAGATGGCAGTTTTTAGGGTCCCTTGTCAGCTGCTGGAGCCATCCATGGACGCCTTCTATGAGCCACTTTCTGACTGTTGTATTCTTGAATGGATTGGGCATACCGGGGTTATAGAACACCGTGTCCTTTACCAGGCTTTCTGTTACGCCAATAGACAGCACCAGCTATTGTTTGTGAACAAGGAGTGTGCTGAGGGCAGAAGTGTAACCAGGTTGGGCAGTGTTTAAAAATGTGGATGGGTAAGAGAATGAAAGAGGGAAGGTAGAAAAGGCGAAGGATTTTATTGGGCTCACCTCCACATATTTCTCACCGACTTCGCCCTCCAGAACCATTCCAGAGCAACTGTGGCTGGTAAAACTGTGTGCACGTGCTCACTCTCTTTGACCGAAAGGATCCTCAGCCTGGCACTTTCTGCTCATAGTTCTTTTCAACACCTCAAAAGCCTGGAGCAAGGAGCATACTGCTTGGATGAGCTTGAATCTCAACACCTCAGGAAGTTGCCACGACAACTAGCTGCAGGAACTCAACCTCACCTGATCAAGCCTTTGACCTCATCCTCCCTCCTTGCTCATCAAAAAACTTGCACGAACTCACTGCAAGCAGCAGCAACCACAGGACTGGCGAACAACGAACGGGCCCTCCCCTCCACTGTATACGACTGAAAGCCTCGACTTTTGCTGCCTCGATCGCGTCAGGGTGTAACCTCAAAGACCAGCACCGAAGCGGATGGGTGGGCAGATCAGTTGGACACGCAAACACGCTCTTAAACTTGTTTATTATCCCTTTCTACATGGATCGACTAGTGCCTGTTTCGACAGTACAGTGGTAAGCTTGATGTTGGAGTTCATCCATGATATGTTGACTCATTGCCTTCATAGAAGAGGTACCCATGGCTCCTACACCACAAGATCATTGACTCTTTTTCACCCTCACCCTCACCCTCACGCGACATCCCGACATTTATCAACGGCAACGCAATTCAGCATCAAAGAGATCAGGAATCAGGAATCAGGAACTCGATTGGAGAAGGGCATGACACACATGGAGGGCAGTGGTCCGTCAATGCACCGCCGACCAATTTATCTTGGTCAATTACACCACTCGGGTTCAGCACATTGTCAATTGAATAGCATGGATCAAATCACCTAGTAAGGCGGTATGTTTAGGCTGTCATCGCCCTTTGACGAATAAAGATCAATGGACAACATTGAGGATATGAGAGGAAGGAATGGTTATTGTTCAGCGCCATGGATCAATTTTATGAGTTCTCTCTTTTTTTTCCAAGAATCAGGTCGCAAAATCTCCTTTGAAAAAAGAACGACATCTCTTCTCAGGCGTAACAGTGGATGATAGGGGGGCCCGGTTTCGTCTGGTTATTTCACAGGAATGTTGCGCCACCGAAGGATGGCCCTCTGTTGTCTCTTTGATGCTTCCTTGAGCTTTGGGACACCACAGAGGCCATGGCGATCATGCTTTTGCTAAGAGAATAACGAACGGCAGGAATGAGGTGTATTTTCGCAGTGATACTGGAGACCGAAGGAACCTAAGCATGGGAGGGTGAAGGATGGGAAAGAAAGGTGCGAGCCCAACTAGACTTGCTCGTTCTTTTTCTTCCCCCCTCCCCTCCCCTTTCACGTGGAAAACAACTTTGGGATGAAGGAGGACTTGAAGGCTTTTTGACCGTTGCAACGAATGTGTGTGCTACATTGGTGCGCGCTTTTGAGTTGGGTCGAGGCCATCAAGGTTTGAGCTCGTTTATGTGATTGAGCCACTGAGAGGTCTTATCCCATCCCATCCCATCCCCAGCAGGACCTCCTCCTACGATTTCCATTCACTATTCACCAGCAACAACGAACCTCAAGTAAGAACACTACCAAACATCCATTCCCTCCACTACTCACAACTCTCTTTCTGATCAAGGTACTCCCTCTCTTGCTCAAGAAGAAAAAAAGTGTTCAATTGCTCCTTCCCTTTGCGTCCTTTTCACCATGACTAACATTGTGGATCCTACCCATACACTATTTTCATTTTGCTATAACTTTCAAAAACAGGACAAGACAACAAAAAATAACCATGAAGGCCACTCTCCCTGTCGCTGCTTTGTGCGCTATTCTCGCTGTCGACTCCACCACGGATGCTTTCCAAGTCTGCTGTAGTAGGCTAGATGAAGAGCTCTCTGCTATGTCTTCTGATGTCTCCTTGAGCTTGGAGACCACCGATGCCATGGTGATCAGCTTTTCACTTGTCTCGCGCAATAGATGTTCCGGCTCACCGATGGCTCCACGTTGCTTCAGTAGCTGCTTGTTGAGAGTGGTCAACCCACACGCACCTTGGATAGAGGCGCCCGTTACAGTAAGTGAACCGTTCGAGGCACACCATTGCAGCTGCACGCTACACTGATCCTCTTCTTCGGTGACCCGCCACTTGAGTACTGATCCATCCTTACAACCAGTAACCAGAAAGTTGTCATCGGATGATGTCGACCAGGAAACACAGTTGACCACGTGTGGAAAGTTCTTAATCACTGCTCGGCAACTGTTTGATGAAACATCCCATATCTGCACTGTCTTATCCACACGGCCGGAGGCGAGGAGTTTTCTGTTGGCCGAATACGCGGCTCCCCAGATTGGGTTGCTATTGCCAGCCAAGATACGAAGGCGCTTTCCTGTTTGGACATCCCATAGACGGATTGTTGAGTCATCATTTGCTGAAGTAAGTTGATCTCCTTCAGGCGAGTACACGACTTCTCTAACCCAGCCGGAATGGCCCTTCAATTCCTTGCAACACTCTCCAGTGTCAACATCCCAAAGCCGTATTGTTTTGTCCATACTGCCAGTGGCTATCTGCTTGCCATCGGGTGCATACACCACGGTCAAGACACCATCTGTGTGACCACGTAGAGTCTTGCGACAAATTCCAGTCGACACATCCCACAATTTCACTGACTCGTCCTTACTGGCGGAAGCAACAACATCTCCTCCAGGCGAGAATGCGACGCTATTAATCCATTTGGCGTGACCAGTCATGGTATGTTGGCATTTTCCTGAATCCACTTCCCAGAGCCGCACCGATCCATCATTGCCACTTCCAGCCGCGATCCAGTCTCCTTTAGGTGAAAACGCAACACAGAAAACCCCAGTATGGTCACTCAATGTTCGATAGGATCCTGTTTTCACATCCCAGAGACGTAAAGTATTGTCTCCACTCCCAGAGACAATTAGATCTCCCTTCGGCGAACATTTGATGCTTCGAACAGCCGCACTGTGGCCGTTTGAGAGGAGACGAGACGAACCGGCTGAAGCATCCCACAGCCGAAGAGTAAAGTCGGGGCTTCCGGTGACAACCTTGTCACCTTTTGGTGAATAAGAGACACTATACACGGATCCACTGTGACCAGTCAAAGTATGACGACAAGATCCTGTCTCCACATCCCAGAATCGCACTACGCGATCCATGCTTCCAGAAACAACTTGATCGCCTTTCGGCGAGTAAACCACGCTGAGGATGTCTCTGGTGTGTCCATTCAAGATGTGGAGGCAGGATCCTGTTTCCACATTCCATAATCGAACGGTGTTGTCCTGGCTAGCTGAGGCGATTTGATCTCCATGAGGCGAATATGTGACATCCCAGACAGCGGCGCTGTGGCCGAACAGAGTACGAATGGACTCTCCGGTCTCCACGTCCCACAATCGTATCCCTGTGTCCGCACTGCAAGAGGCGATCCGCTCCCCGCTAGGCGAATACGCAACACCATAAACGCTTCCAGTATGGCCAGATAGTACCTTGCTGCAATCGCCGGTGATCACATTCCATAGTCGTACCGTCCTGTCAGCAGCACCAGATGCAATCAGATCTCCTTTGGGCGAATACGCTAGGCCAAAGAAATCGCTTGCGTGATTTAAGACGTGTAGCTGTGATCCTGTCGCCATGTCCCATAGTCGCATCGTCTCGTCCGCGCTGGCAGAGGCGATCTTCTCGCCTGTCGGTGAATATACAACACGTTTCACATAACTGAGATGGCCCTTCAGTGTCAGAGTTCTTTCCCAGTTCGATGTAGAGTACACGCTGATATCACCACCGCCCAAACCGAGAGCAATCGAGTTTCCATCTGGCGAGTATGCACACGAGCGGGTGCTGTCGACGACGAGATATGGTAGCTCACCAAACTGCACTCCTGTCATCTGTGCTCCACTCAGATCCGTCTGCCGCAACCAAACACTGCGAAGATTGACCTTCCTCAAATCCGCGTTTTGCAACTGTGCTGAATCAAACACGCCATAACTGAGATCGGCTCCTGGGATTTGGATACCCTTCAAGTCGGTTCCGTTAAACTGCTCGCCTGCTCTGACCAGAATGGTGATGGCATTGGCCGCTGCTTGGCGCCACTTCTTGTCCTTCTTCGAGTGCTCAATGTAAGCGAGAAGCTGGGACTTGAATACTGGTTCTTGTTGGACACGCTCCTCCAGGAGCTTGAGGAGTGAATGATCGTTGACAAAACTCCTCCAAACCAAGGGTGAATCGAGATCCGGTCCCTGTTCAGGTTGCTGCTCTGAAACGTTCTTCATCTCAAAACTCAGATTTGAATCTGTACTTCCTCGACGGCTCATGATAGTTTCTGGGACTAGTACTCTCTTAAAATCCTGCGGATCAAATACTGCACGTGCCAAGGCGTACTCCAACAGAGAACGATGAATGAATCGATGCTGGTTGCCATTCCGTGACAATGGACATGCTTCGCGCAGGAGTCGTTTCTCATCGTCTCGACTAAAAAATTGGGATTTCCATGACTGTTCGCCTTTGGCTCGAGAATATCTGACAATCGGATGACCATCTTGTTCTTTGTAGATGGCAACTGCCAGGTTCTTCATGAACTCCATACCATGTTGTGTGAATCCTTCGTCGCTCAAACTCTCAAATGCCGCTCGTGCCTGCACATTCAGATCTTTCTCTGAAAGTCGTTTCTTCCCTCGGTCTAACCATTGTGCGACGAAATGGTCATACAATCCAACTCGAGTCACTCGAGCCTCGGAAAGGCGCTGTCCAGGATCCACCATGCGCGGCAACACTTCTAACGACAGAGTCATCAAGAAGGGATTTCTCACAAGGTCCTTCAAACTCGGTATGCGTTCGAGTGCTTGCCTGTATTCATCTACTTCCCACAGAGGTCGATGTACAATCACGTATTGCCTGATGTAGTCCTGCACCTGGTCGAGCGAGAATAATGTAATCACTGCTTCTTGCAGCTGCGATGAGTCTGATTGATGGTTCCGGTCCCCTGGTTGGAAGCGATCACGATAGTCGGTTCCAAGATACTCCGTACGACAGCTTATCACCATTTGTGCATCCCATTCGCCTTCCTGGTTCAACCTGTTACTCATGTACAGGTTGTGTGTCTGTTGGCTCTCATCGTATCCATCGCATATCAAGATGAACTTGCGATGGTTCTTCATTTCTCGGATCTGAGACTCTGAGAACTCGGCCATTCGTAATTGTTTGGCGATCATGTCGTGCTCAGGCTTATCGATGGCAGGCAAGTTGATGTGAAGTGGAATGCGGCCAGTCTTGTTCTGGTATGACTGCCACAGTTCAAACTCGAGCTCTCTGTTGAATGTTGATTTGCCTGATCCAGAGTCGCCCACGAGTAGGAAGACCTTCTTGTTGCTTTCCAAGAACTCATTGACCTTCTCCATCAATGGGAACCGAGTGTCATCGGCAGCCTGTACATTAGTCTTGCCTTGAGGTAGGATATAAACAACACTGCCTCGCGCTTTTGTGCGTTGTTTCCTTAGCAAGCGAATGTTGCCTTCGACATCCGGTCTGTTCTGTACATGGTCGAGTAACGACGGAGATGCTAGGTCTGGCTGAGTGACCTTCAACGGGTAGGAGATCGGGTCTTTCTCTCGACAAGCTCGATACATCGCCTGCTTCTTGTCATCTCCGCTTGATTCCAATTCGCGAAGAAGCGCTTTTGCATCTATGTTGTGTACTGAAAGTATTGTGATATGGCAGTGTTCGATTAGTCCCATGATACAATTTCAGATAACATGCTACGGTCAACTCACGACCACACTGCAATCTCGCTTACACTGTGGACTGGTTTCAGATGCTGAGGCCAATTGCATGAGAATGTTGAGGATCCATTGCTTGACACTTGCATGTTGACCCCACACTTCGTCATTGCTGTAGATCTCTCCAAGGAATTCAATTGAACCTCGCCGAGTGTCTGCGTCCCACATTGGATTGGTTGCGATCTTCCCTAGACGTTGACACACTCCCCATTGAAAGGCTGGATCCAATTGACAAGGTGCTACATACACCAGTTCCTTGAATGTAGCGAGATCTCCCTCTCGAATCAAGGTATCAGCTCCCCGAAGTGCTGAGTACCAGTCACGCTTGCGTTCGAAGCTGAATCCTTCTTTGAGAGATTCCAGAAGGCTTTGCCCACTCTGTGCCAGCGATGTCACGCCATCATACGCTTTCTTGATAATCTCGATAGCTTTGGATGCTCCTTCAAACCCTTTCTGGATGTCGCCTAGTCCTTCAATGAACTTGCTGAGATCCAGACCTTTCACAGCGCTCACTACTCCTGAAACACCTTGAATGACTCTCCCCGTGCGTCTCATGGCTGCTTGCCATGCCGTTTCGTCGTCAGGCACACACAGCAGAGCTTGGAAGGCGTATGCTGCCTGATACACCAAGTAAGGATCCTCGCTTTCCTTCAGTTCCTTCAAATATGTAGAGAGAGGTTCGTGGAGTCTCTCTCGATCCAGACCAGTGACCTTTGTATCGGCCATGGCATCCAACACATGCGAGATCGCCAATGTCAATTGGTGCATGTGGTCCGATGATTGTTGATGTGTATCTCTCAGTCGAGTATTGAGGAGTCCCAATATCTTGACGAGATCGTCAGCATTGAGGTGACCTTGGGCGGCACTTTGAATCGACTGAGCAAGACCTTCGAGGTGATGAACCTTGAGCAATTTAGAGGGGTCGATTCCAGAGTAGAATATACTGAGAAGAGCTTGAAAAGAATCCTTGTCGAGAACAGGTGCGAGATACACCACTTCTGCGACGGTCTTGGCATCCTTGAGTTCATCTCTCTTGAATGCTTTGATCAATTCTGTAGCCATTGATTTGAGACGATCCTGTTCGTCCAGATCCTTCTTGGTGGTGTTCAACCAGTTGTGCGCAGCTGGATCCAGAGTGTCATCAGGCGAGCGGTCAGATTTCAATAGATAGAGACAATACGCCAGCTGTGGAGTGTCGGTAAGACGTTCATCCAATCCTGGTAGCTTGTACTCGATGGCGGGCGGACGTACATTCTCAGCGAATATGTGGGAAGGAATAGTAGGGGTAACGTGGGTCCGGACAAGGGCTTGGGAAGCTCCAGGGGGTGAATTCGTTGAACTGGTGATGCTGTTGGGGCGTCCAGCCACTCTTTGTCGACTGGAACCTTGAACTTTTACTCTGGTCTATACGTTTTATCAAACGA
>Ga0247824_10002106_pt1 | contig 11078 bp, 12 predicted proteins | sample 13C_PalmiticAcid_FD_194412 | JGI IMG/M metagenome (GOLD analysis project Ga0247824, IMG submission 194412) | Soil microbial communities from agricultural site in Penn Yan, New York, United States - 13C_PalmiticAcid_Day48 | ecosystem: Environmental > Terrestrial > Soil > Agricultural land...
CTCCCCCTCTGCGTGCCCCCTCAGGGAAACCCCCGCTACCGAGTCCTCCTCGCAAGCCAAGCCCTGGTCGTCTCGGTATGTTCTCCACTGGCCGCCAAAACCCACCCATTATTGTGGGTGCCGCCTCGTCGTGCGAACTGTGCTGACTGAAGAGCTCGGGAAAGACGTGCGGAAGGCCGGGTGGCCCATCACGCAGTCTCGACAAGTCCACAGGACAGGACACAACCCGTGCTGGTATATCCGTCTAGCCGCCCGCTGTCGCTCCGGACAACGCAGGCCCGCCGCCGCCTCCGCCTTCGTTCTGGCCTGTCTGGTCTGGTCCAGTCCGGCTTCCCTCGCCTCGCCCTGCCAGGTTTGCTGTGGACAACAGCCCGCTGTCGGCCTCGCCATCGACCTCGTTTACCCCCCCGCCCGCCGCGCTCACTAAGCTCTGGTTTCGTTAGCAGAAAGGACACGAACCTGCCTTCAACAACTCGGTGCTCTCACGACGGCCTTCCGGCGTGCCATGCCAGGCAGCTCTCCTCCCACACCAGCACCCCTCGCATGGCGACTCCGCCAACCCCACTGGCGACGATGCTAGCCCGGCACGTCGCCGCCGTCTGAACTGCTGAACCGGACAGTCGCCGACGATCCGCCATTCGAGACGTCCGTCGCCCGCGTTCCCGCGTTCCCGTCTTCCCGCCAGCCTGCCCAACGCCTTGGGATGCTCGGGAAGCTCTTCAATCTCGGCGCTGGCTCCGGGACCGGGGCCCTGCCCTCTCCCCAGCCCTCGTCACACCGGTCCTTTCCTCTCGAGTCGGTCCAGGAAGACATCCACACGCGCCACCTCCTCTTCCCGGATCCCCAGGACCTGTACGAGCACCGCGCCAATCAGCTGTATCCCTTGTCCAGCGGTGCCACTACGCCCACCGGGGGTTCCTCGACCTACGCCTTCGACTACAATGCCGACATCGAGCTGGATGTGCGCGATGTCCGCATCATTATCATGCAGGATGCCCTGAGCTCCGTCGCCGCTTCGCTCCTCTATGACAGTCAACCTGCCCCGCCCCTCCCGACCGCCTCCATGGATCGCCCCTCGGCCACTGCCGGTTCGTACTCGGTCCAGGAGCCGCGCCGGGCGCCCGCCTCGCCACGGAAGCCCAGTGTCAGTTACTCGCAGCGCCCCATTGTCATCCAGCCCGGCAGTCCCAAGATACGCCAGGGCGCTTTTGACAGGAGGCCGTCGGTCCACAGCCGCAACCAGGGCTATGTCGAGAGCGACTCCCAGCGCGCCTGGCGCGAGTATCGCGAGGAGCTGGCCACGTTTTCCAGCTGCATATTTGGCAACTCGGAGCTCATGGCATACAAGGGGACCTCAACCAAGGTTCACGTCGTGCCTTCGGAGATTCGGCCGAGCGAGTCTGCCTCCATGTACGGAGACGGCCGTGGTTCCCTCGGCAGGTCTACCATGCGGGCGAGCCGCCTTTCCCAGTCGTTTTCTTCTGAGAACCCCCCGCCATTTCCCACCCCTCCAACACCAGGCATAAGCCGGACTCAAGACCGGAAGAAGGTGCTGATAACGAGGCTGTTTCCCGTTAATCTTCCACTCGACGAAGATGTGCCGTCTCTTCACGGCGCCTTCTCCGAAGAGACGACTGGATACCCGTTTCCCCAGAGCTCTGAGGAATTGAAGGCCAAGAAGAAAAAGTTCCAGCCGAGGCAGAAGAGGACTCCCATGTATGCCGTGGCCCTCATCATCACCCTCCCTCCCTCGCCATCACAATCCACCCCGGCCACCCTGCGATCCGGATTCAAAGGTCCCAGTTCATATGCTGAGCAAGACTCGTTTCCGTCATCCTTCAGTTCCACGCGACGTTCCGGGTGGACACTAGTTGGCCAGGGAGGATTCGGCGGTGCTGATTCGTTCGACCCGAGCTACGGCAACGACATGGAGGATCAGATCGATGCCATTACGCAGCATTGGGACATCATCATGCGGACGCTCAGCCATCTGCAGTCCATCGTTGCCGGCACTCTCTATACCATGCTGAGGCAAGTCGATCTCGCATCCCCGGACCCGCTTCCCGCCGTGTCTTTGCAGATGGCTCGGGGCCCCCCGGTGTCTGGCCGCCGCAGCGAGGACGGACAGCCGGTTAAGACCCCGAAAACCAACGCAAAACACATCACGCTGCTTCCCAACTGTCTGCTTGAGAACCGGAAAATTGGCACCGAGATGGATGCCGCCAAGTCCCGGATCGTCGCCGGCATTCGGGCTTCTCGCGTGACGACGGGGCAAAATCGATGGCCAATCTGGCGGGAGGAGGCTCGCTGGGTGGCCAAGTGGGCGGGTGGAAGAGAGCAGGGCTTCTTTTTCTTCAACCTTCTCACAGGTTTTCTCGCAACGCACACCGATTGGCTTCAGGCGCTGAGCCCGCCCGGGTATCGCCGTCGCCATCTCCTTCAGCAGCAAAAGGGGCGATCCGAGGAGGATACTCTGGTGCCCTCTCGAACGATCATCTTGGGCGACGACAAGATAGCTGCGCGGCGACTGGTCTTTCTGCTGTCTGCGTTCCTACCAGCCTCGCAACAGCTCCCCGGCCTCAGGGCCCACCGGCCGAGCACCCCAGCGTCTTTTGGCGCCCTGTCGCAGTCTCCTCCGTCCTTCGTTGTCCCCATACTCAAGGAGGAATCGTTGCGCAGGAAGATCAATCGCCGCACCGGCTCGCGGATGCCATCGCATTCCCGCAATCTCAGCCTACAGACGCACACGGCGCGCGTGGGCGGTGTTCCAGCCCCTTTGGCCCACCTCAGCATGGATGGCAGGCATGAAAGGCGGGCTTCGGATGCGGCTTCGATCCGAACTACTCACTTGCCCATCCGCGGGAGTGACCCCAACACGCGGAAGAGCAGTGCCGCCACCACGGCGACCATCACCCCCGAGACTAGCATTCCGCACTTCTCAACGGTTCACCGAGCCGAAATCTTTGCCCAGGGCCGCCCCGGGAGTAGTACCAGTGTCGCGGCGGATGATTTGAAGCGGCTCGCCAGAGATGACAGTCCCGGATCGCAGGGCTCAGCGGCTGGCGAGCGCAGGCAGAGCTCCAGATGGAGCGTTATTAGCGGTCTCTGGAGTGCTCGGAGACGAGACTCAACCAGCAGGTCACCTGTGCCGAATGACGGACAGAATGGGAGCCCAGCGTCGCCGGTGAAGCCGCGACAGCATTCAGTCACTGCGCTTTCCAGGGCAACACCGGAAGCTGAGGCTGCAGGAGCCTCCCCAAATGCACAGGCTGGCGATGCCCGCGACGACGAGGCCATCGGCCCGAGAGATCACACTCCCCCGCCCCGAGCCTCTCCCCACACGCCCGGGCTCTCAGACCAAGCCGGTGTCGTGCACAAGCCACAGAGGACTCCAGACCCATCCGGCGCCTTTGAGTCCCCGGTAAAGACTTCAATCAACATCGACGACGGTGTCATTGACGTGGATGTGCCCCTGCCGGATTTCATCACCTCCTTCGAGAGTGCTGTGAGCTCGCCGTCTAGTAGCGGCTATCTGTCCGCCTCGGGCTTCGGCACGGGGCTGGACGCTTTCGAGCAGTCCTTCCGCTTCGCCGCCGACGGAGACGTGCCACTCAACGTCGCCGGGTGGCTCCAGCACTACCACCCCGACTTTGTGCTCCAGGCGCTCCCAGCGCAGCACGATGTCATGGAGCAAATCAAGAACTCGATGCGTGCCGAGCCCACCCCGCCGCTCCTCCTAGAAACTTCCGACACGCCCGCAACAGAAAAATGGATTGACATCACCTCGGCCCTCGTGGCCGACACTACTACGTTTACCATAACACGCATACGTTACCGGCGCCTGGTCAAGCTGAAAGTCGCCGGAGACCGGACCAGCCCGACGGTGCCGGCCGCACCGCCGACGCCCTCGTCCCACACGCCGGCTGCGTCAACGAGCACACCGTCCTTTGAGACGCAGCTCAAGGAGGAGTTCATTGAGGAACCCGTCGTGGCGTTCGACGACGTGCTGGTCGAGGCGGTCGAGCGGGTCATCGCGGCCGGGGGGACCGCCAGCACCGAGTCAACGGTCAGCAAGGTCAGCTCGACCAGCTCGTCTAGGTCGACGAGCAAGCGCAGGGAGAGGGAGAGGGAGAGGGAGAGGGGGAGGAGGGACAGCTTGTCGGCCGGCGGCGCGGATGTTCGGTTTCAGGGGGGCCTGGCGCCCGTCGCCGTGGTGGGGGGAAGCGGAGTGTTGGGTGCCGCGCCGCAGGAGGTGCCAAGGTCGCAGTGCAAGACGGTGTTGCTGTCGGCGCTGGAGGATATCATACAGGATGTCATTGGGGAGAGGGAGCAGGAGCAGGGACACGAGGCGGGCAGCGAGCGGGAGAGGGAGAGGGAAAGGGAAAGCCCGCTGCGTGAGGCGGTCAGAGGCTGGATAGAGAGCGTGGATCTCGGCGGCGGGGAGTGATGGCGATTACACAGGACCAGGACTAGGACTACTTGATACCCCGTACCTTTTTGTATTTTTGATTTTCAGCGATGTTGAGCGAGATTTTGGGGGAGGAGCGCATGGTTGGTTGGTGGTTTTGGATGTGTAGGGGCAGCTGGTTTTTGTTGTTGGTTTGTCATCGGCGGTTGCATTGCATGAGGTGTGGTTGGTTAGTATCACGGTATTAGGCATGGAATAATCTACAATAGATCTACTTGAATACAGTTGTTTACTGTTCTCTTTGCTGTGATTTGGTCCTGGCCGTGGTCAGATGGACTTGAGGAGGTTGCCTGAGACGAGAGCGGGCTTCCTCGCTCTACCTTTACGATCGCCGCCCTTCATCTCCGATCAGTGCACGCGACGGACAACTGAGAGTATTTTCTTGTTTGCGCTGGCCACGACTCTCGTCAGTGGGTTTGTCGTTGGGAGTGATTTGACATAAGAGCTATCACTTTGACGCTGTAACTGCATTGCAGTGGCTTATGCTGGTATCATGTATCCAGGACTGAATGGCCATCCGTTCCCCTCGTTCATTCACCCCTCGCTGCGGTCGAGCGCACAGTCGGGGTTGCCGCGATGCCATGTGACACCCTTCGACGAAGGCAAGCCACATCTCCGTTTCCACCTAACTAGTGTATACTCCAGGGCTCCCTTCCCATGTACAAAGATCCGTTTGCACACCACAGGCAGGGCAGGGCAGAGGTAGCGAGAGAGCGGGATGGGGGGACCTACCTAGTCAGTCTGGTTCCGGGAAATACGCTCATCACGGGGATCGTCTTTTGTGTGTGTTCTGCTACCAACCAACCCCCCCTGGCCACCTCCCTCCCGTCTCTTGGGCTCACAGTCGCATCTATTGATGTCGGTTCCTGAGTTGCGGTACAGTTTTAATTTACGGCAGTGACCCTGGAGGGACCCTGGGGTTTGCAACCCGCGACGGGGACTGGTATTGGGGGATCCACGGACGGTGGTCTAGAATCCCTTGCTTCTGAGGGCGTACGCAGTCAGCCTGGAGTTACAGGTTTAAAGGCGCAGACGCTAAGGGTTGTGGGCGAGGGGGGAGGTGACGCTGCAATGCGCTCTCCGATCATCACTTGGTTCCCCCCTCTCCCGCAGGCCCTGCATCTCATGATACTGCAGCATGGTAGGCTTCGCGTATCTCCGTCCAGAGAACCACAGGCCCAGGGTCTGGAAGACGCGTGTTCTCCATATCTCTCCTGCACCATGCGGCTTCCTGGACTTCCCTTCTCCATGGCCAACCAGGATCATAACGTTATCCGGAGCCGGGCACATGGCCGCGCGAGACTCTGGTACCGGACACCCGCTAGCTGAAGACCGTCCATCCGGCTTCCACCGTCATGCCATGTCATGGAAGGCCATGGCGCCTTCGATGCAGGTTCTAGGGTGTCTTGTGGGTGGGTGCCCTCCACTCACACGATGAGGGAGAGGTGGGAGGGTCCTGGCAAACACTAGCCTTGCCCGGATTGGTCGTCGGTTGCATGCCTGAACCACATTGATCAGTGCTGAGCGATCAGATCGGGGGGTTGTTTGGTGGTGGAAGGAGGTGGCACCGCGCGCTGGCAGGCGGCTAAAGACGACGGTTAAATTGTGAGGAGAGGTGGTTGTGGTGGACTCGCTCTGCCCTGAGTTGCAGTGGGATGGGCAAGTCCCGGCGCTAGCGAGGGGGGCATTGGGGGGTAAAGTGGCGTCTGCGACCGGATTCTTTGCTTCGAAGGGCATGGGATGTGCGAAATACGGATAGTTGATGGCTGCAATGTGCACGTCAGGAGGGCTCAGACGTGGGAGGATCATGATTGTGGTACTCGGTGTGGATTGCTCACAAGGGGGGGTGGTCCGCAACAAACAGGGTTGCTAACGGTGGACTTGACGCTCAGATGTCGAAGATGCTTTGGGGCAACGGAGATGACGAGGTGGAGAGAGCATGGGGAAGGGAGCTCCAAGGTGTCCGTTTGCTGTCCCGGTGAGCTAGGTTCCAGAGTAACTACTGCATGGAATGTCCGACGAGCAATCCCTTTGTCTGGTCCGTCGTGCATTTTGTATTGTGTTTAACGTACTTCATATGTAGTCGAGTCGGTTGTGGTGCTACCACTCCAACAACATGGTAGGGTAGGGTCGCTACGCAGGAGAGTAACAGCCGTGTGCGGGGGCTGAAACAGGAAGGTGGAAAACTGGGAGAGGACCAGCACTGAGCGAGAGGGACAACCCCAGTCATGTGCACGCTCCATCAGTTCAGTGTTGTGTCGTCTCCATTGTGTGGTTCAGGCTCCAAAGTGAACCAGAGGATCGCCAACGGCGGTGGTACCAGAGGGTGGTGAGTCTTGGCGTATCCTCGGTCCCGCAAGGTTGCAGAGGCGTTGGGCACCGCTTTGGCAGAGTTGCAGTCCCAGCTTTCGGGAGTCCTTCGATTGCAGGATGCTGAGGCGAGCGATGCGCCATCTTGATTCAGAGTTTGGAGTGTGCAGAGTGGCTTGATCCTTCCACGTGCATATCTCGCATGGTTGAGGTTGATCATATTGGTCTCCGCCTTGGCTCCCGAAGCCAATATCAGGTGCCTGGCATCTTGATTGATCTTATTAAGGGAATAGATGCTGGTATCCCAAGAGCATGGCGTCGGGCTCTCTGGCAGAGGACATCTAATTTTGAGCCGCAAGATGGGGGCGGCGTCTCGACTGGCCCATCCTGGGAGCCCGTCTCGACTGGCCCATCCTGGGAGCCCGTCTCCCGTCTCCCGTGCCCTGCATATCCGGCGCTTGGTGTTGATTCTGTGCCGGTTTCGGCTCCTCTGAGCGTACATTGCAGGACCGAGGCTTCCATTTTCATCAAAGCCGCAGCCGCTCATGTAGGGCCTCTGCCAGAACGGGACAGGACCTCGAAAAGAGAAAGGGACGGGAGACTGTGTTTGGGTTTGCACCCAGAGCCGGGTCCCACAACTGGCCCGGAAAACGTTGGTCGGCGATTAGGTTTTGGGTGATGTGGCTGGTTGTCGGCTCGGCCATGTCGACTATAGCCGCGGGACTGTACTGTGGTCGATGGCGCATTTCAGAGGTCCGGGCGGAGGATAAGCCTACCTGGGGGATGGGAACTGAAGACGGCAGTTGCTCGTCAACTTGCCTGGGATGAGAGCGTTTGGAAATCCCTGAACTGCGCCATCAACCATCTGCCAACGCATAATTGCTAAGAAATGCCAACAGCTGGCCATTTGCATCGTGGCTGTGGCAACTAAACAATGAACCGTTGAGGGTTGCCTGCGTGCGAAACTTGGCATGTTGTTGGATTGAAGTTGCAAATGGCTTAGCTCAAGGAACAACAACAACAACGGCCTTCCAAAAGGCTTCCCCCGCTTTCTCCACGCGCGCTTGGCCAACGGCCATTTGCCGCGCCCCTGCATGCGCTCTGGCGCTGCCTTTGTGCCGTCTCCACATTGGCAGGGCCTCCTTCCCCATTCCTCGAGCAAACGCCAAAAGGATTGGACGACAGGCAGCGAAAGGTGGCCGCTGGCGTCTGGTGCTCTTGCCTTCCCATCCACCCAAATTCCCCAACGCTCCAAAACTCACCCAGACAGCGTTTCGTGCACGCCATTTCCTTGCTTCTTCCTGTCTCTCTCCACGCTGACGGGGTCCTATTTATTATTGATTGTCGGCGGGTTGACGCCCGCGCCAACCGGGCCGGGTAAAATTGAGGACCCAGCAGCCAAACAACTCGCACTCAATCGCCATCTCCCACTGGGCAGCTGCAGTTGCCTGTCCAGCCTGGCTCTCCACTCCATCTCCAGCCATGCGGAACAAGGCACAGTTCTCCCCGCCCCAGATTGATTGCTGCTGCAAGGGGCGCTTTGAATGAGTTTTTCCATCAACCGTTGGCCGCCAGAGGATCACGCCAACGAGGGGCCCGGATGATGGCGACAATGAGGCAATGGGGCAGGTGCAATAACTGGCCCTCATCTGATGGAATGAACAAAGCCCCTGTGCCGGGCACAGCACAAGGCCTTTGATGCACGCGGCCCGGGAACAGTGCCCCCATTGTACCCCGTTTGTCGGCTCTCCTGTGTGACGATCGACACTGCGCTGGCCCCTTATTAGACGTGCTGTCCGCCGCATTGCAGAGCATCCTGAAACCCGGGAGTCTATACCTTGACCTTCATTTGTAGGCGCTTGAGGAAAACAGAAAAACATCCAGATTGGCGTCACGGCCATATCGTCGAGCAACATCGAGCAACATCGAGCTACCAAACTCTCCACGCTCGCTTACATCACGTCCACTTACACGGGCTGCAGCACACAGACTCGCCCATACAACCACGGGTTTCCGGCACTGCTGCGTCGACTAGCGCCAAAGCCACCCCGGCTTCCACACCACTCTCTCACACGTAAGGTAGCCAGTCACCATGCGGACTGCCCACGGCATCGCTGTCGCCCTCTCGGCTGGCTTCCGGCTGGCGACGGCCGCTCCCTGCGCCGAATCGTCTCTCCTCTACGTCACCTCCTACCCCACTGGTAGCGGTGCGGGCAAGGTCTTGACACTCAAGCTGGACCAGTCCAAGCTGCAGACTGTCGCCGAGTCCGACAGCTGCGGTCCTTATCCGTCTTGGCTGACCCCAGCCGGCAACATTCTCTACTGCGTCAACGAGGCCTGGGGCGGCCAGCACGGTGATCTTGCTGTGCTCAAGGTCGGCGATGACCTGAGCCTCACCAAGCTGAGCGGAGGCCAGACCGTGGTCGGCCCCGTGAGCACTATCGTTTACGGCGACGGTGGTCGTGGGTTGGCTATCGCCGACTAGTGAGTGTTCATTTTCCCCCGTACCGGGGTCGCGAGATTTGAGCGTCTGCTAACAGCCTCGATAGCGCAGGAGGCGGCATTGACACCTACAACGTTGCCGATCCGGCGGCCGTTGCGCTCCTGAAGACGCAGGTGTTCCCTGCCAACGCCGAAGTCCGCCCTGATCCTCAAAACCAGGCCCGCCCTCACCAGGCCGTCCTGGACCCCACCGGGGAGTTCCTCGTGTTCCCCGACCTAGGCGCCGATCTCCTCCGCGTGCTCAAGGTGGATAAAGCGACTTTGGGGTATACCGAAGCGGTACGTACCCGCCCGGCTGGCATTTGGGCGTAACCCCGACAACTAACCATCTCTGTAGAAAAGCCACGAGTTTGCCCGCGGTACCGGCCCGAGGCACGCCGCCTTCTTCAAGTCCGAGTCGAAGACGTTCTTGTATGTCGTCTGCGAGCTCACGAACCTGATCCAAGGCTTCGCCGTCACCTACAACGACGACAAGAGCCTCAGCTTCACTCAGGTTTACAACTCCACCACTCACGGCGGCACCGACCCGGTCCCTGCTGGCACCTCGGCTGCGGAGATCACGCTCTCTGTAAGTCATGACCCATACTCTGGTTGTTTTTTGCTTCGCAAGTCATGCTAATACACTCACAGCCCGACAGCAAGTTCCTGACCGTCTCCTCTCGCAACGAGAAGTCCCTGCAGTACACTCTTGCCAACGGCACGGCTGTGCCCTCGGATCCGCTCATCACCTTCTCCATCGACGCCGCGTCGGGCGCCCTCGCCCACGTGCAGACGGCTCCCGCGGGCGGCGTCAACCCCCGCCACTTCTCCTTCAACAAGGACGGCAGCCGCGTCGCATCGGCTCTGCAGTCCGACGGCCGCGTCATTGTGTTTGAGCGCGACATCGCCTCGGGTAAGATTGGGAAAGCCGTTGCTGAGGCGAATGTCTTTGGCATGCCCAACTTTGTGCTGTTCAAGGAGTAAACTGGGGGAAAGGAGGTGGGATTTACTTCGCGTTGGCTTGCAACAAGCCACCCTTGATTTATAGCGTTATGTATTTTTTTAAGCACTCAACTGGAGAGCTGAGTAATGTCTTTTGTGCTCGGGACCCATTACGAAATGAGGATACTAAAACGAAGGGAAAAAAGAGAACAAACTACGTTGTACCAACACTAGCACCAGTTGCATGTGACAATGACGCCCACCCGTCTGTAAGTCCAGGTACGGTACCTTCCTCCAGTCCAACCCAGATCAACACAGCAAGCAGATTCGTGGAAGAACCAAGTCCCCGAATCCCTTCCGACAATCGCCCGCATCTCAAGTTAGTCCCAAAAGACCCCCGTGGCCCGACGCCGCCGAGTCCGTCCTGCCGAAACCCGTTCCGCGCCAGGGCAAAGAGATGTGAAACCGGAAGCAATGACCGATCGATCGATCCGCCATCCGGGCCCCCTTTTCTCCCGCCAAGCCATTGTCTCACCACCCTTCACATTTTCAACCCCGTCCTCATTTCATCTCATTTCATCTGATCGCCGCATTTTGCCTGGCCCCGGCGGCGGCGGCGGCTCCCCTGGAACCGTGGCGTCGGGACCGGCGGAGATCCGGGGTCGGAGGTTGATATTGCGGAGCTAGCTATGCCTGTCTTTTGATGATGGGGGAGGGGGTGTGTGTCTCATGCAGGGGACGAGAGGGGACTTTTGTTGTAGTTGTGCACAGTCCATACATTACACACGGATAAGTTAGCTAGGTTTGTTCATGAGCGTTTGTGGATGTCCTCTCTTTTCAGAAAAACCCACCAACGAGACCGAGACCGAGGGACGGG
>Ga0247824_10002107_pt1 | contig 11078 bp, 17 predicted proteins | sample 13C_PalmiticAcid_FD_194412 | JGI IMG/M metagenome (GOLD analysis project Ga0247824, IMG submission 194412) | Soil microbial communities from agricultural site in Penn Yan, New York, United States - 13C_PalmiticAcid_Day48 | ecosystem: Environmental > Terrestrial > Soil > Agricultural land...
GGAGAGGGGGGCCGCAAGAGGTGGGAGGGGGGTACGAAATTGGGCACGTACGAGAAGACGGGGGTTCGCGGACGGTTCCTGTTTCAGGTTGGCGGGACAAGAACGTTCTTGAGCAGGAGTGCCCAGCAAAGCCCAGCAGCCACAACGTCGGAAAGGCGAAGATCAAGAGAAAATCAAGCAACGCCCCGTGGAAAGCGCCAGAGTTGGGAGCTGGGCGGGGGTACCTAGGCGGGCTCGGGGGAGTCTTGCTGGCCGTACGGAGTATGTACCAGCGCGTCGTGTGGTCTGTGATAGCGAAAGGCTCGGCGGTGATCGATGGTCGGCGGTCGGTTGCGTCTAGAACGTCGCACCGGCTGGCACTGCCCAAACTACACTGCAAAGTGGCAATGGAAGAGGAGGCGAAGGAATGGCAGGAAGGAAGCTAAGAAAAAAAAAGAGTGTGTGAGAGGTGATGTGATGTCGTCAAGACCACGCGACTCGACATGCAGATGAAAGAGAGGATTGCGTCGGGGACTCGGAGTTGTTCAGACAGCTACAAACTCCTGCAAAACCGCCAGATGCCCGCGCCGCTGGATCACGAGCCAAATACAGGCAGAGATTGGCGGATGCAGCGGGAGAGCAGCACATAAGGAAGCATCGAATCGCAGAGCTGGAGTGGTGGGAGTGATGTGATGCAGGCCCTGCTGCAGCCCTGGAAGGAGGAGGAGGAGACATCAACCCACATCCCGCCTCGGGTGGAGATGGAGGAGGTAGGGTGATCAACAAGGGTAACCGCCGCCGCTCTGCTGTCTCGTTGAAGAGACGCCCGCTAGTGTGGTGGGCACTCAGGTACGAAAATATGGCAGCGTCGCAGCGCGTCGGAGCTCCTTGTCCATCTTGGGGAACGGACCGCAGCTATCGGGCAATGATGACGAAACAAGGCGCAGATTCGATGGCCCCGGATCAACCGTCACACCAAAGCGCGCAAAATAGAAGCCCCGTGTGAGGGCATCTCTTCTGCGAACGGCACGGCACTCCTGCACTGAGCACAGCGAGGACCAGAAGGAGGACGATGTCGATGAGTGCTTCACGAGGTTGGTGTTTCAACGAGAGAGTTCCGCGGCCGAGGCACTTGTCTCATGCGCTCGGTGGGGATATCCCCGACACCAAACCAGAAATTCTTGACCTTGCTGTGGGGAGGTGCATGGTCAAGCAGCAGCTTGTCTGTGCACCGCCAGATCCTTCGTCTCCGCACCAGCCCTTTCACCTGGTGCACCGGGGAAAAACGATGCGCTAGTCGAGAAACCGACCGACTCACCGACTTATGTACACAGGCCAGACACACAAGACCCGAGAGACTTGGGCGCGTGGTCCACTTCTTGTGACGCCAACACGATGGACATGCGTCCTCCCGCCACGGTCAACCCGGGTGGTGCTCGTCAGGGGCAAGCCACGCGCGCAGATAAAAGGGGCGGGCTCCACGCTAAATCGAAAACACTAGCGTAGTTCAACTCGCAGGGTCCACCTGATGGGGCCCTGTCGTCAGGGCAGGTGGGGCTGTGCCTGGTGTGGGGACTCGGGGGAGCCCACATTCCCGATCCAGACGGCGATTTGGACGTCTCCGAAAAGTGAGAAACGGATTTCGGGGCCGCTGACGGCCCGTCAGGCAACCAGCCGTCCGGTCGGGTCCCGGACCACACGGAGCAGATAAACAGTGCGGCCCTCCTTCACTCGACCTCGAATCGACGCTCTCCGCTCACTTTCTCACCGTTTTTTCAGCCTACACTGGAACCGACCAACGCAAGCCCTGCGCCCAAGCCCCCCGGGAGCCTTCCAGAACCCGATTATTCGACACTAGTGGAAGCGGCTGAAAGAACTGCAGAGTCGGAGCGGGACTGGGCTGGGCTGGGCTGAGGTTGTTCGGGACCTCGGATGCTGGGCGTCGTCCAAGGCGCTTCGAGATACAGATCAATAGCCAGTTCTCGGCGATCGGGTCGGTCCAGTTCCAGACTTTCGCTGTGGGGTTGCTACCGAGGCGGCAATACCATCGCTGTGGAGAGCCACAACTGCAACAACATCTCATCGACGCCAACTCAGCCAGCCTCGTCTCTTCTTGATATTCTTAGTCACAAGATCCTATCTCCCAGTTTGGAATCCACCTTTCCAAGCCTGAGATATTACGGGATATGCCGTGTGACTCTGCATTCGAATTCGGAACCCGATGCGCAAGCATGTCGTGTAACTGCCATTTTAGGATTTGAAAAGGAGGTCAGGTTAGCGCCGGCAGTGATGGGGCGCAGATGTGCGGCATGAAGGATGTGTCCATGAATGGAATGGAAGGATGTAAGGCAAGGCGGCCATGTGCGGCACGTGGCACGCGGCAGCGGCCTGTTGGCTCTTGGACGATGCACCATTTCGTCATCCTCCATCCTGCCATCTGACAGTAATGTAAATATCGTGGCCCCAGGTCAGTGCAGCCGACAGATGAGTCAATGTAAAACGGGGTGAGTCGCTAGAAGTAATACAAAAAAATGAAAAATCCTCGCCGTCCAAGCTCATATCCATCGTGATGGGCATGTCCATAGATCATTCGTCGTTAATAGCTCATGTCTGGTTCATCCGGCCAACCAGAAGAACCTGTGAGACGCTGACAAGCCGAGAAAGCGAGCTCAGAGGATCGTACACTTCTCCTTCCGCTTCTTCCTGCGGCGTCTCCTGGCAGTCGGGTCGTCTGCTCGTGGAGGATACGCTTCCTCTCGCAGGTCTTCCTGGTTGTCGTCGCGTCGCAACATTTGCCGGCACAGGTCAATGAAGGCCTCGTCGACGTTGGCTGCAATGCAGAAGAGTTGTTAGTTCAAGAGGCGAAACTAGCCGGGTCGCTCCTTGCTGCGATGGCACTTACTTCGCGTTCTGGCGCTGGTCTCGTAGTAGGGTGCGGACCACCGCTGTGAGAGGGAGAAGGCCTTGGCACGATCGACGGCCCGTTGGTCTTCCAGATCGGCCTTGTTCCCCACAATCACAATCGGGATATCCTCGTCATCCTTGATGCGGATGATGTCGTCGCGGAGCATCTCGAGCTCCTCAAACGAGACCCTCGAGGCGATGCTAAACACCAAGAGGAAGCCCTGGCCTGTCTTCATGTAGAGATCTCGCATGGCGACTAGGGGTGGCAGTGTCAGCACTAAAACAGCAAGTCTGGAAAGGCCAACAACACGTACCGAACTGTTCCGTGCCAGCTGTGTCGAGACTAGACCATTGTTAATTCGACGCATGGCCATGAGACTGTTGTGACGGAAGCCTTACATCTCCAACATTACTTGGCGGCCCTGATTCGCACCTAAATCAGTAACTGTTTTTCGTAAAATTACCGAGTCTTTGGACCTGACTTACATCGACAGACATCTGCGTCCTGTACGAGTCCTCAATGGTGGGATCATAGCTCTCAATCCACTCATTGTGGACGAACTGGGCTGTTTACAAACACCGTCAGCATCAAAAAGGGGTTCAAGGGGTTAAATTGTGGGGTGAGGCCGGGGACGCACCAGTCAGACAGCTCTTTCCAACGCCGCCTTAGGTAAGCACAAACCGTCAGCAAAGGGTGCTGCATGTGATGGGATGGATCTCTTGGCAGGGAGGAGCTTTCGCTGTTCGCTGTTCGGAGAGTCGGAGCAGACGCACCTGCACCGAGAACGACCACATTGAATTCCCGACTGTGGATTGCCGTGTTAGCATACTTAAATTCGAAGGGTATTTGTGTCGAGGAGGTATCAGAATTGCGTGAGACGAGATGCGCCGGATATAGGGGAGGGGTTGAAATGCATGCAGCAAAATCAAGATCGGATGAAAACTCAAACTGGGGAAAAAAGGGGTCCTGCTCACCAAGGTTGGTAACTGAATTTTGACGGCATTGTCCCCGGAGGATCGATCCACCCTGAGCAGATCGGCGGTTGCCCAACAGCGCTCAACACTCAAATACCTGGTTCCTCTTCCCGTCCTTCGCCGGGTCGTCTCGCAGCGCGCCCAACTCCTCACGGAACGCCGAAAGGGCGGATGCGGGCGGTCACCAGACCACAGATCCCTCTACATGCAGAGAAATCGAACCGGTGACGACGAGGACCTTCGGGCTAGGTAAGGGGGGAAAGGGGGTATAGACGTGGAGGATGGAAGAAGACGAGATGGTTTCCCCTTGCCCAGAATTTTTGGAACCCCTGGGCCCAAGACGTCGAGGGCGCGCGGTGCAGCGTGCAGCGTGCTGGGGACCGACCGACAAAAAATTGGGGGCTGCGAGGCCGGGGGGACAGGGGCCCTCAAGCGCGGAGTGACGGGATTCGCAGGCCAGCCGGGGCGGCAGTTTTAGCGGGCCGGTGAGAATCGACAAGCGAGCGGTGGGCAGTCGCCGATTGCCGGCCGCACCGTGCACAAGGGACCGAGCGTCGAGAAGGACCCCGGGGCCGTTTCCCGCAGCGAGCGATCTTGGGATGAACTGGAGAGAGCGGCGAGATGGAGGGTATAAGACGACTGCAATAAGACCAGAAACGCATGCAGACGACGACGGTGCTGAGAGGGCAGGAGACGCGCACTGACAGCCCAGAGCCCTCGAATGGGTGCAAATCAGCAACTAAGCGCGGCCAAGTGGGCACCACCTCCCCTTCTTGCTTGCCCGAGCGAATCCGGAGCCGCGGCGCTGGTCAACGCGGGGCGAATGGGGCAACGGGCGCCGCCAGTGGGCCCGTCGGATTGGTTCAATCGGTGTCTGGAAGCCGCGAATCGCAGGGCAGAGAGGGCCTGGAACGTCTCGTGTTGAAATCGAGTCAACACCCACCTGGACGATGGCTGTGGATAGTTCTCAGATCGTAGTCATGGCGGCGGGTTCCGGCTGAAAGAAAAGAGGACGCTTCTCCCGAGCCAACTGAGATGTGCCGAGTGTGCGTGAACAGTTCGACCGTGTCTCGGAGAACCGACGTCTGTCGTGTGCTTTTTTTTCGCTCCTTGCCCCATGCGAGCGTCTTTCCGAGCTGATTCCCTTGCGTAACACCAAGACCACTTGAAAGACGTACGCGACTGCCAACTTGAGGCACGAGGTTGACCAACCATTGGCAGTCACGCTCGACAACAAAAAGTGGATGACATCGAGCACGCAACACCCATGGATATTGATCAGGTCACGGCACGGCCCAGCCAATCCCATCCCGTGTCTTCGCCCGTCATCCAACGACATGCCTATATGATGCAAGCCCACTCCGAGAGACACACCGCGACGTCGGCCACTAGAAAGCCATGGCAGATCCAGAACACTATTCGGTGGGCTTGCGTGAGCCTGGGGTGGGTCATCAGAAGTCATCAACTCTTGGTGGTACCTGGAGAAGCACGAAACGAACTCTTGACACTTCCCTCCGTTACACAAGCTGGGCGTGGGGGCATTGGGGGCGTTCCCCGTCTGTGGCAGTCATACAGTGCAAACCGTCTCCGGTGTCGTCATCAAATCCAACGAATGGCAGAATCCTACGAAGATCAACGCTAAAACCGAGGCACCCCATCTGAGCCCATCAGCTCACATTTTGATGGGTTGGTTTTTGATTGCCTTTGAGTGGGGCGTCCAATGTTCCTGAGGTTCCCTACCTCGAGCCTCCCTACTCTTTCCTGGCTCAGGTGCATGAACCCCACCCTCCCATCAATTTTCATACATGCACATAAGGTCTATTGGATCTGTCATGTCAGGCCATCACACCTGTGGGCTTCAGGGGTCTAAACGCCCCGAGCCAGCCACCCGGGTCCGGGAACCCGCCGGCCTCTGTGGAAAGTTCCGCGAACACCATCAGCTGGGCGTATTTTCTGCAAGCTGTATAAGGAGGTAGCAGCGGCTCGGGGCTGAGACCCCGAGCTTAGACACTCCCAGAGGCAGACTCTTCGCTAGGCCCATTGCCTTTCTCGCTTTCCCCAAGCCCGCACCGCCTCTGGCCCTTTCTTTCAGCAAACTTGAACGGGATCCCCCGCGCTTCGTGCTCTGCGGCAATGTCATCGAATGTCTTTCCCTCAGCAGCTGCGGCTTTCCGGATCTTGCGTGTCCGGGCCAGCCATATCAGGTGGGAGGAAAAGATGCCGATTTCGAGAAGGCAGCTGGAACCGTGATGTGAGCAGCTCGTTGCTTGTCCAAATCGGGGGCTGCGTACCATGTGATGTAGAGAACGCCACCTAAAACGTCAAAAGTATTTTGAGCCACTTGACCGAGCTGTATTAGTTGGTCGTATACATAAACGTTGGGCAGAAGCTGCCTACCTAGCGCCATGAGAGAGAAGAAGGCGCCAGACCAGTCCATGGCGAGAAATATCTGCAGCCGTTAGCATCATCTTTCTTTTTGATCTGCGATGTAAACTTTACCCAGTTTAATCCTATTACCCTTCCTCTCCGTTTCCAAAGCTCGCCATACGGCGGGAGTAACCCAGCGGCTAGCAGGACAGCTGCGAATATTCCAACAATCATTACCGGGACCTCATTCCCCTGATTATATATAGGCTGTCATCTATGAATCAGTGATGTGCGAAGCAAACCAGGAGCAGGGAGACTGACTGTGAGAGTGAGGATCAAGGCCGCTTCAACGCCAGCAAAAATGGCAGCCACTATGATCGCGGCCAATGAGGCCTTCCATGCCGGCCACTTTCTATCCACCCATCAGTAGCTGTCATACGCAAGACCGCCGTACCTGAAACTGTTCCCTTACCTATGGTATAGGAGGATCTGTCCCCAGGCAACAAGGCAAAGAGCCATAAATATTTGCGGCTGCACCTGAAGAGGTATGTTGAAGTTCTGGGCAATCGCGTACACGCCAAATGGAAGGCCACCTAGGCGTGGTCAGATCCAGAAACCCATGTGTTGACTCTCAAACACCCGATGCGTGCTCACATAGTGCCCATAAGAACATCATCAAGCCTGGCAGGCCCTCCGTTTTCTTCGTCCGCCAGTTGGTCCATATCTGAGGAATCAGCTAGGAGAGAAGTCAGCGAGCTGGTTCATGATGGGGGTTCAGGGGGAAGTATGAGTACCAACCTGAACACACCACAACCTGCATCGGGGTTAGAGCCCCCCTTTACCAATTTTTTGACCAGGACAATCTTACACTTCGGGACTGTTAGTTTGCCGCTTGCGTACTAGCCGTGCCGCGGTTCAAAACTCACCTGTACCAATCGTCTGGCATACAAAGTCAGGTTATTCTTCTGAGACCGAACAGAGTTCAGGGTACGTCCTCACTTACCCCCAACACATTGGCGGCCTGTGCGACATAGGTTTTAGCAGGAAAGAACACGCAGGCTGCCTGCTGAGAGGTCGACACATACCACTGGGATGTCCCCTTGCGGCGCCATGGGATTGAAGACGGTGAGGATAGCGTCGGGGGCGGAGGGCAGGACCGTCTTGGTGGTCGAGGAGGAGTCAGATCGGAGGACGGCTAACTCGAATGATGTCTTGCCATTGCCACTGAAGTAATGAAGAAGAAGTGAGGGGGGGGTGTTTGTTGGAGTTGACTAGTCCGGTTGGTCGAGTGGTCATCCCCCACGCATTCTGGCACCCGCAGACCCAAGTCTGGAATCAATTATGTCACATCTTTTCTCCAGGACGAGACCCCAGCTAGCTCTGAATCTTATCACTGAAACACTCCGAAACAGCGACGTCGTCAATTACTTGATAGGGCGATCGGGATCAAGAGAAAAGAATCACAGGCAAAAGGAAGAAAAAGACGATGAAAACGTTTGAGGCTGGGCTTCAACGATGCAGCTCGGGAACTGGGGCTCTTCGTTCTGCTGAAGTTCAGTTGTTTCACTGCGGAATCGACATTCGCACTGTACATCCTACTGATGCCACACAGTGTGTAGCCTGCTAATCGCTCCATTCCAGCACACAGACGGTGCCTAATTTCCGGCGAGTTAGCCAAAAATACAGTGCATATCTTCATTCCCTAGTATTCGCACTCATCCAAACTCGAGAATTTTCGGTACAAGTGAACCAGCATCTCATCAACCCAACACCAGGACAGCGCCAGAACCAAAAGACATCCACCGCAAGCAGGACAAACATAACCGTGGAACCATCCCCGGTGATACAGACATAGCAGACATACTCGCACGTCTGCAAAATCTCAAAACGGTTCACACCTACTTGGTCGTCTACAAACCGGGCAACCGCTCTAGCACCATGGCAACCGAGGAACAGCACACCAAGAAAAGAAAGGTCCAAGATGACGACAAGCCCCGGAAGAAGCAGAAGAAGCAGAAGAAGGTGCGCGAAGACGAGGACGACCTGGATATGGAAGCGGGCCTGAACAGGGCATTTGAGCGCATGGACGGCCAGCTCGTGGCCGATCACATCGCGCAAAAGACACGCCGCTTCGGGACGGACCTGAGTCCGGTCGAGTTGTCTGACCTGTACATCTCAGGTGAGCATTTACAATCTCGGGAAGATCGGCTGGACCAAGGAAGCTGATGGAGACACAGCAAACAACATCCGAGACAGCACATCGTGGAACAAGCCACGGTCCACAGAGAACCTACCAGATTTTCTCGAGGCCTTCAAGGGCGAGACAGAGAAGCTCGATCAGGCCCCCAAGAAGTCTGGCTCGCCACACACCATCATCGTGGCGGGGGCCGGCCTCCGCGCGGCAGACCTTGTTCGGTAAGGGGTGTCCGAGACCGCTTGAGGAGGGCCATGCTGCTTTTGCAAGAAGGCTGACAACAGTTCTTCAGAGCAGTCAGAAAATTCCAAAAGAAGGATTGTTCCGTGGCGAAACTGGTAAGAAACGCCAAACCCCCCAGAACCACCGCACCTGGTGTCGATGCTAACCGGGAGCTCTCAGTTCGCCAAGCATTTCAAGGTCGAGGAACAGGTTTCCTTCCTCAAAAAGTCCCGTACTGGGATTGCCGTTGGCACACCACAACGCCTCATCGACCTGATCGAGAACGGTACGACACATGCAAAGTTCTCCGGTTGGGGGTCATGGTTTGCTAATTCAAAGTCTCAGAAGCTCTTTGTCTGGACAACCTGAAGAGGATTGTCGTCGACGCGTCACACATCGACCAGAAAAAGCGAGGCATCGTCGACATGCGGGAAACCATGCTGCCTCTGGCGAAACTCCTGTGCAGGGAGGCGCTGAAGCAGAGATACGAGGACGATGCGGCCAAGCACATCGACCTTATCTTCTATTAAAGGACCATCTCTTGTTTTATCTAGATACCACGGGAATACATGCCTTGATCTTCTCCTTGGTCACTTGTCTGAGCAACCCCGCGGCGTGGAGGTGTGAGTTCCGAGACAATGTGGGTGTACTCCAATGGGGACAGGGAAACTTCGCTCAATGCAGGTTGGGCACTTGCTAGGGTCCCTACCGGACGAGTTTTTGTGTGCCATAATATTCTAAAGGACTGGGAAGTCAGATATCGACAGCAAATTGCCAGGCTGGCGAACAGTGGAGGAGACCACGAGAGTGATGCCCTGGGCCAAAGGAACGGCGCCAATGAGACTCATTGCGCATGACACGGCAAGAGGCAAAGAAGTCATGAGGCAGCGAGGAGTGCATAGTGCAAAGATCATGTATTCTATCGAAGAACTCCTAGAACTGGGCCCGCCTGAACCCAGGCTCCCCCAACCACCAAGTGCGCAAAACCAGCCTTCCAGAGACTGTCCGTTGCACCGAAGGTGTCTACCGTTTAAATGGATGAATATCTGACAACCCTGTTAGCCGCGTGTCCACAACCAAATAGAAGGTAGTGAATGCAATGAGAGGGATGTTGTCGTGGAGTTCAGAATATGTAAGAATGACTATCATGTGTCCGACAGGTATAGTCCACCCGGCGAAAGGGGACCACCTGACGGTATCAATCGCAAATTACGCTCATCATAACGACAGCGGAAGTGAAGGTGCTTCGGGGGTGAAGTGGGAGAATAGAAATGGAACGTACCCTTTGGTTGATGGTGTGTTGATGAAGGGGCAACCAACAGAGAGCGCTTCTGGCTGCTCCCTGTGATGAACCTGACCTACCTGGTGTGCTGCATCACCGCATGGTGAATGCTGGCAATTGGTTGATCCAATTGTGTTTCAATAACAATCTCCTGCATAGGAGTGGTTCTCTCGGTGCCGGCGAGCAGCACGGGAGAAGCAGCAAACGAAAGTTGCTGAGGAAGTTGGTGATTGTTTTGTTGGAAAGGAAAATTTTAAGAGTGGACGCCATTTTTATGGAGGTCGACTTTGCGGGTGGCTTAGGTAATGGACCCACCCGGCCAAATCCATCCCTCCAACTGCTGGCGGTCCGTCAACCTCAACACCAACTTTGGAATATCCACCCGAACCGCACTCACTTGGATGTTGCAGCCGACTTTGTGCAACCGACCCATCGGGACTAGGATGTCGAGTGTTCGGTCTCACGGCTACGTTCGGCATGACTTCCGATGGAGGGTGGCCGGCAGGGATGCATGTCTCAAGCGTTGCACACAGCTCGAGGGTCAGGCATCAACAAACGCAACTCACGTTTCACGGCAGCGGGGTTGGAAAGGATGGATGGGGGGTCTTGGGTCTTAGAATTGCAACTCAGATGGTTCTTCGTCTGGCACTACACCATGGGCATGCCATGGGGAAAATAATGCTAGGTGTGAGACAATCTGGACTTTGTATCAGGACCCTCTCCAACTCCCGACACAACCAAGATTGTAGATTCATCGCCCAGTGACCGCCCAGTGATGTCCAATCCCCAAGTAGCCTTGCTACAGACAGGGTGTCCTGCAGTACGGACAGAGCGAACCCTCAAGGACCCAGATCTCCCGGCCCTCGCTGGCACAGGTTGGGCAGCGGACACCGGGCATATGCTGCAGTGGTAGGTCAGTATGCTTCCCCCTGATGCATTTGAGACAAGGTAGCAAAGAGATGCCCATCTTCGTTGGAGGCAGTGAGGACTATCTGAACAATGGGGATGATCATCCTGTTGACTTACCGCCGCTGTCTTAGCTGGCGCAAGCATGCCTGGTTCGGCAGCCGTGTTCGAGGGAGAAAATGAGTAGCATGGAATGGATGCTTCCGAACAGCAGCTGAGTCTCCGAGAGTCGACCATGGTTGCGTTGAG
>Ga0247824_10002108_pt1 | contig 11077 bp, 15 predicted proteins | sample 13C_PalmiticAcid_FD_194412 | JGI IMG/M metagenome (GOLD analysis project Ga0247824, IMG submission 194412) | Soil microbial communities from agricultural site in Penn Yan, New York, United States - 13C_PalmiticAcid_Day48 | ecosystem: Environmental > Terrestrial > Soil > Agricultural land...
GAAGCGGTTCTCGTCGCCCTCTGCCTTTTATACCGTCTCCACCCGACGGGGTCAGCATGCGCAAGTGACCCGGAGGAGCCCTTTCCCCCAATTTCACAGCTCCACGCGCCAGTTGAGGTGAAGGTTGTCGGTGAATGAGGATGCTTGTATACAGTGCTTCTTTCCCTCCTTTTTTTTTCTGTTGTTTAGCATGTAAGCATGCTCACCCATCATGATTGAGTTGCTCTTGTAATCTAATAGCACAGGGCAATGCCATGCAAACAATACACAGATCAGCTGTCCACGAGAGACAGGGGCATGCACATGCATCCCAAACAAATCGAACGTATGGCTGTGTATGTGCGCATGTGTTGCCGGCGATCACCAGATCACATCCGATATATTGCAATGGGATCGTGTGCCTTGTCACTCTCCTTTTTCACACACTCTTCCACGCCAGTGGGTTTGTTCATGACCCTTCGGGGAGGGGCATGGCAGTGTGTGAGTGAGCATGGGCCACAAGGAGGCTGGGCTCGACTGACCCCATGTCCTGTCAGCGATGTTTGAGGTTGAGGGTGACCCATGGGTCCAAGCCTGCTACGGGTTGCCTGGAGATGAGCGATATCGATCTCCTTGACACATTTCATCTTTGTCAGCTTCACCCATTGTCTGTGGGTGAAACGCGAGCCAAGGCCAAGGGCCGAACCGCCGCCTGTTAGAAAAACAACAACAACGAAAAAACCCTTTCCCACTATCAACATTAAGACCCCAGGGACACAGGATATACAATGTATCCACCATCGGGTTAGGATACGAAACAACAACGCCGGATGAAGATAAAGAAAAGCTCGGGTCATGTCGACACGTTAGCACGAATGAACTTTCACATCTGCTTTCTGCGATCGGACCATCTGTACCTTTTTTTCTCTATCTTCATTTTAACACACGGTCCAAATGGATGATTACGGAGAGTGCATCGCAGATGTTTTTTGCACAGATGACCATGATCACATCATATCGTGCAAGATGGCTGATGGTGTGCCTAGCGTGGTGGTCCTGGAATGACTAACCAGACACCACACAACGTGGTCAATGGCATGCGTCTCGAGTGGGTCAATTCACATCAGAAAGTCGACAAGAATAGCATTGGCATGCATCAAAACATCCGTGCTTGCGAGACAACAGGGATGATAAAGATCAGACATCCTTTATTCGTCTACGAGGAGAGATCTCAGACGAGGAGAGAGAGGAGGGTACCTTGGCCACTTCCTTATTTTGTCGATGATATAGGGGTTAATGTGGGTGGTGGTACTCATGGGCTGGTATAACGCACTCTGTTTATAGCAATCAAATACTCTTTGGTGGCATTAAAGGCTGAAGTTGATGCGTCGTGATAACCTAGTGGACCAATGTCGCAGTCCGCACAGGAGAGAAGTTGGATTTGGTTGGGCAACCGTCTGCTGAATCCAATGTTTTCAAACGCCATCATGTCCTGTACCCTCCAGAAGGATTGGAGCTCCTCTACGTCTGCCTCGGCTCCTGATTCGCTTTCAGTTGCATTGTTGGTACTGTGTTCTGCTGCCTCATTCTTTTCTGACTCTGGATTGTCCTCAATCGATGACACGGCTGCGCCCGGCAAATTTGGTAGAGCCAGCTGAACGATTTCCCCGAATGGATAGAGTCATCGTTAAAAAAAAGGTATTAACCAAGGTGCAGGCGAGATTAGTGTTTAATTGAAAGTGCCGTTGATAGCGCAACCACTGGGAAGCAAGAAAAAGCTCCTTGTACCTTGCTCTTTGGTCTTTGAACCAAGGTCCCGACGGAAGCCAAGAGAATCTTGCATCGGCAGTTCTCCTGCGGACAGTAGATGTCGAGCTTGTTGACAAGCTTATCCGAAACGTCGAGAGTGAGGTCCTGCTCCTCAAAGTCCGAGTAGGGTTTTCCTGGATTCCGTGCCATGGCGAAGTTGGGGTGCGTGAGAAAGTCAACGCTTGCGCGATCAAGAATGTGTAGACAAGTTGATAGTCACGTGGGATTCACACCCGCGTCTGCACCTCGCTTGAGCTTTTTATTGGTGCTGTGGACGATCTCATCAATGGATGCCACTACATCCTGGCAGAGTAGATCTTTCCCTTGGTCTAACCACTGTTCGATTGAAGGACTGGTCGTTAAAGCAGGAACCTCTTCTGCTCTGTCCAAAGGAGTTTTGAGTTCCGATACCATTGATGCTGCGGTGGCCCTCTCCCTGCTGGCATCACGTAGAAGGCGAGCCGGCTCTCACGTAGCTCCACGTTGCAGTAGAAGCTGCTTATTGAGCTGACTCAATCCATGTACACCATCAATGGTTGCATCCACCACGTTGAGTCCACCTCGCATTCTACCCCATTGCAAAGACACATCACAGCGATCCTCGTTAACTTCCACTTTCCACATCCCTACCATCCCATCTGAGCAGCCTGTGGCCAGGTAGTTGACACCGGAGTCCTCGATCCAAGCGATATCGTTGACTCTTTCTCGGAAACCTCGAATCACTGCTCGACACTGACCTGACGCAACGTCCCACAATCGCACCGACTCGTCCCAGCTCGAAGAGACAATCAAATCTCCTTGTAACGAATACACAATCCTGGCGATCCAGTCGTTATGGCCAGACAAGGTCCAATGGCAAGTCTCTTCTTCCAGATCCCACATTTTCAACGATCCACCCTCGCCACCAGTGGCGATCTGATCGCCTCTCGGCGAATATGTGACGAACGATACACGGACATTGTGTCCGATCAAGATTTGGTGGCACTCCTCCATGGCAGCATCCCATACTCGCACCGTAGTGTCATCGCCGACGGAGACAACTTGATCGCCATGAGGTGAATATACAACGTGGTTGACACACTGGCCATGGCTAGTTAGGGTACGATTGAGAACACCAGTCTCGGCATCCCATACCTGTACCGTGGGTTTAAACCCGAAAGAGAAAGAGTAAGAGACAACTTGGCTACCGTTGGGTGAATACACGAATCCATTGACATGGTCGCCGACCAATGTATGACGGCACTCGCTTGATCTCACATCCCATAGTTTCACAATCGTGCCTAGATCGCTAGACGCTACGCGATCTCCACAAGGTGAAAACATGACGCTTTCGACCGAAGCTCTGTGGCCGGTAAATGTACGGATACATTCTCCTGTTTCTGCACTCCAAAGTCGTATGGTGTTATCCCGGCTGCCAGATGCAATTTGATTGCCATGAGGTGAATATGCAATACACCGCACGGGCTCCCGATGACCTGAAGGCAGATTCCTGTCTCCACACCCCAGATCCGCACTGTGCTATCATGGCTACAAGTCGCGATTTGGTTGCCTTTTGGGGAGAGCTTGATCTCAACAACCGCAGCAAGATGAGCGTTTGAAATATGTCGAGATTCCCTAGCGCCAACGTCCCACAGTCGGACTGTCTGGTCATCACTGCTGGAAGCGACACGATCTCCTTTCGGCGAGAACACCACACTTTTGACAGTCCGGGAATGACCCGTTAGCGTCTGGCGGCAAACTCCTGTCTCCGCATCCCATAGCCGCACAGTCGCTTCAAAGCTAGAAGAGGCAACAAGCTCTCCTCGCGGCGAATACACGACACGTAATACCGTACTGGTGTGACCAAGTAAAGTGTGAATGCACGCTCCCTTTGTGGCATCCCATAATCGAACTGATTTATCATCACTGCAAGAAGCAACTTGATCGCCGTCCGGTGAATATGCGGCAGAGATGACAGATCCGGTATGACCTGTCAAGACGTGAAGGCAATCCCCGGTTGCCACATCCCACAATCGAATGGTGTCGTCCCGGCTGCAAGATGCAATTTGGTATCCTAAAGGTGAATAAGTGATGCTGATGACTCCATCTGTATGTCCACGTAGGTGATGGAGACACGCCGCCGTCTCATTGTCCCAGAGCCGCACGGTATGATACAAACTCATCGAGGCGATCTGGCTCCCTTGTGGAGAGTATATGGCTTCATGAACGGACTTGGTATGACCAATCAAGGTATGGCGACAATCGCCGATTTCCACATCCCACACCTTCACCGTACCATCACTACTGGAGGAGACAACATGATCTCCTTGAGGCGAATAAGCGACACTCCTGACCATATCACCATGTCCCTCCAAGACGTGAATACAGACCCCTGAGACGACATCCCATAGCCTTGCCGTGTTGTCATGGCTGCTTGAAGCGATTCGCGTGCTGTCTGGAGAATACGCGATGCTCTCCACAATACTGCTGTGGCCTTTCAGTATCCACACACGTTCACAGTTCGATGTCAAAGATACACTGATCGTGCCATTGGAAAGTCCTGCAGCAATTGTCTCTCCATCCGGAGAGTATACACACAGACTCACTCTGTCGTCGTGCTGCAGTAACGGTAGTTCACCATATTGTACGCTTGTCATATCTGCATCGCTCAAGTTGGCCTGTCGAAGCCATGCACCACGGAAATCGACGTGCCTCAGATCCGCTCCTTGGAACTGTGCTGATTCGAACAACCCTTGACTGAGATCGGCAAAAGGAACTCGAATACCTCGCAGATCTGCATTGACGAACTGCACACCTGCTCGAACCAGTATCGTGATTGCATTGGATGCTCCTGTGCGCCACATCTTGTCTTTTTATTGACAGTTCAATATAATCGAGAAGGTGTTCCTTGAACCACGGCTCCTGCTGAACTCGCTCTTCCAGGAATTGTAGGATCGATGGTTCGTTTACGAAGCTTCTCCATGCTAATGGCGAATTAAGGTCTGGTCCTTGCTCGATCACAGACGATACCTCTTCTGTAGTGTCTTGTTCACAAAAACTCATGAGAGAAAGAGTGCTCATTCGACGAGCTAATGATGGTTGTGGAACCTCTTTCTCTTTCAATTCCTGTGGATCGAGTATCGCGAGTGCCACTCCGTAGTCAAGCAGAGATCGGTGGATGAACCGGTATTGATAGCCATTCCGTATCAGAGGACATGCTTCACGCAAGAGCTGCTTCTCGTCCTCTCGACCAAAGAATTCGGTCTTCCACGTCTCTTCGTCTTTGTACCGCGAGTATCCGACAATCGGCTGACCGCCTTGGTTCTTGTAGGTAGCTGCACACAGTTGTTTGAGGAAGTGGATCCCGTTCTGTGCGAATCCCTCGCCAGTCAAGTTCTCGAATGCGACCTTCGCTTGAGAGCTGAGATTCTTCTCTCCGAGACGCTTCTTGCCTCGTTCCAGCCAATGCTCGATGAATTGATCGTATAGTTCCACACGTGTGATATGTGTGGTGGAGAGAGCCTGTCCTGGATCCATCATACGAGGTAGCGCCTCCAACGACAATGACATCAAGAACGGATTCTTGACCAACTCTTTCAAGCTTGGAATGCCTTCAAGAGCCCTCTTGTACTCGCCGGCCTCCCACAACGGTCGGTGCACAGACACGTATTGGTCAATGTAGTTTTGAACCTGATCCGGCGTGAATGGTGTCATGACGGCCTCTTGGAACAACGACACATCCGATCGATTATTTCGATCTCCAGGCTGGAATCGGTATCGATAATCAACACCAACGTACTCGCTTCGACAGCTGATCACCATTCTGGCTTTCCATTCTCCTGCTTCATTGAGTCGATTGCGTGTGTACAAGTTGTATGTCTGTTGGCTCTCATCATATCCGTCACAGATCAAGATGAAGTTGCGATGGAACTTCAGCTCCCGAATTTGTGGTTCAGTGAACTCTGCCTTCCTGAGCTGCTTGGCGATCATGTCATGCTCTGGCTTATCGATGGCTGGCAAGTTGATATAGAGGGGGATAGGGCCGTTCTTTTTGTAGGTTTGCCACAAGTTACATTCGAGTTCACGATTGAATGTCGATTTGCCTGATCCAGAGTCTCCTAACACAAGGAAGACCTTTTGATCACTTGCCAAGAAGTTATCGACGTTCTCCATTAGCGAGAACCGATCTTCATCGTGGGCCTGTAATTCTGCTTTAGCTTGAGGTGGAATATATACAACCTTCTCTCGATCCTTCAACCGATTCCTTCGAAGCTGACGCAGAGTGCCCTCGACATCCGGCCTCTCTTGAACACGATCGAGCAGTGACGGGGATCCGATTGCTGTTGATACGCCTTCAAATGGATGAGAACCAGGTCCACTCTCACTGCACACACGATATAGCTCTTGTTTTGAGGCATCTCCGTTCTTTCGTAGTTCTTGTAGCAGCGTTTCGGCAACTGCGGTGATTAGGATCGTACCATGTAAAGTCAGAGTGGGGGCGGTTGGTTCTTTGCAATGTCATTAATGATAAAGGTATAAAACCGATTGAACACTGATAATCCTTCACATACATTGCACTTCGCCTCCGGACCGACAAGAGATCTGCATGAGGATACCAAGAATCCATTGCTTGACGCTTGTGTACTGACCCCATTCTTCGTCGTTCGTATATATCTCTCCAAGGAATGCAATTGCTCCTCGGCGGGTCTCCGGATCCCATGCTGGATTGCATGCAACCTCTCCTAGTCGCTGGCACACTCCCCATTGGAATGCTGGATCTCGTCGGCATGGTGCTTCACACACAAGTTTCTTGAACTCGGATAAGTGTCCATCGACGATCAATGCGTCTGCTCCTCGAAGTGCAGGATACCATGCACTCTTGCGGTCAAAGCTGAGACGAGGCACTCAAGGAGTTCTTTTCCACTTGTCGCAAGCGATTTTGCATCGTCATACGCTGATTTGAGTACTCCAACTACCTTGGCTGTTCCTTCCAATCCTTGCTGGATATTCTTCAATCCTTCCATGAATCTGTTGAGATCGATCGACTTCACTGCACCCACCATCCCTGATACGCCTTGGATCACCTTTCCTGTGCGACGAACCGTTGCTTGCCAACGTGATTCGTTATCAGGAACGTAAAGCAGAGCTTGGCACGCGTAGGCAGCCTGGTACACCAAGTAAGCATCCGTACTCTCTTTCAGTCCGTCTAAATACGACGTCAAAGGCGCATGAAGTGTCTCTCGATCCAGCCCCTCGACTCCGGCATCGGCCATGGCATCCAACACATGCGAGACTGCAAGTGTCAATTGATAGATTCGCTTTGTGGATTGCTGGTGAGTGCCTCTCAGACGCGTACTGAGGAGTTGCAGCACCTTGACAAGATCGTCCGCATCGAGGTATGTCTTATCAGCACCTTGGATCAATTGAGCGAATCCTTCTAACTGATGAATATCCAACAAGGTGGATTGCTCTATCCCAGAATGAAACTCCTTGAGCAAGTACCGAAAGTCGTCTTTTTCAAGCACCGGTGCTAGATACACCACTTCGATGACAGCCTTAGCATCCTTAATCTCATCCCTCTTGAATGCTCGGACCACATCTGTAGCCAGAGTCTTGAGGCGATCTTGTTCCTCTGGTTCATTCTTGATGAGTTGTAGCCATGTACGTGTAGCAGGGTCCAGTATGTCATCGATCTCACGAGTAAGATCTAACAGACCAAGGCAGCAAGCCAGTTGTGGTGTATCAGCGAGACGTGCATCTGGTTCTGGTGGTCTGAATCCTATGGCAGGAGGATGGATATTCCTTGGAAAGATGTGTCGATGGACTGTAGCGATATCGTCAAATACGGCACTTGCGGAGTTGTGTTCGTTCGTTGGAATAGGAGGAGCCGATGAACGAAGAACTGATAGATTAGCAACAGATGTGTCGGTCATCGAAGGAGACACACTTCTGATATTGTGCATCGAACTGGAGTGACAATGACAAGTACACTTTGCAGGTTGGTCGGGGTTGACAGGATGTAATCTGATGGACAACAAAGAAGAGGCGCAGAGCACAGGAACATTGTTAGTTGTCGTGTACAACATGGACGTGCGAGCGAGCTACACAACGCTCGATGGCCTTACCCAAGCTTCTGGGCTTTCTTGTAGCTGGTCTGTGCCTCGACATGATGACCACGGCCGTGCAGTAGATTACCAAGCCCGATGTATGCAGTGGCGACCTTTTCTTTCAAAGTTGGATCATCAGTATGCTTAGCGGCTCTTTTCGCCTGCGACAACGAGACCTCGGTGTCATGGCACAACACCAACGAGATTTTGGCATCCTTGACCTGGCTAGCATTATCCAGGTATACTCTAGCGAGCTCCAATGCTTGTGATGGTGAAAGTGTACCCCGAGGGGACGTAACAATACCGTCAAACACCATTGTTCCTATTTGCTATTCCGTTTTATGTCGGATATAGGAGGGTAAGTCTGTGCAGTGTGCAGCGCGCCGTCAGGAAAGAGATTCGATACACACTCACGTAGCTGAGAAAAGAGTGATTACCAACAACACTGCGTGGGTTTGTTGAATTTTCCTAATCGCTGAGGTTATCACAAGGGAGAATGGCCGTGAGCAACCATTGGCTGGAGATAGGATGGATATATTTGGCAGATCATCGTAACAGCTCCCTCCTAGAAGCGCCATGGCGGTTCTTACAACGGGTACGGATGGCTATTTTCAAGGAAAACGTCCTCTGGTGTCCTGATGGGCGGTGGTATGAGAGAGAGGGAGGAAGGAAAGGGTGGAGGGAGATAAATTGGGCAAAGAGCAAATGCTGTGTCAGTTGCTCCCGCCACCGGTAAACTTCCCTCACTTCCCTCACTCACAACACTTCAACCGAGGAAACAGCAGGAACGTGTCTACGCTACGCAGAGCCGTGGAGACCCGGTTCCGGTCACGCACCTCATCAGTCCGTTGTATACAAGAAACTCATCCTTGAACAACGATGCTTTTCAACGTACGCTTGTCCCATCAGTCTTCTCACTCAGGAGCGTCGCCTAACAAGAACATAATCCCTGAACATCAATTCGGCACAAGGAGCAGGGCCCGCAAGGTAAATCTAAGTGTGCCCTTCTGCCTGGGCGGGTTGCTCCTGGGATGGGTACTTGTCAGATGGACCTCACAGCCAGGATACATTGCGCAATTGGAAATCGACGTCTCACGAAGGAGAAAGACTCAAACGCGTGAACTCCAGGACGTTTGGACTACGCATTGTCGTCAATGGAGCAAAGGCCTATCATTCTAGTTGGAGCATGGAGAACACCTTATATCAGTGCCTCAGTGCTAGTACGATTGAAAGCAATCTACCGACTCGCCACTACAGATTCCTTGCACCAATTAAGTTCCTAGTCCAGCATCGATATACTCGACCTGGATGGATATCTATGTCGATTCGACCTGGGTTTCCAGAAGGCTACGGCGTATACTTTGAGATCCAGAAAGAAGTCCAGTCAGCAATCGTCGGCATAAAGTCATGGAAAAGCAGAGATTGACAGAGGTCGAACAATCACCTGCACCTCTTCCGTTTCAGCACACTCCTCGTAGGAGAGGTGGCGTTTCTGAAGCTACAATCTATTGGTATGGTCATTCGAGTGAAGATAAACGACTGAAATCGACCCATAAGAAATAAATAAAATGACTGAGACGAGGACCGGTCGAACTTGTCGTCGCTCCTAGTTCGTCCACTGGGCCAGGATGGGTCGCACGGAGTTCTTATGGGAAGAGTGAAAAGAAGGAACAACAAGAAGGTTCAAATGAATGGTGGCAATGGAGAGCTGTGCCACCCAAACGCGACATTTGAATTGATCCCTCCCGACCTCTTTCTGTTCTTTCTTCTCTTTTTCCTCCAGTACCCTCGCAGACGCCCCTTATCCTTTCTCGCAAGGACCCTAGTAGGCACCATCTCTTGGCAGACCCCCCTTTTCCACACCAAAATGTGTTTGCTCGCCGAAAGTCTTGATGGAAGGCTGTTGACCTTGACTCTTGACACTTGATCATCACCCTTTCGCCTGGAATAGAACGACAAGACGACATGGAAACAGACACGGTCCACCTGTACCGGATCCTCGGTGTGCCAAAGGCAGCCTCACCGGATGCTATCAGAAAGGCATATCGGTACGTATACACACTTGCGCATAATCAAGCTCATTTGGCCGCACCAGAAGGAAAGAGAGAAAAGGGATATCTCCATCCTCGCTTCAATCTCACCACTCCTCCATGATATTTGCCAAGCGCTATGATGAAAAATGAATGGTCTTGGCAATCGAGCTCTATTGTTTAACGTCCCCTGTGTTTTTGCGCAGACGCTTGGCCCTGCGCTACCATCCAGATAAGGTCAATCCCATCGAAGTGCCAGACCACCAGATCAGGGTATGTCTCCCGTATTTCAGGCGAGGATCGATTCGCAGCATGCTTTTAGATGTGAAAATGGATATCCAGTATATCACTTTACTGCCATGAGGTGTGGTTTTGCTCCATGGGCCTTCCACGACTCTCTGCACCGACGCTCGCTCTCGAATGCGCTTCCCTTGTTGAGATGGCATGAAATGCGAGGTTAAGATGTGTATTCTATTTGTCTCTCGTCGCTGTAGTTTCAAGAAATCTCCACTGCCTATCAAGTTCTGAGTAAGCAGTGTGTCCATGTTGTCTGAACATTGCGTGGTAGAAGCACCGTCATGGACTCGCATCGTTCATTGAATGAAATTGTACCATAGGTGATCCGAAGAAGCGCCAATTTTATGACAAGTATGGCATATCAGGGGTCAAGATGGCAGAGTCTGATGTTGGCTCTATGTTGCTGAACATGGAAAGAACACTCTGCAACACCGCCATCACTCTCACGCTCGTCTTCACTTTGACTATCGTCTTCCTCATACTTCTGTCCCGTCGGGTGGATGGAAAAGCCGACTGGAACTACTTTACCGTCTTTACACCTATCTGGATCCTCGATCTTCTCATTGTCTACACCATTTTCCAAATGGACGCACAAAAAGCTAAGGATGACGAGGAACAAAGCAATACGCTCGACGAGGAGAGCGAAGGTCAAGAGCCCATGACAGCTGACCAGCGCGAGGACCGCAGGCGGCAGCAGATCAAGCGATGCAAGCGAGATAGAAGCCTCGTCAAGTTTTTAAGACTGACTGGGGTTACGCTTCTCACTGCCTTTCAGGTTCTGATTGTCATGAAGGCCAACGATCCTGCAAGTGTGATGACTGTGTTGGTCTTTGTTCCGTATTACATCTACGAGCTCTTCGACTTCACATTCACTAC
>Ga0247824_10002111_pt1 | contig 11067 bp, 12 predicted proteins | sample 13C_PalmiticAcid_FD_194412 | JGI IMG/M metagenome (GOLD analysis project Ga0247824, IMG submission 194412) | Soil microbial communities from agricultural site in Penn Yan, New York, United States - 13C_PalmiticAcid_Day48 | ecosystem: Environmental > Terrestrial > Soil > Agricultural land...
ACACAAAAGCCGCTCATTGAAAAAAAAAAAAAAAATATGAACAATAGATATCCTCCTCCCCTTTCCTCACCCAGATCGCAACGTTTGGCCATTAGACTAGAATTTTTATTATCCAAGAAGAGGGTTCTCTAGGAACCATGAGTGGCAGAGAGAATGAGAATGCGTAGAGAGAGAAGTCGTCCCCTTCTGTAGGTTCTCTCCTCCCCCCTTTCGTTCTCCTGTTCTTTCATCCATTCTTTCCTTTAAAGCACGAGCAACGATCCAAAGAAAGCAATTCCTGCAGCGACCAACATGGTAGCCATGCCTAGGCCACGGCTGTTCAAACTCTCGTATCTCATTCCTGAAGCCGCTGAAATGGGTTCATTGGTAGAGCGAGGGGCAGCCACTTTGATCTTTCCCTGCCAGTAAAACACAGATGAAGGACCTGAAGGACCAGGGACGGGAGCCTGGGGAGAGCTCGTGGGAGCAGCGGCGGCGGCAGATGTAGCTACAACAGGGGTGTTAGAGTCCGAGGATGATTTGACGATCATGTTCATCTATGACCCGTGACATTTTGGGGAAAAACACGATTCGGTTAATTTGCAATGGTCGCGAACCGGGAAAAACGCGCATGGGTCATCCAAAAGGATAAAACTGGAGAGCTGTTGTTTCCATTGCTTACAAGGTAATCGTCCACAGGGTATTGAGCAGCAGTGATATTCCAAATCTGATTGGTTCTTAAACCAGCTGCCGTATTGAGATCAACGATCGTTGTATTGGAGGATCCATCCTTCCTGGCGACCGAGATGTGGATCGAGCCTACAATTGACGAGGGAGAATGGGGGGATTTAGCCACCTTGCCCTACGGTTTTTTTTTTTTTTTTTTTCAATTGTGTGTGCATCGTCCACATGAACGTCGTTGCTCTCACAAAATAACGTTAAAGTGTCTTTGGCTCTCCTCTGCTCTGTCCGCCCACCATTCCAGCGCTTTTTACACCACCCAACGCCTTCTCACAGTTCTATCATTCATCCTTCCTTCTGTGCTTGTTGTTCCAGCGGGTGTATCTTACCAATTGTTAACTGATTCGCCAAGCTGGCAGAAATGGACAAGACGGTGTTCTGAGAGACAATCATGCCATCAAAGGGGGAAGTGACAATCAAGCCGGGCGTGTTGATGAAGGAAGGCTGTGTAGGAGCTGGAGCTGGGGTCTGGGTCGACGAGGGGCCAGTGGAAGCGGCGGCGGAGGACTGAGCCTGAGCACCGCACAGGAACTGGAGGCCGGACAAGCCGACTAGGAACATGGTTTTGAATGCTGTCTTCATGGTGTCTTGTTCTGTTATGACTGGAAAGATAAAGTGTTAGGTGAATGCTGCTTTGCAAGCTGGCTTCTGATTGACCTGCCGGAAAAAAAAGGCAAAAAAGTGTGGAGAAGAGCTCAATCCTCGGAACATGGTATCTTACCTTATGAGGGATGAGGATGAGGGATCGAATGAGGAGGGTGTGCGAATGATGACGAAGGTCGGAGGAGGTAAGCGGTCGTAGGAGGGTCAAGGAAAGGGGGGGGACAGTCGATGTGTCGAGTGGGAGGTGGTCGTGAGTTTTGAGAAAAGGTTGACAAGGAAGAAAAGAAACGAAAAAACCATTCGACGAGGTGAAAAAGGGCGAACGAACATTGTTCCCCGTTGCTCTACGGCCGTATGGGTGGCATGTCTGTCTGGAGACAGACGCGTCGCACAAGGAAAGGAGCCCTGTTCCTGGCATTCTTATTCATCCTTCCGTTCCCAGTCTGAGCAGTTCAAGTGCAAGTTGCAGTGGACAAACACTCTCTCACAGGCGTCTTTGTTTGTCCTGTCTGGCTCTCATCCCACTTGTTCTTTAATGAAAGCATATATCGTGTAACGAAACCTTTACGCTGGCATGAGCAGTGACCATGTCTACGCAGACATGTGGGGCTGGTATTCCCAATGGTTTCCCCAGTACCTGGTTCATGACAGCACAAGATGGTAGAGGGGTGAGATTCAGATCGTTTCCTCAAGGCATTGCAACAAAAGGGGGTGGCGTGACAACTCTTTACCCTGCTGCAAGAATTCCCCCTGCACCTTTCCATGGCATGTCTGGTCCTGTAATGACTATGAAAGGTTGGTTCCACAAAGTTGGCGTGCTCAGTCCCGATGTTTTCATTCGTCTATTTCCGATCAATGTTCGTTGTTCACCTACCCCAGTCGGGCACTAAGAGACCTGTTCGCTTGGGGAAGAGTCGGGCAGCGGTTTCCAAGCCTCGAACATCCAGTCCCGCGATAATCATAGCTAGATGTGAACCTCCCCACGGTCGGATCTGTAATAACCCTGTGCCTGGCTCACTGAACTCGGTCGTGGTCGCCATAACTATTCCTGATGTGGACTGAATAGAGACACTGCCAGCTAGGCTGTCGATTCTCACTTTTCGAGCAACAAAAATAGATTAGCTAGAGCCGTTGATACTTGTTGCCACCTGGATTCCTTTACCACTGTACATTTACCTTCTTGTCCGGTTTTTGCAAGGACATGGTGCGTGACCCTGTTCAAGTGCGCATCGCCGATCAGTACAAGGTTGGTCCTCTCCAACTGTGTTCCCGCATCATCACGATGCTCCATCGTACGGATCCTTGCATGGTATTCTCGATCTGTGATAACCTCCACGTCGTGTCGTCCGTACAAGTAAATGTCATGCGCGACGAGTTTTCCAATCCGATCTGCTGCTGCTTTGAATTCTGCATCGCCTCCAGTTCCGATCACCACCGCCACTTTTTTCTCGAGGATCTGGATGGCTGGACCATAAGTCTCACGGTGTCGTTCGATGCTCACCCACTCATTGGACGTTGTAAACTATTTGAACGAGATGAACTACTTGATGAGTGGCCCTGTAGCTTAGACATTCGTCGTGTCAGTAACGAGTGCTACGGGTGCATACCTGCCACAAAGGAGTGCCCTTGGGAGCCTGTGGGTCCCGTAGAAATGTGCCTGAAAACAGCAATTCTTCAGAAATGTCTCGGCGCTTTCCTGTCAGGTTGAATATCACACCGTCGATGACGAGCTTGGCGATGATGCCACGTCGACGTTGAAGCGATATCGAGTTTATCAGTCGGAACCGACGAATGTTGGTTGTTCTCAGAACCCAAGTGGTCATGGTCTCTTGACCCCTACTATCATCGCTGTTGTCTTCCTCTTCCTGGATCCTAACCTTGATCGTTCCTTTCCTGCAAATGTACCATAGACACGTCAGTAGCATACTCTATCCTTGCTCCATGATCAAGCCCATACATTGTTCGTACCTGTATGGAATGTGAAGCTGTTCCACTTGGATGCCACCTTTTGAGCCCATGCCTGCAGGATTGATCACTGTTATCTCAAAGTCGTTGGGAAATGGCGGGTGGAGGGCAGATCGCACCTTGTCCCACTCATCCAGATTGCTAGGTGTTGTGTCATCCTGCAAGTGCTTTTTAAGGAACGCTTTCATGATGTCGTCATGAAGGACTCCCGCGAACCAGTGTCCCTCTCCTTGAACTTCTGACAACCTAGTGAAGGCTTCCGTTCGTTAGTTGGCAGACCATTCTCTTGTTTGTACAGCATGGTTAACCCATTGACGTGAAACAAAATGATATGCCGTGGTTACCTGACGGCGGACAAGTTGTGTGCGTTTTCTTGTCCCAATCGAACTAGCTTCCGTGAGTTGAGAGGTGGTACGTTGTCATCCAAACTTCCTGTCCTTGCCAAGATTGGAATCCCAACCTACATCATCACGAGTGAAGGAAGTGTCAATGTCAGCCCCTCTTCGTGCCAAAGAACTCCATCGATACAAAACACTGCACTGATGTACTGAGATCGTTCATTAATACGCTTACAGTGTTGGACATGTGTACGTCGTTGTCAAATTCAATAATGGATGATTCTAGTAGCTGTTAAGGCCAAGGAGGCATACGTGTTAACATAGAACGTAGCACATTTGAGACCCGTACAGAACTTTTGCAACCATCAAGAGACCGGGTCACAGTGCATCCTGTACCTACCCCGCGCAGATGAGAGTCCATGTAAGAGTTGCTCTGCCATCCAATGAAAGGAACATAGTGTCGAATGTTGACATATCCTGCAGCAGGTGTGGCTATAGTGAAATCGGAGAAAAACAAGTCAACAGTATGTTTCTTTGACACTTGTAATAACTCGAGTCAAGTGTTCAACGGAAACGGACCTGCAATTGCCTTGTCAGGAAAGTGGGTGACCATGTACCAAGCTCCCTGACCTCCGTTACTATGGCCTATGTGCACAACAAATGATGTATCAGGTGCCAACTCTAGGCATGCCTATATTCTCCCGAATGCTTGCCATGTAATACTATAATCGTTTGTTACCAGCCATGAATAGTCGCTCCGGATCAGGTCTCATTCCTGCAAGATCCTTTAGTGACTGTGGAACCCCCGGAAGCGAGCTGGCAAGGCTTTGAAGAGCACTCATGACGTTCTTGATGCTGGCTCCATGCCAATCGTAACCCCTAGACCCATCAGACAGTTTAGCCCGCTACTCTTGCATTTGAGCAAACAAAAAAGCGTGTTCATATGCTTATTTTGAGCGAAGCCTTACCACGGAGAACGTCCCGTTGGTAGGACGACCTACGGAATCACGAGGAAGACTGGAATGAGAAAACGCCCACATGTATCGGCTTGTCATTTCACTTTTTCAATGTGACCTTACCCAAGATCGTTCGCGCTGCCCGTATTCTGATAGCCAGAATGGGCTTTGTGAAACCTCGACGCCTAGTAAAGCTTTGGTTAGACAGATCTCGCTTACGTTTTGGATACATATCGGTAACCATGACAGCAAGGTTGATCCATACCGGCGCCATGAAGAGCAACCACAGCAGGCGCAGGGTCCGTGGACTGTAAAGAGGGGTCACTAGGAGGGATAGCTGCGGCATATTGTACCGTGCCATCAAAGTCCAAGAACGTATACTTGTACGCTCCTTGACCCCAGTTGCGATGCTCGATCGATATGATATTTGTCTCCAGTATGCTCGTCGACATTTGACGGGTGTCGCCGCTCCAAATCGTGGCTAGTTCGAACTCGAGCGAAAAGTCGAACTGTCGAATCTGATCACCGATTTTTTCAAAACGGAGAGCGATAGGTCGGTGCGTTGAAGGATACAATGCAACTGGCGTGGGAGAGATCATTGATGCGGTGAACTGCTCTGAACCTTGCTTCACTCTGACAGATCTGACATGAACCTTTTCGATGCCCACGTTGCGGAGTGCGACACTGATGTACTCGCCAGCTAGGTTGTCGTCCACAGCATCCATGACAATCGTCCCTCCAGTTGCTTCCTTGACAACCTGAACCATAGCCCGAGCATCGCTTTCCTGATTCTCCGTTCCTTCCCTCCCACGGCTGTGGTATCCAGATGTGAAAGGAACCCTTAGCTCACATCGGAACTTGGATGGCGGTGGCAATACCTGACCTCCAAAGATCCGCACTTCATGAACGACTCGAACAGAGAGGACGTGTCGCGAACCGGGTCGTAGGCGAAGTGTGTGCCGTGTAAGACCATAGCCATACCAATCGCCTGAGAGGCGCTCATTATCAACGAAAAAGTCGCCAACGTTTTCGCATTGTATTGTAACTGAGCAGAGTCCCTCATTGTTGTTGCCATTGCCTTTTGTGCTGGATCCTTGATGGTTCATGCCGGAGAGCGGCGGAACTGTAAAGGAGGATCTTGCCCATGCTTGGAACTGGTTGAACGCCCAACCGAGGGACTGCTGATTGAACTTCCAATCGATATCAGGGTATAGAACATGGATCCACCCTTCAGAGTCCATCTCGGTGACATGCCAACGGACAGCTCCATCCTGAGCAAGCTCCGATGGGTATTGAGCCTCTCCATCGTATGACAAGTTCAGAAATCCTCCTGCGGGTAGGAGAAGCAAGATGATGGGTGAGCAAGAATTAGCAAGGTCGGCAATGTGAGATCCAAGAGAACGATGACAAGTAGCTACCGAAGGCTTCTAATGGATCAGCGCCAAAGTCCTGCTCACGCATCCCAGTTGGAAACGGCCCAAGAACCTAGCCAGAGAGTAGATCAAGGTTTAGTAGGTGGTGTGGCGGCAGGCCCACTAAGTAAGCGGGGTTTCTGGGCCACTTGGTTACCTGCCATGCTGGATCGGCTGATAGTGTCAAGTCGCGGTCCCACGTCTGGCAAGGAGGCGAGTCCCTGGGGAGAGGAGCCAGGGGAGTTTGGCGGTGTTCCAGCAAGGGATCGTGCATGGGATCGCGCAGGCACAGCGACCCTGTGGCGATGGCAGGCAGGAGGGCGATCAGAACGATGGCGGTGTGCATTCGCAAGAAAAGGTTGATAAAGTGCGTGTTGTGGCCGTGGGAACGAATCGGAGGGGTCGCACGGGCCTGTGGCCCTGCGGACAGACAAACTCACTCTTGGCGTGACATACATCGCTGCACACCTCTCTGCACACTTCTCTGCACACTTCTCTGCACACTTCTCTGCACCCACTCTACCTGTACAATGGATCCCGTAGGCCCCGGCGATGTACACAACGTCGTTTCCAAGAAATTCTCGCGACTGAGTGACATCAAGCAAGGAAGTGTCATCTGCAGCCTGAATGTCGATGGGATTGTCGACAGCATCACTCACCCTCCTTTCAAGTGCGCTGAAGGCCCTTGCGGTAGGCAACCCCCGCATCTTTTCATCCGCCACACCTCACTCTTGGCCGTGTCATTCACCTGTTCGTCTCCCTTCTAACCGACATTGCACCCTCTTTCATGCAAAGATTGGGCTATGGGCTTTCTCCTGTGCGAACCTGGAGGGACCGAGACGTTTCCCGTCTTCATTTTTGCCCACCACTATTCACAGTTACCTCCCGTACGAACAGGGGACTACATCCAAATAATGAATTCAGTGGTAAGGGATTCGTCATCAAACCTGTTCTGTGCTTGACGAGATCTTCCAACGCCTCACCATCCAAACCTCTTCTGGTCACTCTAGTATTCTTGCCATCCTCGCTATGGTAGTAAGATACGAGCGTCACGACATTCAGGTGGAGACTGGCTTGTCTGGCACCCGCTACCATACTGTTGAACGAGCAAAGTCATTCAGACGATTGGTCATAGCAATTTTGGTCGTCCATGGAATTCAGCACAGCAAAAAAAGCCAGATCCTTTTTCTCCCTTTCATCCTTCGATCCGACGTACAAAGCCGTTTGCCTGCCTTGTATTCTCTCGGTGTAGCAGTCATAGCGATCTAGGACGACATAAAAAGAGCAGCGGTGTGGGTCTATCTAGGTAGGCGTACCTTTCCCACAAAGTCAATCCCTCTCCTCCACGGCTACAGTACTTGAATAGCGACACCACACTCTCATCCGATATCTCCCACTCGCGTTCCTCTTGTGTTCTTCCCCTTGGATGATGGACAGATGTATGGGGTCGGGAACGGAGATCGGCAAAGAAGATCCATCTCTAAACGCCAATGTATCCAACGGCAAAAAAGGTATTTAAACCACTGACTGCAGTATTGGGAATCCCATGCATTCGCGTAGATCTCAATGAGCAAGAAGCTAGCGATGCAGGCGGAGTGAATGTGGTCGCATGTCAACTTTTTTTTTTTTTTTTTTTTTTTTTCCCTTGTTGCGATCCCCTTCTCGATCGATCACGCATTGTCGCTGTACTTTTCTGTGACTGATGGGTTTTGTCGCCACAATCGTTATCCTCAAGCCGTTCTTTCAGACTCGCTCTTTGTTCTCCACAGCCAGCCTGCTTTTTTTTTTTTCCTCGATATAACATAATAGGCAAAGACTTTGTTACTAACAAACGTTGGAGACACCACCACCACCACCACTCACTTCATTCCACTTGGACTTTTTGACAATAGCGGACGTGTATGCTACTCGTGTCCTCATGCCACAACAAATCAAACTATCACGAGCAAGAACGACTACGCCCAGCGAACCTTTGAATGGCCCTTGCCGCGTGGACCTACCATCCCCCTCTTCCACCTCGCAAGGTTCAACCACCATGCCGATTCAATGTCTAGGGCCTACTTATGAGCGACTCTGTGGTGTTACAGGTCATTACCCTGGCTTGGCCGTGAACGAACGCGTCTTTTTGGATCCCAGACTGAATCCCACCCGATCCCGCAACCTTCAAAAGACCAATGGCCAGTCTAGGGATTCACAGTGCGAACAACACCAGAGACAAGGCTTAACCGTGAGCCCAAGGGAGTCCACCCTCTCGGAGGGCGAGGAAGGCGAGCAACCATCGAGCATCATAAAGGGAACAAACAGCGATCAAGAAAGTTCTACACCTTGTTCTACGAGAACAGGATCCACCCAATACTCGACCATTGACGCAACCGAGACTGAGACGGTTGAACGTTCACCTTTTACGGTCCGTCCACAGAGAGCCGTTACCACTGCGCTAGAGCCAACCAAGACTCAGAGGCGTCGTCGCCGAATAACAGGCCAATCTCATTGCCCTCAGGGTGTCAAATCGCTCGAACTACTGGGTCCATCCTCACCTTTGTCGCTACGTTCGGAAGATGAACAGAAAGGCTTTATTTCTGACTTTGAAGAGAATGATGAACGCCTGCTCAGGCCCATAAGGCCCCCAAGGACAAACCACTCATCAGCCAAAGTGGAGCCGGCGTTTGAATGCGAGGGTGATGCGTTTGTGGCGAACAAATACCATAAAACTTCAACTCTGCTCATTGAGAACAACAGCAATAACGATGAGAATGCCCAAGAGAGAGTCGATGTTAAAAAGAAAGGTCGAATTTCAGACCCTTTGGCACACATGCAAGAACGTGGGATCGTGTCTGACAAGCGTGTCTGGACCGCGGAGCGCACTTTACATCATCAGAGAGGGTCTTCAAGTCGTCACTCTATCACGGACTATCCTGCTCCAAGCGAAGAAGTCATGCAAAAGTCTGAGATCCGCGAAATAGAAGAAGGGGCCGGTGTTGGAGGGACAAATGGACCAGGATCAGGAATCGATTGTCAGTCGCTAGACAAGTGTGGGCAAGCTGCAAGCACCGCCGGGCTACGCTCAATGGAAAGAAGCGCGAGCAATGACTTCAAGGTATACGTAGTGGAAGGCTACTACTATCCACAGGATCCTCCATCGTCGACAAGCAATGCTATCGGAGTTGGACCGAACTATGTCCCTGTACTCAATGGGACTGTCGGAGTGACCTGTGAGAACTGTCTTCGCAGATTTACATTGAGTACCTCGAAGCCTTACGTTCTGGAGCGACACCAGAGGCGATTTTGCTCTACAGCCACCCAACAACGGCTGCAACGATTTTACTACAGGGTCGAGACCTGTCTTGGGATCGGGCTTACAGGACGGGAAGCAACGATCGCAAAAGCCAAGAGAACGAAGGAGCAACGCTATCAACACGAGATGCAGAAGCTCAATAGTGAGATGGACAGAGCTATGGTAAGATTGATGGCACTTCATGACGAACACGAGGCTTACCTGAAGACTGCCTCGGGGGGCAATTTTAAGAACATCTTCCGGCTAGAGGGCATAACAACACTGGAGCTAGCAACGACTGCTTCTAGGGATGGTCCTGTTGAATGGCCTCTACGAGATGCCTGTCGGCATTTGATAGCGAAATGGGCTCGTGCCGTTCATGACCAGCTCGCTCTTCCATCCTTTTCATCACCTCTTTTGTCTAGAATGTGGCGCGAAGAGGAGACGAGCGTGGACAGTGATGACGACGACATCTTTTTTGAAGCGCTCGAGTGACACGCAGGAACCTTATTGATATCGGGCACAATAAAAACGCGTCTCCGCCAATTTTTTTTCACACCCCTCCTTTGCTTCGTTTCATCACACAACGATCGACGTTCACTCACCTCGATATCCGCCATGGAGCTGTCGAACCAACTCATCGCAGACACTCTCCAGGGCGAACCTGATCTCATCAAAGCAGTACAGGATCTCGTCAGCACGCAACCTGCCTGTGCCTCCGTCATCACCCGTCTGCTCAGCTACATCACTCAACAGCGGCAAGCAAGTTCAACATCGAGTGATCCGATCACCACCACTGCTAAAGCAGACCCTGCAGCAGCAGCAACCTCTTCACACTCCAAGACCACCCCAGCCGCATCAGCAACATTTTCTGTCAAGACCCTCGCCAGTATCGGCCCCGCACTTTACACAACCAATCCCTTGTCCATCCTGCACCCTGTTCGCAAAAAGCTGATTCTCTCCCTTCACGCCAAGGATATCAGTCTCCTCGCCGCAACCAACGACAACAACCGTGAACTTGTTTGCTGTGCACCTTACGAAGCCCTCTACCGAATTATTGCTGTACCCTATTTCGAACGAGCTGCTAAACAAACCGCTCTCATCCTCTTCTTCAAGCATGCTTCACTCGCCTCTTCCAAGGATGCGATCTGGGCTATCCCTCTCCCCGACGATGGCAAGGATTTTGCACTTCAATTTCACAATCAACACCAAACGCTTGTCGATCTAAAGGATGATCTACGATCCACCGCTACAGCATCGCCCAGCAAGACACCCATCCCATTTGCGTCTCCAGAAACAGCAGTGGCCATGTCGAACAAACGACCCGATCAACTCTTGATCCCTATCCTGTCTTATTTCCTTCAACGCCAAATCCAAGGGGAGACAGTTTTATCCGCTTGTGTCGACATTATTCCGAACCCAACGCCACCACACCCAAGTTTTTCGGCTCATTTGAAAATGCATCAAGGCACCATTTACCTCCTTCCAACAGGAATGCTCTTTGCCTTCAAGAAACCGATTTTGTTCTTGAGGGCAGAAGCCATTGAAGCAGTGGGAATCCATTCAGTCACATCCAGGACGTTTGATTTTGAGGTTCGGATGAGGACTTGTTCTGCAGACAATAATGACGGCGACGGGACAGATGAAGAGAAGTCGATCACAGCCGAGGATTTGGAAGGTGTCCCAACGACCGGAAAAGATGGAAAAAGAGCGGTCGAGTTTGGTATGGTGGATAAGAAAGAATTTGGCAGAGTGGAGAGTTGGATTACCAAGACCGGCATTCGGGATCGGAGTATGAG
>Ga0247824_10002113_pt1 | contig 11065 bp, 8 predicted proteins | sample 13C_PalmiticAcid_FD_194412 | JGI IMG/M metagenome (GOLD analysis project Ga0247824, IMG submission 194412) | Soil microbial communities from agricultural site in Penn Yan, New York, United States - 13C_PalmiticAcid_Day48 | ecosystem: Environmental > Terrestrial > Soil > Agricultural land...
CATCGACAGTCGGTGATGACAGTACCCCTTACGTGAAAGAACCAAACAAAGACGGCTCGAATGATTCTAACGTGGAAGGATCGGGCGACGACGACGCAGGGGATTCTGACAACGAAGGATCAGTCAAGTCCAACCCGGATGCTCAAAGAGTGGATTGGGATGCTTCAGACAACGAATCTGCCCAATCCGACTCGGGTGCTGCTTACCAGAAACAATTACCTGACGTAGCACAATCCAGCATGGCTTCCAAATCCACCGGGCAAAAATCGCACATTATGCATAAAACCGAAGTGGTCCTTACTGAGACGACTGTTAATGAGCCGATCCCCGGTGCTGCCACTGATCCTGCCGTTCCCAAGGGTACATCGTGGTTCCGCCGCAGGTTGGCCTCTGGACCTCTTCAGAAGGTCGATGGAGTCTGGAAGCGTACTGTCTCAGTCGTGACCACTCGCAAGGCCCATGTTGACGAGAAGTGCCCAATTGCCAAGACCTCGTTTGTGTATTACGACGAAGATGTCTATGATGTCGAATTGATCGAAGCATCCACTGGTACGAATTACATCTCTCAGCTCCTCTATGACGGCGAGACCGAAGTGTACTACGTGTACAACCGCTATGGAGAGACGGACTACATGTTGGATGGGCCCCACGAAACGATCGAAGAAGCCAAGGTTGTCTTCAAGGACAATTTCAAGAAGAGGACCGAGATCGAGTGGGAGGAACGCGAAACTGCCTTCTCTGGTAAGCTAACGGGAATCTGAGGATTTTATTCGAATGTGTTGTGGATAGTTCCCTGACGGGATATGATTTTGGAACTTATAGACAAGTGGACTCTCGATGTCAAGACCTACGAGACCTACGAGACCGTCGAAGAGGTTGTCGAAGAAGCTGAGGCCGAGGAGCGTCAGTCACAGAACAATGATGTGGATATGAGCAGAACGAGAGCATCGGTCAAGCATTCCAAAGGGGGTTCAGTTATCACCTTGGATAGTGTGGTGCTCACATGTGCCTACTCGCCTGATGGAGAATCATTCACAGTCGGCCTTGAAAATGGTTATGTCGACGTGTACAGGATATCGGACTGGGAAAGAACTCAAACGCTAAGAGGCCATGCCGATGCTGTCAAGTGCGTTGTATATTCACCAAAGGGTGATCGAATCGCGTCCGCTAGTCAGGATTTGACGGTAAAGCTGTGGGACCCCCGAACAGGATCAATGCTGCACACCTTGACCGACCATGGCGACTATGTAAATTGCGTCGCGTATTCACCTCAACGAGATCAGGTTGCTTCCGCAAGTGAAGACCGGACGGTGCGAATATGGGATACAATTACAGGAGAATGCCATCATGTATTTTCTGGCCACTCTGATGGGGTCTCGTGTGTCGCGTATTCATCCCATGGAGATATGATCGTCTCTGGGAGCGAAGACAAAACAGTACGTCTGTGGGACGTTGCGACTGGAACATGCAGGATGATCCTAGAAGGACATATTGATCAAGTTAGTGGAATCGCCTGCTCACCCGAATCAGATCAACTTGCTACCGCCAGCTTGGACGGGACACTCCGGATTTGGGATGTGGCAACTGGAGCGTGCCTCCACGTCTTTACTGGACACACAAAAGGCGTCTTGTGTGTTGCATATTCGCCAGGTGGTGATGATATTGTTTCCGGAAGCATCGATAATACTGTGAAATTGTGGGATGCTACGTCAGGATCACTCAATGGTACGTTTACCGGCTATAGTCGTCCTGTTACGAGTGTCGTTTATTCCCCGGATGGTGGTCAGATTGCCTCAAGCAGCTACGACATGACAGTGCGGTTGCAGTCCCGTGACGAGAACAACTACGAAAGCGACGACGACATGGGATTCGGTTTATTCGATGATGACGATACCCAAGATATCAAATACATTAAGGAAGTGCAATCTGGTCAGACTGCCTCAGGCAGAAACGACAAGGACGACGACAGCGACGACCAAGGCTGGGATCTGATTCCCGGCATCTCGGGACGCTAAGATAAAGGGACTTTCCAGCAGACAACGTTTTGTAGCTGAATCAAATGCAATGCCAATATTCCTATATAGCGATGTCCACCATGGCTTAGAGCGAGTGATTGTTCAGTCTAAAGTAGATAGAAAGTAGTGAAAGTAGTCTTCTCAGCCAAGAATCCTTTCAGTAGGAGTGAGTCGCCCTGGCGGCGCTCCGAAGGAAAGACAGAATACAGGCGTGCCCTCAGGCTCATTCTTTGGATCTTACTCTTGTGCTCTATCGCCCGCTACAGTGAACTTCACAGCGTTTCGACTCGGTCAACTTTGATCCTATGCCCTCCACTCAAAAACAATGATACAGACATATCATGCTATGGATTTGCTCCCCTGCCAATTCCCTTTCGATTGAGGTACTTTCATCCCAATACGACCACCCAATGGTGAGAAAAACGTGTTTTTCTGACGACAGTTCGAAAATGAAAACAAGGTTTGGCTGTGAAAGTGTGTTTCAATGTGGCAAGCTCCCAGCTAGACCAGTAAGGTACTCACCACCTTCTTGTTGACTTTCACTATACTTCTAGGCACTCATTCGGTGTCTTGTCAGCACACTCTCATTTCGCTACCCTTATAATAGTTGGGATGGAATCGGTATCGAGTTGCATTTTCTCTAAATGGACTATATTTAACGAGAGGCGAGACGGGTGTTTATAGGTCCGGAAATACTTTCTACACCTCTCCTCAAAGGTTCTACGAGTCATGCACCTCTTCAACCGGTCGTTCAGGCTCAGGAGAGTCAGTGGCCAATGGGGTATTCGGTAGCACCTGATCTGACGGCTGCTTGAGTTTAGACACCACCGATGCCATGGTGATCAGCTTGTTGGCTGACACGCGGAGCAAGTTTTCAGGCTCACCAATAGCTCCACGCTGTATCAATAGCTGCTTTTTGAGTGTAGTCAATCCATGCACATCTTGGATAGATACTCCTGTCACAGTAAGTGTGCCATTCGTAGCGACCCAACGCAAGCCCGGACTGCATATCTCCCCTTCCTCCTTTACATCCCACCTCTGTACTGATCCATCTTTACCGCCAATGACCAAGAAGCTGCCATCCGACGTATGACTCCATGTGACACTGTGGATAGCGTGCGGCAAGTTTTGAATGTCTGCTCGACACTGCCCCGATGCCACGTCCCATAATCGCACCGTCTTGTCCCAGCTTCCAGAGGCGAGCATATCACCTTGTTGTGAATAGGCGATCGATTTGACCCTATCGCCATGACCACTTAATGTTAAACAACACTCTCGTTCCCCTACATTCCACAACCGGATCGTACTGTCATATCCGGCAGAAGCAAGCTGATTTCCTTTAGGCGAAAATGCGACGTCTCTAACCCATTCGGTATGGCCCTCCAGAATCTGAAGGCACTTTCTTGTCCCAATGTTCCATATCCGCGCAGTCTTGTCCATACTACCAGTAGCAATCTGTGTCCCATCGGGCGAATATGCAACACTCAAGACTCCATCTGTATGACCCTTCAGAGTCTTGTGTTGTCCTGTTTCCACGTTCCAGAGCCTCACCGTTTTGTCAGCGCTGGCGGAAGCAATCATATCTCCTCGAGGAGAGAATGCAACACATTCGACCCACGCTTTGTGTCCACGAAAGTCGCTCAGGCATTCCCCTGTCTCGACATTCCATAGCCGAACTGTATTGTCAGTTCCTCCTGAGGCAACATTTCCTTGTGTTGAAAACGCGACACTGGAGACCGAGTTCTCATGACCACTCATAGTCCTGCGACATGCTCCTGTATCCACATCCCAGACACGTATCGTCCAGTCTGAACTGCCAGAGACAATCAGATTTCCCAAGGATGAACACTTGACGCTGTTGGCTTCCATAGTGTGACCACTTGATATGAAACGGGACCCTCCAGCCGAGACATCCCATAACCGCACTGTAGTATCGCCACCAGAGGCGATTCGATTACCATCCGGAGAATACACAACACTGAAGACGGTGTTGTTATGGCCTGTCAGGATTTGGCGACAATGTCCAGTCTCAGTGTCCCATAACCTCACCGCCGCGTCCACACTTCCAGAGGCAAGTTGATCTCCTTTTGGCGAGTACACAATGCTATAGACCGCATTCATGTGGCCTCGTAAGATGAAGCTGCATTCTCCATTTTCCGCCCTCCATAGTCGAATTGTCTGGTCTTCACTGGCTGAAGCAACTTGATCTCCTCGGGGTGAGTATCCAACTGCCCAGACCGTATTGGTGTGACCAGATAGGATATGAATGGAATTCCTAGTCTCAACATTCCACAGCCGTACTGTGCAATCAGAACTTCCCGACACGATTTGCTGGCTATTCGGTGAACACGCGATGCATCGGATCTCATGCGTATGACCAGATAGTATTTGGGAACAAACACCTGTGTCCTTATTCCATAGCCGTATCGTCCCATCGTCACTAGCAGATGCTACCTGGTTTCCTTGAGGAAGATATGCAACGCATCGGACCCAGTCTGTGTGAGCTGTCAACGTGTATTGTAGTAATCCTGTCTTTGAGTCCCATAGTCTCACCGTCTTGTCCACGCTAGAGGAGGCAATCTGGTCACCTCTCGGTGAGTATACGACGCACCAGATAAGTCCGGTATGGCCAGTGAGTGTTCGGATCTTCTCCCAGTCTAAGACCGCATATATGTTGATATCGCCATTGTCAAGGCCGACTGCAAGTGACTCTCTGTCCGGTGAGAATCCGCATGAGCGAACGTCGCTGTTCACTGTTATGAACGGCAGCTCACCGAACTGTGAACCTGCCATGCGTGCTTTGCTCATGTCCGTCTGCCGCAACCAAGATCCTCGGAAGTTGACCATCCTCAGATCTGCACCTTGTAGTTGTGCTGAGTCGAATGTGCCATAGCTGAGATCTGCACCCGGGATCCGGATTTTCTGAAAATCGGTACCGATGAACCGCACACCTGCTCGGACCAGGACCGTGATTGCATTGGCTGCTGCTTTGCGCCATTTACATGTATCGTCCGTCTTGGAGTACTCGATATAATCCAGTAGTTGCTTCTTGAATACTGGTTCCTGTTGCACACGCTCTGCAAGGAACTGTAGAAGAGAGTAATCATTCACAAATGATCTCCAGACTAAAGGCGAGTTGATGTCGGGTTCCTGTTCAATAATGGTGCCTTCTGTCTTGATGTCTTTCTGACTTTGGAAACTATGAATGGAGGTCGCACTCCCTCTGCGACCCATGATCGGCTCAGACATCGTCCTGTTCCTTCTGTCATGTGGATCGAATACAGCGCGCGCCAATCCATATTCCAACAGTGACCGATGAATGAACCGGTGTTGGTTCCCATTACGTGTCAGAGGACATGCTTCTCGCAAGAGTTGTTTATCTTTGCGAAGGAAGAACACATCCTTCCAAGATCCCTCGTCCATGAATTGCGAGTATTCAACCACCGGTCTCCCTCCTTGTTCCTTGTAGATCGCGACAGCAAGTTTCTTCATGAAGTCGATCCCGTGCTGTACAAATCCTTCATCGCTCAGTCTCTTGAAGGTGGCCCGTGATTGAGGAGTCAGGTCCTTCTCTGCAATTTGTTTCTTGCTTCGTTCCAGCCATTGCTTGACAAAGTGGTCATACAACCCTACTCTGGTAATATGCGCAGTCGAGAGATCTTGATTTGGATCCATCATATGTGGCAGTACTTCCATTGACAAGGCCATCAGGAACGGATTCCTTACCAGTTCCTTCAGAGTGGAAATGTGGTTTAACACCTTCTCATAGTCCTCCGACCGCCACAGTGGCCGATTAATAGAAACGTATTCCTTGATGTAGGTTTGGATCTGATTGGGTGAAAATGGCAATATCACTGCTTCTTGGAACAACGATGAATTCGACTGTTGGTTGTGGTCTCCTGGTATGAAGCGATCTTGGTAGTCGGTCCCAAGGTATTCTGTCCGACAACTGATAATCATTCGTGCGTTCCATTCTCCCGGCTGGTTCAGCTTGTTACTCATGTACAGGTTGTGTGTCAGCTGGCTTTCGTCATATCCATCGCAGATCAATAAAATTTTACGATGCCGCTTCATTTCGCGGATCTGGGGCTCGGTGAAATCCGCTTTTCGAAGTTGCTTGGCGATCAGATCGTGCTCTGGTTTGTCGATTGAAGGCAGATTGATATGAATAGGAATACGATCAGCCTTGCTTTCATACGACTGCCACAGGAGATTTTCGAGCTCGCGCATGAATGTCGATTTCCCCGCTCCAGAGTCCCCGAGCAGCAAAAAAACTTCTTGGTTGCCCTCCAAGGATTTCTTCTTGTTGCCTTCCAAGGATTCTTTCTGATCGTCATCCAAGACTTCCTGATCGCCCTTCAAGAACTCGTTGATCTTCTTCATCAAATCGAACTTGTTGTCATCGGTGGCCTGAAGGCTGGGTTTAGCTTGAAGTGGGATATAAACGGTGTTGATCCGTCCTTTGATCCGCTGTGTTCTCAACATGCGGATGTTGGTATCGACATCCGGTATACTCTGCACACGCTCGAGCAAAGATGGCGACCCCAGTTCCTGTAGAGAGACTTTCAGAGGGTAGGCCCCTGGACCACTCTGTCGACAGGCTTGATATAAGGCCTTCTTGTTTTCATCTCCATCATCCTTCAATTTTTGGAGCTGCACTTCGGCTGCCGTAGTATGTACTAGGCTTCCCATAAAAATGAATAAGTTCAGCTGGACTACAAACCAATCTCAATTGCAATGAGCGGATATTGAACTGCAACCCCACTTACGCTTTAATCCACCTTCGGACCGCAATGCCAACTGCATGAGTATATCGAGGATCCTTTGCTTGGTACTTGCCTGCTGTCCCCACACGGTATCGTCTTTGTATATCTCTCCAAGGAATGCGATGGCGTCTCGCCGAGTGTCCAAATCCCATGACTGATTGACCGCAATCTCTCCAAGACGTTGACACACTCCCCATTGGAAGGCTAGATCGAATCGACATGGAGCCCTGTAAACCAATTCCTTAAAAGAGACGAACTCTCCATCTCGAATAAATATATCCGCTCCTCGTAGTGCCGAATACCATTCACGTTTTCGATCGAAGCTGAGCCCTTCCTGGAGACTCTCCATGAATCCTTTCCCGCTCTCAATCAGTGTAGTTACTTTTTCATATCCCATCATGGCGATCTCAAAAGCTTTGGACACTTCAAGCCCGTCTTGAACGGCCTCCAATCCTTCGATCAACTTTTCCAAATCCAGACCACTCACTGCACCAGCCAACTTTGCAACACCTTGAATCACTTTTCCTGTCCGTCGCATGGCTCCTTGCCACGTTGTTTCATCATCAGGGACACACAATAGTGCTTGATGGGCATAAGCTGCTTGATAAACCAAATATGGGTCGGAACTCGTTTTTAACTCCGCGAGATAGTCGGAAAGAGGCTCGTGGAGCTTCATACGATCTAGGCCGGTGACCTTGGTATCGGCCATAGCATCCAGGACGTGAGATATCGCCAGTGTCAACTCATATTGGTGGTTCGTCGATTGATCGTGAGTACCCTGCAAGCGTGCGCTGAAAAGTTCTAGTATCTTGACGAGGTCATCTTCGCTTGGATGGCCTGGGTCGGCACCCTGAATCAGTTGAGCGACTCCTTCAAGCTGATGAAAGTCTAATAATCCGGAACTATCGATTCCAGAATAGAGTCCTTGGAGCAGTGTCCTGAAAGTGTCTTTGCTAAGTACGGGTGCCAGGCATACAACTTCAGCGACGGCTTTGGCATCCTTGAGCTCGTCTCGCTTGAATGCTCGCACAACTTCCTGTGCCATCAGCCTAAGCCGTTCCTGTTCGTCCGGATCCTTCTCAATCACTTCGAGCCACTTGCGCGCCGATGGTTCGAGCTTATCGTCGGGGGTGAGAATAGTTTGTAAGAGGCCGAGACAACAGACTAGCTGAGGTGTACTCGCAAGGCGCTCGTCAGGCTCTGGTAGTTTGAGATTGAGAGTTGGAGGTCCCACGTTCTTTGGAAATATGTGCGAAGGTACCACGACCATTTTCCGGCGGTCTTTTATGGGAGACACACTCAACGAACCAGCAGCACCTCTTTCAGTAAGTACAGGACCCACGTCAGAGTACAGTAAAGCAAGTTAGCCGAGTGTCTTCAGGTCTACAAGCAATTATTGCAGTGAGTAATGCAAAACGGTCAGCAAACGGCTGCTTTGCACTCACCTCCATCTCTCGGTCTTATTACGGAGCTTCCGTGCCTCGGCTTCATACCCTAGCCGTTGTAGTAGGTTGCTGAGATTGTTATACGCGGCAATCATGTCACCAAGTACGGTTGGATACCCAGCTTTTTTGTTGGCACTCCTCACTTGCGACAGAGCAACTTCGGCATTGTGGCAAAGCATCAGCGCAATGTCATGGTCATTCTTATTATCCGCTGTCCTGGTCGCATTCTCCAAGTAAATGTTACTGAGCTTCAATGCGTGAAGTGACGAGAGAGCACTCTTCGGTGTTGGTACAATACTGCGAGAAAACATCTGGGGCCAGTGTGGTTTCTTTTTCATGCTACTGTTCACACATATTGAGAAGACGGGTGTTAGAGCGACCTTGTTTGTCTTTAACACTTGTACAAAGAGCATATGTGCAAAAAACATCCACTCACGATGGATACTACTTGCTATTCGTCGTTTCGTGGCGAGAGAACAAAATTGAAGGGTTAAACGGCCCATACTGTCACCAGGATAAGCACACTTGGCGCCACGAGAAAGACTTACACTGGTCTTTCAGAAAGTTCGAGAACTATCCTGGGTTTGTTCAGCTCGCAGCTTTTGACCTACTTAGGGCAAGACAATCGCATGAGGCGATTTGGCTCATGTGTATGTTATACAGGAGCCTGCATTTGGGTAAATAAACTGACCCTTACCGAACAGTTTCAACGGTCAGTGCCTAGGAATACCCAGTCAAGCAGCGTATGTTTGTTAGAGTGGGTGAAGGGAGGGCAAGGAGTGGAAAGAGTGAAAGAGAGAGAGCAAGAACCGAATTGCTCAGTGATTTTGTTGCTCTGTTATCACGGGAAATAATCTTTCGGCTGCGGTTGTGCTCTTTTGCTCTCCTTCCTACCGCTCAACCCCTCATCACACCTACTCACTGCGAGGAAGACATCAGACTGATGATCAACCCAGGGAGCGGAATCGACCTGAGGACCTAACCTGACTCGACTGTTTCCACCGGTTCTCTCTCAAACCTGACACCTTCCGGCACCACACCCATGAGCACCACCTTTTCCCACAATGCAAGTGACGATCATGGCGGGTCTTGTTTTCACCACTCAAGTCAGCAAAGCAAAGTGGATGCTTCTGGAGGTATGGCAGTCGGTTCTCTGTCAATAGGCGCGTCAAAGCCCGTGTCCCCAAGAGGACACCAACATCGATTCTGATGTTTCCGCGCAAAGCCCGATGTGCTGTAGCTACAACCACGATCGCCCATGTCCCTCCAATAACGAGCCAAATCACGAGGTTGCTTTGTATGAGCGAAAGTGCACAAGGATTGTCAACTGCCTGTAATGGCATGGATGCTACTGAGACCCCCCATGAGTTCAACCAGCTCAATCGTCTCCTGTAGCCCCCTTCTGCTTCGATCTGGGGGACGAACGACACATGCACCAACTCCACATGAGTAGTTTTTTTTTATCAATGACGACCTGCCTACAACACTGGACAGAGAAATTCGCCCCCGACATGCAGTGGGGACAGGAATTCGGGCGTCAGTATCAAATACAATTGCGGGAAAACTGGCATGCAGGCCGATTTACATTTGCTCTCGCCACGTCCCTGTGCTCACAGACACATCACAACCCTACTGGATTTCAAAGGCATTGTAAGGGACCAATTGGGATTGCAGCTTTCGTGTCAATCGTTGGAGGCGAGAGGGCTTTCACTCGATTGTCTGATTCAGGGTGGATATCGCACGACAACACTTGTTCTTGTTCAACAGCTAACAAGATACTCTTCCCTGAACTCGCTAGAGGACACCAGGAACAATATCCACTACTCCTGAGGCACTGGCAGTGTGGGACTTTTTGTCTTCAGGTGCGCCTCCCGTCCTGTTTGATTTGTGCGACATTGCACACCTCAGGACTTGGCAGCCCCCAGTCATGACCACGATTGTGTGAGATGAACGCCTTCGCTTTGAACATCAACGGTCCTGGTGGTCAGCGTTGCGAAAGCTGGATTCACAAAGTCCCTTTTCGATTATGATCCAACCTTCCAAAGGGAAAGTTTACAGCTCCCATTTTCAAGAGAGTCGAGGCGAGGATCTTTGCAACTTTGAGATCGAGGATAAGAATGAGCCCAAGGATACCTATATCAACCAAATTGAGAAGGATGGAGATGCAAGCAGATTGTTGGCGAGTCTTACCGGGGGGCTTCACAGGAACATTGACATCTTCCAAGGACTCGATGACGAGCCAGCTGGATTGCATCTAACCAAGGAGTAAAATGCTCTTGGAAATTGCACGCACATCCGACGCCTACCAAGGTTACCAAACCCACATCGCTTGTCATCAATGGGACCAACAAAGTCGATATAGCGGTGCCACCTACTATGTGTATTGCGTTGCCAGTTTTAATCTGTGCGGTAACAACGTTTGCCAGCTGTAAAAGTGGATGGTGAGTTTGTTTCTTTCGCTGCTCCACCTCATTTCTCGCCACTGCTTATTGCTGTTCTGTTTCTTCGCACACAACTCTTCTGGACAACCCCAAGCGCGGCGACGCATCGTATGCACTTGAGAAGGCACTCACTCGAATCGCACAAAGACTATTCCAATACCCAACTCATATCTTCAAAGGTCTCACACAAGCAGGGTTTTCAACTGCACAGCAAATCTACATGGATGCCGTCGAGCGTTGGATTGAGGACCAGTGCTTACTGACATATCAATTGAGGGCTAGGCTCGTAACCACCCTTCGAGGACCAGTTTGAAAACGCAGTCCTCGAAGGGTGGTTACGAGCCTAGGCAGGGCGTGGGAAAGGTCCTTTTGCCAAAAACAAACGAGTCACAATGCAG
>Ga0247824_10002114_pt1 | contig 11064 bp, 12 predicted proteins | sample 13C_PalmiticAcid_FD_194412 | JGI IMG/M metagenome (GOLD analysis project Ga0247824, IMG submission 194412) | Soil microbial communities from agricultural site in Penn Yan, New York, United States - 13C_PalmiticAcid_Day48 | ecosystem: Environmental > Terrestrial > Soil > Agricultural land...
AGAAGAACTTGTCGGGCTTATGCAGACATCTAGCGGCAAAGGATGGCACACTCCCAGGTGAGCAGAAAGGGCTCTTGCAGTCGGGCGCACTTGTTTTTTTTTGTTGTTGTTGTTGTTGACAAGCAAGAATCACATCACTAACAACAAGTCTAACATCCCTCCCCCACAAGATTTTGCACCTATCCACAGGATCTAGTGATACGATTCACTTGCGGACTTGCAAGGGTTCGAAAAATCCAGATATTGTCACATCAGTTCAAAATTGCTAGCAGGCTGGACTTTTGGATGGGCTCGAGAAAGAATGTTGAGCGGATTGTGACAGAAACCGATGGAGCTGCACCACCAATAAGCGGAGACCCCAATGCGGATTACGACGAGGATGATGAAAGACTCGACCTGATACCCAGGATCAAGAAGAAAAGTCTGCCAGTATTGCAGTTCCAAAAGCTCGGATCCGTCTCTTTCGACAATAACGCCGCATCCAACTACTCTGGAAGGGAACTAAAGTCCATAAATGTTGATATTGAAGGCGAATATCTGCGTATCGTCATCCGACAATGCCATGCGAACGCTTTGAATATCTATCACCAAGTGGCGATTCTGGCGTTGAATGTACTGGGCGAACCACTGGAAGACGAGTTGCATGGTGAATCAGAACGTGTGGACTTTCACAAATACGAGCTCGTCAATGGGCCAGGTCAAGGACTCTCGGAATCTTCTTTGCCATTCCCTCTTATGCCTCCCGCGGAGATACCTAGTGTACCGAATCTCGCGGAAGCAGTACAGGGCTTGTCGATAGCAGATGTCAAGGATCAACTTGTTGGGTACATGGATCAAGATGTGCAAAAACTAGTTTCGGGCTTTATCAAAGCAAAGCAGGATGCGGCAAAAGGTGCGCTCGGTATAACCATTGTTCAGAGGCTATGTTGACTGGAAGCTTGGTTTATATTGCTTATACGCAACGTCTGCTTTCCCACCTAGTGGAGGACTTTGTATCAGCCAAGTTGTTCAAGGTTGGATATGAGGACTTGATAAAGGTTAGTGCCGAAGATGACTCCGAGCGATGAAATACGGATGGCTCGCAGTTGTTAACACCGGTATATCGGGCAGTTTGCAGATGAAATACAGGCACTAGACATTGAGAAGCAAAGGGCTGCCGACAACGATGACTTTGACTTGGCACAGGAATTCAAGGTGGGTTTCTGATATGTTGCTCTTTGACATGAAGTCATCGTGTGACAACCCTCTTACAGGCGATTGTACCATCCTCCCATAGGCCAAGGTTGCAGAGGTCAAGGTCAGGATGAATTCCAGACTGTCTCTGAGCGGGTTCTACATCGCCCAACATGGGGAGAACATCGTCATTTCTTTGACACCTCCGGACATCAGCGACCAAGATACCGAGAGTGAAAAGTCGATGATCGTGGCAAAGGTACGATACTCTCTTCTGTGGCGTGTCGTCTTTCGACGAGCTCCTTGGTGGTTTCATGTTTCGGATCAATAACAGGAATTTGTTTATTCTGTGGGGATCGTAGAGCTTCTCGGCTGGCAATTTACTAGCATTGGGTGACCAGCGAAGAATGTCAAGCAGTAGCTCTGGATCAGCGGGAGGACGTATTCCAATGAGTCGTAGAAGCATCCCAACACCCGCCAGTCTGAAGCGAGGTTCTTCTTCAACCAGTGACCATAGTTCGGACCCGGAAAAGGCGAAATATCACAATTACACGAGAATACTTCCTGCTTCACTTTCTGGACCGTCTATCAGCAGCAGGCACTCAAAGGCAGACTCAACCGCAAAGATTTCTTCGCCTTCAAGAACCAACAGCAGTACGCAGCTTCACAAGGCCGCGAGTCATGGCAGGGACCACCCTTTCATTCTTTCCGAGCAACCGACTTTTGGACAGGAGGACATAAGCATGAGCGCACTGAATGATCTCACGGAGCAGGAGAAAGCGAACTTTGCAATATCGCTTCAGGTGTTCTCGGATAGAGTCGTCTCTTGCGTCCTCAGCCGGGAGCTTCATCTGCGTCTGTACGCCCTTGAGTTTGTAAAAGAGCATCTGGAGAACGAGAATGTGGAAGACGAAACCAACCAGCACAGTGACCGAGTAAGTTTTGGCCAATTCAGGAGCGGGATGTGTGCAATACTTGCAAGTGCAGCTGGTCTAATATCCTTGCGCACTATTTAGATACTCCTGGCTCGAGCTGTACTCCAAGTCATTTCAATTGCATTAACGGATACCCGTGAAAAGGTCTCGACATTTGCATTGGTTTTACTTGACCAAGTTGTCAGTAAGTTGTCAAGAAGGGCGTGGGGTTCTGTGAGACATTAAAATGCTTCATGGTCGCAGTTGGAGAGATATTAACATCGTCCCTTCTAGAATTCTGCCTTCAGAATGAAGTCCCAAATTCTGTGACTTATCGTTCCCTAGAGCCAGTCTTCCCATTGATGCTTGTCAAAGCATCGGATCTCAACACTCGTGTGGCCCAAGGAACCATCGATCGCATCGTGATGCTTTGCAACTGTTTCAGAGCCGCACCGTATGCCATTCTCCCCCTGGTCTTCAAACCAGCCAGGAGCACGGCGCCCTACAAGCACTCACAATCCAGGATCGCGATCGTTGCCAGGCTTGTGGATGAATTTGGAGTGTCAGACAGGGCCGAGGGCAAAGGAACTGCCGGTGGCATCGCCTTTGAGGTACGTCGGTGGTTCATTCATGGTTGGTCGAGACATATCTCTTCCGAAGCATCCCGTACTCATCCGAATCGCTTCTTATTTGATATAGGACATAGCCGAGTTTGCTATCCCATATTTAAGTCATACCAATGGAGAGGTTCGCATTGCAGCACGGAGGCTGGTCATCGATGTCTGCAAGTTCTTGAACAAGACCAGAGTGGAGCAATTCTTGCCCGGTGTGAAGCCATTGATCATCGAGGTACTGGAGGAAAGAGTGTGCTTTTGCTTTTGCCTGCCCATCAATCTGTGGGCTAGCTGCTTATACATGTTCCTGATGTTGACTCTAGAGTATCCAAAGGGAGCTGGTGCCCAAAAAATCGAGAAGCCTTTCTACGAGCTCGCCCACACCATCACGAATAGTACCCAGTGCTGCAGATATAGCCGCACAGCCTAGACGGCAAACTCTGGATTCAAGCACTGCTGCAACTAGCTCCGTGAGACGGAAACAAGTGCCTATGCCTCTGGGTGTAAACTTGCATATGGACTCACTGAAGAGCTTGCTTGTGGAGCCAGAATCCCCTGGCCTCTCGAAAATGAGCCGCCAGTCCCCAAGACAGCGATCAGATGCGGCCATTGCTCACCAAGCACGCTTGAAGATGCCGTTGAAATCATCCATCAAGGCTACGCAGGCATTGTATTCTTCTGGTAAGATTGGTGCGCGCGGTATCTAGATCCGGTTTATAAGGTCTTTCGAGTTTCGACTTCTAACTCATCTATGTCACTATCAGGTATATCAAAGTCGATGGTCAAGAAAGGCGCGTTGTCGCCAGACGAAGAGAACGACACGACAGCCTCCGAAGAGAGCAGGGTATGGCATTGAGTTATTACCTGCACGAAGTTGACATCTCACATATTCGTGACCTACTCACACATGCAGTTTTCTTGGTAATAGCTCTCGGTGCCCCCTGTGCCTTTAGCAACCTCCAGGACCGCAACGCGACCTCCACAACGCAGGGCTAGATCGAGCTCATCCCGAGTCCCTAACAAAGATAGCACATCAGGTGCTAGTACGCCGAGGAGCCTGCATGATTCCCAGCTTGTCAAGGAACGATTTTGTGTCTTCTGTGATGAGCGAAACAATGCATTTACGGAAGAGGGACTCGTAGTACACTATTGGAACGACTGTGCCATGTTAGCCAACTGCCCCTACTGCAAAGTGGTACGTCACATTCCCAACTTTTGCATGCACAAGGGCTCTTACATAATCAAAAGGGCATATTGCTCACTTGACATTTTCGAACTTGGAACGATTAGATTATTGACGTGCCGACGCTGGTAGAACATACACTCAATGACTGTCCAAAGCGCAAGTTTGTCAAGCAATGTGAAAGATGTCAGTCGACCATGGCTGCGGATGCATTCCTTGCTCATGTTACGGCAGGTTGCGTAGGTATGTCAAAGTCGAACCAATTGATCTCCTAAAGGCAGGATGTTGCTCAGTCAATTCAAAGCTTTGCCTCTCGTGTCTAACCCATCCCTCGAATAACTCTTGTTGGGGGGAGGCATTCATTGTAGCTATTCCCGCTGGAACTGTTTTGTGTCCACTCTGCAGAGACATTCTACCCTCGAATGATGAAGCGGACTGGAAGTTGCATCTGCTGAGTGGGTCAGGGTGTCCGATGAACAAAAAGTCACATTCAAGGAGCGAGAGAAAAATCTCGTTGCATTCGCCCACTAGAGAACTCCCACCCCAAGTCAGTGCCTCGCACAGGCTCTCCTATAAGACCCCCATCAGCACCCCGACATCTCCCCTATCATCGTCTTCATCCTCCTCTACGCGGTACGAGCCTTCAGTCAGGAACAGAGGATCCACATTCTCAACTGCAACGTCGTGATGTCGGATTCGTGTTTGTCTAGCAAGCTCCTGAAGAATCTATTAGTGGGCCATCGTCTTATCTTTGGATGGATCACAAGTCCTTGGACCGGCGACGGCAATAAACGTGTTGCAAGGCTTACGAAGATCTAATCATGAGAGGGGGACAAAGGCCGTGGATCGGACAATACTCCGAAGGGAAACGGGAGAATATGAGGGGGGGCGTTGTCAGCCTTCCAGAACTGTCCGGATGAACGAACGAGACATCAGAAGGCTTGGACGCATGATGGATGGCCATCAGCTCAGGATCCAAAATGACGCTCTCATGTTCCGGTGGCTGTAGGAGGGGGGAGATCAGCGCCAAATCTTTTTATGGGTGGAACGATTTAGGGTTTAAGGTTTGGTTGGATGGAACGCAGGGCACCAAAAAGAAGAGGCGGTCCGTGACTCTATTATATTGGCTCGTTCATTGTATACCTTGAGTATATATTGTGGCATGCTCTCGCAAGAACGCTTATCGCACTGGAAACGGTATGGCACAGACGGGAACAGTTTTCAAGGGAACACGGTGGAAGCAACGATGTGGCGCTCCCCAAAGGAATTAAGTATTATATTATATCAGTTCATGGATGGATGGTTGGATGGACGGCAGTACTCTTGACATCTACAGATCGTCAAGGGTTATAACGGGTTCATCTGGGATGGGCCTGCCCATTTGTCCATTTGACGAGTATCCGTCCCGATCTGCGGGCAACTCCCAATGATGATGTAGAGTCGATCTCCTGTAGGAGGAACGTTGTGACGGCTCCGAAGGTGGGCTAAGTATCTTGCTGATCTGAGGGTTCGTCGGAGCCAACATCGTCTGGTTGCGGGTTGAGAAAGGTGTCCGACTGGCTCATTTCAGAAGCGGTATCTCCTTGCGTATTGGAACTCGGGAGAACAGTGGGGAAACGGATTGAGGGACGTGACATGATGCTGGGAGATGATACAAGACCTTGGGAGACAAAGGACAAATGTGAGTTTACGATGGAACAATGTGGGGTTTTCCTCATATTTAAGGAATTGTTGCGCCGGTTGTCAGGAGTTGTCATGTATACATGAATATTGACTTCGCCCTGATCCAAAATTCAATTGACCATTTCAATTTAATGAAAATAGACAGGACTGAATGGATGAGTACTCTATGCGCAGTAGGGTTTATATGCGCAGCATACGTCGGTGCACACTGGAGCATTTGGAGGATGGATGAGCTTGGTCGCGTAAAGCCGTGCAGAGGAGGGTCCACCTTCGATGCCCCATCCTCTCAACCAGGACACGTGCATGGATCTCTCAGCGCGGCAATCCAGGACATGAAACTATGGTTTCTATTCCATGTTCCCTCGGTCACTATTTCACGAGAACGTTCCCCTCGAAAGTGCAACACAACAGGGACCCTGTTCATTGTGTCCATTGAGGCAGATCTCTGCATCCCCATAACATTGGATTGTCAGGTAAGCACTACTCCCCTCCCCTCCAAGGACCTGGAGGTTCTGGGGTGGGGGGGGGTAGCAACTGTGGGGTTCAACGATAGTGAGTGAGAGGCAGGCCTAAGAGTTGATGTGCAACTCAAGCTGAACTATGGGGTCGTATCTCTCTCTGGTACAACCAGCTACTACGACATTGTGCGACAACACGGGCTGATACATGTGGGCTCCTCACGACGGTTTGAAAACAACTTCAATTGAGTTGCTCTATGGTCTATGCTATGCTCTATGGTTGAATGAATGCTGATCAATTGAAAGATGAATTGTGAAGTAGGATTGTCCAGGACACGCACAATGGGTACAGTCTCTCCTTCATCCGACTGTCGGTTAACGGACAAGCTTGACCAGAGACACGACAGCGATGACGACGAGTCATTCCATCAATGACACCGCGGTAAGCGTCTCAATGGGTCAACCCATGGGTCCGGAAGGGTGGTTTAAACGTCGGCCGGCTTCACATCGTCAGGCAAGAACACTGGTGTTGTAGTGGTAGGCTGACCTGGTGTGGCAGGAGCAGGAGGGAAGTGAACAGATGGAGATGGCATGGTGTATTCAGCGGAGTCGGCGACTTGAAAGAAGAAGGTGAGAGAGAGGATGGATGGTCGATGTGGGTATGTGTGTTGTACGAGCTGGAGCAATGAGAGAGAGGAGGGGCCTTCACCCCCTGGTTTTAAGGGTATAGGTGTGCGCTTCGCCACTTCGCCACTTCCACAGCTTACGATCGTGGTGAGTGATGCATCTTCGCAGGATTTTCCCATCGCTTGATTTGTCTAATACGAAGACATTGTGCCCTACTACAAACGAAGAGTAGACTGGAGCCGAAAAAAAAGCTGTGAAACGCAGGCGGAACGTCGCACGCGTGTCATAGCTCTCTGCTTGAAAAGTACCTTTGGCCGTTGCGTATCCTTCCCCTCCCCCCCTCGCCCTTTTTTTTCATTAGAGCTGCGGGTGCATGATGAGCTCAACAGGCACTCATATCCACATTCCATCAAATGTCCCGATGAACAAGATCTCTCTGTTTCTCTCTATGCACGCAGAGCAACCGTGAATGCTTCTTTGTAATTCATATTTCCCATGTTGCACTGTGGGTAAGCATCCCATCTCATCAAAAGGGCATCCAGGTACAATTCGAGAAAATAAGGTTGATGTGCTGCTCTGTTAACAGCTGGACTTTATTGGTTCAATAGTGTGCAATTGCAAAGGGTCGTCGTACACAGCAGCACAACCAGCTACATGGACGGTCGTACAACGATATACAAATCAATAATCAATAGTATGTCAACAGGAAGGGCTCAATTAACGCTGTCAATTGCTATAGGGCTTCTGTCATCCATTGAGCATCACGGTCCAGCACCAGGGTTTTCAAAGAACGCAATGGGCTTGATTGTATTGAGCATCTGATTGTCAGTTGACGGCTGGCTTTGAACAGGAACATGGCGATGGTAACCACGCCAACGACGACGAGCGATGTCCTCAGCAACAACACAACTCTAGAAAGTGGCCTAACCGTGTTTGATTGGTATCTTGTTCAGAAGAACTCGATCCTGACCAACCTCGCCTGGCAAGAATGATCAGGTGTGTATGGATGGCTCGGTAATATTGTGTAAATGAAGAAGAACTGGGTTGGAATTTGGCACAGCTGCAGGTCTCGTGGTGGAGCATCGTCAGTGTAGGAAATACGGATGGACTTCCAGTCGTGCGGAATGGAAGCCGAAGGCAGTCGGCCGATTTTTCTTCAAGAATCGTGAGCCCAAGTGAAACGAAAACGACTTCGCCCTGAATGAGGTAAGCGAAATGCTTCATGAAGAATAGAATTAAGGGATCTATGATCTATGCAAGTTTGTTTACATTCCCGAGTGAACCCGATCAGGAGGGGTCCCTCATATCCTCACATCCATGTAAGGAACTGTCCCACAGCTAACAGGCCTCGATGTGTACTGGATGCAAAAGGAATAAGCCCTTTCAGAAGACAAAAATGGGGATCCATTGAACCGAGCAATGGTCGCCCAAACTACCGCAATCCTTACCGCGTTAAAGGTTTGTCATAGACTCTGGCTCATCGTCGCTGAGAATGGCCGTTCTCTAACCAACACTACCTACGCTCTATCTCTTGACGTCAGCATGTGACAGCCGCCTACAGCGTTCAATTGAGGAAGTGCCCTTTTTTCTCGTGAGCCATTGCGCGTACCACCGTTTCATGGGAATAATGCTTACAGAGAAATGTTGCTCACAACGGCAATCTCACATCATCCACCGCTAAAAAATGGTACATGGTTGAGCCGATCTCAACCACAGATGCAAAATCAAGATCTTTATCTTTGTGGAGGTTCATTTCTCCGATGGCTCTTTGAAGATTAGCAACACCCACAGTCAAAAGGTGCCTCTGGATGAGACGGACATGAGATTCAACCCAGATCGGGAGCAATTGGGTCGCTGTGCAATGGAACGGGCTCCACCCTCAGCCTTTGTTATTGAATATGGGCAACGGTCGGAACGATAGGTAAGGGGGGACATGCAGGTTTTTTTTTATTATTGATCCGGTACACACAATGCTGTTTAATGGATGCTGTCATCAATTGAGATAGGTACTGAATCAGGGGGTATCCAGGACACATTATGGGTATATTGTCTTCTTCATCTGGCTGTCGGTCAATGACTGGCTTGACTGGAAACGTATGGCTACAACGACGACGATGAGTAGCTCCATGAAGGACTACACTAACCGTACCGCAGGATGTGAGTGCCGGACGCATCAATCAGCAGCTTTGGAAGGCGGCCTATTCGGCTTGGTTAGTGTCAGAGCCAGAGGGATCCTCGACCACGACCACCTCGTCCGTCATGATCACAGGTATGTTGTCTACTGGTGGCTCGGTATCTGGTACAGGCGCTGGAGGACTGGGGGACTTTGGGAAGCGATATGATGGACGCATGATGCTTTCAGAGGGTGGGATGAAGGACAGATGTGTGTGTGGGTTGAAAGGAATATGGGGTCTCCCTTCGGTATTTGTATTTAAAGGTTACCATGATGGCGAAGTAGCCGGCAGCGTCTACAAAACCGTTTAAGGTCAATTGTGCGGTTGAATTCAATATTTCATTGAATGCTCTATTCTTGCTGACCTTTGGGCTGGGCTGTGGGCTAAATAACTCTCTATTTAAAATACGTAGGCTATTTACGATGAGCAAGCATCTCCATGGATGTAGAAACGAACAAGGAACATGCTATGCATGCCGACTGCATCCGAGCGCCTCATATCTGTCGATTCCCTTGCTTCCCTTGTGGTGGTAACTATCCCACGGTGGCTATGTAAGACGTGCTCTGACTCTGCTTGATCGCCTTCAATTGCAAACCATTACTATTGTACTGAATGTTGCCCATCTCTTCTCACGCCCTACCGGATGATAGGATGGTCAGCAATGCATTCAATATGTTGGCGTACCACCCTGAAAACGCTCAAAGACCCTCCCTTGCCAAGCAATCGGTAAGATGGTAACGGACATATTGCTCCGATGCCTACCTGTGTTGATCATTCTCACGTTCCCTGAGTGGTGTACAACATCTCCCAGGCTCAGCGATGAATGTGTGGGATCCAACGATGACGAGGGGGTGAATTCAGGGTTTGGCAGCACGACCAACAACAACAACATTGACCCAAGGGCACTGACGATCGAAAGTTGCTGCGTTGTACCACCATGAGAGCACGACCGCACAATGGGACATCGTATCCGACATCTGGGTGTCGGCAGAAACTTGATCGGAAACATGGTGATGAGGAGGAGGACGGGCGATTCCATCAGCAACACCACAAAAGCCGCGTGTGCGCACTGAGTCAATCCACAGCTTTGGGAAGTGGCCTGAGCCTCCTGGTTGGTGTCCAGGTCAAAGGGTTTCTCGAGCTTGACCACCTCGCCTGTCATGGTCAAGTGTGTGTGTGTGTGTGTGTGTGAGTGTGTGTGTGAGTGTGCGTCGACCGATGGCTCGGTGATATTGAGTAGCTGAGGCAGGACTGGGTCGATATTCGGGGCAATGGGTATTGCAAGATTGGGAGGACGTCCAAGTAGCGATGTGTTGGGCATGGGACGGATGTTTCCAGCACATAAGCTTGTGGGAATGGAAGGTATGCGTGTGTTTGTGAGTGTGAGTGTGAGTGTGAGTGAGTGAGTGAGCACCGTCCGAACGCTTCGCCCTCCAGACAACACCGCCCCCTTTCATCACGGACTGGATGTATAAGCGTTCGCTAATGAGCCCGCTGTCTACGCAAGGCCCCAAGTGGGTTTCATCAACACGGGTCCTGTTCACATGGATGCGATGAACAGCCTTCACAAGCCAGGCGATGAGCTGACATGTTCACATCACCCGCTCAATGAGTCGGGGTTGAGATCTCCACAACAGCTACATGTGTGGTTCTCATTCCACATTTGCTCTTTGCAGCTGGGCGTCATCAACAGGGCCAAAGCGCCTCTGGATGAACATAGGCCCCAACAGACGTCGGGGCAACGAAGTAGATGTGCACACGAGGAGGGTTCCGCAATCTGTCTTTGTTCAAGTGATTGTAATCGTAATGATCTGGACAATAGCCGGGGTCGAGAGAAAGATATTTAATGGCATGGTCTATGGCAGACAGGTATCAATTGAGGTGGCACTATGGATTCTGTCATGAATTGAGTGATGGGTATCGAATTGTGTGTGTGTGTGTGAGAGAGAGGGGTATCCAAGGCGCGTAATGGGTATATTGTCTCCTGACTGGAAACGAGGTCCGCGACAAGAACCATGAAGGACACCCAATGAACGTTTGCAGGATGGATCTTTTCACGGTCCCGAGGCGGCTGGGGGATCTTGGTTGGTGTCTAACTCGGAGGGTCCCTCGACCTCGAACACCTCGCCCGTCATGTACAAGTGTGTGTTGTCTGCTGGTATGGTAACGCTGAGTAGTTGATGTGGACCGGGAATGGGATTCAGCTCAATGGGTGCTGGAGGGCCAATGGGTGCAGGA
>Ga0247824_10002116_pt1 | contig 11055 bp, 14 predicted proteins | sample 13C_PalmiticAcid_FD_194412 | JGI IMG/M metagenome (GOLD analysis project Ga0247824, IMG submission 194412) | Soil microbial communities from agricultural site in Penn Yan, New York, United States - 13C_PalmiticAcid_Day48 | ecosystem: Environmental > Terrestrial > Soil > Agricultural land...
GGTCAGGATTTGTGATGAGTGCAACTATGGATCATTTCAAGGACGATGTGTTATCTGTGGATCACCAGGAGTCAGTGATGCTTACTATTGCGCCAATTGCACCCGAGCAGAGAAGGATGTAAGGAAAACACTCATTGCCCAATAACGAAAAGGAGGACATCCACGTCTGTTCCACCTTTGCCTTCCCTCCTTTCACTCTCACACTCAATTCCTTTGTTACATTTATTTTTTTTTGGTCATCTAGAGAGATGGATGCCCCAAGATCGTCAATCTGGGTTCTTCAAAGACAGACTTGTTCTACGAACGGAAAAAGTTTGGTTTCAGGAAGCGGTAGACTTGGGACCTCATACTGGATGTTTTTACGCTGCCGAAACCCAAACAACGCGACATTCATACAGCCCCTCCTCCCGTTTGGCTTGGATAGAATCATAAGACCGAAAGAGCTAATAAAACAACGGTTTTCTACTGTGCATTAGGGTGAGCAGTGTCGTAGCCCCGCGGTTGTGGTTGTGGACCTATAGGGCCGGCCGTCTCTTGTGATCTTCCACTATCACTTCCATGAACCGAGTGTGGCAGGTACATGATCCCTTCATGAGGATTGGACGCTAGAGTTCCATCGTCTCCCAAGTGGTGTGGATGATGAGGACTCATATAAGTCGATGTGCAGTGATCAATGTTCTTGATCCAAGGGTCGGCAAGGATATCCTCGATAAGCACGCGTCGGCTGGGATCGATTTCTAGGATCCGGGACATGATCGGACGACTCTCCCTTGGCATCAGTTTGAGTAGCCGTAGCTTACCCGTCCCGTCAGGCTTTGCAAACGCCTTGAAGGATGAATCATCCTGTTCAGGCAATCGCCAAGGGAAGCGACGGAGGGTCATGCACAGAAAGATGACCCCTATGGACCAAACATCTGCCAATCGAGCATCATGTTGATCGGTCGTGAATAGTTCTGGTGCAATGTATGGATCCGATCCCGATATACCTAACAACAACAAAAACGACAAAGAAATCAAACCATGAGGTGAGTTATATGACATGGGAAAACAGAAGACAGCACCGTGCCTAATGGGGGGAGGAAGGGACCATCTCGTACCTCTAGCCATTTGAATCTTCTTGTCGAATGGCGGCCGAAAGACCATGGAGCATCCAAAATCGATAATCTTGACGATACCTCGCTCATTCATCACACAGTTATCCAGTTTCAAATCTCTGTGGGCGACGCCAAGGCTATGGAGATACGCGACGCCATCTATAATCCCTTTAAAGCAGCACGCAACCTCATCGCGACCCATGAGACCGGACATGACCGATGTGAAGAGTTCATACTTGGCGTACTCCATGACCTCGTAATAAGTGCCCGCTTCTTTCACAATATCCAAAGTCTCAATGATGTTGGGGTGATGGAATGTGGATCCTAGGCAGTATTCGGACGTGACCTTCTTGACATACGATCGTTCAGACTCGTCCGATCGACGTTTGCGGAACTGTTTGATCGCAAACAGTTTATGATCCGAAGATCTCAGCAACACGCGAACCGTACCGCCAGCGCCACGGCCCACAACTTTGCCCAATTTGCCATACTTTTTACGCAGGTCGGACTCGATGGCATTACCGTGCTGGCCCCGTGAAGTATCTGAACCGTGTACACTGCCTTCTTTGCCGTCCTTCCCTTCCTTGGAGTGGTGGGCTCCACCAGCGTGGATAATGTCTAAGAACCCAGATTTCCGTGACTTGAGTGATGGGGCTGCAGAACGATCCGTCCGACCCTCCGCTACTGGTACTGGGCCAGGAGCCGGTGAAGTATGTGGCGTGTTGCCCGCATTAAAAAATCGTTTGAGATCATGAAAGATGCCGTGAGAAGTTTCCCGTGCTGATTTCCGTGGCTGTGAGGACCCATCTTCTGCTTCCTTCTTTCTAAAAACGCTCATACGTGAATGCCGCCTTGAGGGTGGAGCTGGGAGTGTACTGGGGGTATTGGCCATGATATTTGCTTCGGCAACAACAGGTTCAGCAGCAGAGGGACCCGGTGTTGATGGAGCTGCCAAGGAGAGCGGCCGATCTTCCTCTGTACCTGGAGCTTCAGCACCCTCTGAAGGGTCGACCAACTGCTGCTTTCGAAGGGTCTCCGAAACCTGATGCATATCGGTATCCTTGGATGGTGCTACGGTGCGCACTTGTTCCTGGCCTGGTGGCTGTACCATAAGGGATGAACTCAGAGGGTTGAGTTGCCGGTTTCGAGCCCAATCTGAAGAGGGCTCATGGTCCTTATGGCTATACTCGTCATCCGAGGTGTGCCTGGATGTCTCCGCTGAGATCAGTGCTTCAGTGGCATCCGAACTCGTCCTAGAAAGTTGCAACCTATGACGGTGCGCTGGTGCCGGAAGGTTGTTATAAGGAGATGTTCGTCGCGGACGCACATCATCCGTAGAGCTATGGGGTGATGGATCTTCAGGTGTTATCACTGGAGAGTGGACGCCATCGGTTCCAGGTTCCGAGAATCCATTCTCTACTGGACTATCTCGCGCCGCATGACGTGCAGCGACCAATCTGGCCGCTGCCTCTTCCATAACTTGGTCAATCTCTCCTGGTGTCATCTCTGAAATAACGGCCCTGGATCTTCTGCCTACGCCCATGGCCTGTGGCTCCATATCGCCTTGAGGTGGAACATCCTCGTTCGTTTGAACAGGAGAGCTCAGTTTGATGACAGGGATTAACCCCATTTGATTCATTTGTTCCATTTGTTCCGAGGCTCTTGGCATGCCCGGCGTGGTTTCATGGCGGTCATCGTTTGGAACTGCAGAGCTGAGGGCCAGAGGCGACATAGGGAGCGTACGCTTGACACAATTCGCTACAGTTGACCCAGGCGATGGCGTCGTGTCGTGCCCGGTTTGTGCAGTAGCAGGCAATAAAGTCGAGTACATTCTTATGGGTGTCGGCTGTGAGAAGGACATGTCCACTGGTGGTAAGACATCATAACTCGTAGTCCTCATATCGACTGGTACTGGTGGAGCAGGCACATCGGTCACAGGATGCTCGCTGGTCTTTCCAATAGAATCATGCACCCTGGTCGGAGAACCTGGTGGTGATGTGGACACGGGCGACCCAACACTAAAAGGTGAGGAGATGTTAGGATGAAGAAGTGTTTCCAAAGCAGGGACAGAGGATGGGAGCTCGAGGCTCGATGAAGGAGAAAGCTGTGTGGGGTCCACAAGTCCTGGTGGTGGCGAGGATTGATGCTCCATATATCGTCGAATACGGGAGATGTCCACGTCGGGTGTTGGATATCGGTCTTTTTGGATGGACAAGGCTGGTAAAAGGTGCTGCTCCTCTGGGTCGGGAACGGTTGTGGTGTCTGAGGCTGCTGGCGAGGCCAACCGACTCGGTATGTGGCCGGGTAGAAAGAGTGACGAGGGCTTTAATGACCGTCGTAAACTCTCCGATCTGGCGGTCGTATCGCCGTTGGTGTCGGTCATTCTAAAGTTGCAAAAGAATGGAAACAGTCTATCGGGATTTTTCCCACGTTAGAGGTGAGGATCAGACAAGTAACCCTAGTGGTGCCACTATTCATGAAGGAGTTGCTCTTTTGTAGGGATGGATGGTGTGTTGCACAAACGCACAAACTCGCAGTTTGATGAAAATCATCATGCAGGGTGTGTGGCTCCCGGGGTTGGCGCTGCTGTGCATCGAGTATCAGTACACTGGTCAAAGTCTTCTTCCAGACCACAGCCCTGATGGTGACCATGACGACCTACTGTACCTTCCGTGCTGAGAAGCAAGTGTAATAGTCGAATGGAGGTGGGGTGCTGAAAAAGAATCAAAGGAGGGGAGGGGGTAACTGTAGTCAAGCTAAAGGAATTGCAAACAAGTAATGAGGAATGAGAAGTGGAATCAGAGAGAAAGAGAAAAGCTGAGGAGAGAAGGAGAGGCTCGGCGAGTAACAACAGCAGAGTGGCAACTGACTTGGAACCGATGATTTCAACGCTGACAAAATTGACATCAACCGTCGTCATGGTGTGGGTATGTAATGCTCTACGGACGATGGCTGTCCTCGCTACATTTGCTGGGTGGTGCAATTCTAGCTCGCGTCTATCTAGGGGTGTGGGGTGGGGTGTGCAAAGCAATGGGGACAACCCAGAGGTTCATGGATCCACAATTCTATCCAGTCTACACTGCAACAGCATCGACAATGTACCTACAAGTTCAAAAAAAAAAGATGTGGTCATCCGTGGTTAGGCTCCATTTCGTCTCGCCGTTTTCCACTGGGCTGGGCCAGGCTTTGATGTGACCAACTTACCCTTTCCGAGTGATCAAGCCTCGGCCCGACAGCAATGCAGAGTACTTGAGCACAAAGGTGGGCGCCAATGACGATGCCGAGGTACTGGGCAGATGGGGCTGCAAGAGGGATGCCAATGTGGACTTTGGCAAAATGTCTATGGCCACCAAAAAGCGAAAGCAGTGTGGTTAGTTTTTTGCTATTGGCGCTCAATCGACCTGTCGTTGTACATTGGTCAATCCATTGCACAGCAGTATTCGGGCGGCACGTACTTGTAGAATCGCCGTGGGTGAGCAGCTCAATGTTCTCTGCCTTTGCGTAATCGATCAGGTCCTTGGGCAATACGCAGCAGTCCTGCAAGTTCACCTGGTTCACTTCAGGGGCAACCGCCCCGTTGGCCAGCGCTGCTGCCTTCAGGATCTCGAGCTGTTGCTTCGAGAATTCGGACACACCCAGACGGCCAATCCGTCCTGCAGTGCGGAGATCCGAGAGCCTCTTCCAGACGGGCAGATAAAGCTGGTTGATATCATTCGTGAATGCTTCGAGCTCAGCTTCATCAAGCTCATTCTCGTCAAACGTCTGATTTGGAAGAGCAAGGATGAAGTGATCCACTGTTGAGTCCGATGTGCCGAGTACAGTGTCCAGGTTGGCGAGTGCTTGGTCAATGTTCTCAACAGACAATGGTGCCGATGATCCTGCTGAAGCGACAAAGAATAGCTTGGCTAAACGGTTCGCAATCAATTGTGTTAGCAAGAAAAAAGGCAACAAAGAAGCTCTCTCGCTATCACTCTTGCACAACATCCTCAGCATCTTACCTGTGACTTCATACTTGGATCGGTCGTCTTCCAGTGGCCCAAAAGACTTTTGGTCAGAGATAACAATATGGTTGCCGTTGATCTGAGCAGACTCGAGTGAGTTCAAAAGTGCGTCTTCAACTGCCGAGACCAGCTAATGAAAAGAGAGAGAGAAGGCGACAATGTCTTGTCAATTGTGTGTTGTTGCCACCCTTCTTGTCGATGCCCCATCCTCAGCATTGAGGGTACCCTCTTCCACTCCAGTCTCCACAGAATTTCTCTTGATCACAAGCATGCACGATACACGCACACCCACTACGCAGTGTAACCTTATTCTCCACGCCCCGATCATTGATTTCAAATCAAGCGTTGAGGCTCAACGTACCTCTTGGTTCGACTTTTTCAGCGTAGCATTCAGCAATCCAGTGGTGCCGGTACGCATGATATTGGCGGTGTACAATGTCACTCGGGCGAATGTCTCTTGTGCGAATGGGACAGGTGAGGCCCTTCTTGACTGCTTGTTGGTCAAAAGATGCCCATCCGAGAATCCGAGTCCGTTGGTGGGTCCATAGAGGCCCTCAGAAGCTTGAACTGCAGCGGTCATTGTGTTGAAGGATGTAGTTTGTAAAGGTAGGTGGTCCGAGTTGGAGGGGGAGGGTGAGGAGGTTGAATGAGTGAAGTGAGGAGTAGAATGAGAAGAAGGATTAGCGGCAAAGAGTAAAAGTCAAAACAGTGATCAGGTTAACTGGAAAAAAAAAAGTGGATTTGTCATGCAGGGCAAAGCGGTGGCTATTTATGCCTTGCACCTGGACGCTTTGCGCAAGGGAATGTACGACCGGCACTCGGTCGGTTGGTCGGGCTGCTGCATGCCGAGCGCCGGATTGCAGCAAGCAAAAAAGGGATGGTTGCTGTCCATGACCATGGAATAACATTATAACATTTCACGCCGTGGGGATGGATGTTTTGGACGTGCTGAAAGGGCATGTTGTGAGCCAGCCACAGTTGCTTCCATTCTGAACAAGATCCCTGATCTCATATTTTTTTCTCTCGCCCCCTTGGACTTGGCCTTCAACTGAAAATGTCGAATCGAGTGGCATGTGCGTCTATCTTGCCCATTCCGCAACAACCCAAACAAAGGCTGGTGTATTTCGGCCATCTGCAGCATGGGAGAGAAATGATGCCATCCGGGAAATTTCGAGGCCATGGTTGCATGATCTGATACCCAACGATCTTCACCTCTTTCAAAGTATGCATGCGAACAGTGGTTTCCTCAACAACAGAAAGACAATGCCTCGCGAAAAGACAAATGGGAAGAAAGAAAACAAAGAGAAAAAGCACACCATCAAACCCATTGTTGTCGTCATCCCTCACAATTGGAAGCAAGATGAAGGGGAGAGGGGGAAAGAGTCTTTCTTGCCCTTTTCCTCCTTCCCACTTTCTCCAATCCGCCCCTCCCTTCTACCCCTCGCCATTCCTCCCACCCAACGTCTAGGGAATCGCTCATGGATAGCCATCAAGACAATCGGAAGACCAACTTATACAGCGGGCGTGATCTCTGATCTAGGATCTATCACTCTTGTCATATTTGACACCATCTATCGCACACCAGAGAACATGGAAGGATATCCTAATATTCTGTGCTGCTACGCGGATACGAATCACCTCCAGAATCATCTCGAATATCCCCAGGGGCATGATCTGCAACAGAGCATCGAAGGAAACTGCGTCTTCAGTTCCAAGAACATTCTGACGAGGCGTTGTTGACATGCTAACATTGCGGCGATCATCAAATTGGGTTTTTTTTATCCCTCTCTCAGTGAGCGCAGACCAAGGAGCAGGATGGCTGGATTCGGAAGGTGATTAAGGTGTGCTTCCCTCCCCTTGATCTGCAAGATCTCTGGTACCATGCGGTATTCCTGTAGTTGAGGCGCAACATATCCAATTCTGCAGCAGTGTCAGCAGATAAGGATGTTTTCCATAGGTTCCAACCAGGAGTGTGTCTATCGCGTGGTGTCAGCGGCTTGGTTGAGTTCTACATAGATCTCGGTGTGGGGCCATTCCCTCTGAGTGCAGCATCGTGTTGCGGGTATGAATGTCGTGCAGGTTCTGGGTTTGATAGTCAGAGAAGATAAACAGAACCCATAAACTCGTTCTTGATAGCTGTGATGGCAAGAGAAAGTTGGAGACAAGAGTGCAGGGATCACGTTCCTGTGCCACTGATCGTTTTTTTTTTTTTTTTTGGCTTTCTCCTTTTTTCTCTTTGTTCCTCTGACTCTTACTCTTGCCCATCCAAGAGGACTACTTCACAAGCTCTTTCGCCATGTTCCCTCAAACTCACATCCCTGCAGCATCGCAATCACAGAGTCGACCGTGCCTATCTTCATTGCCACTTGCATTGGCGTGTGCTATAATCAAAAGCACGCCAGAGGGAGTATCCGTCTTGGGTTAGTAGCCAACTCGCATGAATACCTTTCTATACGACGATCACTTTCGCTTGCATTCTGACGGAGGTCTTCCGATGACAGACCGCTTAGCTGAGGTCAAACGCAACCGATGTGTCGTTGGTGGCAATGTCACAAACGAAGCTTCTTCCTGGGGTCACCCAAACCCTTTGCCTCCAAAGGAGCCTCTGGCACCACCTGTCACTTTTTCACCTGAGCGAACAGCGTCTCCTCCTATACATCCTCGTTCTTGTGCGAACAAATCTGAAGCACCATCTTCAGAAGTTTTGAATGAAAGACTTTGCCAGTTGGAGGCTGGTAAGAATCTCTACACGACATGTACAGTGCATAGCATATTGTGTGGCCTCCCTACTCACATGGTCACCCGGCGGCTATAGAGAACGAGGAGCTGAGAAGATGGAAACTGGAGCACTTGTTGGACCTTGATCGACTTACGACACAAGCCAGGGCTTTAGAGTCTGAAGAGCTTACCGTCACCCACGCGGGAAAACGGAGAAAACGAAAGCGGGGTAACAAAAAAGCTAGGACAGATAGTCAGCGCGACGCTGGAGTTCAGGACCAGAGTCTAACGGCAACATCGCCCTCTGGTGGTAAGTGTGGAGGCTTTTTGTTGCCAAGGTAACAACGTATCACATTTTCGATGACTTGACCATACGTTGTGTCTCGATACAGATAATGCGGAGCTATTGACCATCAAAGGAGGCATTCTCAAGCAGTTGGAAACCCTGCGCAGGAACCGCTTCTTTTCTGAGACTGCAGGGGATAGAAGCAATGTGGAGCATGGATTTCGTGCCGAGATGTCAATGTGGAATGCAGCCATGGCGTCGAGCCTCGTGGAACTCACAAGAATGTTGACGCACGCGCTGCTTTCGCCAACTATGGATATGTGTGCGACTCGAGCACTCTATGACCGGAACATGGACGTGGTCCGAGGTATGTCCATGTTCAGTCACCTGAAAAATTCATTTCGCCCAAATCATATGGAATACACCTATGGTTCTATGGTTGTACAAGTTCTTCAGAATACTTAAAGATAATGTTCAACCATCAATTGTAGATCATCTGGAGGCCCCACTGCTGACATTACGACAATTCACCCGAGTTCTAGAGGAGCTGGCCTTATCATGGGTTCAGCTTCTTCGGTCCACCTCAACACCATCAGGAACACAAACAGCTGACGCCTCTTGGCGAGAGTCTGTCTTCAAATCTTGTCTTGTCGGTGTACGCCCAACTTGCTCTAAAAGCATCGGCGCCACTCCTCATAGAACATATTACCTTGCTACTCTCTTTCGAGCTGCGCTGGAGACATTGGTGGGGCAGTTGCAGAACTGCAAGCGGTCAAGGCAAAGTCACCCTGCTGAAGAACCAGATGCCCCATTTCCCAGCAGCCGGGATCCAAAATGTAAGGCAGGGGTGCGCCTAGTTCGTGCCCGTCTCTCGTTGGAGAATCGCCATCACCTTTATCGGACTGAGCAGCATTGTGCTTGGTTGGTCGAAGTGGCGGATGCTGTCGCAAGGGAGTACAACCATCAAAGGTGCTCTTTCGTTTTTCCTCCTGGGACGCCAGACACATGCCAAGCCGTCGCTGGCCTCCAGCAACTTGAGAGTAAGTGCTCAAATGGCAACGTGTACTTTTAACAACCATGAGCATCCGATTGACACGTCGATCCAGAGGATTGTAGAGATCTCCAGAGTCGCGTGGAATCAATGGTCCTCTTCTCCTCTGTCCATACTCTTCAGAGTGGTCCCTCACACTGGCTTACGGAAAGAATGCTCGAGTTCGTATCGAACTGTCAAGCGGGGGCGGAGACGAGTCACGGGAACACGGTGAATGGGTGAACACCACCGTTTTTCATGAGCGCTCACTTTCGTCCTTCGCCATTCACCACCACACCGTTCGTCCTACCCGGGGTTCTTTCTTGCTGCCCGCCCTCTCACTTGGACGGCCTTCACTCAGCATCGGGCAATCACCGTGAGAACACACCGATTCTTCATCCAGTCGATTTGAGTTTGCAGGAATCAACCAAGGTTGACACCTAGACAACTACCAAGCGGCGTTACACTCAGAGAAAGCCGTTCAGCATGGCTCACCAGGTGTCCGATATGTACGAACAGTCCTCGCCGAATGCACCCTCAGCAGTGGTGGCCTCAGCTGGAACCCAGGGATCTACATCCTCGCAACAGCAGCAACTACAGTTTGCTCAAGAGTTTTGGGAGGAACAGATTGTGACGGCAGAGCAGTTTGATTCAGACTTCAAAAACCACCCCTTGCCATTGGCGCGTATCAAGAAAGTTATGAAGTCAGACCCTGAAGTCAAGGTACCAAGAAACATGGTTGTATTCAGATGGACCCCAACCAAACACACACGAGCATACTGGTCTAACATTCTTGCACTGTTTCTCCTATCAACAGATGATATCAGCGGAGGCTCCGATTCTCTTTTCAAAAGCTTGTGAGATTTTCATATGCGAAATCACTCGTCGGGCATGGCTGCACGCCGAGGAGAGTAAGCGTAGGACGCTGCAAAAGAGCGACGTTGCCAATGCGGTCTCACGGTCGGATCAGTTCGACTTTCTGATTGATATTGTACCTCGTGAGGAATCTCCCAAGTCGTCCAAGCGATCGACAACACGCGAAAACACAGTGGTCAGCGTCAGTTTTCAAGCATTCTCCATCCACAATGGCTGAACATGGTGCAATGACCGCAGCAAAAAAACAAATGTAATGTCCGACGATCTAATATTGTACCATGTCCTCTCCCTTTTGTGTTGTGTAGGGTATACCAAGCGAGGAGCAGCAGAGGCAGTACAGCCAGTACTATGCGCAAGGTGCAAGTGGTTTGACAGGATATACTCATGCCATAGAAGGATCACCCTTTTATCAGTCCATGTCGCCAGAGCAGTTCCAGCAGTACGTGCAGTACCAGCAGCAGGCTGCGCAATCATACCAGGCTCAGCAACAAGAACAACAGCAGCACCAGGCCTCAAGTTCGCGGGGAGGATCTGTTGTTCATGCTGGATAAGACCGTGGCTGTATAAAGCCATTCAATACAGACAGTCCATTTCTTCTTCAAGGTCTTCTCTGGCAAAGTGCCGTACTGTATGTTGGGGGTATATGGATTGAACTGCATGGTGTTGAAATTGGGTGAGGAGTAGAAAAAAAGCCGACATGTCAGACGCTACTATCGTCTTAGCCGAGGATCATTGTGTTGACGCCGGCAGCAACAAGTCCGAGAACAAGCCCAACTGTTCCTCCAACGGCACCTCCGACTAGACCTCCAACACCAACACCGATGGTGGACAGGATTTCAGCGCCGGCAGCAACACACTTTAGAAAGATGCTACCCACGGATGGTCCTGGCTGAGGAGTTAGTTCGGGGGCTGATGGGAAGACGTCTCCGTCGACTGGCGGGGTCAGAGGTTGGGGCAGCTCGGCGGGATCAACAATGGGTGGGGTGGGGACGTTGGTGTTGTGGCTCCAGGGTCCAATGGCGAATCCGGGGTAGGCATGGTGGGTTGGGT
>Ga0247824_10002117_pt1 | contig 11054 bp, 14 predicted proteins | sample 13C_PalmiticAcid_FD_194412 | JGI IMG/M metagenome (GOLD analysis project Ga0247824, IMG submission 194412) | Soil microbial communities from agricultural site in Penn Yan, New York, United States - 13C_PalmiticAcid_Day48 | ecosystem: Environmental > Terrestrial > Soil > Agricultural land...
ACTGAAGGACGCACTGCTTGGACCACCACCTCACCCCCCCACCTCACCCCCGACCCGTGGTGAACGTACCTTCGAAACCCGAGGGCTCTTGGACTCTTGAGTAGCGCGATGAGGAGCGCGAAACGAAGTGGCGTGCGAAATCTTTTGTCGCGTCGAGTTAAGGGTCGGAACATATTTCGATCGCTTTTCTTGCGCTGACGCGCGAGAAAAAGAGACTTTTTGACCCTCGTTCTCTTGAAGAGTATCGCATCCAAGGAATCCCTGACTACGTCTACTCTGTCACCTACTTTAAGGACGTCTTTCTCTACGCGCCCACCATGTCTCCCTGCGCATTCGCCCGCATTACAACATTCTCGAAAAGTGTTTATGGGTGACAACCTCTGGAGCTCCCTTACGTACCCGTCAAGTCGCGTTCTGCTAGTGGTCAACTTCGCCATGCATCACGGATCCCAGATCATACCAGGTTCAATGTCAACAACAGCAACGAGATCAGCGAGGGTTCCAACGATGATACTGGCTCAGAGGATGGTAACTGTTTTACCCTCTACGACTTTGTCAAACTAGTGAATTGGTATTATAGACGACTGATCTGCTCTTCCTCCTTGAACCGTCCTTCTACATACTCTATTACCTCCTTCCCATACACATCTTCCATATTGGCATCGGCTGGTAGATCCATGTGCTTCTTCATCTCTGTGTCGGTCATCAGCACCGCGTTCAGTAAACTTAGTGGCTTCTCGCGTCTCCAGCGGCACACGACGATTTGATCCATACTTCCCGAGACTGCGCTCTTACTCTTGAACATCTCTTCGACGACATAACCAATGTCGCGACGGTTCAACGGGAATGTTCCGGAAGATGGTGTGGATGAAGGTAATTCATCCTCACGAGCTTTCAATTCGCGGTGAAGACGTTGATATAACTCCATACGGAATCGGATGGGGAATGGCTCCATGGCCCAGCCGGCTATCTTGCAGGTGATATGTGTTGCCATGGTCATCCCAAACATGGCGGGTAGTGGAATAAGCAGAGGAAGCATCGCTTCCGAATACCCAGGAAAGTTTGGTAGAGGAGTGTAGTCGTCCATGTGGTCACTGTGGTCGGGGCAGGTGGCAGAGGTGACAGTCTTCCCTTGGAAAGGCTTTTCAGTCGAGTACACAACCTCGATTCCATAGTCCACGTCCAATTGCTTCAATCGACGACGCACAACTGTTGAAAGAGGATCCTCTGTTCGAGAAACACAATGTGGCGCGTTAGTCAGGTTACAAGGTTACAAGGTTACAACATCAACTGAACCCGAAAGTCACTTCTTACCAAAGGTCTCTGAAATATCGCCGATCTGCACGTGGGAGGGATCTGCCTTGGCGCCTGTGCCCATCGCACTAATAACTGGTATCTTGTGTTCATGACAATACTTGAGGAGCTGCAGTTTTGTCCTAAGGTCTCCGATGGCGTCCACTACGTATGCCGGATTGCCTATGAACATCCATTCAAAGACAGAAATTCAATACGACGAATGAGTATGCGGTGAGCAAGGGAATCTTATTAATCGAGGCCAGGGGAAAGGACCGTACCAGATAAAAGATGCTCAGCAGAGTCATCCTGCAGACGTTCAACACAAGCATCGACTTCCGCCCACGGTGCTATCGTCTTAAAGTATTTTCTCAACGCAATCACTTTGGAGGCGCCCACATCGGCTCTGGTCGCACTTGCATGCTGGCTCAATCCTGAGAGCGAGATATGGTCGTAGTCAATGATCCTGATCTTTCCTACACCACTCTTAATAAGCATGCTCGCTGTCCAGCTCCCAATACCACCTAATGTGAAATCAAGGGATCGATTGGTCGTCCGGATCTGGTCTGTTACTAAGAACACAAGAAAAGCAGAAACAGTTCAAATCAACAAACCTGCTCCAACAATAACGACAAAGGATTCTCGGAGTTTCTGAACGCCCTCCTCGCCCAAGAATGCAATGTTTCTAGCCAATTGCTCCTGTATCAGTTCCTCATCAAACGGCGCCTTAACTCCGTCGCGTTGGATATGGTGATGATGATGTTGTTGTACGTGATGATGGTGGTGGTGGCTGTGGTGGTCTTGATGTGCTGATTGCTTGGGATCCTCAACGACCAGCGTGGAGCGCGATAAAGGAGATGCAAGATCATCCTTGAGCTTCCTCGATCTTCGCTTCCGCTGCGATCCTTGATATCCAAGCATGACCGCCGCGGTCGTAACCGATGCAGCAACAGCAACAATGGCCACCTTAGTGGATTGTGTGGAGCTTGAGAACTTCTCGACAGATGTCGACCACAGCGACATGGTGCTCCTTTTGGTCTCGGTTCAAGCTGGGAGAAAAAGGGTGGTTGCGACACTGGTCTGGAAGTGCGAAGAGCCTTTTTTTTTTGTCCTGCAAGTGAGTCCCGCCTGCTCGTTTATGCTTTCTTCAGGGCGCGTTGTTAGCAGGTGGTGGTATGTCTTCCAAAACTTGTCCTTGAGCTGCCGATCGGATGCGGAAGTTTGGAGGAGGAATGGGACAGAAGTTCAGCGGAGCGCGTGGCTTTTGTGCGTCATTGAAAACACTAACCACGTGCCAGCACCACGGTGCTGCGCCCACATGGCGCTCCAGCTCTCAGCCATTCGCTGTAGAATGCTCCGCGATTCCATTGGAGGAGGAGCAAAGAGTAGTCCCACTTCCATTCTCTTGCTCTCTCTCAACTTGATTGAAGTAGTCAAGGTGACGCGCATTGCCGCGAGTTCGAAGGGGCACCCTTGATGTTTGAATGGATGTTGATACATCCGGATTTCGCAAGATGATGTTGGATCGCATAGCCACCTACATCCATGGGGCCTGAGCACGAGATGCCAGCTGTAAAAAGTTGAGAGAGATCCAACCGCCCACGATGAGATTCTTGTGATCATCGACGACAATGAGCTCTATCTCAGGCGACATGGATTTCGTGCGTTGAACCTATGCAGCCAGGTCCCAAGCACCGGTTCTAGCAGAGACGGGGCTATTGTGGAGAAATCAGTAGATGAATCTTTGTCGACCTCAGGATCGCAGCTATGAGGATTCCCCTCATGTCCTCTCTGTGGCAGGCACCACTGACCAACAACCTCGCAGATGACACGCGTTGGCCGTGGGAGGTGGCAGAGCCCAGAAATTTGATCCTCCAATCGCATCGCCCACGTATGTCCAGAAAGTGTATGGTGATCCTGCCAAACCCATCCTTCACTTTGTTCCATCCTCCCGTTCGCTCCTTGCACTCGGCTTCTCACTCGAGCGACACTCTTCCGGACAATCCAAGACCGAAAAATATGGTGAGGACAGGCACCCGACTGCAGGAAGCGTGTCAATACGCTAATCTGGAGGATCAAAACGATGACAGGAAACGTTGACCCGCCCCTCACCATCGTGTTATTGCCCAATCGCTTGACACCCTTTACTACGCACCTCAACGCAACAGTGGCAAAGTGTCAACAGCTCATCGTTGACGAGCAAAGCTGATGATGAGACAGTTTAGAGCGGGAGGGGCTCTCTTATCGTGGACTCGTTCATTCATACTCACTGGCTTTTGGATCTACTTTTATTACAACTCTCGTAGGCCGCTGCACCTGGAGCATCCCAGCAGTCGCTGGAGACTCAGCATGAGGACATGGTCGTAAGAAGGAAACCCAGTTTAACCGCAAAGTACCTCACAGCTGCTGACAGAACCAGTACTCATGTTTCTCCTCGCTTTTTGACTTTTTCTGTGGTTATACACAGCATGATGCTCAATACGACTACTATGGTATGGCGCATAACCACATGCATCACGGTAGCCTCCCCTTGGTCTCTACTCCTTCTGGAAGCAAGCTGTTAGATACTCATACCTTTGTGATTATTTTCTTCTTGATGTCTTGTAGGCAAGCGTCTCGCGACTTGCTCTTCGGACAAAACTATCAAGATCTTTGATGTGGATGGCGAGAATCATCGCCTAGCAGAGACATTGCGAGGGTAATAAGAACAATAGGATAATATCTCTTCCTCTGTTGCCATGCGTATGTCTCGTATCTTGGATCCTATTGATAACATTATTCCACATCCTTTATATAGACATGATGGTCCTATCTGGCAGATTTCGTGGGCTCACCCCAAGTTTGGATGCATTCTGGCGTCGTGTTCATATGACGGCAAAGTCTTTGTGTGGAGGGAACAGAACGGACAGTGGGCGCGTATCAAGGAACATGTCTCTCATACCGCCTCTGGTAAGGGCCTTTTGTTTGAGATGGATAGTGAGCAGGGGGCCTTCACTTTCTAGCACGCTTGACTTGCTAACGATGACTCTCCATTTCACTAGTGAACTCTGTTGCCTGGGCACCTCATGAGCTTGGACCTATCTTGGCTTGCGCCTCTTCAGATGGTCGTGTCTCCATCCTCTCATTCAAAGGTAAGCAGGGGAACATGAACGATGACGAGGTCTGCGATCAGAGAGCTTTTGCGCTCGGTAATTTTAACACCTAGAGTGGATTTGATCAATGTGGAATAGACGATGGAACTTGGGACACAGTCATGCTGGATGCACATGGCACCGGATGCAATGCAGTCGGATGGGCACCTGCCACTGTACCTGGTTCTCTGATCCAGCAAGGGCCCAACAGTGGCAAGTCCCCTATCTCAAAGCGATTCAGCAGTGTAGGGTGTGATAACCTGGTCAAGATCTGGGTGTACCGTGATGAAACCTGGAAAGAAGAGGAAGTCCTGGAGGGTCACACAGATTGGGTCAGGGACGTGGCCTGGGCTCCTAATATCGGTGTTCCCAAGAGCTACCTTGCAAGCTGCTCACAGGACAAGACGGTGTTGATCTGGACTCAGGATACGCCTTCAGCGCCGTGGCAGAAGAAGCCTCTGAGAAACGAGAAGTTCGCGGATGTTGTTTGGCGCGTGAGTTGGTCATTGAGTGGTAATATCCTTGCGGTCTCTTGCGGCGACAACAAGATCACACTGTGGAAGGAGATGTTGGCAGGAGAGTGGGAGTGCGTGAGCGAGATGGAAGAGAAGGCTATGGCAGCTGGAGGACAACATTAAAAAAGTTCCGTTGGCGTCGATGATCTGGTTGTATATCTTGGGCCCCAATTCACATGGAATAAAGCTGTCCTGTGTCTGCACATTGCTGCTCGTCTAGGTGGCACAAACACACCAACAACGTCGTGATGCTCCAGAGCATCTGGTGTCTGAGTATCAGTGTCTCGGTTTGTTGCATCCGATCCGTGGCTTGTCAATTCCTCGAATGTGAGCGATCAAAACAGTTCTTGTGTTCCCACTCTCCGCTCCTTGATATCGCTCGCGCTTCACGGCATTCCGTCTTCCCTCTCCCCTCTCCTCGCCCGTCCCCTGTCTTCATTCCTCGAGGGACCACAGCAGAGCGAAGCATATGGCATCCCTTACTCGATCAGCTCGTGCTCTGATCGCACAGCCCGGACTGCAGCAGGTCCTCTGCAGAGGCCAGATTCGTCTCGCTTCAACAGCAGTAGCCAACAAGGGAGCCAAGACCAGCAAGAAGAGCAGCGAGGACAGCCAGGACGATAGTGTATTGACGCTTCCACCCAAGAATGAATATACGACAGGAGTGTGTAGACTGCGTGAGCATTATCGGAACACTGTTCAGGATGATCTGATGGTCTTGACCTACAACCATCATTTCAAGCCCAAGAAGGTTGCCTTCCCGGAGGGTGTTCGCATTGAGCTCAAGGGCAATAAGCACATCAAACCAGTCCCCAAGGCGTCCTCTCCAGCACGTATCCCAGAGCTGGTGAAGCTCGATATCCACTGCATGATGAAGGAGGCTCTTGATAGCAAGTTCAACTTGTTGAGCGGATTCATGGCCATGCAGGCCATCACGGGTGAGATGCCTGAGATCATTCGCTCCAAGAAGGGTGTTCACGCTTGGAAGCTGCGCGCTGGTAAGAGAGACGGGAAAAGAAAGAAGCCAATATGGGGGATCAATTGATCGTGATTTGTCAATTTCGTGTATTCTCACTCTCTGTCATTTGATACGTGTCCCTTCTCATAGGCAACCCGATCGGATGCAAGGTTACATTGAAGGGTGATAAGATGTACCAGTTCCTGGACAAAGTGGTAGAAATCGTCCTACCCAAGATGAAGGAATGGCCTGGTCTTCCTGAATCTGCAGGCGACGCGACCGGCAACATTGGCATGGGCTTCCCTCCTTCATCATTGTCACTATTCCCTGAGATCGAAAGCAACTTTGATATGTACCCGAGGATGACAGGATTCCATGTTACCTTCAACACCACTGCAGAATCAGACCTCGAAGCACGACTCTTGCTCAGTGGATTCAACCTGCCCTTTCAACAAAAGATCCGATCTGCGCCAGTACCAAAGTCAATAGAGACAAAGCCAGCCTCGGCTTGAAAACCAACATCAGGATGGATTGCTTTGGAGCCTTAAGGGACTAGACGATATTTTGGATCGAAACAATAAAACCACATGTTAGAAATGGTTGGCAATGGCAATGCGTTGGTGCAGAATCGTGGGGTGAATTGTTTATTCTTGTTCAGCTGGGTCAAGTCGACTGACGATACCTTTCGTTCTGTTCACTCCGAGTCTGAGTCTGAACCGTAGTCGCCAACTAGGGACAAAAGTGACGCAGGCTTCGCAGCAGGTTTAGATGTTGCTGAGCCTGTGGCCGTTGCTGCCGCTGCTTTAGGTGTTGCTAATAATGTTGAAGGTGCTGCGGACGTGCTCTTTGAAGTAGACGATTCCGACTTTGAGTCGGAGCTCTTGACCAACCCAAGTGACCCACCCTGCTTTCGCTTCTTTGTCAATGGTGCGCTGAAGTCTGGTAAGGTTAATGGCTGTGCAAACTTTGTCATCGCCACCTTGGCAGCACTAAGCTCCTCCTCAGGTCCATCCGGATCGTCCCTCAGCCTCTTTATCCTGTCGCCATCCACATCCTTGAATACCTCTCGTGCCAATCGCTCGTCTTCTTCATCCTCTTCCTGCTGTCTCTTATTGACATCCCCTTCGTCCGTGACGAATAGTTTGTCCAACAGTGCATCAGCGTCGACTCGCTCGTTCAATGCATTCCGTGTTCTTATCTCGTCCAGAGCATCCATGATCTCCATCTCCCGTTTCGAATCCAAGGTCCTGTTCTCTAGGGCCTTCATTGGATTATTCTCCTCTTCCTCCTGACGCTCCGCAGCGATTTCGCTCTTTTCATCCCGCCAAGGCTCAAAGTTCCTTTGGGCACCCTTTTCGGCCACATAGTCTGAATTGGCAGGGTCGGTCTTGAAGGTAATCTCGGCGGCACAACGGTTACAACGGATATAGAGACGGTAGATCTTGATGGAGTGATAGGTCTCGTTGGTTGTTTCCTTCCTGGCGTTGAACTTTTTGCCCTTGTAGATATACTCGCCACAGGTATTGCATCTCATAGAGAAGGGAGTCATGAGACGGACCTTGTGCTGCAAGTCCTTGGGCTGTTTGCGACGAGGAATAAGGGCCGGATCGAAGTCGGGCGGGAAGTACTTGTTGAGCACCTTACGTTCGGACATGATGAATCAGTTGTTGCTTTGAAGTTACGAGGGGGGATGAGTGTGAGTGTGAAAGAGCAAGGGGAGAAGGAAGAAAAGTGGTTGCACAATGACCCAGTGGCTTGTTAAGCTCATGAATCGGCACTTCCAGCACTCTGCACCCACAACAAGGATCAGGATCAGGATCAGTCTGGCAAGTCAACCACTCATGGACAAAATTAAGAAGGCCTGCGGTGTCTGCGATGCCAATCCGTCCAAGTACAAGTGTTCGATATGCATTCTACCATAGTAGGTTGCGAGAGTCGGTTGCTTTGAGGTTGCTTTTGAAAGCAAACATGGTCTTTGAGCTGACCTTCCACTCAATATCGACAGTTGTTCAGTAGCCTGCTACAAGAAGCACAAAGGTACAAAACAGGGATGAAAACATCGAAGACGGAGATTCGAGCACATAATGCAGGTGGTAGCTGGAAAGCTTCGTGGATCACCCTTTCTAACCCATGCCGTTCTGCTGCTCCGTTGGATGTTATTCCAAACCTAGAGACACCATGTGAGAAGCCGAAACCGATCCCTGAACCAGGTAATGAACCATTGTGCAATTGACGTTTTCTTCAATGGCTCCTTCAACTCGCCTTCATCGTGACTTCAATACTCATAACCATCTTCCTACAATGAACATCATGGAACCAAAGACATAGTTCCTGTCCCTCCGATGGAGAAAGTGCCCGACTACCTTGTTGAAGAACCCGTAGCCCTCTTGAATGAAGAGCAGCTCAGCAGGATCGCACAATCCCCTCAAATCAAGGAAATGCTTCAAAACGAAGGACTGAGACGGCTTATCAAGATGATTGATAGTAGTGAGAATCCAGAATATCTGTTGGATAGAGCTAGGAAGGAGAACAGAGGCTTCATGGAGCTTTCAGAGGAGATCTTGGCGATCGCAGGAAGAGAACCAGGAGAGTCAGGGGCGGAGCAGGTTTTGGAGGCTATGGGCATGGGAAAGACGCCATAACCTGACCTTCACCAGGCCTTTTCTCCATCCCAAGCAGCAACGTCTATTTCAACTTCATCTGCTTCTCATGACCATCTATACCACGCATCCTTTCATAAATCAGCATATATTGTTCCTGTTGACGAAACACTACCTTCTATCCACATACAAGAGAGTGCTGATCCTTTTTTTCGCGCTTAGAGAGCCGGCATTTGCCTCAAGACGCGCCCCTCATTCTTTGCATGCTTGACGATCTTCAAGAACACTGGATCCTCCTTCCATTTTTCGGGGACATCCTTCTTGCCTGTGACCCAGTAGTAGATATCCCAATCCGGCTCATCCATAAGCTTGTCAAACGACCGACACTCTGCCAGGGTCATCTTGCTCAAGGAGTCCTTGGCGAATGTTGACAAGAGCAGATCGGTTTCAAGGATACCACGCTTGCGAGATTGGTACGTGAGTCGTGCACGGATGGTCTCCAGGGATTCATCCGGATCCCGTGGAAGAGGCGGGATATTTGTGTAAGGCGTCTGGAAGCCATCAGGATCCACATCGCGTGCATCATCGTGATCCATAACACGTCCCGGCTGTTGTTGCTGTTGCCAAGTAGACTCGGAGGACGAGGTAGGAGTCGTCGAGTAGGAACGCCATGAGCTTAGCGATCTGATCGTTGTTGTTACGGTGCACACAGACTGTCTCGCAAGAGATCCCGTTGTCCTGAGGTTGCCTGCCGCTGCGCGGACTGTAGCTCTAAAGATAAAGGTCGTGGGTGACATTGTTGAAGGCAAAGCAGGAGCGGTCGGGATCTTGATTCAAGGCGAAGGAGGAGGAAGAGGAAGAGGATTCGATCGCACATGTTGTAAAAAGCCACAGAGTGCACAAGGAGGTCCGATCTGACCCTGCGCTTGGTAGGGCCGAGGCTTCCTCCTGTGGATCTGTCCACCTGTCGCTTGTTGTTGGTTCCAAACGGCTGCAATCTAGAGAAGCGGACTCCGTAGGCTAGCGAGATGAAAGGCAAACCATGATCCAAAGGCGAAGCAGATATACACCACGCGGCGGTTGTCAAAGCGAGAGCAAGTTTACTGGAGTCCATACTAAAGGAAAATGGATGGGGGAATGCAGGTTACCATTGGTTCCTTATTGCATGCAAACTATGGCCTGAGCAGGTTGCCAGTGGCGAACGTTGGTTTCTACACCATGGAGAGGTTGTTTTTCTTTTCAAGGGAACTGAGCACTTGGATCGACCTGTCAACGCCCTGCAGCGGGGTGTCGACCACTGCCTTGGGGAGAGGAGGAAACGGAACGAATGAAAGAGAGCACCCGCAGTAGCGGTTTTGGTACTGAATAGAATCATTGGGTCGACCCATTGAATGCCCTTTGCTCTTATTGTTCCCCTCTCTGTCGTCATGCAGGTCCGACGAGGTGCTAAAGAAAAGAAAGTTGGGCACAGCCCGTCCATGACCTCGCGTGGTTTTCATTTAACGACCACGTTTTGTTGATACCCCGCAGCTTGGGTTGTTGTGTGTGCCTGGCCATGCAGCGCATTGCATGGTGTCGAGTCTTGGGACATGCAACACAAACAAAGCGCTCTCCTCCCGTCCAATCCGGCTCGTTGCCATTGTCCACACCATCTCATCTTTGTCTCTCCCCTTTCGCGTGGTCCCCTCCTTTTAGAGTTGTATGAACGGGAGGAACATTCCGCCCAACAATCTCGTCCACACCATGCCACAGTAGACATGAGCGTGGATGAATGAACTAAACATGTTACCATTGTATGTGTCATCCATCTGCGAAGAGCCACTGCCCCCAAAAACCTTGCTACATGTACCGCACTATGTGACCATGGTCATGTTGTACCTTTGCCCTTCCAACTCAGGACCCTTCGCCTTGGGGCCTGAGAGGACCAATGATCAGTCACCCAAGCCGTTTTCTATCGGACATGATGCAAAGTAGCCGCCTTTTCACTATAAAACCACACTCTTCAGCTCCTCATCCCCCCCATCCATCATCCCTCACTTTCCTTGATCCCTCTCAGTCACTCTCAGTCATCAACTCTTACAACTGGTGAGTGCACTCTGTATCATCGAGCAAGAACGCCTTCGTACGCCTCCCCACCGTCCTTTCCTCGTTCATCTTATAATCCTTACCGCATCTCGACCACATTTAATACCATTCCTCCATTCCAGTCCAGAGGGAGGAGTGGGACGGTTGAAATATTCAGGAGTTGCTGGCAGCCTCTGTACCGGAGGCGACTGGTGCCCAGATGACATCCATCTCTACGCTGTGCTTAACTAAGCGGCCCCAGCGGCTGCACGCCGGACCATCCCCTACGTCTCAATGCAATGCACCACCAATTAGCTTCCATCTTCTTCTTTGCCCTGATGGGTGGTGTCATGGAGTCTCTGTTTTGAGCACTGGGGCGACTTGTTATTGTAAAAAAAAAGTGGGGAGCACAGGCCCAGGGCATCCGTGAGGGGAATGGAGCAGGGTGTGATCTCCTCACTCGAGTGTTCAAAACCTTATCAAGAGAGAGAGG
>Ga0247824_10002118_pt1 | contig 11053 bp, 9 predicted proteins | sample 13C_PalmiticAcid_FD_194412 | JGI IMG/M metagenome (GOLD analysis project Ga0247824, IMG submission 194412) | Soil microbial communities from agricultural site in Penn Yan, New York, United States - 13C_PalmiticAcid_Day48 | ecosystem: Environmental > Terrestrial > Soil > Agricultural land...
GGGGTGGTGGAGGACGCTCGACACACTTAACCCGAACACCAGCAACAACACCACAGTTTGGGTGTCGATGCTCCCAAAGGTTGACGCGACGTTCTTGCAGGACGCCTTCAGCCTTCGACTTGTCGGAGCGGCTACCAGTTTCAACACGCTCACGCAGACTGGCGTCTACACCGTATCGGCGCCCCTGACAGATGGCCCAGTCGGCGCTCCGACCTCTGGCCTGCTGTGGGTGGAGAACCGAAATGTCGATTGGGTGACGCAGCGATACAGCGACCTCCTAGACCCGTCGCTCGCATGGACGCGCACCGTCAGACCGCCGAGCACCTTTTACCCGTGGAAGTCGCTAAAGGCGCCAGTCGCGGCGAACGAGGTGATCGTTGTCTTCGGAGACTCCAACATCAACCAAGGCAACGCCACGACGAGCATCACGGCGATCCTGGCGAAGCAACTGGGCGCGAAGGTCATCAACGCGGGCTTCGGTGGCACTCGCATGGGCGATGGATGGTCTGGCTCTGCACCGGACATTTATTACCGTGAACTGAGCGGGTTCGCGCTCTCTCAAGCAGTGGCGACTGGGGACTGGTCGCCTCAAGTCGCGGCTGCAGCGGGCCTCGTCTCCATGGGACTAGCCGACCACACGGCAAAGGTCGCGGAGCTTGCTGCGCTCGGCGACTGGTCATCGGTGCGGAAGGTGATCTGGTCTGAAATGACCAACGACCACGGCAGCGCCAACTTGCCCATTGGGCTGGATGCCGACACGACTGGCGCGACGTTCAAGGGCGCCATCAACATGGTGGTGACAAACATCCACACCGCGAAGCCATGGATTCGGCTCGGCTTCATGACCGCGCCGTTTCGCACGGCAATCAAGGTGAACACGCTCGGCCTGACGCTGCCCGATTACATCGACGCGGAGAAGGCGCGCGCAGCAGCTTTCAACATTCCGGTTTTCGACCTCTACCACGATGGTGGCGTGAGTGACCTGAATGCCTCATGGTGGTTGGAAGACGGAACCCATTGGTATCTGACCCGTCAGGGCCCGACCATGGTGGCGGAAAAGCTGGCCGGCTTCATCGTGAATCGGATGTAGTCATGGCCGCCACCACCCAACCCGCTTCGGCGGGTTTTCTTTTGCCTGAAAGGACGGCATGACCATCGTCATTGATGCCAGCTTGGACTGGTCGCTGACCACGATCAAGGTCATCCAAGGCGCGTTGCAGCTCTGCCAATCCATCGGTGTCGGCGAGAAGGTGGAGGATGAGGATGCTGACCTGTGCCTTGATGCACTGAACGGCGTCATCAAGGAGCTTCCGAGCTACGGCTTCCAATGGCCGCGCATCTCGAACAACCCTGTCGCGATCACGTGGACCATTGGCACGCCAAGCATCGTCACGCCGCCGACCGACTACTTCGGCGTGCCCCTGCTGAAGTACACGGATGCTTCGGGTTCAGCGCGCCCCCTGAAGCAAGTCCCCAAAGCTATCTGGGAGGCCTACGACCTCACGAAAACGGCGGACTACCCAGAGGTGTTCTACGTCTCGCCCGATCTGAGCTTCCACCTATACCCAGCACCGACGCAAGAGCCGGGCCTGACGCTGAGCTATCAGTCGATCCTGCCGGACGTGATCCTTGCGGGGACGACCAACATCCAGCAGCAGTTCGTGAACAGCTTGCAGTACTTCCTTGCTGATGAGATCTCACTGAAGTACGGCGTTGACCAAACGATCCGAGCGGAAATCTCCGCCCGTGCTGCACAGAAGAAGTTCCTGATGCTGCAATGGGCGACCGACCAGGCGCCGATCAGCTTCACGGTCGATGACTGCGCCTATCCGCGCTCGGGGCCGCTGGAATGGCGCTGAGGCCTGTTCCTCTCTTCGGGCTTGGCAACTTCGGCAAGTCGTACAACGTTGACGCGCAGAAGCGCACGAACCTGTATGCCGAGATCCAGAAGGACGGAGAGAAGGGCACTCTGACGCTGTATCCAACGCCGGGGCTGACGACCTTCGTCAACTTCGGCGCGTATGCGAGCCGTGGAGCCTGGAAGAAGGACGACGTTCTCTACATCGTCAATCGCTTCACGCTGTGGCGTGTCACGAACGACGGGGCGATGACCAACATCGGAACATTGCTCACGTCTGCCGGGCGGGTGGACATGTCGGACAACGGCACGCAGATCATCATCGTGGACGGCCCGAACGGGTACATCTACGACACGGGCACTTCGACGTTCGCGCAGATCACCGACCCGGATTTTCCGGGTGCAGACACGGTGACGTTTCTGAACCAGTACTTCATCGTTCAGAAGCCAGAATCTGGCCGCTTCTATGTGTCGGCTCCCCTCGATGGGCTGACTGGTTGGGCCTCTCTGGACTTCGCGACCGCTGAGTCGAACCCTGACAACCTGATCCGGGTGATCGCCGACAACGGACAGATTGTTCTATTTGGCAGTGAGACTACAGAGTTCTGGAGCGATTCTGGAGCGTTGGACTTCCCGTTTGCTCGTGTCGGTGCTGCGGCGATTGAGTGGGGCCTTGCTGCGCGCTGGTCGCTGTGCAAGTTCATGGACTCGATGATCTTCTTGCGAAAGAACCGTCTCGGTGCTGTGCAAGTCTGCACGCTGTCTGGCTATAGCGCTGTGCCTGTGTCGAACCCGGAGATGGATTACATCTTCAGCCAGTATGAAGGCGTGTCGAATGCGACTGCCTTTGCCTACATGGTGAGCGGGCATCCGTTCTACCAGATCAGTTTCCCCTCGGCCAATGAGTCGTGGGTGTTCGATGGTCTTAGCCGCGAGTGGCACCGCGCCGAGTCGTCGGGTGGCCGCCATCGTGGCGAGATTCAAATCAACTTCTTGGATAGCTCGTATGTCACCGACTACGAGAACGGAAAGTTGTACCGATTCGAAGACGGCATCTACACCGACGACGGCCAGTCCATCGCGCGTGAGTTGGTGTCACGTCACCAATCGACCGGTGAATACACGTTCCTGTCGAAGCTCTGGATCGAGATGGAAGGAGGCGTTGGATTGCTGGCAGGACAGGGCTCGCAGCCGAAGCTAATGTTGCAGTACAGCAAGGACGGTGGACACACGTGGTCTGAAGAGATCTGGCGCGACATTGGTGCGATGGGCCAGTTCAAGTGCCGTTCGCTGTTCCTGCGTCTTGGCCGTGGCCGCGACTGGGTGTTTCGCCTTCGCGTAGCCGACCCGGTGAAGACCGTGTTTATCGGTGCGTGGGCGGAGTTCAACTGATGAAGGCCTACGACATTCCTGGCGGCCAGCCGTTCGACTCTGCTGGCAACTGGACGACTTCTTGGGCTCAATGGCTCAGCCGCACGCATCGTGCAGCACTTGCTTCGCAGCAGAGCGGCCCCACGGCTGAACGGCCTACGTCGCTTCTGTGGGTTGGACGCTTCTACTACGACGAAGACCTGGGGCTGCCTGTGTGGCTGCACTCGATCAACCCGATTGTTTGGCACGACGCCTCAGGCGCTCCAGCATGAAGGTCAAGTATGGACAAGGCTTCGCGATGACGAGGCCCGGGGCGCTGCTCGTCTTGGTGGATGGTGAAGTCACGTTCAACGTGCCAGACCGTTCGCCGGCTGCTATTCGCAAGCAGATTCGCGCATGGACGCAAAGCCTTCTTGATCTGCCGGCTACCGAGCAGCGTGAGTTCGATGTGCAGCACACGCTGATTGACGGCGTTTACACGCGAACCTTGTTCATCCCGAAAGGCTCGCTCTTGGTGGGGAAGTTTCACCTCAAAGAGTGTGTGAACATCGTCGCGAAGGGCGACATCTCAGTTCTCACAGAGACGGGCATGGGGCGCTTCCAGGCGGGGCACGTCGCAGTGTCGAAGCCTGGCATTCAAAAGGTCGGCTACGCCCACCAGGACACGGTTTTCATCAACGTCTTCAGGACCGACGAAACCGACATCGAAAAGATCGAGGCGGAAGTCGCCACCACTGAATATCAGGAGGAGTTGTCATGAGCGTTGCATGGGTCGGGGCGGGTATTGCCGCCGTAGGGACGGTTTCCCAGATGAGCGCATCGAAGAATGCGGCTTCAGCGCAGCAGGGCGGTTCGGATGCAGCCAATCAGGCCGCGATCATTGCTCAGGCTCAGATGCGCGAAGATCTGTCGCCATGGACCAAGGCCGGAGTTGGTGCGCAGAACCTTCTGAGCCGCTACCTTGGCACAGGTGGTGTCGGCTCCAGTGGCGTCACCTCGATGGGCCTTGCAACGGGCTTGACGCCGGATCAGGTGCGCGCTCAGTTGCTCGGCCGCTTTACCCGCCAATCCACCGCGCCGAATGCGGGGCCGATGTATCGCACGGGCCAGGAAGCTATCGACGCTTTGGGACCGCAGGGAGCGAACGACTACTTCCAGCAGCAAGCCAAGAACAATAACGGCTCTTGGACGCAGCCTGGAACTGGCCCAGGGTATTGGGGCAACGAGATTGGCGAAACGGGCTCACGAGAGTGGGTTTCTACGGCGGGGAATGGCAATGACGGGCCTGCCTCCACGATTGACGAAGAAGGCCTGAACGCCGAGATTGCTAAGTACTACGCCGAGCAGAAGGCGCAGGAAGACGCACTGAAGGCCGATCCGACCTACGGGTCTTTGCTTCGCCCGTATCGCAACGGCGAAGAATTCAGTTTCACCGGCAAAGACCTGCTGACGGACCCGGGCTACAAGTTCGGCCTCGAACAGGGTACGCAGGGCATTGAGCGCGGACAAGCATCGCGCGGCAACTTCCTATCTGGTGGTGCCATGAAGGAGCTTGCTCGCTACAACGAGGACTATGCAGGGACGAAGTTCAACGAGGGCTTCAGCCGCGCTCGTAGCACCTGGGATACAAACCTTGGTGCATACAACCAGAACCGCAACACGATCTACAACTTCCTGACGGGGCAGTCACAACTGGGCCAGAACTCGGCAGCACAGGTCGGCGCTTCCGGCAATCAGGCTGCGGCGAACATCGGAGGCAACTTGACGGGTGCGGCGAATGCGGCAGCCGCTGGGGAGGTCGCCGGAAGTAACGCACTGGTGTCTGGCGCGAACTCGTTGGTGAACGCCTATCGCACGAACAATCCGAGCACGACGCAGGGCTGGAACACGTTGCTCAACAATAACGGTGGTGGGTACAGCGGCTACACCGGATACGTGGGCGGCAATGACCAGATTGCCAATCTCAACACCTCGCGCGGATGGACCTCCTGATATGGCACTCGACCCCAGCATCATTTTGAACCTCGGCAAAGGCGTCACGCCTCTTCTTTCTCAAGGAGAGGTAGACGATCAGCGAATGCAGCGTGAGCTTGGCGGCCTGAAGCTGTCGCAGCTACGCCAGGGCATGCAGGACGACGCCGAGCAGCGCCGGATTGCTCAAGGCACCGCGCCCGAAGGGCTTGCGAGCGCCTACTACAAGGCCGGCCTTGTGAAGCCAGCGCAGGACGCCCTGAAGTTCCAGAACGAACAAAAGAAGTCCGGCCTTGAGACGATGAAGCTTCAGGTAGAGCAGCACTTGAAGAACTACGAGGTCGCTGGTCAGATCATGAACGGCGTCAGGGATCAGGCTACGTGGGAACGCGCGCGCCAACAGACGGCACAAATCTTCGGCCCAGAGGCAGCCGCCCAGATGCCGGCCCAGTACGACCCCGCTTTGATCGAGGAGAAGCGGGCGCAGGCGATGTCGGTGAAGCAACAGCTTGAGCAAAAGTGGAAGGAGATGGAATACACCACTCCGAACGCGAACGCCATCCTTCAGGCGCAGACTTCGCAAGGCAACAACGCCGCCACCATCGCCAACTCTCGCGAGAACGCGCAAATGACTGATGCGCGTGCGCGAGAGTTCAATGCAACAAGGGTTGAGGAGAACAGGTTAAAGCGCGAAGCCCAAGGTTCAGGCGTGAAACTGACCGAAGACCAAGGCAAAGCGACTGGCTGGCTTGTGCAGGCTGAGAACGCTTTCAAGAACATGCAGGCGGCTGGTTTCGACCGCGAAGGAAACCCGACCGATGCGGCAAAGCCGGGGTACGCGGACGCAATCGCTGGCGTGCCTTTGGTCGGTGGCGCAGTAGGGAATTGGCTTCGCACCCCTGATCGGCAGAAGTTCGTGCAAGGCGCGTCGTCGCTAAGCGAGTCGTTGCTTCGGGCTGCTACCGGTGCGGGCGTGAACAAGGACGAAGCCAAGCAAAAGATAGAGGAGCTCACTCCGCAATGGGGCGAAGACATCGAGACGACCAAACAGAAGATGGCGGCGATACCGCTATATATCGAATCGCTCAAGGTCAGGGCTGGGCCCGGCGCTCCAAAGGCGCAAGAGATCGGCGCAAACCCGCCTAAGCCCGTTGGCGTACCGAAGTTCAAGCCAGGAGGAATCACAGTGACAAACGCAGAGGAGTACGCCAAGGTTCCTTCTGGCGCGACCTTCACCACCCCGGACGGTAAGACGCGGAGGAAGCCGTAATGGCAAACCCTTGGGACAACGATCCAGTTGTCGATCCTTTTGAGGATGCTCTGAAGGCCGAGGGGTTGACGGGGCAAGCTGCCGCCATCGCGCGCAGCATCTATCAGCAGGAGTCGGGCTCTGGTAAGAACACCAAGACCTCCAATGCTGGTGCTGTAGGTGGAATGCAGATCATCCCCGCGACGTTCAAGAGCGTCGCCGACAAGGATTGGGACATCAATGACCCGACGCAAAACGCCCGTGCAGGTATCCGCTACGTCAAACAGCTTTACGAGCAAGCTGGAGGCGATCCGGCCCTTACTGCGGCGGGATACTACGGTGGACCCGGTGGACTTGAGAAAGCTCGCCGGGGTGTGGCCGTCTCCGACCCGCGCAACCCCAACGCCCCCAACACCCTGCAATACGGCGAACAAGTAGCCGCACGACTGCCGAAGGAAAAGGGGTTGATCCAGCGCGGGGTAGAGGCGGTCATTCCGTCTGCCAATGCTGCAACTGGCAACCCGTGGGATAACGACCCTATTGTGGAGAATGAGCCGGCGAAACAACCTGTGAAACAAGCCGCTGCCAAACCAGAAAACGGCATCGGCACAAAGGTTCTTCGCGGCTTGGGTGGCGCACTCGGCCCGGGCCAAATCGTCGCCGACCTTGCCACTGACGGCACGTTCTCACGCGACATGGCGGCTGGCCTGGTGCGTGGTGCAGGCTCCATCGGTTCGACACTGATGCGACCATTCGAGTCGGCGGAAGAAAACGCCCAGCGCCGTGCCGCCATCGACGCCGGCTTATCAGAGATGGGTGCCGACACGAAATCTATTGGTTATGGCGGCGGGAAGATCGCTGGAGAGGTTGCCGGAACCGCTGGTGTAGGCAATGTCATTGGCGCGCCCTTCAGGGCCGCCGCTGCTGGCACTGTGGTCAACCGTCTGGGCACGGCATTGGCGACGGGTGGCGCATCCACTGGCGCGCCCGTTGCTCAAGGACTTGCCCCCGCCGCAGGAAACATGCTCCTCCGCATCGCTGGTGGCGCTGGGTCTGGCGCTGCCACTGCCGGCTTGATCGACCCCAAGATGGCCGGCACTGGAGCTCTAGTAGGCGGCATTCTCCCGCCAGCGGCGGCGGCAGTGGGGAAGGTTGCAAACACGGCAGGCGCGCTTCTTCGCCCATTCACCGCGAGCGGCCAGGAGCGCATTGTCGGCAATGTACTGCGCGAATTCGCAACCGACCCTGCTGCTGCCCGGGCAGCGTTGCAACGGACTCAGCAGATCGTTCCAGGCTCCGCGCCTACTGCGGCCACGGCCAGTGGTGATGCCGGCATTGCGGCAGTCACTCGCTCGATGGAAGGAGCAAGCCCTTCGTTCGCGGCGGAAATGGCTGCTCGCCAGACGGCGCAAAACCAAGCGCGTACTGCAGCGTTGGAGGGGATCGCCGGCAACACCGGGAAGTTGGATCTTGCCAAGCAGGCACGGAATGCCGCCACGGGTCCGATGCGTGAGGAAGCCTTGAACGCTGCAGGCAAGGTGCCGGCTCAGGGGATTCTTCAGCGCATTGACGACCTCATCACAGACCCGAACAACGCTGGTCAGTTGTCGCAGCAGGCTCTGTCGCAGTTCAGGTCGCGCATTGCCAACTTCTCGAAAGATGGTGCCATCGACGCCCGAGCGCTCTATGCCATTCGCAAGGACATCAACGATGTGCTTGGCGGGAAGCTGCAAGGAGAGGCGGGGAACCTGCGCTATGCGTCGTCTCAGTTGTCTGGGGTGAAGGGGTTCATTGATGACGCGATTGACCAGGCCTCGCGTTCCATGCCAGCCAACGCCATTGGCCCGACGACGAGGGGGGCGCCGAACTGGAAGGGCTACCTTCAGAAGTACGCCGACGAGAGCATCCCGATCAACCAGATGGAAAAGCTCGAGGAGGTGCTGAAGAGCATCCAGACTGGAACGGTCGATTCGCAAGGCGGGGCGATCATCTCTGCCGCAAAGCTGAACAACATCCTGAAGAACCAAGGGAGTGAGCTTGGCAAAAAACTGAGCACTTCTCAGCTTCAGGTGCTGCGCAACATCCAAGCAGACCTGAACGCCAGTCAGATTGCCGCCAATGTTGGCAAGGCCGGGCGGTCAGACACATTCCAGAACTTTGCGCAAAACCAACTTCTGGAGAGTTCGTTGGGACGGTCTATCGGTGGATCGACAGCGGCTAGTTCCACGCTGGGGCGACTGTTGCAACTGCCGTATGGAACTGCAAACAAGCAGATTCAGGAGAGGCTTGGCAACTCGTTGCTGAACCCGCAGGAGGCAGCAAGTCTGCTGGCTGAGCCGGGAGGCAATTCGCTGCTGCGAGCCTTTCAGAACAGCGCAATCCCGTACAAGGCTGCACCGGCTATTTCCGCCCGGTGATGCCCTTCCAGAACTCGAATACCGCCACCGCCACAAGGATGGCGATGACCTTCCAAAACATGTAGTCCGTGAATTCCACGGGCGGATTTTAGCCACTAGCCACCTCCGGGTGGCTTTTTCTTTGAGGAAACGCAATGGCAAGCTTCTTGGCTCCCATCATCAATTCGCAGCAGGAGGACGCCAACGGCGACCCACTGACTGGCGGAACGATCTCTGTCTACCTGGCTGGGACGAGTACGCCGGCAGCAACCTTCAACGACCGTGACGGCCTCCCAGCACATGCCAATTCCTGGCCCATCACGCTGAACACCATCGGCCTGAACTCGCAGGGCGCTGTGTGGCTTGTTGGTGGGCAGACGTACAAGTTCGTCATCAAAGACGTCAACTCGGTCACGTTGCGCACCATCGACTATGTGAGTGGGATCAACGATGCATTCGCGGCGAACGATCAATGGGTGATCTTTGGTGGAACGCCGACCTATGTGAATGCAACCACCTTCACGCTCCCGGGCGATCAGACCCAATCCTTTCCCTTCGGCACTCGCGTAAAGACCGTCAACACGGGCGGCATCGTCAACGGGACAGTGGTGCGCTCGGTCTACGCCAGCTCCACCACAGTGACGATCCTCCCAGACAGCGGAGTGCTCGACGTTGGCCTGTCGCTGGTTTCGGTCGGGGTCATCACGGCATCGGACTCTTCTCTCCCCGGAACACTGACCACGCCGCCATTCCGCAATCGGCTGATCAACGGCGCACTACGGATCGACCAGCGCAACGCCGGCGCTGCACAGACCATCACCGCAGCGGCCCCCATCGCGTACACAGTAGACCGCTTCTACGTGTCCTGCACGGGCGCGAACATCACGTCCCAGAGAGTCTCAGGCACGGGCTACAGGTATGCACAGACCCTGACCGGCGCTGCTTCAGTGACTGCCACGCTTTGGGGCCAGCGAATCGCCGCAAGCAACTGCTGGGATTGGGTCGGCAAGCGGGTGAATGTGCAGGTTCCCATCTCTGCGGCTGGCATCACCACGGCGACGTGGAACGCCTACACCGCCGATGTCGCCGACAACTTCACAGCGAAGACCCTGATTGCTACCGGCACTCTGAGCCTGAGCGGCACGGTCGAAACCAAGTTCTTCAGCTTCAACGCTGGATCGAATGCCTCCCGAGGTATCGCGATTGAGATTGAGACCGGCCCACTGCTGGCCGCACAAACGATCACCTACCAAGGCGCCATCCAGGCCGAAGCAAATCAGGTTTCGCCGTTTGAAGTGGTCGAGGACGGGGAAGATCTTCGTCGCTGCCAGCGCTACCTGCCCGTCATCGGTCTTACGGCTGCTGGCACGAACGGAATCATCGCTACGGGGCAGTGCACCAGCACCACGACCGCCGTTGTCCCGATCCAACTCAAGGTGCCAACGCGCGTCCCAGTGACGGGCCTTGTCTCAGTGAATCCGACCAGCTTTCAGGTTGCCAGCGCGGCATACGTGGGCGCCACGACAGCCTCCATCGCCCTGCATGGCACGGCCTCGGTCGATTCGGTTGGTCTGCTGGTGACGACTTCGGGCGCCGCGTTGGTTGCAGGGGATGCGACCACGTTCGTCTCTGTCCTGGCTGGCGGTCAACTGATCTTCACGGGAGCAGAACTGTGAGCGGCGACACCCAGCCCGGCGAGCTGCTGGAGGTCGTGAACAAGCGACTGGACGACGGCGACGCCCGAATGGAGCGCATCGAAAGAGGACTTGCCACCAACACAGAGGCGACGGCTCGGATCGAGTCCAACACCTCCGACCTGGTGGAAGCCTTCGCTAACCTCAAAGGCGCGTTCAAGGTGCTGAACTGGATCGGCAAGTTTGCCCGTCCGCTCGGCTATATCGCTGGCGCCATCGCAGCGGTCGTCAGCTTGTACACCGCCTTCAAGGCAGGGACGAGCATCAAATGAGCGTGAAAACCAAGGTCGTCAGCACTATCGTTGTCGCTGGTGCGACGCTGTTAGCCGGCAGCCCGTACCTCATGGACTTCCTGCAGAAGTGGGAAAGCGGGAAGGCCCGCGTTCTCGTGGTCTATGCCGACTCCTTGGCAGGCGGCCTGCCCACTGTCTGCAACGGTCTTACGCGCCACGTCACCACGACGCCAATCATCGTGGGCGAGCGCTGGACCGATGAGAAGTGTGAGGGTGAAGAG
>Ga0247824_10002120_pt1 | contig 11047 bp, 16 predicted proteins | sample 13C_PalmiticAcid_FD_194412 | JGI IMG/M metagenome (GOLD analysis project Ga0247824, IMG submission 194412) | Soil microbial communities from agricultural site in Penn Yan, New York, United States - 13C_PalmiticAcid_Day48 | ecosystem: Environmental > Terrestrial > Soil > Agricultural land...
GTTTAAAAAGGTGCTGGTGGGTGCGCCACTGCCGCCGCGTGATTGGGTTCTGGGGTTGCCACCAAGACTGGCCCTCCAGATAGGACTGCAACGGCCGGGGCAGGCGGTAGTCCTTGTCCGCCGCCCATGTCGCCTTGCAAACAGCACGCAGTCGGGCGCGGTGCAGTGGGCGTGTGAGGAGGCGGGCAACGAGGTAGAGCAGCTCAGGGAAGAGGTCGTTGAGCTGCGGCATCGGCCGAACGACAGCAGGATGGGCTTTGCTCAGCCGGGTTAGGACGTACGACGCGAAATGTGCCGGGGGCCGTCGGGTGCGCTTGGACATGCTCCTCCGCCAAGTACGCCCGCAAGAGAGGGCAATGATTTAACAATTTGCTTAGGGCCGTCCCGAGGTCAGTGGCGACGACGGCGTTTTGGTTTTCATAACAGCCGCCTTCCGACACGTGCATATTCCAACAATCGTCATTCTGGCTCCATTCAGTTGTCACAATGAAATAGAGCGTCTGTCGGCCTCGGATCACGCGGGCGTTGAGGATGCATCGTGCCCATGGGCACCGTGTGGATCGATTTTCTTCGTAGGTCAAGCGATACCGATCGTCCCGGGCGAAGAGATCCCAGATCCGGGGGTGACTGTCACTGAGACGCACCCATGCGTCTTTGACGTGGTGGGCCAGCTCCCCTTTTGCCTCGCTTAGTGCCTGTGGAATGGTATAGCGCCGGTCGATGTCGTAGAGGGCCGTGCAGGTTGCGCGCAGGGCCCGGCGCTCGGAAGGGGGACATGAACGCGCCACATGGACGAGCAATTCGGGAAAGAGGTCGAGGAGGTTCGTGGTCATTTTGCACTGATTTAAAGAGAATGCTTAATCCAGGCCGCGGGCCATACGATGGTCGTGCACTGTGTGGCGGGCATCTCGCGCTCGGCCACCGTCGTCCTGGATTTCTTGATGACGAGGGACGGTCTCGATTTTGACACGGCCCTAGCCCGTGTGAAAAAGGCCCGCCGGCAAGTGCAGCCCAACCCGCTGTTTGAGCGGTTGCTGAAGGAACGGGCAGTGCAGAGGCATGCGGATGTTTAATACGGGATCCAATAAAAGGCATCTTCCAATCAGCAACATACAGAATATACACATGCGATTTATGAAAAGCGTTTACCTTGCCTCGGCCACACAATCGATGACCAGGTGAGGTGCAATGAGCGTTAAAGAATAGCACTGCAGTGCAAATCCCAGTGCCATGGCTTTATCGTCATTGGCGCGCTGCCCATCCACAGTAAAGCCACAGTACTTGATCGTTGGCCGTTTGTGCCCGGCGCGCGGGCCCGTGCTACGGATGATCTCACCGTGAATGTTGGCAATCTCGTCCACGAACAAACGTTTCGCGTCCTCGGGCGACGATTCGCCAGGGGGCTGCCGTTCAGGATGCGGGACGGTAAAGTGGGAGTGGAACTGCAGGCCACCTTCGAGCAGGAGCGCGCGCAACTTCCGCATGATTTCCTCCTTGCTCTTGTTGGTCGTGTGCGTCCCGGCCCGGAGATCGAACATGGGCTCTGCTCCCGCACCGTGGCCTCCGCGGCCACGACCACGGGCCACCTCTTCATAAACGAGGCCAATGTTACCACTCAGGCCGGCCGCGCCAGGCGTACGCTCGATCGCCACCCTTAAGCTGTCTGCCACCATTATACTGTTGTTTTCGACACAGACAGTTGCGTAGGCATTGCGTAAACCGGGGATCGACGCTCTGACATGCTTAACGTGCTCGATTGTGGATTTGCCAAGCTCGTAGGAGTTGATCGTTTTACCGGGGAGGATTTCCGCAGCCAGGATGATCACCCGATAGTCGAGGCCAGGGGGATGATTCGACCGGTCAAAGAGGAACGAGCAGATGACCGTGCGGGAAAAGCCCTTCCCGGCGGGGTCGATGCCAATCCAAAATTGCTGGTGCGTCCTTGGATTGCGTTCATCTACCTCATAGACCCAGTCGGGCCGGCGTAAGGGGGCCAACCATGCAGGGTCAAAGATGGGCAAGCGGTCGGTGGCTGCCAGCGTGTTCATCAACTCGCGTTCAAAGTCCTCGCGGCCAAAGTGGATCATCAGGGCCTTCATGCGCCGGAGTGACGCTCGAGGTTCAAAATGCTGCGGACGCTGTTCGACGTGTGTGCACAGGCTGGCCGCATTGCGTGCCACGCAGTCCGGACAGGCTTTTAAGCAGTCCAACAAGAGGAAAAGGTTCTCGCCATCGTCGAATTTGCTGTATATCATGCGTCGGACCGCATTATCATGATTCTTCGACATGGACGAGGTCATGAGGATCGGGGCGCCCAGCTTAGACAAGGGCAACGTAGTCGACCACACGGCCTCGCGCATAAAGTAAAACTCGTCGTAGAGTAGCATAGCCAGGTCGCGGCCCATGCCGCGAAAGTTGGACGCGTCGGCGTCCCTCGGGCCCGGGTAGGACGAGATCTGGACGGTGGTTCCCCACCGGTTGACAATCCGAATATACTCTTTACTTTCGATCTTGTCCAGGCGCCAGTCCCACTCCGTCCCCTTGAACATGCGCAGGTAGACGATCACTTGGGCGAGCCATTCTTTCGCTTGGCGCCCGCCGATCTGGAAGCAGCACACGTTGCCGTTGGGCTGGCTCACGGCCACGACGGCGGCGAGGATGCATTCGGCCACGGTCTTGCCCGACCGACGTGGGAGGACGACGGCCGCCTGTTCGACCAAGTGTTTGAACACATACTGCCGGCGCAGCTGGGCAATCGAGGCCGACAGCTCGCTGCCAAACATGCGCTTGAGCATGACGAGGCGGCCGGCGCGCATGATCAATTTCTGCAGGAAGCCGAGGTGCAGCTTCTTCACCTTTTCGAGGTGTACGAGGGCCTCGTTAAAAGAGGCGAGGTTGACCTCCCCAGACCCCTGCGTCTTCCCCTCCAGCACGTCGGCCTCCTTGGCGGCCATGGCGGCGGCGATGGGCTGGTAGGCCGTGAGCACGGCATGTTCGGCCTCCCGGAGTTTGGCCCGCTCCCGCCGGGCGAGTTCGCGCACCCCGCGCAGGGCCGGGTGGACAACGGGCATGGGTGGGGGTTTGGTTGGGCGTGGCCGCGGGCCTGGTGACCCTCGTGTCCGTCTACGTCCCGGGCTACCTCAGCCTCTTTGTGGAGCAGCGTGAACTCCTCTTGGTCCTCACGGCCCTGCTGTCCGTTCTTCTCTATGGTCTGCATGAGGTGGCCAAGACGATTGCGTTGCTCAAGGACGCCTTCATCGACCGCTTTGAGGCGTTTCACCTCGATTTGTTGCAAGTTTTCAAGATGCTCTCCGTTTTCACATGCATCTCGTATTTGGCCCAGATAGGCATGGAGTATTTCATGTCTGGCCCGATTAGCACGCCTAATCTCCTATTTTGCGTGGTGGTCCTGCTCGGCCTGGCGCTCGCCCTGTTGCCGCTCGCCAAGAGTCTCGTCTTTCACTGGGAGGAGGAGGAGGAGGAGGAGGGGGAAGACCACGACGAATGAATGTCCTCAAATCCCGTATTTCTTTTTGTGTTCCACCGAATACAAGAATCCCAGAAACTTTAGGACCGTGCGGTTTTTATAACGCTCGGCAACGTCCTTGATTTCATCATACACGGCCACTTTGGTGACCCGGGCGAAGCCGCGGCGAGGTGCCTTGGCCCAAAGGTGATGTCCAAGGTAGTGTTTTAACTCCTCGACCCTGCGGCCGTCGCGGATGAGGCAATGGGGGACCATACGGTAAATGCTTGTCGGCCACCAGCGCGTCTCGTCCTTCTCTGCATACCACAGGTAAACGTCGAGGGTGGGTGCCTCTCTCCAATACTCGCACGCGGCGAGGGCGCGTGCGTCCCAGTGAAACTTGTCGCGCAGTGCCGTCGACCCATTGCGGAGGACGAGGAAGGCCCCGTTCGCACGTAACTTGGGCCGCGCGATAAGGTGCTCACACAAGGCGCGGCTCGTGAGCCCCAGGGCGAGGCATTCGAGAGGGCCCAAGTGCTGCGGGAGCTCATGCCGTAGATAATCCAGAGGGAGGGAAGGCGGTTCCATTATAAGATGGAGTGAATGAATGACGACGTTTATTAATGAAGCGCTGTGACATACACTCCTTCCAAGGTCTGATGGAGGTGACTATTGACAAAATAATCATCTTCCGCGTCGCCTCCGAAGATTCCTTTCAGAGCGAGCAGAGACGCGCTCATCTCCTCGAGTCGGAGTTCGGCGGCCGACACACGCGCAACGGCCGCGACCGCATGGGCTCTCACGACGTCTGCGTTGAACGCGCACAAACACTCGTCCGCGTCCACGATCATGTTTCGCAGCCTCAACGAGAGTGTAAATTGAACAGGTATTCCGTCGTTCGTTCGTGATTGAATCGAGAGCTCCACGCGCCGGGTCCTCGTATCGATAAGCTTCGTGAGGGGGACGCAAGGACGGAAATGCCGTCCAGGGAGTGTGATGGTTTCTCCGGATTCCAGAACGACGGCAATCCCAGGAGAAACACGTATGAATAAGCGTGGAAGATAGAACGCGAGGGCGCCGAGGTAAAATATCGCAAACAAGCACCCAAAGGTGATCGCGAGGGCGAGTTCTACAGAACATGTAGAACCAAGGACAGCGTCTGCACCGAGTGTGGCGTTCACCATATTGGGGCACCCGGACAATCAGTGCGGGGTCAAACGCGTTCTGAGCGACTGCAAACGCAAGGATTCCGCAAACTCGCCTGGTCACTCTCCTCGCGCGCGCAAACAGAATGAGCTGTCTCGTCATCGATCCAGATCGTATTTTTATACACACGTCGGCACGTCCTGAAGTGGGGCAGCTGCTGGACGTCCCACCGGAGCGCGCGCCGATGGCTCTTCGCAGCAAAGACCCTGCCCGCGTGGCGCACAAGGGCTTGGGGGTCTACCTCCTGGATTATCGAGATGCGAAGGACGCCCGTGAGATGGCCCTTGCCCGAGCGCTGCCCCACAACTATGGAGCGTGGGCCGTGCTGTCCCCTCTTGGCTACCACACCATCATGCGCGAGCGCTACTTTCGGGGGCGGGTGGTGGTCACGGGCCCGGGTCCCGTCTTAACCGAACTCGCCACCGCCTGGCAAAAGTGGCACCGGCCCAGCACGCCGGCCACCACCCCTCGGCTTGTCGAGGACCCCATGGATACAGGGGACAGCGACGAGGATCCCCCAAAAGATGATCGACACGCGGCGCTCCTAAATATGCTGGCCGGCCGACTAGGATCGTTGGACAAGCCGACTCCTTCCACCTCACTGTATTTCTGATAAAGGCAGAATAAAGGTCGTCTCCAACCTCGGCCAGCGCCATACTCGCGGGACGAAAAACAAGGGGAAGGGGGCACGGGTCTTGCGGATGAGCCACTCTCGGAGGTTCTTGAGCCAGCGCGGCTCGCCCGTCCACACCCAGCACAGGTCGGCCTCGCCCCCAAAGTGCACCTGGACCAAGGGGACGCCGTACTCGGCCGCGAGCTTTTCAAGACCCGTCGGGCCAGGGTTTTCAACCATGCCGGCCATTTCGCGCACGCCACCAGGCAACACGGCCACTCGATACCCATGGCTCAGGGCGGCAAGGATGGACTCCCGGCCCACGTCAATGCAGCCGAGGGCCAGGGCCAGTTCGCGCAGTAGGGGTATCTTAAACAGGATCGAGTGCACGGCCAGCAACGTCGGTTTTGGGCCCGGCCGCCTCGCATCCAGTCGCCCGGTCAAAAAGGTGAGCCAGGCCGAGACGACCAAGATGCCGTGGGGCCGGCAGGCGAACAGGAGCGGGCCTGGGGGCAAGGGGGCCTCGGGGAGTTTGACGGTGTGGTGGGGCAGTAGAAAGTCAGCCCAGTGCCGGGCGGCCGGCCAGTACGCAGGGGCGGTGCCGACGCATTCAGCCCGGCTCCAGTACCACCACCCGTAAAACAGGGCCGACGCAAAGCCGAGGACGTAGCCCGTGCCCAGGGCCGCGACGGCCGAGAGGAGGAAGAAGAGGAAGAGGAGGGTGAGTTCCATTGGCCGCCTTTATTAAAGTCTGAGCACGAACCCTGGGCCAAACACACGCGAGGCGAAATCTTGCCCCATGTCATCGTATTTCAAATCCACCATGGTGGCGGACACGCGGAGGGCGGCAGTGTGCGTATGGTGCCCCCATCCTAATTCTATTCGATAGGGAAGAGGCGAGCAGCAAATCGCCATCAGCAAGCCGAGATTTCTGGCCCGGATAATGTCCGCGACACATGTAACGCCACCGAAGGACGACCGCCATTCTTGGACGTCCCAGAGAGCCTCAAAGTTGGCAAAGGTGATTTTGTACACTGGCAAAGACCCAGCGGCAAACTCCAGGCCGGGCACGTCAGAATAGTCTTCAAACTCGCCCTTGTCGTGCAGGGCGACCACTGCCTGTTGGTCCAATCTGTCTCTCTCGATGGTCCAGTTATCGAACACCTGCCGGACGTAAGCATGTCCCCCTTCGAACTGAACCAAGTCCTCGAGGTCGGGCGTGTCCCATGGGTGTCGTTTGACCGACCCGAAATGCCCGTGTCCATAGGCCAAGAGCGACAAGGGGTGCAAGGGCATGCGGGGCTCGCGCAGGGCGACCGTCGGCTTGAGGAGGCCCCTCGCCGTCAGCTCCCTCACCAAGTCGCGCTGCGCCCGCCCCGTCAGGGCAAAGAGGTGCGCGGACGCCCAGTCTAACTGGAGCACGATCGCTGAGCGCATATCGTTAATGAGACCATCATTCCAAGACATGTTCTTACAACGGCACAAATAACAAATGTTTAAACTCTTCTAACCACCGCTGTGTCAGCCGCAGCGCCTCCTCCTCCCCTTCTTCCTCCGTCAGGCCGTCCGAGCTGCGAATGCACCCCAGGCCCAAGACTGGGGGCTTGGAGGCCGCCTCGCGCGCCTTGCGGAGTCGCTGCTCGTAGGTCGCCATCGCTTCAAAGTGGGCGATCGCGGCCCCGCGGGCCTCGCGGGCGAAAAAGTGCCACACGTAGTACGGGTCGGGCGGCCGGGCTTGGATGTGCTCGTGAATGCCAGACTCCTTGGCCATGATGGCCGTGCGCACACGGTGGTCGCCAATAAACCCCACCATGGTCGTCAGGCGCATGCTGGCCACGAGGGCGGCTTCCTGTGGTTCAGACAGGTCTCCCCGCCGGCCGGCCTCTGCCAGCCGCGCAAAGGCTTCGGAGGGTGGCACAAAGGACAAGGCGGGGGTGAGGATCGGGGTGACCCCATGCTGATACTGGGCCCAGTACGAAATGTCGCAGTGCTCCGTGGGCACGAGCTCAATCGCCCAGCTTAGGAGCTGCATGACGTGGGCCAACTGGGCGCAGTCCCATATATTGAACAAGGCGTAGAAAAAGTCATAGGGACAGGTCATCCCATGGTGCCGCGGCCGACGCGGCTTGGCAGGGGCGACGAAGGCCACCGTCGTCTCGGCCGGGTCCATCCGCGCGGGGACAAGGGAATGGTGGCCATCACGCAGGCCGCTGGGCGACGATCCACCCACGGGCCAGGTTTAGGGTTTTCATCTCGTCCGAGGCGTAAATAAACGCAGTGGCTCTATCCTCACTCCTCCAAAGCAGTGACCCACCCGCGAGCGAGGGCTTCACGAATCACGGCCCACATATGATCGATAAGGTGCCAGTGTGCCCGGTGCGTCGCGCGTGCCCTTCGAGTGAATTTCATGATGCTTCTTCGGGCGAAGTCCTGAATGCTGTCAGCATCCAATGGCCTCTTGTCAAGCAACCAGATGAGCAGGTAGATCGCGAGCGAGGCCGTACGTTTTTGGTAGGAAAGCCATTCCGATGCAAAATGGCCACGTGGAGTAACGGCGTACTTGATGTCCATGTATGGATAACAAAATAATGACCTTAGCCCGTCGTCTCATACATAAGTCGAGGGGCATTCAAGGCATCTCAGGGACCACTAACGCGCGCAAGACCCAGCGGTGTAATCATGTAAGTCACTGTGTTATTCCTGCGACCGATGGCTGCCGATCTCGAGTGGACTGCTGAAGAACAACAGGAGATTGACGATCGACCGGTGGACCCGCAGCGTCGTGTTGACTTCACCGACGACCAGTACGCACGCCGCCTTGGCATGGCCCGGAAAACGTGGGCGCACTTGGAGGCGGCCGACCCGACCATGACCCCGTGGGCGCGGGCCATTTATGAGCAGGCGCCGCCGTGGGCCGTTTACACGAGCGAAGACAACGGCGAGGGCTTTGTGCGCCGCGTGTATGGCGCTCTCCAAAACGGCTCGGTGCAGACGATCTCCGGCCTCATTGGTTTCAACTCTGCCACGCTTGGTGGCGTCCCGCTGGCCGAGATTGCACACCGACGCGTGGACCGGGTCAAGTTCGCCAAAGTCGCGATGACGCGAACGCCTGGACTTTATATGGACCCACTGGGGTTTGTGATTTTTATGACGGACCGTGCTTGTTTTCAAAATAACAAATAGACCATGACAGTTCCGTTGGAAAGGGGAAACGCCTCAAGTGCAACCTTGTTGACCTCATAGTTGGGCTCGAGCGCCTTGATCTTGCGGTGCAAGTCGTCAACGAGTGCAGCGGCGTGCGCTTCCGTGTTTACTCCCGGGCAATGGGCCAAGAGCGCCGTGAAATAGCGCCACGTTTTTTGCGTCTCCTTGGGGACTACTTGGAAACCCGGGCCCAATGCGGCCTTGAGGGGGTGGATGAAGTTGCCCAGAAAAGTAACAAGCGCCGCGTGCGTCTCTTCTTCATGCGCACGCAGCCTCTGCATGTACTCGGCCCCTAACGCCATGATCGTATCTGCCATTCTATTAAAGAATGAACCTAGGTAACCTCCCCGCCGACCTTCTGCGCGCCCTCGTCGCTATCGTCCCCGAAACCGTGCACTCATTGGCTCTTGTTAACAAGGTCTTTTACGACGCTCTCCTCGGACCGGCAGTGGGCGCAAGTGAGGCCCACTGGCGCGCATTTGTCACGCAACGGAGGTGGCCGTCGTACGCTCACATTGAAGCGGGCAAGTACGAGCATGCCGATAAGACGTGGCGGGACTTGGCGCGCGGGTGGCGCGACCTTCTGCCATGGCACTATGTGCACGTGCAGAATCCACACTGGGCATCGTGCGGAAACCTGATCTCTCCAGGTTATCCTCCCAGCCAGTGCGATGACTGTTCTTGTGGGCAGAGACACGGAGACTCCGATCCCGTGGTATACCGCGATGTGTACTATCGCATCACGAATCTCCCTGATCCCGACGCAATGATTGGTTTGCAATATCCCTCATTTGAGTTATGGACTGGGCCCAAGTCTCCTTCGCAACTGGTGCGACGAAGATGTGGATGGAACCCCAGGGAGCGGCACATTCTGAGGAACTTCCACGACCTTGACATCTTGTACGTTGTCGCCGCGCCCGCGTCCGACCTCGGAAACCGGTCCAAATTTGTGTGCATTTTCTTGGGGTTTTCTTGATGGTTTATTAACATAGCACATTCAGTCCAAGTGCTTCCTTCGTCCCTTGTCTGCTAGAGCATCGGCCGCCGCGTTCCCAGTGCAGTTGGCATGCCCTTTGACCCACAGAAAGCGGACCCGATGCACTTGGGCCTTTTCCAGTGCGTCGAGTTCGTGCCACAGGCGTGTGTTGGGCAGACTGGGCTTGTCCCACTTCCCATTGATTTTCCACTTGCCGACCCATGAACGCATGCCTTCCACCACGTAATTACTGTCGGTCACAAGATTTATTTGTTCTGCGTATCCATTGACTGTCCGCAGAGCAAGCACGGCCGCGTACAGCTCGCCCGCATTGGAGGACTGGGGGTAGAGGGCCAACGGGACGGGCTCGGCAAGGTTGCGCGGGTCGTCGGGCCCAAAGTAGACCCCAGCCCCAGCCCGGGCTTTGACGGACCCATTGTCGGAGCAGGAGCCGTCCGTGTAAATGGTCAGGCCGGGCAGGGCTGTGTCGGCCGGCTCGGGCACGGGACGCCGGTATTTGGGTTTGGCCGCAGCCTGTCGGCTGGGAAAGTTGGCCCCTGCCAAGAAGGCCCGGGCTGCCTCTCGGCTGGCAAATTTCTTAAACTGGGCGCCCGCGAAGCCCGTCACCTGGGCCGAGCACGCACTCCAGTCGCTGTAAATGCCTGGGACGCGGCCGACGCGGACGGCGTAGTGGGCTGCCATCGGCGGAGCTGGTAAGAGAGTGTTTATTGAGGAAGGCCACTGACATGAAAGCGAACACTTCTTGTGATGGCAGTTACTTGGGGGTAGCGCCACTCTTGTGATGTATACGCGGAGACGCAGCGCGTGATACATGGCCCAAGTTGTCTCCATTCATATGCGCCATCGACCCTCCAATCCATAGTCGAGAAGAGTCGCGGACGGCCTTGATCATCTCGATAAAGAAAATGTGGTGTCATCCCAGGCCAGTCGGTGAAGAGCCGCATGATATACCCAGCAGGCGATTCAATGATAAATTGCATCTCGTATCCTCGCCAAATGTACATGCTGCTGACACAGAAGCCATGGAGGACCGGCACCAAGTGCGCAAGGATGCGGGAAAACACGGCGCGCGCCTCTGCGTACCCATCAAAGACCGAGAGTCGAACGAGGGGGTTCAAGCCCGGAGCTAGAGGGACGACGAAGGCCGGGTCGAGGGCGAGCCATGCTTTGCACACGCGCCGGCAGCGTGCGCGCGCGATGGCGTCTTCTGCCATGGCCTCCTTGAGCCATCCGAGGATCTGCGACCAGAGTTCAGGCAGGAGATGGCACTCGTAACCAGTGCTCATTGATTGAGAAGAAAGAGAGTGAGCTTTTTATTTTCGCGATGGGTACACTGCCTTCGCTCGCTCTTCCAAACTTGCGTAGACTTGTCGCAATGCGGCCTCGACCTCATCGTCATTGTAGCCCATTTTGCCGCGCATCTGCTGGACCACAGGCGCAGGGTCCACGAGTTGGGGCCGGTGCTCAGAAAGAACTCCCGCAACAGCCCCAAGCCCGGCCCGCGCGTCGCCTGCGCATAGTACTGGTGCAGCGTGTAGAAGGCACACTGGAGGCGATAGGC
>Ga0247824_10002121_pt1 | contig 11040 bp, 9 predicted proteins | sample 13C_PalmiticAcid_FD_194412 | JGI IMG/M metagenome (GOLD analysis project Ga0247824, IMG submission 194412) | Soil microbial communities from agricultural site in Penn Yan, New York, United States - 13C_PalmiticAcid_Day48 | ecosystem: Environmental > Terrestrial > Soil > Agricultural land...
GCATTCGGGGTGATATGAGAGCCCGACAGTTGCTTGTTCTCTTGCCTTGCTGATAATCTTCAAGGTGAGGCAGGCGCACTATCTCATCAGTCAGTTTGAACCAAACATGTCATGCCCCAAACACAAAGACACAGAGCGTCACACAACAAAAAACTCGCATTTGATACCAAGAAAAAGCACTCGCATAGACCAAATCTAGCCTTCCCCGCGTCTCGTCCCCCAACGAGACATGCGTCTAACAGGACAACACAAGGTGAGCGGTATGCCCTCAAGTTCAACAGAGTGCTGGACCGGATCAGGAGATCTCCCACTTGTCACAAACAAACAAGGGCAAAAGAGACTGGCAACTCTTGTTGTTTTGGTTGATACATCGTATGTACCTCGTCCTTTCTACCGTCTTCCCGTTTTGAACGCAACGGGATTTTACGCAGCAGGATCTCGGTCGATATATCGCCAGACACCTTCCCCTCTCTAAGCTAGTCCCTGCTCTATGCGGATGCACGGCTAGAAGCCAGGGTTGGCTTCTCCTCATTACAGGAAGTAGTCGGGGGTCCCTGCGATGGTGGTTAGTCGTATTGTGAGTCTGCAAGAACGCCGTAAACTTACTCCTGGAAACCATGGGTTCGCCGGCTCTCGGGCACGGGTCGAATTGCAAGCTGCATGTGCGGTTAGCGAGCAAACCATAACTTGGGACCGGGGACACGTACAAGGTGTATTTCAAGTGCTCGTCAATCTCCATTATCGCGGCCTGGTTGCCGCACCTGTAGCAGTAATTGGGAGCTGCAGCTGCGTTAGTGCGTGAATGCAACGCCTGGACCTCGAGCAACCCACCAGAGAAAATCGTCACCACATTGCGGTCCTGAGACCAGTTGTAGCCCTCCATTACGAGCTGATGTGCCCGGGCAATCAGCGTCAACCCGTTGTTGTGGTTGAACGCCTCCGAAATGTCCTGGCCGAACGTGTACCCCGCACCGCGGGGCGAGATCCCCCAGCCGCACCGGTCATCGGGGTCGGACCATAGGAGGTCGCACATGGGGCCTTCGTGCGGCACCTCCTGGATGCGGTCCAGGGCCCTGATGTTGTCGAGCGTGTCGATGCTCGGTGACAGGCCGCCGTGGAGGCAGAAGATCTGGTTGTCGATCAAGGCCGTGAGCGGAAGGTAATCGAAGAGGTCGGTGAAGAACTTCCAGACGTTGGCATTGCCGTACTTGCGCAGGCACTCGTCGTAGAAGCCGTACACCTGTGTGATCTGCCGGGACTCGTGGTTGCCGCGCAAGATGGTGATGCGCTGCGGGTATCGGATCTTGAGCGCCACAAGCAGGGTGACAGTCTCGACCGAGTAGTACCCTCGATCGACGTAATCCCCTGCGTAACACCCAATCGTCAGAACATCAAGCTCGCGTCGCCCGTCAGGTGGGAGTATCAGCGGGCCGGGCCATACCCATGAAGAGATAGTTGGTGTCCGGGTTAGGCCCGCCAATCTTGAAGAGCTCCATCAGGTCGTGGAACTGTCCGTGGATGTCGCCGCAGACGGTGACGGGGCATTTCTGGACGCATTAGTCTACCACGAGAGATGATGATGGCTCGATTGCGGCCTCGATCGGCGGAGCAGAACATACGACGGGTTGCACGTTCGACTCTTCTTGCAACACCTCACGTGCCTAAGACATGAATACAAAATCAGCACATGCCAGGAATTTGGAGCACACCCAACCGAGCTGCCAGAGCGCTCGGGGAAGTCAAGGGCGCAGGTCGCAGAGAAGCGGGGGAGAAGATTGGGGGCGGCGATACTAGGCGGTGGGGAGGGGTAAGGCAAGGACTCAGGGCTCAGAACGACGGACCTTTTCGCACAGCCTCTGAACATCTGATTCAGCGAGCTGCTTGCACTGCATCAAGCTCTCAATCCAGCCGTCGAGGGTCGGGATGGTAGCGGGCTCGATGTTGGCCGGGGCCAGCTCTGTGGGCACGCGCCCGACGTCCTCCATGTTTGTATCCATTCTCGCAATTGGCAGGTCGGTGGGTTATTCAGGGTCGGAGGGGCGCGATGAAGGATCGGGGTTGTCGAACTCGAATGGCAGCTGGCGTGCTTGACGATGGTCGCGAAGAAGTAGGAGCAATGACGTTTGTGTCCACTGGCACGTTTGTTCTCCAGGCGCGGCGCGGGTCCAAGGCTGGGTCAAAATTGGGCAGGTGGGCGGGTGGGCAGCAGCTGTGGTCGCCAGGGGCTGTTGCTGTTCGTCTGCCGTTCCTAGATTCGGGGCCGATGCGCTCGGGCGGATCTCGTGAAAATCAAAAGTTGAGACGATAGAACTCGACTCGCGCCGCCGTTCACAAGCAGCTGATTCCAAGCCAAGGGTATACAAAGTCAGATGTGATGCACAGGGACAAGGACGTTGTTTTGCTGAGGAGTGCGGTGCGCTGATGCCGGCACTGGCGCCTTCTGGAGCAGGCTGTTGGCCCGTGCGGGCGCTTCCCCACCAACTTTACTCTGGAGAGGCGAGCTGAAATCCACCCAAGCACGGCACCCCACCTCAAGCCCCACTCAGCTTATCACCCCCCGCCAGCCTCACCGACGCTGCCACCCAAACAGGAGGCAAGAGAGAACATCTGTTGTGCAAACATACACGCCTACCAGGTATGGATGGAAATGGAGCAAAAACAACCAGGAGTTCATTATCAGAAGAAAAGTACTAAACAAAATGGCCTCGCTGTAAAATCGGGGCGGACGAGATCTTGCACTAACAACATCCCACCACCAAACGACCCCTGAATATCTACCCCGTAATGTTCACCTCAAGCAGCCTGCGCACCCATAATCAGCCCCAACCCTGCCGGGGCACCGGACGACGCCTCAGACGCTGCAGGCTTCACATTCTGGCCGACCAGGTTGCGAAAGTCCAGGCCGACCTCGGACAACAGGCTGGCATGCTCCTTGGCCGTGTCCATGCACCGCAACAACGCCTCGCTGCCCTCCTTTTCGCCGCTCAGCTGCCGGGCAAGGATGGCATTGAAGGCGTCCACCTCCTCCTTGGCCCACTTGACACAGGCGCTCATCATGGGCGGCGGGAAGCAGGCCTGGAAGCAGCTGACCGTGTTGCGGATGATGGTGAAGTAGACAAACGAGATCTCCCAGATGTACTGGTCGAGGTTGCCCTGGAAGATGCATTGTCTGCGTCTGTCGTTAGCCAACGTGTTCTCGGGCGACCCTTGGTGTCCGTGATGCTTACCTCGACCGCTTCTGAATAGTCTCGCTCCGAGCCTCCAGGTAGGCCTCGCGCGCCCGGTCTTCAAAGCCAAGCCGGGCCAGCCACGAGACATTCTGCTTCGTCTTCTTCGGCTGGTTGTGCGTGCTGACCAGCTCTCGGACAACCAGCCCCGCCAGCTTCGCCCGTCGCTCGTCGACCTTGAACGAGATAAAATCCTGGGCAATGACGTTGTTCTTCAAGCCATACGCCAGAGCCTTCAGCTTCTCGATCAGAGCAACTGCCGGCTCAATCTGCTGGAGGGCAATATTGATGTCAAGCTCGTCCATCTGGCTCTCGACCCAGCGGAGGTTCTGCTGCTTGCCGTCCACCTCGATCAGCATGTCTTTGATATCCGACAGCGTCTCAAGAAGCTCCGTCTTCTGCAACAGGCCGGGATCACGCGAGGCGAAGTAGTTGATGGTTTCCTTGGCCTTGTTCGTCGCCTCCCTCTCGGACTGGAGATTTCTCCGCAACTCCTCTACCCGCTTGCGGATGTTGAGAATCAAGGCCGCCTTCTCTGGGTCCTCGGGCTTCTCGGTGCGGTAGATGAAGGATTCATTCTGCCCGCCGCCGCGGACCATGATGGCATCGGCAAGCTTGTTCCTGCCGCTCGAGGAATCGCTGGGCCCGGCCATGTCCACCACCTCCACGTCCAACAGATGCCAGCAGCGATCAGCCACAAGCTTGGTCATTGGGGCGCGGCTGTCGGCGGCGGCCGGTCCATCGGTCTTTCGCTTCTTCCGCGAGGCGATCAGTAGGTGGTCGTTCAGCAGGAAGATCTGCATCGCCCGTCGGGACCTGTAAGTGGCATTGTCGAGCTCGACCCATGGCCCTGCATTCTGGACGACATGGCGGCCTGGGGTGTTTGGGAGAAACTTCTGCGACCCCTCGACATTCTTGTACAAGGCCTGCATCTGCGAGCTCCAGAGGGCGGTTCTATCAGCCACGGAGCTTCGCTTGTCCCTCCTGCTCAACCCCGTGCCAATCTGGGTATTGAAACCTGCATCTTCCACATTGTTGGACCCTGATCGCAGAGCGGTGGTGTTGGCCTTGAGCTCCGCCATGAGGTTTCTGAGCGTGCGCATCTCGCCCTTGAGCTTCTCCGCTTCCTTGCTGATCTTGATGAACTGGGTGCGGTTCTGGTAGACATTCTGCTGGAGGTCCGCCGACGCCCGGCGCTTGAGCTTCCGTAGCGCAGTCTCGTACTCGCGTATCTCGTCCTCAGTGGCCTCGCTGAGGATCTCGGCGACGTACTGTTCGGGGACGAGGCCCGGGTCTCGAAGAGCTCTAACGTCCATTTGGAGCCCCGCGCCTCCTCCCCCGCCGCCCCCACTGTCATTGCGTCCTCCTCTTGACGGCGGAGCTCGACGGTCTTGGGATTGAGCCCGCGCATACTGGTCGAGACTGGGCAGCGAAGGCACAGGGTTTGCGGTCGGGTCAAAGTCGGCAGGGAGGTTGTTGAAGCGCGTCGAGTACCTTCGCTTGACGAGATCCGAAGTCTTCGCCGAGATGAAGTGTCAGCAAGATGGCCCTGACATAAAAATGAACGACAAACTCACCTTCCCGCTGTTCTGAGGTGGGGGGCGTTGCCGAGGGCGGGGGACTTCCTCTGGGATTGGGCGGTCTGAAGACCCTCGCGGCGCAGACTCTTCTTGTCTTATGGGCGCCGAGATCTTGATGGCTGTCCGGGTCTTTCTCTTGTTCCCGCTTCGCAGCGAAATCTTGGACCGTTCCTCAGACATGGTGGGCGATCAGGATGCGCAGCGTGGCCAGCAGCATGCACTTGCGCGAAAAGGGGAGACAAATTGCAGGACAAGTGAAGGAGTGAACCTCTATGCCGGCCAATAGCTGCAAATGTTGGACCAAACCGGGGGCTTTGACCGCAGCCGAGCCACAGCACTATTGATGTCGACGGGTGGAAGCCTCCAGCTTCGGATAGTTGCTTGCGACTTGACAACGTCGGCTTGGTTTCAGGAGCAGGGGTGAGTGGGGAATCGCTGTGCTGGAGCTCTCCTCGCTAAGAGAACAGAGGCGTTGCTTATCACAAAAATGCCAAGACAGCAGTTGCTGTAAGCATTGTCGGAGGACAAGAACACATTGCCTTGTATAGAGAACGAAGGAGAGAGAATCTAAAGACAAATCATCTCGATATTTGAAGAAAATTAACAATAAGCCCTGGATAGCTTGAGACTTGACCCGCTGAAGAGGGAGACGAAGGAATCGTCAGATCCATGAAAGGCACTGTTCAGCTGCTTGGCCCGTGCAGCCCCAGCGTCATTGCATGGGTCCCGACTTGGCGCGGCCTCGGCCGGCAACGCAGGCCTGGAAAAAATCACAGAACGCCGTCCAAGAAGTTCCGTCGCCAGACAACCTGCAACTGCAACTGCAACCTCCACCCCACCGCGCTCCCTTCGGCTTCCGACATCTTAGGAGACCAGTCTCACACACCCACCTTCACACAGCACAATGTCCGCCACAACATCACGGGCCGCCGTAGTTGCGACCGCAACCGTTGCCGCTGTCACTGCGGGCGTCCTCGGTACGCACTCACCACCATCGCCCCGATTACTAGCAGACTGCTAGCATCGCGGCCATCGAATCTCCAGCGTGACTGACTCTGGCCCACAGCGTACGCCGCCTACTTTGACTACCGCCGTCGCCACAGCCCCGAGTTCCGGAAGCAATTGCGACGCAGCCAGCGCCAGCAACAGCGCGCCGAGAAGGACCACGCTCAGGCCAGCGCCAACGCCCAGCGCCAGGCGATCAAGGAGGCCGTCGACGAGGCCAAGGAGGAGGGCTTCCCCGCTAGCGCCGAGGAGAAGGAGGCGTACTTCCTGGAGCAGGTCCAGGCTGGCGAGATCCTGGGCGCAGATCGTACGTGATCATTCTTTGTCTCCCCTGCCAGCAGGCCCATGATAAGGACAGCGGCTGACACTTCACCGATACAGCCACCAAGGCGGTCGACGCCGCCCTCGCCTTCTACAAGGCCCTCAAGGTCTACCCCACACCCGGCGACCTGATCAACATCTACGACAAGACAGTATCCAAGGTAAGAGAAATCCCGCTCAGCCTCCCGCGTCTCACCCAATCAGACAACAGCCATCCGCTGACACGCATCCTCCTCACAGCCCATCCTGGACATCCTCGCCGAGATGATCGCATACGACCCGAGCCTCCGAATCGGCACTTCGTACACCGGCCCCGCGGGCGTCGACGTCGCCGAGCTGATGCGCGAGATGGGCGCCGTCCCGGGCGTCGGCCTGGACTAGACAACCTCGCCGAACCGACCACGGCGTCCGCGGACAAGATCGGCTCCCTGCCGGAAAGTCGATCTGATCTGACTAGAAGTTTTCCAAAATCATTCACCACCATCTCCCTCGGCATAGCAGAATTTTACTTCGGAGCACTAAAGGCCGCGTCACATTCTAAGTGGGCTGCGGCTTCAATGTACGATACGGGGTTGTCCCTCGTTTGCAGGGTTGGAAAGAGGGAAACAGTAGCCCTCCAGGGCAAGAGGGCCGGGGTGTAAGAGGATACTGTACACATAAACGAACCGCAGAAAGCAGCAGGGGCCAGGCTTGCTTTTGGCTTAATGACAAACATCACGCTTGATAGGAATCAACGGGCTGATCCAAAATGTTGTCCCTTTTTGTTCTGATACGGACTTGCTCCAAAGCAATCTACCTTACGCGGCCTCGATGGGCCGCCCCTTCTTGTCCACTCTCTGATCCCGCGGGTCAAACCCGCCCTGCCCCCACGTCGCCCACTCAGGGGTCGGAGGTCCCATGTAATCCTCCGGAGTAAAGTCCCCATCCGGGCCCTTCTCCTCCAGCAGCTCAAAGAACCTGTCGTAGTCAATGAGCGTGTGCCACTTGCCGTCGACCCGGAACCGCTCGCTCGCGAGCAGGATACAGCAGCTGTGCGCGTGCTCGGCGGCGATGCCGTACTTCAGGCCCCGCTTCAGCAGCGCCTTCTCGAGCGCCACCACAAAGTCGCACACCTCTTGGTAGAAGGGGACGTTGGCCATGGTCAGCCCCGCACTGCTCGACGTCGACGTGCCGCAGTACGTGACGCCCTTGACCTCGACGAAGCACGGCAGCCCGCGCTCGACCAGGTCGGCGTACCCCTCGGCCTCGTCCTCGATGTTGAACCCCTTGACCAGCGTGAGGCGGAACACGGTGCGCTGGCGGAAGCGGCGCTCGCGCAGGATGTCGAGGCAGCGCTGGAAGCGCTCCCAAAAGTCGCGGTGCAGGGGGCGGTCGATGCGGCGGAGCGACTCGCGGTTGGACGCGTCGATGCTGACGTATAGCTGCGTGACGTGCTGCAGCGCGGCGAGCTGGTCCGGGTGCTGGGCGTTGCAGACGAGGAACGACGAGATGCGCTCGCCGTGCAGCATGCCTAGGAACTCGTTGATGTGCGGGTAGAAGATGGGCTCGCCAACGAGGGACAGGGCGCAGTGCCGGATGCGCATGGCCTCTGCGAAGCGCTCAGCCCGGACGCCCGGCACGCCGCGCATCATCTTGATCTTTTTGTAGTGGTTTTCCCTGATGCCGTCGAAGATGAGCTGGGGCGGGTCGACGACCCAGCGCCAGGTCGTGCCCACAGGGTTGGTGCCGTGGCGCCAGCAGAAGACGCACTTGTTCGAGCAGGAGAGGGAAGGGGTGGATTCCATGCACTGGTGCGAGTTGATGCCGTAAAACGAGTACTTGTAGCAGGAACCCCGGCCGCGGAGAGCTGATTTGGTCCAGCGGCAGATCTTGACTCCTGAGTGGGAGCCGACGATCGCGTAGCCCTGCTTGGTCAGGGCCGCGTAAGTCGGCGAGCTCTTCGGCACCATCTCCTTGACGGTGATGGTGACGCTCTTTTTGGCCGCTGCCTTTCCTTCTGTGGTGAAGTCGATAGCAAGCGGCGCAGTCGGCTTCTGGCCGGGGCCGTCTGTGCCTGACAACTCCATGATCCGGCCGATGTCTTCGACGTCCTCAAGGCTACCGGCACTCCGTCCTTTTGTTGTTTTGGACACGGACACCTCCTCGATCAGCACTTCCCCATCGTCTTCCGCCTCTTCTTCGTCGTCACTCTCAAGTGGATCTCCCGAACCCGGTACGCCCTCTCCCAAACTCCTAGTGTGCTCCAATTGCTTGAGGACATCCACCAGCCCAGTTCTCCACTCTGACAGTCTCTCCTTGCCGTCCCTCTTCCAGTCGCCCATGCCGAGGGGATACGCGCGCTTCCGCCCGCTCAGCTTGGCCATCCACTTGTCGACATCCTTGGCCTGAACACAGAACCCTTCCTCTTCAGTCGGCCATCCCTCTCTGTCGCCAAAACCAAAAACTGAGTATCCTAGTATCGGGGCTAGCGGGGATGTGTCGATGCGGAAATCGTGGTGTGTCTCCTGGAGATGCTCGAGGAAGCTGTCGTTGATGGTATCGATATTATAGCTAGGGACAAGGAGAAGATAAAACAAGTCTGTCTGGCCGTCTTCGGTCTTTGGAGGGGTGATGAAGTATTCGTCGTAGTCGACTTCGGCGAGGTCCAGCAACTGGGGTGGCAAAAATGCAGAGCCGGATTCCTTGTCGGCGGAATTCCCCAGGTAAGTTGCCAGCTCCTGCGCAAAGGTCTGGGCAATCTTCTCGGTGCTCCCTGTCAAGGACGAGTAGAACATCAAGACCTGGATCTTGCGTGCCTCGTTCCCAGCCACGGTGCCACCACGCGCTTTCCTGCTCACGTCACCTTTTATCCTCCTCGGCCCTTTCTTTTCCCCCTTCTTTTCAACTGTTGACTCTGTGGTTTCCGAAGCCTCGGATTCCTCCTCCTTCGCCTCAATCTTAGGCCTCTCATCCCTGCCGGCACTCGTCTTCGGGGCGACCTTCTCGTCGAGGTTGGATAGTACCCGTAGGGGTTCCCTCTTCTGTGTTGAGTGAAGGTATATGCGCACCAGACTCAAAACAAACAGGGTCGACATGATAATCGGGATCCGGTGTTCGTGCCAGAGTTCCAACACATCTGTCGAGGCAAAGACTGTCAGTCCGGGCACAGGATTCGAGGGAGAGAAGTTGAGGGGCAGCCTACATTGTGCGATCTCCTCTGTCACGGAGGGGCTCACGCCCCGGCTGTCGGGGAACATGGCTGCTCGGCGCTCCCCAGAGCGGTGTGTCTGCAGCACACCTTGAATCTCAACGGAGTTGTTCAGTTACAAAAAGTTTTGGAGAGACCCCAAAAGTTGCCCCGCACTACGTTGGGTTAAGCTTATCGCATCGTTATCGCCGTCTCGGCTCACCCCTCCGTCCCCACTTCATCTCGCCAGCTGCCGGGAGACACAACGGAGACGCAATGGATGAACCGTCAGTGGCTCCGGCAGAAGACTCATATCCAGGCCACCAGAGCATGGTTTTGCTCTGCTCTTGTTTTTTTCGTTTTGGCCATAATACTGGCAAATTTGACGGTACAGAAGACTCCAGTCGATAAAATCCGGGGAACGGTCGTCAACAACTGTATCGTTAAAGATGTCTACATAGCCAGAAATGGTCTCAACGCCCGTGTCAAGCATTACAACTCGCATCCCCCTATGACTCCGCCTGTATCCTCAAATCCGGCACATCCTCGTCATCTGCTTTCCCTTCCCCCTCATCTGTCTCGTCAACCAGCCCTCGACTCCCCGAGCCAACCGTCCCCGTCCTGCTCTCACCCCCAGCCGCCAGCCCAGCAGTCTCCTGCCCACCCACTTCCTCCCCCTTCGCCTCTGACTTCCCCTCGTCCTTGCTCCCAATAATCACATTCCCTGCCACGAGCATAGCTGCCCCAATCCACCACAGCGGTGGCAGCGCCTCAGAAAAGATGGCGAAGCCGAGGATGGCGGTGATGACAAAGTTGGAGGACGTGTTCATGATGGACACTTGGGTGGTTGAGTTGCCCCGGGCGAGGGCGGTTGTGAAGAGGGTCCACATCTAGGGAGCACGTCAGAAGCTGTAAAGAAACATGAAGCATGCTGCGGAACGGTGTTGGGATGGAGTTTGTGAGAGCTGGAGGGTGAATTTTGCTGGTAGTTAAATGCGGGTATTGAATGACGGGGAAATGAAGGTACTGTCACTTACAACGCCGTTGAAGACGAGATTCAAACCAAAGAAGGACTGCATCCATGTCAGTGTCACACTCCCCAGCAGATGGATGGCACTCCTTCCTCAAAAGCATAGATCGACCAATGACTTACACCTCTCACCACCAACTCAACAACCCCCTCCACATGCTCCAAGCCCAACATCCTCGCAATGCCCAACGACAGTTTCGTCGTCAGCTCCGTCGTCGTCCTACATCCCCCAGGACCACTCATTAGCCCTGCTCGGCACACCACACACCCACCTCCAGCCCCCCAAACCGCGGGCACTCCAAAGCAACTCATGTAGAAACTCACAACTTGGCAAAAACACCATTGAACGCCGCGCACCCCCCACTCGCGAGCGCGAACACAATCCACTGGTTCCGCTGCGCCCAGCTCACGCTCTCGGGCGCCGCAGCCGCCGCCGCAGCAGCAGTAATAGCTGGGCCGTCGCCAAGCAGCGGCGTCTCTTCATCCGGCACCGGCACCGGCAGAGGGGGATGCGGCGGGCTCATGACGACGGGTTGTTGTTGTTGTTTCTCATTCCTGGCCGAACGCGCAGCTGCTCGCTTTTTGAGGTTTGACGACGACGTGTCGGTGGAACTGGAATTGGACGTCGTTGCGGGCGGTGTCTTGCGCGGGCGGAGGGTGGGCATTGTGTTGGGAGTGAGAATGAGGTGGATGTGAGCCGGGCCCGGGTGT
>Ga0247824_10002122_pt1 | contig 11037 bp, 6 predicted proteins | sample 13C_PalmiticAcid_FD_194412 | JGI IMG/M metagenome (GOLD analysis project Ga0247824, IMG submission 194412) | Soil microbial communities from agricultural site in Penn Yan, New York, United States - 13C_PalmiticAcid_Day48 | ecosystem: Environmental > Terrestrial > Soil > Agricultural land...
ATAGTAACAGAACAGGAGACTGTTCAAGACGCTACAACTCTAGCTTTCGCGACGCTAGAGTACCCGTTTCCACGATTCTTCGTTGTCCTACCGGTTGCAACAGCTACAATGTCATCAAACCGCAACTATCAAACACTTGCCCCTACATTCCGCTTGTTTTTCTTATGTGAAAGTGGACACCCATCAACACCAGGAGAATCAGCCTCACCTAACATCCATCTGGCGAGACACGAAGGATACGAAGTTCGAAACTCAAGAGAGTTTCTCCGAAACTACACGCCTTACCTCATCTCGATGACTTATATTCTCAAGAACGGAACCACCAGCCATGGATTTAACATTCCAAGCTTAAGCCATCTAACGCTTGCAGATGGCATCGATGAGGTTCAGAGTGTTCTTGACCTTGAGAACAACACCATTCAGTCGTTGATAAGCGAGACGATGCTATATATCAGTAATCGAGGATATGACGCCTCAATGACCAGGGGGGTGAACAGCGAAAACGCACTCGACATGATCGAATCAACAGATCCGCGTTCGATCGTGGTGTGCCTAGCAGATTGCACAGGGAATGTGAGTACAGCTGAAGCACTGAATCGCATCATTCCATGCTTCCAGTCATTCTGCATGATCACTCACAACAAATTGTATTGTTACAGAAACATAGCCTAGGTAACTTGCGTCAGCTGATTACCCCACAGAATGATGTCAAGTGGGTTTGCTCTGACCACTACCATGAAGAATATCACGACGTTTCAGAGGAGCACCGGGATGAGGAAGACACGGACGAAGCAGACGAAGATAACGTCGATGAACAGGTGCAGTTGCTGGATGTTCGAAACCAAGATGATATTACAGAGTCGGTAATGTTCCGTAATCTGGGGAGTATGAGTTGGATTGTCAGAGAGAAAGCGGTCGTTGCATTGTGCGGACGAGCTGAACAAGACGAGAATGTGATTCAAGCATTAGCTGAAGCAGCAGCGGACCGCCATTGGAGTGTGAAAGAGACAGCAGTTCGTGTCTTGCGTGGTCCATCAAAGGTGTCCGACACGGCGCTCAAGGCTGTGTTCAGTGCTGTTAAGGATACCCAGTGGGTCGTCCAGGAAGCGGCTGTACAGGTACTGGAAGATCTACCACAGTTATCCAGAGAGGTATTCGATGTACTGATTGGCGCCACCGGATCCGAGCATCAACGTGTCAAAAGAGCAGCGATAGACGCGTTGATCAAGCATGCTAGTTCCAAGTCCGTACTCCAATACTTGGTCGAGACCATTCGAGGTGATATCCACATGGACAAGGTGGTTGCCATGACTGTGTTAGCGTCTCAAACCAATCTACCAGAAGTTGTAGTTGAAGCGTTGATCGACACATTGGAAGATGATAACCAAGATGTGAAGAACTCGGCTGGAAACGCTCTTCTGTCTCAGGACGAGATTCCTGGATCAGCAATCAGGGTATTGTTAGAGAAGGTGCGGGATAAAGTCTCGGATATCAGGGAGGTGGCAATCCGTGCACTAGGCAACCAAATTTTCGTATCCGAGTACGTCATCCCAGCCTTGATTGCAAGTCTACAGGATGAGAGTTGTGATGTCCAAGTAGCAGCTGTCCAGATGCTAAGCGGCAAGTCTGACCTTCCTCAACCTACGATTCAATATTTGACCCATTCTCTATCGCATGAACGTGTGAGTGTCAGAGAAGCATCGGCCAAAGTTTTAGGAAGGCAAGGCACTCTATCTGAAGCAACGATCCAGGCGCTGACTGCGACTCTCAAAGACGACACCCCGGGCGTAAGAGAGGCAGCTGTGCAAGCACTTGGTAGCCATTTTCAGCAGTCGCGATCGGTGATCGATGCATTGGTCTCCATGCAAGATGATGAAGATCCGAAGGTCCGAGAAGCCGCTGTGTACTCGCTAGGATGCAAGATAAATCTGCCTGAATCTGCAGTCCAAGCAATAATCAGGACGCTAGATGATCAAGATGTGGATGTTCAGCAGAATGCTATTCAAGTACTGGGCGGTCTGACAGCGTCATCCAGTGAAGTTGTCGATGTGCTTTTGAGACTTCGTGAGAGTGGGAACGAAGAAGCCATTAGGGCGATCACAATCAACGCGTTACCCGGCACAGCGTATTTGAAGGATGATGACAAAGAGATCAGGGAGGCTGCAGCACATGCGCTAAATGTCCAAGTCAAAGAGTCAGAGACGCTCACAGAGCATAGAACAATGTCAAAGCGACGTCGGGTAAGGCTCACGGAAGAGGAGATATTCTAGAATACTAGGTACCGTCAAGAACACCCAGACGCGTCGGTGTCGCAGTTAAGCGATATGTTCAAGGTATCCAGGAATACAGCCTTTAGAATCATCAATCGGATGCGTTCGAAGGAAACCAATGCCACTAGCCTGCCCGAGCTGGAGGAAATTATAGTTCTATGAAACCATTGTCTCCGTCATTCTTACCTCTTTTGCTTGTATCAAGATCTCCAATGAAACCTTCAATGACTCTGCTTCTCCTTGGAGTGCTTTATCTTGCGCTGTGAGAATACAGTTTCAAAGAGGGAGGTCAGAGGAATCATGGGCACATGTTGGAGGGGACCTATCTCAAGGAACACTTGTGTCTTTGAGCACTTGACAGCAAGTCTGGCCGCTGGACTTTTTGTGAAAAGTGGCACCACTGCGTGTTGCGAGCCAGAGACGCGAACATGGGACAAACCTTATTGTGAGGGCACTATTCAACATCAACAAAAGTCATGGCTCAATCAGCATCCCAAATCTACAAAGGCAGGTATCAGTCATGCGCGGTGATCATCGAATCGAGGGTAGATGCACGGTGACGACTTACGGGTGCCAAGACATGCGCCGGCTCTCGTGTTGGTCGCTCTTCATCTGGCAATCGATTCCCAAACGCGTCGTACTTGGGCTTTGGCTTGATCAGATCAAGATCCAATCCCAGTATCTGTTCTCTCGCCTCCGCAAGGACTCTGGATCCATTTGGCGTCCCTCGGTCAATTAGCACCTACACAGTCGATCAACAATGTCGCTTTCATTCAGTGCAATTGCACAATATTGGAGCCTTCATGAGAAGAACCCATGCACTGTAACTTTTCTGTCTTACCAACATGTCGTTTGTTGATTCCCACAAGCGCTCCAGCGTAGACTTGCGTAGTCCAGGCTCAGTCAACTCACTCAACATGAAAGCACTCACGACGATATCGTGTCTTGTCACCTGTGTTTCGTATGATGTGATGGTTTCAAGGTGACATTGGGGATGTGTGCTCCGTTCAAAGACATGACGTCCATGATCTCCTCTGCAGTTTCCAGCATCGCCATTGAAACATCAACTCCTGTGAAGTGTAAAGATAATCCCCACACCTCATTCGCAGCGCTGGAGAAGAACATTGACGTTGGATCTTCCGCATTAGTCCTCGTCAATGATGCCTCAAAGAAGCCCTGATCTCAATCAACAACATGAGTATGAGGTTCATACCAGATTGCAGTTCCTGGTCCAGTTCCAAAGTCTAAAAGTGTCTTCGCCTGCAAGTCTGGGACACGGTGGTTCACTTCTTCGAGCACATTCTTGATGCGCTATACGTTGTTGGAGCTACCGCTGCAATATACGCTCGATGGCCGTACTGCAGAATGTGTGCTGGAATGGGTTTATCGCCTTTGTCGATATCTCCACTCTTTATCCCTAATCTCCCAGAATATCGATAGGCATTTGTTGTCAATGATTAGCGCGTTGAGCAAGAGATGGCTGTCATGACCCGAACTCTGTGTATCCGTGGCACTCACTCTTAGTTGGTAGCTCCACAAAGTCGTCGCCGTCCAGCGCTCTCGTCGATCTCAAAGATCCATACAGCCTGAGTGCATCTGTCCTGATCAAAGACTTGTCATGCTCTATGTAAAATAGAACCACATCTAGTTAACATGTATATAGCCACAAAGAGACCCCCATGAGCGTTCCAGGCAATTGTCATGATCCATACTATCAAGTACTACTCGGATAGCGTCTTGGACATGGAGAGGCATCTCAACTTGGCCGATACGCTTTCCACCATACTCCATCTCCTTGGATCCTCGCTGATGTGTGGGTCCGTACTCCTCCGCACTCGATAGCCTGATTCCTTCGCAGATCTAGGACCATGGGGACCTTCCCGCGTCTTGCTCAGAAAGTTGATCAAGTTTGGGGCATCCTTCTCATTGGTTGGTGTGGCTAGCCGGGGCTTTTTCTAAGGGTTTTGTGTTCAGTCGTATTGATCCCACTCTGCACTCCACTTTGTTGACTGTCTCTTGAAAGGTTTCTTGGAGATCGAGGTCAAGTTCGAGTTGTGCATTTTCGCCTGGTTGGAGCGAGTGTGTGAAGGCGGCCAGCGAGGTGATGAGCAAACGCGTCGACGAGACTGTGTTCCTTTAGCTCCAGGAAGGACAAGATTGTCTCCAGGTGCGTCAGGAAGACGCCGTGGCGAGTTCTGGAGATTGGTGCGATGTTCGCAGTTGTTCGACAGAGTTGATGAGGAAAACGAATCTCGCAGGGGCTTTGGGGCAAATGAATTTTCTCACACTTTCTCGGTTTGTACCACATCTCTTCTCATTCAGCTGTATCGCGGTGTATCGCTGGGCTATCGATTCCCAAGCGTTGACTCGTCATTGTACTAGGTACAAGCAATGGTAGTTGATCGTCATTGTCGGTACTTCGGTCCAGTCCTGCTTTCCGTTTGATACGGCAGTGCATGCATCTTCGCCAAACTGTTTACAATATACTGCTGAACCAAACTTTTCTTCTTCTCTTCATCACCACTTCACCAACCTTCGCCCTTCCACCTGCACATCACACAAGACATTCTCAGTGCCTATGGAGGGATTCAGCCAGGATGAACGATACTTGCAGGAACTCTGCCTTCACTCACCCATGAATACACTATCACTGACTATCCCGGCCCGATGGGACGCTGATGTTGGTCATCCCATCGTACTGCTGAGCGATGTTCAACTGGTCTTCAAAAATGCCCGTTGCTTCTCGGATAACGGGGAGATCGTCCCATTATTAAAGGGTGATGATTCGCAAGAGTAAGTCGCAAGCTTCGGTCAAATCAAAGCACGATGGAGAGTCTCATCAGAGCTTGTATTTGGTGAAGGATGTAGAGAAAATGTACTCACTCCCATCGGTGCACTATGGACGTCATGGCGATAGACTCATTCCATCAAGGATCGGGTACCGTCATGGGGTCACCCTCGAGGTGCTTGAGGTGGATGCTTACGAGAACTCAGCTTTTTACCTGGAATCACCGCTTCTCGCCCACATCAATCACTGTGGAACTTACATCAAAGACATGATGTCAAGCCAAGGGACAGGGGTCTCAATAGTTCAGAGCAGTATGAGACACCTAGTAAAAAGCATGACTCAGGAGATAACCGAGGACTGGAGCCAACTGCTTCAGATGAGCGAGTTCATCCATGAGTTGGTGCCAAGCGAGCAGGAGGGAAAGACAACACGATCAAACAAACAGGATATGGAACAATACATCTTAGAGAAGCAACAACAAATCCTCCAGGCACAGCAGCGAGGGATCAATCGCTTGGTCACAATCCAGGAAAATGTTCAGGACACTGCGGCGATGGTGTTCACTGCGCTAGACCGTTCGCTTCGTCGGTTATTTCTTGTGTTACCATTTGAGTATAGCTCTGGATCCTACAGCGGCTTTCGACTCTTCTTCTTATGCGAATATGGTCATCGATCAACAACAGGAGACCGATTATCTCTGCCAAACATTCATCTTGCAAGGCATGAGGGATACGAACTTCAGGATCCCGATGGATTCTTTCAAGACTATACATCTTACCTCATGTCGATATTTCATATCCTCAAGAACGGAATCAACTCTCCTGGACTCAACATTCCAAGATTGAGCCACATGACACTTGCAGAAGGCGTTGTTGAAGTTCAGGATATTCTTAATCTTTCGGACAATACGATTCAATCGTTGATGAATGAGACGATATCATACATGCACGATCAAGGATATCACAACTCAATGAAAAGGATGGATGGCAGACTCGTGCTTGACGTGATTGAATCAACAGATCCGCGCTTGGTTCTGAAGCATCTAAAGTGTTACAAGAGGAATGTAAGTAGGAGCGATTTGGTATTACATGTGGCTCTGTTTAACTCTGTCATAAACGTGGCCACTCACTACTGCTGGTACTGATCCAGGGACATACTCTAGGAAACTTACGCCAAGCCATCACGTCAGAAAAGGACGTCAAGTGGGTTTGTGCCGATCATTACCACGAGAATGACCGTGAGGTTGCAGAGGAATATCAAGACGAGGAGGATACGGATGAATCATACGAACACAACATGGACGAGGAAGTACAGACACTAGATGTACGAATCCAAGATGAACTTGCAGAGACTTTGTTCTATGCCCCGAACAGTATGGAATGGACCGACAGGGAGAGGACAGTTACTGCACTGACAGGACTAGTTGAACAAGACGAGACTGTCCTTCAAGCATTAATCGTAGCGGTTGCAGATCCAGATAGGAATGTGAGAGAGGCAGCTGTCCGTGTATTACGTGATCCTTCAAAGGTATCTCATTCCGCGCACGATGCTGTGATCAGCGCAGTCTACGATACTCAGTGGAACGTGCAGGAAGCAGCCATGCAGGTACTGGGAGACCTACCACAGTTATCCAAAAAGAACCTCAGATTATTAGTTTCTGCCGCAGGATCAGACCTACTACCTGTCAGGTATGCAGCCATGGACGCTTTGATCAAGCATGCCAATTCCGAGTCTGTACTTCAAGACTTGGTCGAGATCCTTCGAAACGATGATCCTATGGATAAAGTAGCAGTAACGGAAGTGTTGGCAACGCATACCGACTTACCGGAAGCTGCTGTTCAAGCATTGATCAACACATTGGGAGATGGTAGCCAGGATGTAAGGAACTCGGCTGTGGGAACTCTTCAGTCTCAGAACGGGCTTTCTGTGTCAGCGATTCAGATGTTGTTAGAAAAAGTGCAGGATGGTGCCGCAGATGTCAGGGAGGCGACAATCCGTGTACTAGGCAACCAAATCTCCGTCTCTGTCATCCCAGCTTTGATTGCAAGTCTTCAAGACGAGAGTTGTGATGTTCAGCAAGCAGCTGTCCAGGCACTAGGCAACGAGTCAGACCTTTCTCAGTCTATAATCCAGGGGCTGATCAGCACTCTATCACACGAACGTCTCAGTGTCAGAAAAGCATCGGCCAAAGTTCTGGGTGGACAAGGCACTCTATCTGAAGCGACCATCCTGGCTCTGACTGGAACCCTCAAAGACGAAGCTCCGAGTGTTAGGGAGGCAGCTGTGCAAGCACTCGGTGGCCTTTTTCGGGGACCCCAATTGGTGATCGATACTTTGGTCGGAATGCTAGATGACGATGATCCAAGGGTCCGAAGAGCCGCTCTGCACTCGCTGGGACGAAGGACGGAATTGCCCGATTCTATAGTCCAGGTGTTAATTAGGGCGCTAGGTGATGAAGATGTGGATGTTCAGGATATGGCGATCCAAGTACTGGGTGGCCGAGCAGCATCATCCAGTGAAGTAATCGGGGTTCTCTTGAGGCTCCTCGAGAGCAAGGGCCAGGACGAGGACGAGGACATTAGGAACAGCATTATCGCTGCGCTATCAGGCAATGTTCAGCTTTCAGATGCTACAATCCAGAAATTGGTCATCAATCTACAGGACAAGCGTCATCATGTCAGGGTAGCGTCGGTTAAAGTATTGATGAACCATGCCAAATGGTCCAAGTCGGCGGTTGAAGCTCTTGCCGGTGCAGTATTGAATGAAGATGTGGTTGTCAGGAGATGGGCAGCCAGTACACTAAGGAACCAAGCCATGCTGCCAGAAACGGTAGTTGGAAATTTGGTTGCAGCACTCAAGGGTAGCAACAGGACGATCCAACCAGATGTACTCAGTGCATTGGGTGAGCAGGTCAATTCTTCCGAGTTCGTAGTTGAGGCTCTTATCAATTCTCTCCGGGATATCAACATACATGTCAGGAAAGGTGCAGAGGAAGCACTATCCAATCTGAGACGGATTTCTGAATTTACAGTTCAGTCTTTGGAAGAAATCCTCCACGATGAAGTCCCCATTTTCCGGATGTCGGCACTGAATGTTCTAAGCAACCATATTCGATCAAGTGAAGCCGTAGCGCTGGTCATCCTTCACTTCCTGAGGGTCACAAGCCATCAAGTTAAAGAGACAGCATTGCGAGCATTCCATAAGCATGGGGTTCCTGAATCCACCGTATCATATCTACTCGAAAGGGTGAAGGATAACGACATGATGGCTAGGGATACAGCTGCCAGTGTCCTGAGTGGATTGCCGAACGTGCCACGAAACGCAGTTCATTCATTGATTGGGTACTTGAAGGATGATGACACGGAGATTAGGAAGGCTGCAGCGCTCTCGCTAAAGGGACAAGTCAACAAGTCGAAGGATGTTGTCCAAGCTCTCACCATTGCCTTGAATGATCTCGACTCCGGCGTCCGATATGCCTCCGTGACAGCACTTGAAGCGCTAAGCGGCAAGGTTGAACCACCCAACTCCACGACCTTGAGGTTGATCGCACTGCTCAAGGATAGCTACAAGGCAATCAGAGATGTAGCAAGCGGTATATTGAGTGGATTACCGAACATGCCCGGAGAAGCGGTTCAGGTATTGATTGAGTACCTGAAGGAAGATGAAAAGGAAATAAGGAAGGCGGCAGCGCTCTCGTTGAAGGGACAAGTCAAAAGGTCGAAGGAAGCAATCCAAGCACTCACCGATGCCCTGAGAGACATCGATCCCGGTGTCCGAGATGCTTCAGCGGCATCATTCAAGGAGCTGCACCACAAAGTTCACATCCCCGAATCAACTGTCCAGGAGCTGGTCGAAGGGCTGAAGGACTGCGACGCTAATGTTAGAATTACGATTGAAGGTTCATTGAGTGGATTGTCGGATATGTCCGGGGACGCGATCCAGGAGTTGGTTGAATACCTGAAGGATGATGATGGCGACAAGGAGGTCAGGATGGCTGCGGCTCGTGTATTGGGCAGGCACGTCAAGTGGTCCGAGATTGCTGTACAGGCACTCACTGGTGCTTTGAAAGACAAAGACGTGCGACAAGCGGTGGTCGGTGCTCTCGTCGATGTGACCAGATTCACAGACACCACGATCCAAGACCTTGTTGACACTCTTCAGGACGATGTATCCATGGTTAGCCAAGCGGCGGAGACAGTGCTGAGACGCCAAACTGCATTGCCCGATTTTGCTATCACGGCACTAGTCGACGCTCTGAATGACCAGCGAGCTCATGTGTGCACTGCAGCGTACACAATATTGCGCTTGCAAAGGGAACTGCCTGATAGTGCCATCCAGGCTCTAACTGAATTTATCCTCTTCGACACTCAGCTCGACATTCCAGAGACAGACAACGCGATTCTTTTCGACATTCCACAGACCCATTCGTGCCAATTTGAAACTCCAGGCAGCTTGTCCGAGTTCCCGCCCGACACTTTCGTGGTTCCACAGGCTTACAATTGGACCCGTACCGACCTCTCACAGGCCCATGACATACCAACGGAGATTGCCTCAGAAGACTCAACCCGTGAGTTCAAATGCGGCACCTGTAATGCGGCGTTCCTTCGAGTGTTAGACCTGGAACGTCATCAACTTCTTCACACACAATCGAGTTTCCAATCGGACGTTTATTCTGTGGAGGAGAATTCCGAGGAAGTGACACAGTATACTCAGTTCAACTCTTAGTCTGCGAGACCGCTATAGTCTCACGAAATCACATCTAGCCAGTAAATCGTAAACACTCGAGTGCCAGTTACCATGATCCATCGAGTACTACTCGGATAGCGTCTTGGACAGGAATGGGTTTGGATTTCAATCAACAAGTCGTACTTTGTGTCTGTGTCACCTGACCTCTGCTCAGGTGGTGAAGTCCAGGAGTCCTGGCTTCTCATTCGTTCGTTTGGCCTTGGCTTCCTTTAGGGGCCTCGCGTCAGTGGAGTCGCTTCCAGTTTGTTGGCTGCGATGTCTCCAGAAAGGTTTCTTGGAGATTCGAGGTCGAGTTCGATACCTTGCCTGGTTAGAGTTCTGCGGAGGCGTTGAACAATGAGGCGAGGTGATGAGCAAAACGCGTCGACAAAGCTGTGCCGCTTGGTGTTGCTCGAGCAAGGCGATCACAGCCAAGATGGTCAACCAAGCGTGTGGTACAACACCCGGTCAGAAAGGTTTGGCGATGCACAAGGGTAGACGGACGTATTGTCCGGCAAACCTTATTCGGCTGTCCCTGTCAACTCTTTTCACTCTTTCCGTTGGGCGTTTTGGCGTTTGGCGTTTGGCAGGACGTCAGGACCTCGATATCGCTACTGTTGGACCACTGAGGCAAAGACCGTCGACCCCGTCTTTGCCACGGCCATGGTTTCGGGTATCCCTTGACGTCAAATTGGGCCCAGAATTGGCACTTTTACCTGACAAGTTGCCATAGCTGACTTAAGGAGTCCACGCGCCACCATGTCGAATAAAAGCAAGGAAGCTCGTAGAGTCTGTTTCTTTGCCTTTCTCCTCTCCAGGCTTCTTCCCTTCCCCACATAGTGGCGGCATGGTAAGTCCAAGCACCCTTCACTTCTTGTCATGATGGTCACGCTTCTTACCTACCACCCAACTGATACTGATACCTACACGTTCACCTCCAGACCTTCAAGGGAGACGAGGAGAAAGGCCCCGAGGGTGGCCGGCATCCACATGACCTCGACCCGCGAGCACGGTAAGTGGTGGCAACAACAAGCTTTCTAATCCCTATGGATGCTTTTGAAGACGATCTGCAACTCATCCTTTGGATCGTCTGCTTCTTGGTCTCCTAGGCCGGCACCCTCGGCAGCCACCACCACCGCCGCCGCCCCCCATCACTATGAAATCAGGCTCGCCTGATGCCCCCTGGCCTCGACACCCATTGTTGGTGCAACGGGACCATCCTCCGGAGGGAGGACTATCTCAAGTAAGTCCCTA
>Ga0247824_10002123_pt1 | contig 11036 bp, 12 predicted proteins | sample 13C_PalmiticAcid_FD_194412 | JGI IMG/M metagenome (GOLD analysis project Ga0247824, IMG submission 194412) | Soil microbial communities from agricultural site in Penn Yan, New York, United States - 13C_PalmiticAcid_Day48 | ecosystem: Environmental > Terrestrial > Soil > Agricultural land...
AGTGAAAGTGAGGTAACTGACTCCCTCCCCCTATCTTACCATGGAACGCGTGTATAGAGTTGGAGATGTTAACTGTGTACAACGAAGGAGCAAGCAGCAACGATGGTTATTCCGAGTATATTTACTATTGCGCAACCGATGAAGAGGTCAGGGAGTTCCGGTCAAAGTTCTCAGATTCGGAGATGACAGCTCACGCAGTATCATCCAAAGCAGCACACGAGGTGACACACAAGACTCAGGACAAGATTCTAGATGGTGTGAAAGCTGTCGGTGAGGCAGTTCGTGATAGTTCTCAGGCGATAGAGAACCTCAAGGTTGATAATCCTGATGGTTATATTGAGTTCAAGGGGGAATTGGCCGCGATGAAGGAACAAATCAAGAATTCTTGTGGTGAGGAGGTGAAACAAGAGTTGTTGGAGTTGAAGGCGCTTGTCAATAGCCTTGTGCTTCATCTCCAAGCCAACAGTCTGGCATCGAAGCCATGAATAACGGTCATAGGCTTGGTGATCGTCATGGAGATGTTGAGACGATCGATACGATTGATAGGTGGTATACGACGAGGCGAACACTTGAGCAAGAATGGCCTCTTGAAAGCGATCAAAGCTTTATTCCTGATGAGTGTCTATGGGAACAATCATTGTCGTCCAGATGCAGTGTCGAAGTAACATACCGATCCCGTACACAGAAGATCCGTTTTGAATACCCATTCTCTGAAGAAATATACGGTGCTGGATCCACCTCCATCTCTCCGTAAGAAGCCGAATCGGTCGCTGCAATCATGGTTGGCGACGATCCTCCCGTGCGACGATTTTCTCCGTGAATGAGCATAAACTTCTCCATGGTAGTAGTTAGAGTTGTCTGTGAATCTTAATCAACAACAAATCATTGTTTGGGCCTTCCGCCTGGAGTGAGGAGGAGAGAACCTGAGGTCAGTGTAGTCACCTTCCGTTCCACTGTCCATTGTCCTCGGCGAGCAAAACTGCAATTGAGCAGAATGGACGTGTAACCTTACCTTGATCAAAAGCGGGATATCAGCTGTGACCTGGAGTAGACTACATCGTTCATATGCAGTAAAGCGAGATTCCCGACATGTGTTGTTTGAAAGCCATTCGCACCCAGTCGTTGTTACTGCTGTTGTGAATATGCAATTGCTGCTGTGGTATCCTGTGGGGATAGGATTTTTCGAAGACCCAGAGGATAGTGACACCATGTCCACTCTGATCAAGCACATTGCGCAGTTCGGTTCCTCGTGCCAGAAAACTGCTGTTTCCTTGGAATGAAGACTGAAGGTTGACAGCATGGGCCATTGGTTCGCCTCTGAATGTCTTCTGTCAAGCGCCCTTTCTCTACTGCCTCTGCACAAGTCATCCACCTCAATGGTCCCTCAGTAAACCCGAATCAGGTGAATGACTCGACATCCCTCCGAGAGTTCTCCATCAAGTACTGTGTCGTGTCTTTAGAAGCATGCCTCTAAAAGACCCAGTGGTTGATCCAACGCGTCAGTCTCCGCTCGTGCCCTTGAGACTGGAGAATTCACGAGTATGTGTGGATGTGCTTCTGCTGCTGCGTAGGCTTGACACACACACGTCCTGGACATCGACACGGGTATCTGGCCGAGCTGCGGCTAGGATGGGTGGATCCAGTGGTCCTTTTGAGTAGCACTGAAGATCAACTGTTGCCTGATTCATCGGGGTCTGGGTAGTGCAAGTCCTCTGAACAAGATGAGAATCAAGGTTGACAGGTGCACATGACGCAGACCTTGGTCCCTGTAAAAGCGCGGGTTGTTGTTTGAACGAGACGTCGTCGCTGGCTAAGAAGTCATGGTTCGGAGAGGCGACCGGGAGAAGCGGGCCTCTCACTCGTTGCATGACTGTTTTCGATTCGGTGCGTGATATTCTGAGAGCTCCCCTCAACGGTTGTCCAGATCTCTTCCCAGCTGCCATGAGAACACATCACCCACCACGCACCTCCTGGTGGCGAGGAAGGCACACGCTACACAACCTGCAGCTAGGGGAGGCACTGGAGTTGCATCCAAGCTAAAGCCAAAGCACAACTTTGAACGACTCCTCACCAACTATCACCTCACCCCAAGGCTTCTTTCCAAATGATTGGTCCTAAAGTCGGTCCCACCAGACCTGATCTCATTCGAAGAGCGAACGGGGACGGGGCAGTCTGAGTATGAAGGTGCACTATAACCACGACACAGCCAGACCGATAACCTGGATCTTGACATGGTTGAACTCGCGATACTTGACGTGGAATCAATGATTGGGATTCAACCAAGAGAGCCCATTTCCAGGGGAGTAAAATTTCGATGAACCTATCGAGGGTTGTCGAAATCCCAGAACAACAAGAAAGGTTCTGACCACAGGACTTGACACAGAGGGTACTCGAAGAACTGGACCAGCATCGAGCTCGCAGATCTTTGGGTCAAATATCATCCTCATCAACACCCTTGGGTCGATCGAAAGCAGGCAATCCCCACTCAAAGACACACAAGGATCAATGAGGAGACAGTGATCATGAACAGGATGCTACACCACAATCGACCTCTCCTGGATCCAGAGCAGAGTCACCGGATGGAACCGGCAGAAGAGTGAAGCCATCATGTTAACCAATGTACACTGTGAGCGACAAAGAGACATTTCCACGCACAGCCCGTTCGTGTGCGGTTTCTACTTGTCAAATATGCCAAAGGAGGCCACAGCTTATGCCGCTCCAGGAACGAACAGTGCGTCAGTAAACAGTGTCCCACTCGCAGATGCGTTGTCAATGATCGGACTAAGAGGCGAAGCAGGGTTGTGATTTGTAATGCCAGTCCGGCGGATTACAACCTAAACCCCCACAAGGTTGGCCAAATGCTTCCTCTTTTCCGGGTTGCTGTGTAACACAAGATGTCCCGCCACCCTTTCCGTTCCATTCAGTATGAGGCGGTGCGAAGACTCACCGCACTCTCTGAACCCAGATTGAAAATGAAGCCAGTGATAACCTGGAGAGAACGTAGAAGCTTTCTGGCGCGTGAAGTATCATGACGCCTCAGTCCAGTCCCATGCTCCGTACCCCTGTGGAATCTGAAAGTTCCATTGAATGTAAGCTGCGCCTAAAGACGCCAGTATAAATACCTCTTCTGTCTCCCTCGCCCTCGTCACACTTTCTGAACTTTCTTTCTTTTCTCCCCCTATCAACATCTCCATTCCATCCAGGATAACAGCACGTTGAACCGGCCAAGTTTGCTTTCAAGGCGCTTCTCGAGCCCGAACCCCCCTCTCCGTCTCAAGCCGCGCATGCAAGGCTTCTTAATATGAGCAAAGAATCCGCATTAAATCAACCTGTCAAGACTGGGCAGGACCCTACTGCAGGTAACATTGTTAGTTGTGGCGCCATGCATCGCTCGGTCACCATCATCAGTCATAGTAACGGTCTTTTGTGTCGTTCATAGTCACTCGGCAGTACTTTCATCATGAGAAACCTCTTGCATCAGGAGCAGTAGTCAGCTGGAGCAAGTATGTTGCTGTGGGCCTGCCCTGATATTGAGAAATGCCCTTGACAACGCAACTTACTGTTTCTACCTCCCTCTCATGACACAGATCCTACAAAGCGAGGAAGTATGTATCCAAGCTCTGATAGCTTCAATGACCGAGAATCAGCCCTTGCTTTTATCCTTTCTGATCAGCGTGCCATTGAATTTTATAGTCCTGCTACCATTCTTAAAGGAGCGCCGAGTTTCGAGGTAGGTTGGACACCCATTGAACGTATCCTACATCTGAACAGGTACAACTGTTGCTGATGGCAGTACGCAATGATATTGTTATCCCTCGTTAGTTCAATGCCCCATTCTACGAGATACCTGCAGGAAATTACGTTGTTCGTTGGCACATCAAAGTACTGGAGGACCTCTCTATCCCTAATGGAATTCGTTTTTCAGCGAGTGTCATCTACGATGTAGGTACCTGTGTTACCTGGTTGGTCTGTGTCATGACAGCATTTTGCCCCTCATCTCATCGTAGCATTCGTTGTGTAACACATCGGTAGGCTGACGAAGATACCTCCGGTTCCATGGATGTTATCATGCCGCACGAGGAACTCGCGAGACTAGGTACAACAGAAGCCTCGTACTATGCAATTCCTCTACTGTAGGTCAACATCCGTCACGGAGATAGAAAATACTGACGATAGGTTGCGTGAATTTATTCTCTAGACAAGAACAGTGAATATGATCTGGAACTAAAAGAGTTGGTGGTCATCCAACCTTACCAGCAGAGCAATCAGTTCGGAGAACAACAATGGAGCACAGTGGTGGTCGCAATGTCTAGCTGTGGAAGTGTTGAGGATAAATACTCTGGCTTCCGGGTCGAATACGTCGAATTAAGTCTATCAACCAGAAGTAACCAGGACCATGGTAAGCATTGAGTTATCTCAAACACAGTGATTCTCTGGAAATACAGTGAATATGTAACGGCGTCATTAATCGATTCAACACCCGGCTTGCAATAGCTGCAAGTAGCAATGCTCAGGGTGGTAGTATCAAGCTCGTGAAGAGAGTCACTACACCCGATTTCACCATCAACTTCATGGATTCGCCTGCCGCGAGATCCCGACCAACCATCCCGATCACACGGATGGCATGGTCCAAGGATAGCACATTCCTGGCTGCATTGGCACTCTCAAAGGATACTGCGCACATCACCGTATGGAACATGAAGGACTGGGATTCATCCAACCCGCAGGACACAACTAACCTTCAGCAGAACTGTACTGTGGCAGCCACCCCCAAGCACCTAGGAGTGGACCTCCAAGGTCTATCAATAGGATTATCCATATCCCCAGATGGTGATCAAGTAGCGGTCTACCAAGAACCGTTGATTGGACAATGGGCTGACAGATCCGATTTAAAGGAAGATCGATCTCACTTCCCTATCCGGCTACTCACCCTCCGACCAGCACAGGATGTCACCGTGAACATCGAGTCTCCCAACCCTGTCACAAGACATACTTCAGACATGAGTGCGCCTCCAAGCAGTTCCTCAACAGATGACGGTGCCACGATGGAACTATTGAACCTTGAGGAAAGGAGCCATTGGAACCAACAGAACGTACAAAGCCGCACCCCACATCTCACGCTCAAGGACTTCATCGGATATGGTACATTTTTGGTAGGAGGGAGGAGCAACTGGGATATGAGCGACTTTGCCGATGCTCGATCTAGCAGCTGCAGTGATCAGTCAACAACCGACAACAACAAAAAATTTGCTACTTGCAACGGCATCTACATGGATATCTTCAGGATCGAGTCGGAATTCAACTGGGAGCACACACACTCCATCATGCTGACCGATCTCATGCCAACAATCAACAGGCGTATCACCTGCAAGGCGATGATGGATGCGATAAGAAGCAACAAATTCATGTGGCTTCAGGATAATGGACTCTTCTGCACGATCTGGGATCTCTACAAAGGATCCAATATCTCTTACATTTCAAGTTCGGATAATACAAGGCTCGGTAGCTCCACCTCCGGCAACAGCACGATGTCAATCTCTCCTGACGAATCGATCGTTGCTCTGGCAGGTGTCAATGGAGTACTGACAACATTCTACGCAAGCACCGGTATTACGATTGACAGCAGGAGGTTCAAGGACCATCGGATTGAGTATGTTGCATTCAATGGTCGGGACAACCAACTGCTCGTGATAATTCGGCACATAGCAAACCAGATGCTCAAATCCTGGATATTGGACCCTATTCAACTTGAATCTGGGGTACAAGCGAAACAAGTGCCTGTGCCGATCATCGGCAGGACCATTCATGGCTTCTTCCGCGATAAGAGCTGCAATCACAAAGGGCTCGTTTGCGAGGCAGATGGAAGCAAGATTCACTGCTATGTTGCCCAGGAATCTGTCGACGTGACAAGCAATGGAGGCAATTTCACTGTTGTTAAACCCTATGAAACGTCCTACCCTTCGCTGAATGATCGTCAGCAGGCTGGACACGAAGGTACCGCAGAGGAACCCCAAGAAGGGATCTCGGAAGAAGCAGGAGGAACCACAAACACGGAAGCCAAGAATGGACACCAAGACAGACGGTATGAAGTTAGGACTACGAATCACCGGAAGCAGTTTCAAAATGGCGACAACTCGATGTGCTGGGTCCTCGGTGTGGAGGTTGTTGAGATTGTTGAGAATCCAGACCATCGGGGTGAGGAAATCGTGTTCTCGTTCGTGCCAGAACCCTGGATGCGCGTTTCAACCGCAGCGGTCCGTCAGCCGGGAGATCTACTAAGAGTGTACCTCCTTCCTGGACAGGAGCGTTTCATTGTTGTTGGAGTGCAGACAATGCAGATTTGGAGCCTTCCGACGAAAGAAAACAACTATTTCAACCTTGCGTTCATCTGGAGTTGTCCAAGAACCAAAGGCAATAACTGGACAGAGGTCAAAGGATACCGCTCAGAACCTGTAGGAGAGTATTACCATTATATTCGGGGGCAACAAATCATCCTGGATCACCACACAGGAAAGGCAAGAGCCGTTATTCTACTGAAGGAGAGGAAGGATATCATCGACATCCCTGATGAATTTTGTGGCTATATCTACCCTGTATTCATCAATTGCGCTCGAAGCATTCACCTACTGTCGGCAGCCTATGCGTACTCCTCGCGGAAGAGTGAGAGATTTTCAAAGGGCCTGGACAAACCTCCACTTACCTACAAGGAACACGCTGAAGCCATTGCTCGGTTTACACGCATCCACATTAATCAGTTACTCCCTTGCGAATCCTTTTACCCACCACCACCAGAGATTAAGGAAGCCCATCCAACATCAACACCGATATCTCTTCCGCCATTACCCCTTCAATCAGAACCAATGTCCATCCAATCAGGAGCATTATCTCTCCAATCAGGAGCAATATCCCTTCAGTCAGGAGCAATATCCCTTCAATCGGCTCCAATACAAGAACTGGATCAGATCACATCAGTACAGACAACAGATCAGGTAACAGATCAGGCAACAGATCAGGCAACATCTCGGCGACGCCGATCTCGAGGTCAGATTCCTGGGGTCATAAAACGCGGTATGACACGTCTAATGAATCTTGGAGGTGGTCAGAGGAGGGAGCCTAGCGGCCAAACAACACCAACTGCAAGGGATCCAGGAAATTGTGTTTTGAAGATCAGCAGAGATGTCCCGCCCAGTCCAAAAAAATTGCCCAACGTTGTGCACCAAACTTTCCCCAAGATTGCCAACTCCGTAGAGCCGCATATGGGAAAGCCTCCACCAAAAGATGAGAGCGAATCATCTCAGCATTTCGTCACGGTGCTCACACTCCTTTTGGATCAAAAAAAGGATATGAACGATGCGAATCACGTCTTTGTCGAGGGACTGTTCACAACGGCTGACAAAGAATGGACCCCTCACCCCAATGTGACACTTAACCCCATCGTGCGTGTGGTTGATATCAGGAATGAACGGCTGCTCAAAGCTCTGATCGACTATTGTATCAGGAATGCCAAAGACCATCATCCGGGATACCTGACGCCAGTGATACAGTGTCTGAGCAAGATTTCGGAGCGGTATCCAGATATTGTGCGTGATCTGTTTAGGAGGGCATCCTTCATTCCAGCCCGCAATCCCGACTATGTCGCTTCGCATGCCATCATCGCCAACTTGCGTCGCTCGGATTGGTTCACCTTTCTTGCTAGACTCTACAGCGTTGGCCTCTTCAGGGTACGATCGGATGACAAGTCATCCGACATCAATGACTATAAGTCTCCCGTCTTCAGTGTTCGATCCCAGCTTTCTGTCAAATATCCCCACAAAAAGCGAGAAACAACCTTTCCGGCACGGAACATGGAGCAAGAGCAACCAACAGTCGTGAAACGATCACGCAAGATATACGTGTCTCCATTCCAGTTCAATCCTATCAACGGACAAAGTACATCCCTCCTCGCCCAGATTGCTGGAAAGGACTTTTTCGATAGCCCAGCTATTGTGGCAAGTTTGTGGTACAAATGGTAAGAGGCTGTACTTCTGTCGGTAAGTATTGGAATGTCCGTAACGCATAGAAACTGACTGTGTTCATTCATTTGTTTCAATCAGGAACAAGTCTGGACTTTATTTCTGGTACATGCGCTTTATGGTGGTGCTTATGTTCTTCATCCTGGCGTCGATCATCACATCCAAGCAAATTCATGCCTCAACAGACTGGAAAGATGAAAAATTCCCTACAAAGTACGAGGTTGCAGCTCGATACCTTCCGGAGTTGCGACCTGCCTTCGTTGTCACCATTGTGTTGGGACTTTTATTGATCGCGTTTGAACTACTACAGATGAAGTATTCGCCACGACATTACTTCAGGTACATGGAGGACCTTTTTGTGTTGCCATTGCCAAGCAGCTTGTGGATTTCCATCCTTGTCATTTACATTTACTCGCGGCGCTGTACCTCTCACTCTCTCTAGATCCCCGTACAACTATGTGGACATGGCAGCCTTCGGGATCCCAGTGATCGGATGTTTCATTTTTCTACAAAATATGCCCATAGTAATCCCCCAAGCTACGCCGACAGAAATCCTACGAGATACATTCACAACACTCCTTAGAACAGATCCTATGGAGGATCCTAAGAAAAATGGTGGCCCCGAACAGTTCTGGCCCATGGGATTGGGAATCTTTCTCTTATACTTGAACATGGTAGGTGGTTCGAGAACAGTTGAAGACAAGCATGTTACTCAAGCCTGAACTGCCACATCACTCACCAGTCTAGTGTCATTCTTAACCGTGAAAAATGGATAGCTATTTGAGCTACGAATCATCAAACCGCTGGGAATAGCCGTCAACATCATCTTCAATATCGCACGGAGGATAAAATGGTTCTTCTTGATTCTCGGTGTCTTCCTTATGAGCTTCACGCATAGTCTTCTCTATGTGCTACACACTCGGCAATACAGAAAATGCGGAGGAGACCCAGACCCCTGTGAAGCGTTTGCTTACCCCTCCGATTACCCCAAAGATTTCTTTGAAGCATTCGCGGCAACATACTTCTTTATGGTAAGGAGACATCGCTATCCGACCCTTCTCGGTACCATGCAATCAGACTCTCATCAGCATTCCATACTAATCACCATGGGATGAACATTTCATGTTGCTTTTAAATCACTCAGTCGGGCCGATTCGAGCCTGTCGACAACACTCTCTCAAAAGGTCCTATCAAATTTCGTATCATCATGATGGTCTTTGTCCTCTGCACATCCATTATTCTCCTCAATGTCCTGATTGGTAAGTTCGAACCATGATCCGTACAACCAGTGAGTGTGTGTAAAAGGGTACGCCGAGTTTAAGTAGCTAATCGGATATTCTCCCTTTGTTCTAATGTAGCACTGATGAACGATGCTTTCAACGCGAGCGAGCGAGAAGGCGAAGCTGCCTACTGGAAACTTGTATCAGAGGTTCTTGCGGGTAAGGTCATCAGAAAGCAACAGCAGTCTTTGAGACACTCTTTCATGAGGAAAAGAAAGAGAAAGAGAAAGAAAAATGATTAACGCTCCCCTCCAAATTGAACGCACGTATAGAAATGGAGATGATGGAGATGGTACCTGGGTACATCAAGGGGGCAAGCAACAATGGAGGCCATTCCGAGTATATTTACTATTGTGCAACCGATGAAGAGGTCAGGGAGTTCCGGTCAAAGTTCTCGGATTCGGAGATGACAGCTCACGCAGAATCATCCAAAGCAGCGCACGAGAAGACACATGAAGCCCAGAGCGAAATCCTAAGTGATGTGAAAGCTGTCAGCAACGCGGTGCGCTCCAGTTCTCAGCATTCTTGCTGTGGTGGAGAGGTGAAGCAAGAATTGGATCATTTGAAAGAGCTTGTCGAGAAACTAGTACGCCTCCAAACCAACAATCCGCCATCGCAACAATGAACAACGGTCTCCGGCCTCCTGGCGTTCGTCTTGCCCAATGACTGGCGAACGATGCGCTTCTTGAGCAAGGCTGACTTTTGGAAGGCGATCAAGACTTTATCCCCGAATGCGTCTATGGAAACAACCATGTCGTCTATGTGGAATGCCGAGGTCATACAACGATCCTCCCGTACATAGTGTCCAGTATACCCTTTGAAAAAATGTATGGTGCCAAGCCAATTTCACGTTGCGATTCTTTCTCCTTATTGCTGAAGGGCGGTATTCTTGAATATGATTCCATACCGTGTCTTCGATTCGGTAGCTGAGAATGGAAGCCAGGCCTTCCCTTCAGATCAACTCGTCCAGGGTAGAGAACTCTCTATCCAGTGGAGTGGGCGGTTCGACTTGTCCAATCCAGAACTCAGAAAGATAGCAAGACATCGTGGACAGTTCGGCTCAGAACACTGTCGAGTCGCGGTGGCTGTTTGGGTACTCTCGAAGGTGGAAACCCTCACTGAGCAGAAGGCAAGTAACGAAGTCGGCTGTCCACACGGTAGACACCTTGGCTCCTCCATCCGAGCGAGATCCTGCTGCTGACTAAAAGTCATGGGCCGAAGAGTGAGTTGCATTCATCTCCTGCGATCGGGTGTGTCCTGGGAAAAGTGATTGAGTGCAAAGGTGAGGAAGGGAGAAAAGGTGATCTCGACCAAAAATGCGGCCCCTTGCTGCTGTGTGTGACCGCACGCTCTCAGAACACTCACCAGGCCTTCCTCGTTGACTCTTTCTCCCTCTCTTTCCTTCGCCAATCACCCAACCATCACGACCATGTCCCTTAGTGTCGAAGACGGCGCTCTCACCCACCATACTATGACACCTGTCATCACGCAGAGACGCAGGGGCAGCACACACGCCAAGGTACAGCACTACGTTGGAATTAGCTCTCCACGCCAACCATCCCCCTTCCGGTTCAGTGTTTGGTGACACCTGTCATGCATGGCAACCTTGATTCGACGCTTACTAGCTACGTAAGCCCGCCCTCCGGCGGGGGCTCTCGGTGCATCAAACTGATGTCAAGAGCGGTGTGTTCTTCCAGTTGTAGACTGGCGTTCTTGGTGTTGGTAGCAATAGGTGGGCGATATG
>Ga0247824_10002124_pt1 | contig 11034 bp, 26 predicted proteins | sample 13C_PalmiticAcid_FD_194412 | JGI IMG/M metagenome (GOLD analysis project Ga0247824, IMG submission 194412) | Soil microbial communities from agricultural site in Penn Yan, New York, United States - 13C_PalmiticAcid_Day48 | ecosystem: Environmental > Terrestrial > Soil > Agricultural land...
CTTGTCGTTCATCACTGTGTCCTGCGAAGGTTGCGGGAGAGAATGGGGAGAGGTCATTGGCTGCGCTCTACGACGGTGCCGTTGAACTTGCGGGAGCGCGTCTTGTCGAAGCCGCGGCTTTGCATCTCGACGTTGCCGGCGAGTTTCCCGCGTCGAGGAATGGGGCGCCGATCGGACTTCGCCTTGCGTGGCTTAGAGCTCTTGACCTTTGACGGGCGACGCGGCCGGGTTTGAACGGGGCGCGCGGCGTAGAGCGCTATAGCGAGGGCGAATGGGTCCGGGATGCCCTGCCTCGTCCACCAGGCCAGTTCGTTGTTGCGATGCTGGTCATCGTGGTGCGTGCGGCACAGGGGCAGCACCCAGCAGTCGGACGGCTTCTCGCCCATCCCGGTTGGTGGCTTACCGTGCTGCCGCGCTGCCGTCCGGAGATGCGCAGGGTCAGACGGGCCCGGCCGCCGGCAGACGGTGCAGGGCAGCGTTCTCACATAGGCGAGATATGCCGGATCTTCCTCTCGGGGCTGGCGCTGGCGGAGGGTCATGCCGCGATCCTCGCCGGGCCACGCGCCTTCAGATGCTCAATGTAGAGAGGCAGCGGGTCATACTCGCATAGCTTGACTAGCCGAGCGTGCGCCGCCTCGAAGAAGAGGTTGAACCGCTCCTGACTGCATTCGGTGAAGCTCTTCGAAGCCGGCACCCGATAGTAGATCGGGTCACCCCTCATCTGCGGAATAGCGATGTGCTTCACGAAGCCGACTTCGAGCTGCAGCCAGTCCGACAACTCGTCCTTGGTGGGCCACGGCTCGGCTGCGCCGACATTGGCGCAAACCCATGTTAGCAGTCCCCAGTAGGTGCCGAGTTGGGGCAGCGATCTGGCGCGCGTCGCCGTCACGTTCAGGTCGACGTGCTCGGGCAGCTCGGCAAGGAGGTCTGCCCAATCCTGCGAGGGGGCGTAGAGGGTAGCGCCGTGGCGGCGAAGAACGAGCTTGCCCATCAGCCAGCCCTCAAATACCGCGCCGCGCGCTGAGCTGCATGCAGGGCCTTGTGCTCTTCGACTGGCATGTTCCAGAGCCGCTGAGCCTCCGCCATTGTCTCAGCCATCGGGCCGTGCGTGCCGCACATCAGGCAGGCGACTTGCGTCTGTCCAGCTCCGGCCACCAGCGGGCCAAGGCAATACTCGATGCCTTCGCCGTCGTGACCGCAGAAGCGGCAGGCGAGCAATTCGGGGGCCGTTTCTTCGACCGCACCCCCGCCCTTTTTGCTACGGGATTTCATGTCAGTTGGCTCTCGCCAGCCGACAGTTTCTCGAGACGGCCCTTCTTCATATCGAAGGCGTCCTGAAGCTTAGCCGGGATGTCGCAGAGGGTGGCTTCCACGTCGAAGCTGTCCCAAACCTCCTCAACGATCTCCTCGCTATCGGCGGCGTAGAGCGCGTCCGTGACTTCCTGAATGAAGGCATCAGGGTCGAACGGCTCAACGTCGACCACATCATCTGCAGCCTCGGCAGGGGCCGCGATCTGCACCGGAGGCGGGGGAGGCGCCACCACCTCGCCAGTGACCACCTCAGGCGACCGTTCGGCCTCCTCTGGGTCGATGATGCCCGCGAAGCCGAACGCGTACCTGGCGCACTGGATAGCCGCCTTGTGGCGCAGCATCCGCGCGGGCCACTTCGTCCACGGCTCAGTCGGGCGCCGGCACTCGTCCATGTACTCGGTGACCATCGTCGGGTGCTTGCGGTCCTTGCGATGGATGCGGCAAGTCACGGCCACCAAGTTGCCCTTAGCGTCCTTCTCGTCATCGAACTCCATGCCGTCGCACTGCGGGTTGGAGTTGATGAGGTTCAGCCACCCGTCAATGCCGACGATCGGCTGGATACCGCCGCCCTTCTTCGGGAAGGCGTAGATTTCGCGGGTGATTGGGTTAAGGCCATAACTTTTGGCCACCATCAGGAAGGCCGCGAACTCCTCGTTGCTGGCCTCCTTCGGCAGACAGGTGACGCGCACCGTGTCGGCAAAAGCCTTCGGGTCCATCTGGTATTCCGAAGCCATCGCGGCGATCAACGACTGGCGTGGCGGGTCGATTTTTGCTACATTCGAAGCGGTACTCATGCTGCTTTGGCCTCCTCGGGCCAGCGTTCGTGAAGGTGCCAGTAGGCGTAGGTTTCGTGGCTGATCGGGTACTTGGCGCAATACGGCCAAATCCAATCGAAGGGGACCGGAGTGCCCGCCCGCTCTGCCAGCAGTTCGCCGTCAGGGCCGGGCCAAATGGCGCAGGCAATCCAAGGGCGCTTGATCGGCGCCATCTGGCCGTAGAGGCCGCGGCGGTCGCGCATTTTGAAGTAGCCGCACCAAGGCTCATCGAGGTGCATGCCGGGCTTCTCCCCAGCGAGGGCCGCGCGCCACTGAGAGAACGGTTCAGGAGCCATTGCGGGCACTCCTGGCGGGACGGTCGGAAAGGCCGGACTTGCCCCGCGCGAGCAGGAATGTCGCCTGCACCCACTCGTCGTTGAGAATTGTCCACTTGCTCACCAGCTCAGGCTCTCTCGCTGTCGGTGCTGGCTTTATGGGGAGGGGAGAGGGGAGGGGTGCGCTCACGATGCAACCTCCGCCGCAGCAGCAATAGCGCGGTCAAAGGTTCTGATCACTTCGTTCCGGCTGAAGGCGTGGCTTCTCTCGAACTCGGCGAAGTCGCGGAAGCGCTTGGGCAGGTGTTGACGCAGAAACGACAGCGCTTCCAGCTTCTTCTCTGGTACGCCACGCGCTACCGCCTGCCACATCCCATCACTGCGGTGCGCCAAGTAGCGCTCTTTCGCTGCGACCAAATCATCATGCAGGCTCATCTACGCAGCTCCTTTGATCTGGATATCGGGGATGCGGGAGAGGGCGGCGTCAGCTTTGGCTACTGCCTTGGCGACGGCCTCGTACCAATCCGGGTCATCCATGTTGACGGTGCCGATGGTTTCAGCGGTGAGGGCCGCGCGGCATTCCCGCAGCGCTGCGATCAGTTCGTCATGGCTGTTGACGGCAAGGATCACTGCAACGGCGTTCGCCTTGGCTTCGTCCTGCCGAACGCCGGGCGACACAACTGACGCGAAGCCGTTCAGTTCTACGGTGCGCCCGTTGGCGCCAAGGACCTCGCCGTACTTGTTGCGGGTCCACGGGAGGTTGGTCGCGCTCATTATGCCGCCCTCCCACTGACAAGCTCGCCAATGCTGGCAACCCAGGCTGCGGTTTGCCGCGCCTTGACGCACTCGACGTAGAGGTCGTGCCAGTCGTTCGGGATGGTGTAGCGCTCAGTGACTTCGCCATCGGCCCAAGTGAGGACGTAGACCAGTTCATCGCTGTCATCGAACGGGCGGCGCGTGTAGGTCTTGACGAACTTCGTGTCGATGTTGACCGGACGTTCAGACGGGTTGCGCTCGGTGAGGGTGGGGGACATCAGGCGGCCCCTGCCGCTACATTGGCGTCCCACCACATATCGAACTCGATACGAGACATGCCGGCCGGGATCTCGATGGCGTCGACCGGGGTTGCGGCCTCGGCAGTCGCGGTCTTCTCACGAGCCAGTGCCTTGAGTTCCGCAAGCTGCTCGACGCGGTGCTCCGGCTTGGGGTCTGCGAGGGCGAGGACATAACCAGCCTTCTCGTAGTATCCAGCTGCCTCCATTTCGACGTGGCCGGCGGCGAGCGCATCGACTGAGTAGGGCGCGTCAACGGTGAACCCGAACACCGCGGGCCAATCGAAGGTGGCTGCGTAGAGGGTGTAGGTGGTCATCTTCGGTCTCCCCTTCCACAAGCCCCATGGCTCGTGTTGTCTGGGGAGGATGTAAGCACAGCTTGCATCTGAGTGCAAGCGCAATCTAGCAGACGTGCAAGTTTACCTTGCTGGTGCAAGCCGAGAATGCATCAAATGATAGGGCAGACTCAGGCCATGCCGGCCATGACGACCACGTGCACCGAAACAACGCGGGCGTGGTCGAAAACCATTTCTTTGGGAGGGTTGTGCTGGGTGAGCACCAGCTCGCGGTTGTTGTGCCGGACGAACTGTTTCACGTAGGCCCACGGCTCGGAGTGCTCATCCTCCATCACCTGGACAACCACATAATCGTCCCGGCGGGGCGTACGCGAGGGATCCACGAAGACCACCTCACCGTCGAGGTAACGAGGCTTCATACTCTCGCCGGAGACTCTAACCCCATAGGCATTTCCTATAGCGGCGACGTTCGGAGGAGCAAATGCATGAAACAACACATTGCCGTTCATAAGGAATTCCCCATCGACGCCAGCAACTGCTTGTCCGTATATAGGGATCTCACGCCACGGACCATCTACGGTCTTGTCAATTTTAGCGTTTGCTTGAGTTGCGGCCCCACTGGGCAAATATTGCCCATTGGTGGTACCGGAAGCAATGGGGGTATGACGAGATTGTGACAAAGGCGACTCTGGCGGCGCGCCGCGCCCCTTGTCGAGCCAGTCTAAAGTCACATTGAAGGCTGTGGATATGTTCCGTAAATTTTCACGAGAGATATCGCCGCCGACTTCCCAGTTGGCGACAGCGCCACGGCTGACGCCTACGTGGCCGCCGAACTGTGCCTGGGAGAGGCCCAGCACGTCTTTCCGTAGATAGGCGATACGACTAGCCAGCGTTTTCATGGTTTCGGGAATGTGCCGCAGGCGTCGCTTGCACGCACGCCGAAATTGCTTGCACATGATTGCAAGCTGTGCTTACAGTGCAAGCCATGGACACAGCAGTTGCAAAACTCAAGGAAATCGGTTGGGGGCCGGTCAGGCTTTCTGAGGCGCTTGGCGACCTGAAGCCCCAGGCCATCTCTCAGTGGGTGAAGGTTCCTGCCGGCCGCGTGCTGGAAGTGGAGCGTATCACCGGTCTCTCGCGTCATGACTTGCGCCCCGACATTTTCGGTGAAGCAGCATGACGATCTATGACTACAACACCGAGCGGGAGATATATTTCCTTCGCCCTGCGGGCGAGGACGGGCCGATCAAGATCGGCTGCTCGTTCGATCCATACATCCGCCTCGGCCAGTACGTCAGTTGGTCGCCATACCCCCTGGAAATCATCCTCACGATCCCCGGCACCATGGCGCTCGAGAAGAACATTCACGAGTGCTTCTGCGACACCCACTCGCACGGAGAGTGGTTCCACGCGTCGCCGCGGTTGCTGGAGGCGATTGAGGGGCTGAAGGCGGGGAAGCCAATCCATGAGGTGGTCGATCTCGCTAACCGGCGCGGGCGCATTCACAGCGTGAAGATTCGGCGCTCCAACGCCCTTCGCGGCACCTCGCAGGAAACGAGGTCAGCATGAGCACAGCTCTCTTCCTCACAGGCATGGCTGCTGTCGCGTTCTTTCTGGCGTGCCTGACGGTGCTGTCATGAGCGATCTTGACCGCATCGACCAACACATCAGCGCCATTAGGCAGAAGCTTAACAGTATGCCGACCACGCGCGAATGCTGGGCATTTGTCCTCGGCTTCGCAATGTGCGGTGCGTTCATTGTCGGCCTCGTGGCGCTGTCATGACCGAGTCCGTAGCCCAAGACCAGATCCGAGCCTTTGTGGAGCGCATCATGCGTCTTCGCGAGGAAGCCAAGGAGATCAACCGCGACATTCGCGAGATCTACGCTGAGGCCAAGGGCAACGGCATCGACAAGACCGTCCTCGGCAAGGTGGTGAGCTACGTGGAGAAGCGCGCAACCGGCGCTGCTGACCTGCAGGAAGCCGAAGCGCTCTTCGACCTTTACCTCACCGCTTACGACGCTGCCTCGCACACGCATGTACGTGAGGCCGCGGAATGAACCACCAATTTCAATTCGCGAGCCCGCTCCCTCCAAGGGCTAGCGCGAAGGCGGCGGACGCAAGGCCCTCCCTCCTCCCGGCGTCCGCCGCCACTTCCATTATCGATGACCAGACAAAGACGCGCCACCGGGCGGGGCGACCCGTTAGGGGATGTGACGCGTCTATGCCTGCTCACCGTGAGCGGGGCCCGGTATCCCTCCTGACCCGGGTTGGCAGTAGTCACCATTCGCGTTTCTCCCTCGCGTCGACGCTGCCCCGTAGCACTTGCCGGGGCCTTCGCGGCTCCGGCCTTTTTCCCAATTCTGGCAGTCAGCTCCGCCGGCAAGCAATCGCTGATCTGCCTCCAACTATCCATTCCAAAACCTCCGTTCGCTATGGACCCGAACCTATGAGCGATGGAGCCCAAAAAAATGGGAATGGAAGCCAAAAAGACGGAGTTTCCTGACGTGAGTGCTCAAGCAATCAGCACTGAGTTGCGGGTCTTTTCCCGCCAGCGTTGGCCCCTCGCCAACGACAAGTACCGCAAAGCCCGCTTGAAGGATCTGCTCGAGATGACCTCGCGGCGCATCAAATCACTCTGGGAGGGCGAGGAGACGGCGGTCCCGCGCGCCCACGAAACCGCACGCATTGAGCGCCTGATCGGAAAGAAGATCGGGGCGCCACACATCACCGAGGAAGAGGCCGATGCTGTCAGACGAAGCCAAGAAAACTATCGGGCTCTGGAGGCGCGTCTTGCTTCGCTTGAAGCCCTTTATGCCCGCTTCGATCCGGAACTGGTTGGCCAACATGTGGCTGGAGCAAGGGCTTTCGCACGCGGCGAAGTCGGCGGCCCTGTTTCACGCGGCGAGGGTGATGGATCCGACCGTAGCGGCCGATCCTGACGACACCCCCTGACCCCCTGAACAGAAAGGAGAGAGCGAGATGGTCTTTGGCATCCTGATCAATGCGGCTTTCGCCGTGATGAACGTGGTCTTTGCAGTCGGCGATCCCACCAACTGGGTCTTCTCTGCTGCAGCTGGCTTCCACACGGGTCTGGCCCTTACGGCATCAGCCGTGCTGCTGGCTTGGCGGTCCTAACCACATCCCTCCCACCATTAGGGAAGAGACAGATGCGTGTCCTCATAGCCTGCGAGTTCTCTGGAGTTGTGCGACGTGCGTTCCGTGCGATGGGCCATGACGCCTGGAGCTGCGATCTCTTGCCGGCTGATGACGGGGAGGACGTGTGGCACTTACAGGGCGATGTTCTTGATCGTCTCACGTGGGCGCATTGGGATCTGATGATCGCCCACCCGCCGTGCACTGATCTTGCCGTCTCCGGCGCCCGCCATTTTGCAGCCAAGATAGCAGACGGTCGGCAGGGCAGGGCGCTGGATTTTGTCAAGACGCTGATGGACGCGCCTATCGCGCGCATCGCCATCGAGAACCCCGTCAACATCATCAGTTCTCACATTCGGAAGCCTGACCAGATCATCCAGCCATGGATGTTCGGGCACGGGGAAACCAAGGCCACGTGCCTCTGGCTCAAGAACCTGCCGAAGCTGGTCCCGACCAACATTGTGGAGGGACGTGAGGCGAGGGTTCACCGCATGCCGCCCGGCCCGAACCGCTGGAAAGAGCGCAGCCGCACCTTTGAAGGCATCGCGCAGGCAATGGCCACACAGTGGGGCGCCTTGGAAGCAGAGAGGCTTGCAGCATGAACTTCCATTTCCCCAACCCGCTAGACCTCTTCCGTCCCAAGCCAGCTCACACTGAAGTCCGTTACGTCGCAGCGACGCGGGCTGAGAGCAAGGCCGCTGCCGCCCGAGCCATTGGCCGGCGCCTCGAGCTTGAGTTCATGGCCATCCACATGACGCCAGAACAGCGTGAAGCGGCGAAGGCCAGGGCGATGCAGGGGAAAGCATCGTGAGCCGGGCGGTCACTCTCGGCGATGGCCGGCGCGTGACTCTCGGATCCTACGTCCGAGTAGTGAAGCTAGCGAAGGCCAACCCCAACGCGACATTCCAGCGTGACCTGCTCGACCGCTGGCCGGCGAAGGGCGCAGACATCGTCCGCCAGTTCCGGCGCGGCATGGCCGATCGCATCAACGACGCGATTTCCTATAGCACACGAGGCACAAAATGACCATGTCGTTCGCCCGCAGGACGCTGCTCGAAAAGCTGAGTGCCGGGCCCAAGGAGCTATCGCCTAAGTATCCGCCGCTGAAGTGGGCTCTGGCTGAAGGCTACGCCGAAGTACGCGGCGATCGATACGCAATCACCGGGGCTGGGTCCGCCGCACTGGCTGAGGCGCTGATGGACCCAGCGCTGCGGATGGCGGTGTCGAAGATGCTGCCGCGGCTGGGAGCCAAGAAGCTCTGCCGGCAGTCCAGCAGCACTGAAGAGGCTGTTATCGACGGCGGCGGGTACCTCTACTTCATCGAGCCTGGGCATCGTGCATTCCCGCCCGTCAGCGCCCGTCTGTTGATCGAGCACGGCTATCTCGCCGGGCAGGGCGACGGGCTGTTCCCGGACAGCTCGCAGACGTTCGTGGTGGCGCGCCATGGCTAAGGCAGCGACAGTCAAGGACGTGCTCTACGCGCTCGAATACATGGGCGCGCGGCTCTGCATGCGGCCAGCAACGTCAGCCGGCCGGCCGGCGTCATGGGTGATTGAGCCCGGCGGCATCAAGGTGCCCGTGGCGGTCGCTGACGAGGCAAAAGCGTCTGCCCCGCTGGTCGCAGTGGGTGGTCGTGATGGCGAGGCCGTCTATGCCTGGGGAAGGTCCGCAGCATGAGCCCCGCACAAATCCCCCCTAAAGACATAGGGAGCGCGGTAGCCGAGGGGTTCACGCTGCCACACAACACGCACTGGTCGATGGCAGATGCCTGGGGGCTAAGTAAGCGAGAGCGTGAGCTAGCTAGATACGCGTCGTTCACCCCGGAGCCTAAGCCGCGTCCGAAGCCGGCACGAGTAAGCCGTGTTGCCACTGCGTGGACTCCAGACGCGGTTTTAACGCTTCGCCGTCTTTGGGATCTGGGTGTCACATGCAGCCGGATCGCCAAGAAGCTCGGGAGGCCGTTCACAAAGAGCTCGGTAGCGGCCAAGGCGCGCCGGCTGGGACTGCCGATGCGAAGCTACCAAGCTCCACGGGGTAAGGCGGCATGACGCAACCAGACGAAACCCGCATCGCGTTGCCTTGGCCACCGTCCACTAACGCTCTGTTCTTCAACGTCCGCGGCAGAGGCCGTGTGGCCACGAAGGAATACACCAACTGGAAGCGCGAGGCTGGCTGGACGCTCCAAGCTCAGCGGCCGCCGAAATTCCATGGGCCGGTAGAGATCACCATCGAGTTGTGCCCGCCGCATAGCCGGCGCTTCGACCTCGACAATCGGAGCAAGAGCACGCTCGACCTGCTCACCGCCCACCAAGTCATCCGCGACGATCATGACGGGTTCGTCCGGGCTGTCAACATCAAGCGCGTCGATAACGCCGCGCCGTGTGTCGTAACCGTGAGGGCTGTTACATGATCACCGGGCGAAAGAACGCTGCAACCTCTAACTGGACAGACGAGCGCATCGAAGTGCTGGTCAATCTGTGGCAGGCCGGATTGTCCTGCGGCAAGATTGCCAAGGAGCTGGGCAGCGGAGCCACTCGCAACTCAGTCATCGGCAAAATCCACCGTATGGGGCTGGCAGCCCGGGTGACCCTCGACAGGTTCCCTACACGAGCGCCAGGCAAGCGGGGCCCTGACCGCACGGTGCGGATGACGAAGGCCCGCAAGGTGGCTCTCGGCAAGCCTCTGGATCTACCACCGATCAAGAAGACCAAGCAGAAGCCTCAGGGAGAGGCGTGGGAGCCAGTGCCAGGCATTGAGCCAGTGTCGCTGCTCGACCTTGAGGCAGGCCAGTGCAAGTGGCCAGTAGGCCAAGACAGCCCGTTCATGTTCTGCGGGGCGCCAGCCACTCACAACCACTACTGCGAGCACCACCATGCGTGGTCGATAGGGGATGGCACTGCCAGCGAGCGAGCTGCGATCAAGGCAGCGAAGCAGGCGACAAGCTTCGAGCGCTTCGTCCCAGACCGCGAGGCGGCATGATGGCCAACGTGGTTATCCCCGCTTTCAACACTACCCACGGAAAAGCCTTGCGTGATGCGATTCGACAGGTGCCACGCGGCAATTTTGTAGGGCCGCAGGGTGGGGAACTAGTACTCTGCCTTAATGGTAAACCAATCCTTACACTTTGGGGTTGACGGTATCCACATGAGCATCCCAGCAGCGGTTCTAGTGCAGATGGCAACACTCGGTCTCAACCGCGAGCAGGCGGAGGCCGTGGCATCGATGCTGTCCGCCGTGGAAGAGGCAACTCGCTCAGAGGGTGATGCTGGCAAGGAAAAGGCTCGCGCTCGTTGGCGCCGCTGGCGTGAAAGCCACCCCCGAACAAACGATGAACAACGTTTGCCAACGTTTGCAAACGATAGCCAACGACTCGTGAGCGAGGGCGCGCCCGTAGAAGATAAAACTTCTAACCTAGAGATAGAACCTCAGAAGGAAGAAAAGAAAGACGCGCTGGCGCGTGATCTTTCCGACTTCAAGGCTGAGCTGTCTGATCTCGATGCAGAACGCCTAGGCGCTCTCATCAAGCATCGTCGCTCCAAGCACGGCCAGATCACGGGCCACTCAGCCAGGCTGTTCCGCAAGGCAGCAGCAGCATGCGGCGTCTCGGTAGCCGACGCGGTCGACATCTGCATCGATCGCAACTGGATCACTCTCAAGCCAGACTGGCTAAACAAGCCGAACGGACGGGCTCCGCCATCCCAAGCCCCTTCGATAGCGGACGTTTTCCAATTCGTAGGACAGAGGCAAGGCGATGAACGAGAACCAGAGGATTTCGGCGGCAATGGAGCGCTTGTTCCGTACCTATCCGTCGCAGGCCAAAGGAGCCAATGACTTTGAGATTGCCAGGAACCGTATGGCGGCGGCCGAGGTCTACATGCGGGCAGTCGCACCGTTTACGGCTGACGATGTTGAAGAGGCGGTGAACCAGTTTCTCACTGGCGGCGTGCCCGGCTTCAATGCGGCTTTCGCACCTACTGCCCCGCAGGTTGGATCTGTGTGCCGGCGCGTAATGGAACGCCGGCTGGACACAGAGAACCGCATGAGGCGTAAGCGCCCCCGCCTGCCTCCGCCGGACATTGAGCACACACCAGAGGAGCGTGAGCGCGCCAAGGCCCAGGTTCAGGCCTTCAT
>Ga0247824_10002125_pt1 | contig 11033 bp, 14 predicted proteins | sample 13C_PalmiticAcid_FD_194412 | JGI IMG/M metagenome (GOLD analysis project Ga0247824, IMG submission 194412) | Soil microbial communities from agricultural site in Penn Yan, New York, United States - 13C_PalmiticAcid_Day48 | ecosystem: Environmental > Terrestrial > Soil > Agricultural land...
GAGTTTAGGTGAAGTGAGGTGAGTTGGGGGGGAGTTGAGTTGGGTTAGGTTGGGTTCAGTCCAGTTGAGTTCGTTGAGTTGAGTTGCGTTGAGCTGGTTTAGGTTTGGGTATGTATCAGGTCAGGTAAGAGTGAAGAGAGTGGGGGGTCGGGAGGAGGAGTTGCATGCCCATTCTTGGGTTCCTGTCTCGAATATATGGGTCTTGGTTTTGGGGATGGCGTTCACGGGGTCTGTCGCCTACACGGTAGAGTTGCATTTGGGACTGGCGTTGGGAGGTTTGCATCAGCGCCGCCGGTGCTGGCGGGTGTATATAGCTCTGCGTCGCTTAGGCAGCAAATATTACCATGGGCATTGTTATCCAGTTGCGGTTGGAGTAGGGTCACTGAGTTTGGGATTGTCATGGAGAACATGAAGTAAACAATGCGCACCAGCACAAGTTCAAACCCCTGACGATCCCTCTGGCGGCGGGATCAAGGCCAAAATGTCAGACATATCCACTGCATGAGAGTTTCTGAAGATGGAAGTTCCTGAGTGCCATGTACATCACCTGAGAAGAACTTGGTGAAGGGGGTTGTCTGTCAACAGAAATTGGCACCAAATCTTTTCCTGAAACCACGTTGCGTTTCCAGTTCTAGTCCAAAATCTCCAGCCTACAACCCATCCACATCGGCCAATATTCTATCCAATTCCTCCAGATCCAACCATGGCTGATCCCAATCCCATGCCCCAGACGCAAAGCCATCGTACGAGAGGCTTTCATCGTGGCCCGGCCTCAAGTCATGCAGATTGCTCCCTGTCGAGGGCCCCGGTCCCGTTCTTTCTTCCGTCACAACCCCCTGCACACCACTCGACAATCCCTCCTGGCTGCTAGAGCCAGTGACGCCCTCCACAATGTCATTCAGCCGCGATACGCTCGCAGGCGGATTTGTAAGTGTGTCAACCGCAACGCCAGAGTCCGGCTGCGAAGTCCCCGACGGAGTTGCGTACTGCGCTGTCATCGCCCCGTCGATCCTGCTCTGCCCTGGCAGCGGGGGCCTCGTCGAGACCCATTCGCCCCACGCGAGCCCGAATCCTTCGCGGGTGAACCACCGCAGGATGCTCTGCCTCTCCTCTGCGGACAGCCTCTGGAACCCCGGCCAGCGACCGGTGTCGATCATGGCCTGTGCCTCGCGTTCCAGAATGGCCTCGCTGTATGTTTCCCAGTGTGCGCGGAACGACCACAGCTCTTCCGAGACGTTGGCGTCCTGGTACGGCGAGTCGGGCCTGGGGCGGCCCGGGAACACAATGTCCCAGAGCGCAAACCATTGCTGTTCCACCGACTGTTTGGGATTCGATTTCCGCGAAATTTGTCGTCGCTGCTCGTGGGTGATACCGTCCAGCTGTGAACAAGGGGGGCAGAACAGACCGGCCGGGTTGGCAACGTGCTGCTGATGACACTCTTCGTCGGAGAAAATTGTTGAGCAGCGGCTGCAATAGAATTTTGGGTAGTGGCTGCGGTCGAGGTGTTGCTTGACGTCGCGGATCCGGCTCAAGATCTTGCTGAAGCAGCAGCCATACTTGCTGGGATGCGCTTTGGCAAATGGGCAGGCAAAATTCTTCTTGGGAGTCTCCATAGAGCCAGACCGTTTGGTCCGTTTGTGAGGAGGCTTTTCGGACGGCGGTTCATCGCCATTGCCGCTGGTCTGTTGACGTCGTTTCTTCTCGCTAGACCCTGAAGGCCCGGAGGAGGCAGACGCAGACGCCGCGCCCCAGCTAGTCGGTCCAGACTCTCGGTTTCCAGAAGTTGTGCTTTTGATATATGCCTGATAGTCAGAGATGAGACAGCGGACTATGGCAGCCCTCAAGAATGGGAGCGCCGGATTCCCCCGATCGAAAAGTGAAATGCTTTCCAAGGAGTCGGGCATGGAGAGCTGGTCAGACTCGAACGAGGAATCAGTCAGACAGGGAGGCTGACCTGAATCCGTCAGGCTCATCGGGGCACCGTCCGGTGATGACGTTCCATCTGGTGGTTCCACGCAAAGAACCAAGGCTTGCCTGTCCGCGGACAAGTCTAACTCGCTTCTTTCTGAAGAGCCGCTCGGATCGGCATCAACATCAGACGCTCCAAGTCGGGCTCCGTTGTCCGAAGACGCATCATTTGACATCGCATTGATGTCTTCTCTCGTGCGAATATTCCCACAGCCGATGATGATATGGCGCCCACTCATCAGTTCGGCGGGGTGGACGGCGTCTTTTTCGTCGAGTCGAGAATCCGAATCGTCAACCGCCCAACATCCGTGGCGGAAGCATCCAACATGCCCCCACCAAAACTCTGAGTCTCTTCGTTTGACAAGCGCCATGATTTTCTCAGGGCCCCGGGACCATTGGAATAAGTGTCTCAGGGGCCGCGGCATCCACTGAGGACATGCTGGCAAGCGTGACAGCACTGGCTGCGGCCCACTGATGCTTGGGTGCTGCAAACAAACCTCCTGAGGCAAGGTGCTACTCAGTTGATATCCAGCCCTTTTCAAGGTTTCGAACGAACTTTCTAGCCAAGGTTGTCTTTCCGGGCGGCGAGGAAGTGGAAACCCTCGCACAACTGCAAGGTCCAGTCCCATGGCATCGCTCCAGCAATCCTCCGCTAGGAGCACTGGACTCTACTCGACCATTATGTCAAAACATGCTGGGACTGGCCCAAGTGTACGATGGTCATGCCGCGAGTGCCGCTGGACGATTGCCGGCGTGTGATAGACGACGGAATTCTGAGTCGGAGGCCGCAGACTAGCGGCCATCCAAGCGAGCTGTTCGCCACACTCGGCGAGAGTGTACGCAGAACCAGTGGCGGTCACAATCAAATTGTCACCATCCAGCTGTGCGGCGATTTGGGTTTTGTCCGCCAGGAGAACTAAGACAAAGTCAGTTTGAGTAAATGAACCGCGCCCCTGACCTTGGTGGAGTGAGCTTACCACCAGCGATAGAATACTGGCCGCTGGCGTCTCGTTCGGGCCAGGTTGCGCGCTCGAGCAGTTCAACAACGCCCTGCCAGCTCCCGGGATATGTCTGGCTCAAATACTCCTCAACTGAAGCCGCAAGGGCCTTGCCGGCACCAGCTGTGATGACGATAGAATCACGCCGAGTTGGGCGCTGTTCTGGTGGTTGATTGAGGACATGTCCCCAGTCGAGCCGGAAGGCGACTTGGTGATCTGGAGGCGGCTGTCTCTTGCTTATCTTTCCGGATGGAAGTGCCTGCAGAATCTTTTGGCGAATCTGGCTGACCGCAAGGTCTTGACTTCCGTCTGTTTCCCACTGCAGCAACAACCTGTTGCGCAGGCTGGAGACGAGCCAGGTCAGTGCCTTGCTGGTAAAGATCGTCTCGCTGTGAGCTGAAAGTGCGGTAACGCCGATGCTCTCGTCCTCATCATCTTCGACACCGTCAAAGAGGGTTTCTGAGCTGGGGATCGCGTCTTGATCCATCGTGGCCTTGCTGTTCCACAAGTTCATCTTCTCGGACAGAGACATTGCATCGGAATCATGGCGTTTCGTGATGGCTTCCCCGTCACCGGAGGCAAAAATGGATTCAAGTTGCACCACAATGTCGCTAACTTGACCCGTTAGTCCAGTGTGCAGACTTTTGGTCACTCTTGGGGGGTTGTCCGTCTCACCGGTGGTGCTTGTGTGCAAAGTACATGACATCCCGGTTCATCTGACAAGGAGATTCGCGGCCGATATTGATGCAAAATGCCTTGATCAGCTGGGCAAGTGTGTCTGGTCGATCAGCAAGGTGCTTCAGAGCAAGGGGTTGGCCAAGTCTGTTGGCAATCTCGTTGCAGAACTCGGACACGTAATGCTGGACATCGGCTTGGGCAATGGTAGTCGCAGCCGAGTATGTCGTTTGTGTATCGTCTTCATCCATCTTTGCACCGTGCGGGCAGTGTGGCTGTTTGTTATTATCGGATTCCGGTCGAGCGCTTTTGGACGCCGAGGCGTAGCCAGAATCCGTGATGGTTGCGCAGGGCGCAGTCGCAACGCCCGCGGGGGCAAGTGGCTGCGGGTCCGAGATTGCCAAAGCCTCAAGCATTGGCAGGGGAAGGGCCATGGATGGTGATCCAGATGGGATGCCCAACCAGGCCGTGGCGGGCATGGGTGGTGGTCCGCTTCCCCGGCTAGTGAAGTCCCCAGGAAGTTTATGCATGGTGTTTGCTGTAACGTCTCCATTGCTGATTGTAGCGTATCCATTGTTGGTTGTAAGGTCTCCATTGCTGATTGTAGGGTATCCACTGTTGAATGCAGGGGATTCATTGTTGGCCTTCTCACCAGCGGTCTTGCCCTTGCTTGTTGAGCGCCGCCATGACGTCGCAGGCTCGTCGATCTTGGGAAACGGCGTTGGGATGGGGAACGGGTTGACACGGGCAGAACTGTGTTCTGGGAGCTGTGGTATCTTGTCAGCATGGCGTCCAACAGCTGTACCAGCCTCATTTCTCCGGCGAGGGATTGCACCGGCTGAGGCGCGAGGTTGGGCTTTGCATCAATGCTTGAATGCAGGACTGCTACCCGTGACTACCGTACTGGGGGTTGGGACTTGCCGTGTCGGGGTAAATCAAATACTTCTCAACGGGGCACGATGGGCAGTGGTGATGTTGGCACTCCACGTCGAGGCATGTGAACTGGTATGGACCCAAATCATTCACATAGCCACAGCGACACTTATCCCATGGCTGTTAGCATAACTGCGACAACATTAGACGGCGGTTCGTCATCCACACTTACACAGGTCCAGATCCCTACGTCAACCTTGCGACGCCGTCGGTTGTGAGCGCCCATTCTTGACATCGGCGCCGTTGGATGAGGAAAACGGTAGAACGTGAGGGAAAAAAAAGAGGAACAGCACTTGTTCACCAAGTTGGGCCAGAATCAGAGGCCAGACAAGCTGACAAGGGCTGAACTTTGCGAGAGCACAAATGTGCTGTTGGATCTGACTGGCCCGAAAGTTGCCAGCTGCATAGCCCAGCAGCCCAAGGCAGTCGCAACTCGAACAGGGACGGGAGGTCTGCAACCAACCACAAACGAGCCAATCAAACAGGAAGGCACAAGCCAGGCTTTCTTCTACAACAGAAGAATGGAAGGCACGACAGCGGTGATGCCCCCCGACGTGAGAGCAGTACAGGTGCTGCCATGGCTTCTGATGAACGGCCGCCAGCGGTGGAGTTTTGTGCTTGGGATTGTTCGTGGTGCTTGTCCCTGTTGTGTGTCGACTTGGGAAGTTGGAACCACGAGACTCACCAACACCACAACACATGTATGCACCAAGATTAGACAGCAAGCTGTTCCGATTTAAGAGGAATGTCGTCCCCATGAAGACATGGAGTGACTGAGCTAGAGTGTTTTTTTATTCAGCAAGTCCCTGATCAACTGTCACAGCTCATTGAATTTCTTTTTAGGTTTTGCCCAGCTTCTAGTTCACAATGTCCACCAGGTCACATGCATCAGCAGCCACCACCAATGATGAAGGGTAGGTTCAACTCTCATTTCTGCTGTCAACCAAACGCTCACCATTGCAGGGTTGACACAAAGAGCCGAGCAAGCGTCCTTGCCGAGTATCTGGCCTACCAGTCTGTGACCGAAAGGCTTGCGTTTCCACACCCAGCCAAGCAGCCCCAACTGAAGGCCCAGGGAACTGAGAAGTGGCTGGATGAATGGCAGGCGTCTTGGGAGAAGCTACGCAGGGCTTAGTCGCAAGTCACATCTCCATCTTTAATGTCATGCCAAGTCTTGGGTTATTTCGGGCAGGTGGCAAAGTGTCAAGGAATGTTCATGTTTTCAAATGTTTAATAAACCCGGTATGGAGCCTTAGCTACCTGTTGGATCAAAGCAAGGTTACATTTGTACTTGTGTGTCATCATTCGATGAAGCTCAGGTTTGCACATCGATGGATGCTCTGTTTGTTGACCTTGTCTGGGATTCATAGACACTTACTTAACGTTCGAGCAATCACACCTTGTTGCATTAGTAGCCGTCCAAACCTGCAGCCCTGAGGTGAGACGGATGATACTGTTCTTTTGATCGCCTCCGTATAACCTCTCCCCTGAGAACGAAGCAATTAAATTAGAGGATGGTTTTGATCTCTTTACACAGGTCTTGCATACTTAACTGTTTGTATCTGGCTTTTGTTGCATCATGAATACACCTGGGTTGCATTCTACTGAGCGAGACTCAACAATCACCCCCTTCCAGGTCAACCGCTGCCAAGGCAACGAGCGACAAGGCTCAGAATACGAGAGCCCAAAATCCAATACGAGCTTCGAAGGTGGCTCAGGAGCCACCCCTGTCGTGGCGCAGACTCACAGGGTCTCAATTCCAGGTTTTTAGGCCGAAAGCCTTATGAATGCGCCGGTCTGGTCAGCCTCGCCAATAGCTACCAGACCAGGCGGCATCTGCAGCCGGTCAGACACAGGAGGCCTGTCCTCCCCAAGGGACGGGCCGCACCGTGTGATTGGCCGCCTCCTGAGTACCTGAAACAGGCACTACTGCACCCCAACAGAGCGGTCCTGTGCCTGGTGATGGACTGTTCCGGAACCTCAGACCGGCCCAAATCGAGGTTTTCCTCAGCAGGCACCGATCGAATTTTTCTCCTGGGTGGCCTCTTTCCATTTCCTCTTTCTCTTCACCCGTCCTTCCTCTCCTCACCCACCATGGTGTAAACAGGGCTGCAGGGCGCCACCAACCACCAACCTCGGCCCTGCGTTACGAGCAGCAACCATGGGAATCAAGCGCTTCTTCCATCGGCTGCGTGCCGCCATCAACCGCAAGAAGAAGGCCAAGAAGGACGGTGACGCGCAAAAGTCGGGTGACGCCGCCGCCGTGACCGACCCCGTCATCGTCCACCACCCTCAGGTCCAGGGCACCCAGCCTGGTGAGGGTGATGTCAAGCCAGCCAGCGCCGACGAGCTGCGCGCCACTGCCGACCCCCAGGACTTGTCTCCCTTCCTCAGCGGCCTTCCCCTCGAGATTCGGCGCAAGATCTACCACGAGGTGTGGACGGCCTACCTCAAGCCGCGCCGCGTCGCGGCCGAGCAGCCCGGCTCCGACCTCCGTCTGCACATCTACACGCCCAGCTCGGCGAGCACCATCATGACCCACACGCGCTGCGTGCTGCACCCGGGCGAGGCCGTTAAGCAAGACTCGTTCGTGACGCGGCCCTGGCCGTTCGACACGCACGGTGTGAGCCCGCCGTGCCCGCCACCGCGCTGGTTCTTCGAGGCCTGGGTCATCCGGCTCAACTGGGGCAAGCATTGGATGTGCCAGCACGCGGTGCAGAAGCAGTGGGACTCGTCCAAGCCGGTCATGTGCGGCCAGGCCCAGTTGGTCATGGTGGAGAGGGCGCCGTTTCTGCCGCTGTTTCTGGCGTGCAAGAAGATGTGAGTTTGTTCTGTTGTCCCTCTGTTTTGATTTTCTTTGCACTAACAAAACCACACAGGTACCTCGAGGCGGCGCAGTCCTTCTTCGAGACGGTCACCCTGGTGTTCACCTCGTCCCTCGACGCGCACCGCTTCTTCATGCAGCAGCCGCACCGCTTCCTGCCGTACCTGCGCCACCTCGAGCTGAGCCTGACGCACCCCAACGACCACCTCTACCTCACCCGGATCGAGCACGACGAGCCGTACCTGCCGCGCACCCCGGACCCCAACCACCCCGTCGGCCCCAACTCCGCCGCCATTGTCCTGCACGACAACCACCACGACGGCCTGGAGAACGTCAACCTCACCGTGCCCCTGCCCCACGGCGACGAGCACATCTGCTTCAACATGTGGTGCCGCGTCAACATGTTTGGCGGCGACCTGTGGCGTGCCCTGCTGCTGCACGGCGTCCGCGCCGCGGCGCCCCGCCTGAGGGATCTGTCCGTCAACCTGGGCGGGCGCATCAAGCGGAACGTGATCCTGGACCCCTTTGGCACGATCGAGGAGGACGAGGAGGGCGAAGAGGACAGCTCCATCGTCGGCGGTGTGCTGCAGGCCGCGCTCCAGCCCGACTTCTGGGTCCTTCCTGGCAAGCTGGCCGTCATGTTTGCCTTTGGCGACCGCAAGAAGGCGTACAAGCAAGTCGGTACCAAGATGGCCAGGATGGAGATGGAGGGTTGAGTGATACCCAGTTCGTGGCTTTTTTGGGATGGGGAGTCAAGGAAGATCATTGCGGGTGCTTGCACTGCGAGTGCTTTCACCAGGAGGATTCAAGGTTCATCTGGGACTCAAAGGTTTCACCGACCCATCAAATAGCATGGCGACAGCTCATGCTTAACTCATGACAATAACGATTTCATGACTCATTGTAGTGCCTGTCTCTGTGATCGTACTGAATTTCACTTGCTGTCCATCGGATGTCTCGTTTCCAGTGCCGACATAGGGGGTGCAGGATATGAAAATGAAAGCGTCAGGCCACATGAGAAACATCGGAGTTTGCTCTGTTCAGCGCGGTAATGCAAGACATGCGTCGACCAAAGAGATAAGTGTTCTTCATGGATTCCCATAATGCCCGTCTCTTTCAAATTCATCCCAGCAAATCTCCGCACAATTCTAACATGCCTCCTCTTGTAGACACCTAATATGATACCAGGAAAATCCACCAAGTTTCCTCAGCTTCCATCGTCTGTGATCCTGTCGCTAATCTTTGGTGGCCGCAACCCGGAGTCTGTACTCCCCCCCGGGTCTGGTATCTCAACCTTGTTGCCATGCGCATCTAGCACAAAGTGACGTGGGGGCAGCACTTGGACATCGCGGACTGGCTGGATCTGATGGTACACATTGTGCACGTGGATATCACGGTAGATGTGCTCTTCCACTTGCTCGTGTTGATAAGGTCTGACCTGCTCGTGGGTCACCGCTGCGGCAATTTTGGTCAGGCATGGCAAGTAATTTGAAGAACAAAAGGTTTACCTGGAGCGTGAGAGATGTCCTGATCAACGTGTTGGCTGGGGCTTGATGTCTCGCCGGCCTGCAAGGGCTCTCTCTCGACGGGCGCTTCCTTGACTTCTTTTTTGCGTCTTAGGGACGAGTTTCGTGCTCCCATTGTGTCCAACTTGTCCCGACTCACACCGAGTCCTCATTCCAAGGCAACAGTGTCTCGAATTTGATGCTACCTGCCTTATGTAAGAGAGTCCATAGTGATGCGTGGACGCCAAGAAAAGGGGCAAAGCCTGGTGACGATACGATATACGAGGACGGGGTTGACAGAGCCTAGGATTCCCCACTCCCGACCTCGGTCGATCGTACCATACGTTCGGGACGTCAGTGTCTTGGAGCTCATCATCACCAGTGCTTACCGTGATCGGTCGATCCATTGCGACATAATCCAGCATTGGCTGTGTTCAGTCACCTCCGGTAGGTTGAAAGAGCTGGGCCTCGTGGATGAAATGGTCCGGGACAGGGAGTTGCCGACCGGAAAAGCTTAATTCTCTCATTAAACAGCTGCCCGGTGGGTAACTGGAGATCACAGTTTTAAAAAGTTCAAAAACCAAAGTCATAGACGTCACTCAGTGGAACTAAAGGGTCCAGGGTACCTGTTGACTACCTCGGAAAGGCCCCCTACGTGGGCTACATCGCGCCGAAGGGATCAAATGCTCCGAGAGAGTCAAGCAGACATTGCAGAAGGCTTGATGTGCTTGCGTAGTAGATATCATTCGTCTCCACAAGGCAATTCTGACGCACTGGATGAGTCTCCGGTGCTGGCCGAGGCTTTCCTTGTGTTATAAACCTCCTTTTCCCACTGCCTGAGCAACACCGTTTTTTCGAGAATCCCATACCATCATTTCATTGACATTTGAGACCGAGATCTACTGGTACACACTCATCACCATGGAAAGAGCCAAGCAGACGATCCACGACATCACGTCCAAGGCTGGGCATCACGACACGACCGTCCACGAGCGTGTCGCGCCGGCCGTCCAGCACGAGACTGTCAAGCCCACCCAGCATGAGGAGATCAAGACTGCCCTCGAGCAGGAAATCCACCAGGACCATTACCACCGCACCGTCCAGCCGGTCAGGGAGACCCAGGTCCTGCCCGAGCAGCACAAGCATCGCGTGGCCGGGACCGAGCACCGCGAGTTCGACCAACGCAACCAAAGGGACACGGAGCAGGCTTTGCAAGCCGAAGCTGCAAAGCTGCATGATGAGCGCGTCGTGACCGAGACCACCCACACCCAAAGCCGCGCTCCCGTCGTCAAGGGCGAGCATTTCCACCAGTAAGCTCCCCTCATCTGTGTCTTTAATCTTGATAGGAAGCTGACCCTTGTCATCTCAGCCACGTGCACGAGACGGTCCAGCCGTTGATCCAAAAGGAGGTGATCCAGCCCGAAGTCATCCACACCACGGTGCCGGTCCACGAGGTGCACCACTACGCCGCTAGCCACCACCCCACGACGACGCTGCCCGCCGTCAGCATGGACGAGTTCAAGCGGAACAAGGGCGGCAAGCTGGGCGCCGTGGGCGGGGCCGAGAGGCGTGTCCACGAGTTTGAGGGATGTCCTCAGACTGTTGGGGACCATGTGCATCGGGAGGGCGAGGGCCATGTGCATCGGGGGGCCGAGAATGTGACCGCCGGATCGAGCTCGTCGTCGTCCGTGTCATCGGCGAGTGACACTGGAAGAACGGGCAGCGCGGGTCTTGCTAAGAAGCCGAGCATCGTTGAGAAGCTGAACCCGTTTGGGTCTGCAAAGTAGATCCGAGTCAGGGGTGGAGATGGTTGAGGGAAACCCGACACATACTCCACAACTTTGTGTGTTTACGTTTTCAGGTTGGCCAGCATTAAATTTCTGTAAAACTTGAGATTCATTTGTAGCTTCATGTTCCTGGTGTACTTTCTCTCCTCCTGCTCCTAAATTTTGTTCGAGATGATGTGATGACAACACAAGCCGAGGTCTCGATAGGGGCAACAACAAGACTTGTAAAACGACTAATGAAATGACAAAACACTTTCCCATAACAAATTGGCAGTCGTTTTCAACCCACTTGGGCAATTCTTGACGAAAACCTCCCATTCTTCGGCAGCCTCAGCCCCGCCCC
>Ga0247824_10002126_pt1 | contig 11030 bp, 9 predicted proteins | sample 13C_PalmiticAcid_FD_194412 | JGI IMG/M metagenome (GOLD analysis project Ga0247824, IMG submission 194412) | Soil microbial communities from agricultural site in Penn Yan, New York, United States - 13C_PalmiticAcid_Day48 | ecosystem: Environmental > Terrestrial > Soil > Agricultural land...
CCCCCCCCCCCCCCCCCCCCCCCCCCCCCCCCCCCCCCGCCCCCCCGCGCGGGGGCGTGGAATAGAAGTTTGACTGTAACCGAAGGAGATCTAGAGAGTGGAGAGTGGTGGAGGAGGAGGAGGAGGAGGAGGAGGAGGAAGGGGAATGACAGAAAGGAATGAACGAACAAGTGAACGAACAGAAGGAGCGAAAGCAAAACAACGAGGGAACTTTGTCCTTTGATTCGCAGTCGTGGAGATCCTCACTCAACTTGAGTCACACTGAGAGGAACTGAGACTCCGCTCGCCAGGGTCCCCCTTTTAAATTCTCCCGCTCCACGGACGAAAAGCTGTCTTGACAACTTTGCATTAGCGCATGGCATCAGTGTGCACAGCAGAAGAAACACATGCAGCAGCCCGATCGCACCTCAAAGAAGTAGCTCAGCCGTTGGACGACCAGAAGATTCAACTCGACAGCGTCGCTCCTCATTACAACGATTATAATCAAGTCATTATCAGTCAAGGGTATGAGAGCTTCAGTGTCTCGTCCGTTCTTCTTCTTCCCTCACGCGTGTGTGCATTGTTCCTTTTTGCACGACCATACCCTCTAGAGTTGTCGAGATCCCGAGCCCATCGCCTCATCTCTCTACCTCGGTGACTCGAGAGAAAGGAGGGGCTGGGATCGAGGCTTACTCATTTTTTTGAAAGGGAAGCGAAGAGCACCTTGTCCCCCCTCATGTCGTCTCGTCCAACGTTGTCAGTCCAATTCCAGCAAGCCCATGCGGCCACCAAAGATAATAAATACCAAACCCCGCGCGAGGTCGCGCTTTTCCTTGCTATCGGGCACAGAAAGAGAATCATCCGACCAGACCGTTCAAAGTCTATACAACATCCGACCGGCGCCCCCCTCCCCCCCCCGAGTATTCAAAGGGCAAATTCTTGTTCTCTGCGCAAAAGCCTATAGTCGTGGAGTCTTGAAGGAGGGTCGCCGATGCTTTCAAGGGTGTGCTGCCCAAGGATACCATATCAGCCCCGGTCGTCAGGTAATGCCACTCGTTGCTCAATACGAGCCTCAGTCTGGTTCTAGCTTTTCACCTTCCATAGCATGCAAAATAAAAGAGTAAACGGCGCATGCTGTTGGCTTCCAAAATGTGAACGACGGTGGGTTGGTTGTCTGGTAGATGTTGATGGTTTGTTTCGTGTGATTTCGATCAAGCAAGTCATCAAAGGGGCCGATCAAGAGGCGTCAGGGGTAAGCGTGTTCTTCTGCATCGATAAATACCGTCCCTTCAACCACAATCCCCTTTGTCAAGTCGTCCACAGTTCTCACGTCTTCCTATGGGATCCGTTTTGTCCTATTGTACATGAATCCATTTGCGCCTCCATTTGACAGCAATAAGGTGTCCGTCTTCCCCTGTGTAGGAGGTCATATCCACGAGCAAACATAACACTTTATTAGCCCTGTCCTGTAGCTAGCCTGTGGAGTCGAATAAGCCGCGAGTTCTGTCGCTAATCGATTCTCATCGTCAAACGTCGTATTTTGACAATCGCCTATTTCAGCATATTGGTAGCATTAGGTTGGTCAGTACCGTCGTCGCCTTCCTTGAACAAGAGCTGATCCGTTTTCTGAATGATCTCCAAAAAGTCGTGCCTGAGTCCACTGATGTCCAGCTTGGCCGCCACCAGCAATTGACGATCCCAGAGACTCCTTGCAAAAGGGCATGTTCCTAGGTCTGAGCATCGACTTTTTGAATCCTGATTCAAGTTCTGCTGTTCATGGTGATCCGGGATCCCACTTCCGTTCTGAGGACCTAGATAAACACAAGGCAAGGCTGCGGGTTACAACCTATATCAAGTAGGTGTTGTGTCAAGCCTAGTGCCCGCTTGATCTGGTGAACGCTATGATGAGGAAGAATAAAGGTGTTGGCGGCAGTCCTCGAGTTGTCCTGCTCACTTCTGATTCTAGCCGAGCTGATCCTGTGCCGATGAGATTCCGCTTCTGAATCGCGCCTGTTCCTGCATCGCGACGAGAGGTTGGAGAAGAAGGATTGTGAGAAAGGTGGGGAGGGAAGAAAAAGAGCAACAAGTGATGCAGTGGAGCAAACCTTCATTTCCTATCCGTAGTGCAGAGACGAAGACATTTCTTTGCTCTTCTCTCTAACTATCTTATTACGCCTCTTATTACACCTCATCTTGTTCAACCTGCTGCTCAACCTGCTGCTCAACCTGCTGCTCAACCTGCTGCTCAACCTGCTGACCACCCTGCTGTTCCACCTGCTGCCCGTCCTGCTGCTGCGGTTGTTCATCTGAAAGATTGGTGATCGAGGGAGATTCTGGTACAATTCTGTCTGAAGACTGTCTCATACGAGATATCATGGATGCCATGGTGATCACTTTCTTGCTTGCCTCGCGCAACAGACTCTTCGGTTCACCTTCAGCACCGCGCTGCCTCAACAATTGTTTGTTGAGTGATGTCAATCCACGCGCATCTTGTATCGATGCTCCTGTCACTGTGAGGGAACCGTTTGTAGCACACCAACAGAACTTAACGTGGCACTGTCCTTCCTCTTCAATGACTTGCCACTTGACTACGGATCCGTCCTCGCAGCCTGTGACCAAGTAATTGGCATCCGTTGAGGGTACCCTTGAAAATTTTGTAGTTGTGCTCGGCAATGACCAGATGCAACGTCCCAGAGTCGCACTGTCTTATCCAAGCTTCCTGAAGCGAGCAGATCTCCTCCGTGTGAGTAGGCCACCCTGAAAACAGCAGCGTCATGACCAGTCAACTTCAAAGAGCAACACCCTGTTGCCAAATTCTATAGCCACACTGTTCTGTCACTGCTGGCTGAGGCAAGTTGATCTCCTTGGGGCGAGTACATGTATACGACATCCTGTATCCAGTTAGTATGACCCACGAGAGTCTTGATAGGAGCCATGGTCCCAATATTCCATATCCTTATAGTACAATCCTAGCTGCCAGTGGCGATCCGGCTACCGTCAGGTGAATACACTACACTCATAACTCCATCTGTATGGCCGATCAAGGTTCCGCAGCGTTCACCTGTTGTCGCATTCCATAGTCGGACTGTTCTGTCAAAATTGGAAGTTGCAACTCGATCCTCTTGTGGAGAATACGCGATTCTGTAAACCAGACTGGCATGGGTAGATAAGACGTGTTGGCGATTTGTTGTCTCCATATCCCACAACCGTACTGTATTGTCGCCACCCCCAGAACAAATCTGATTCCCTTGAGGCGAAAACGCAATACTGAACACCGACTCACTATGGCCACTCAAGGTTCTCATGTGCGTTCCTGTTTCCACATCCCAGAGCCGTATCGTTCGATCACTACTGCAGGAGGCAATCATGTTTCCGTTTGGTGAACACCTGACATCCGAAACACCTAGGGTGTGTCCACTCGAGATGTAACGAGATGCTCTGACTGATACATCCCATAGACGCACTGTCTTGTCCAAACTTCCAGAGGCGATCATGTCGTTCATGGGCGAATATGCGAGACAGGATACAGGTCTTCTATGACCAGTTAATGTATGGAGACAAGATCCGAACTGTATATCCCATACTCGCACTGTCGCGTCTCGTCCAACGGAAAAGACTTGGTCACCTTTCAGTGAATACATAACAGCATTGACTTGGTCGGTGTGTCCTTCTAGGATGTGATGACACTTTCCTGATTCCACATCCCATAGTCGAATTAGTACGTCCTTGCCGGCAGACGCGACTTGATTGCCTTGAGGTGAAAACGCAATATCCCAAACCCAATTTCTGTGACCGTTGAAGGTTTGGATGCATGTCCCGGTCGCCACATCCCATAGCCGTACTGTGAAATCGGTACTACCAGAGACAGTCTGGTCGCCCTTTGGTGAGTATGCGACGCACAAGACTCCACCCTCATGACCGGATAATACCTGACAATAATTGCCTGTCGCCGGATCCCATAGCCGTATTGTCTTGTCATCACTAGCGGAAGCAATTTGATCTCCATGAGGTGAATATGCGACACAATTGACTTCATCGGCATGACCGAGTAAGACACGTTGGCAGACTCCAGATTCTGTGATCCAGATGCGAATTGTTTTGTCAACACTGCCAGAACAAATCAGACTCCCATCCGGAGAATATACAATGCGACGAACGTCTTTGACATGGCCTTTCAATGTCCGTATCATCTCCCAGTCGGGTACCCGATAAATAAATATATCGCCAGAGCTTAGGCCAATCATGAGCGACTTCCCATCTAGTGAGAAGGAACAGGAGCTGACATCGTTGTCCACGGCAAGATACGGTAGCTCGCCAAACTGCGCGCCTGTCATGTCGGTCCTGCCCAAATCGGTCCGACGCAACCATACACCTCGAAGATTAACTTTCCTCATGTCTGATTCTTGCAGCTGCACGGAATCAAACACGCCATGGCTGAGGTCGGTCCCAGGGACTTGGATACCGCGAAGATCTGTACCAATGAACTGTACGCCTGCTCGAACAAGAATAGTGATCGCGTTGGCTGCAGCTATGCGCCATTTCTTGTTCTTCTTCGAATGCTCTATATAGGCAAGAAGTTGCTGTTTGAACATAGGCTCTTGTTTGACTCGCTCCTCCAGAAACTGCAGCAGTGAATGGTCGTTCACGAAATTCCTCCAGACCAAAGGTGATTTGGAATCCGGTTCCTGTTCTGAGTTGGTTGACACCTCCTCGCCGTCATGGATACCAATTCCAAGAGGGGAACTCGTGCTCCTCCGTCGGTTCCATACTGGCTTGAGTGCTGCTCGATTCTTCTTGTCCTGTGGGTCGAACACTGCGCGCGCCAATCCGTATTCCAGGAGTGATCGATGAATGAACCGATGTTGATTGCCATTCCTCTTGAATGGGCAACACTCAAGTAGCAGCTGCTTTTCCTTGCGATCGAAAAAGGCATCTTTCCATGATCCCTCATCCAGCAGTTGAGAATACTCGACAACTGGATGACCATCTTGTTCCTTGTAGATCGCCACGGCAAACTTCTTGAAGTATCCAATCCCATTCAGTGTAAATCCTTCGGCACTCAATTTCTCGAACGCTGCCTTCATCTGTGGGATCATGTCCTTTTCCGAAAGTCGCTTCTTGCCTCGCTCCAACCACTGTTCAACGAAATGGTCATACAGCGCAACTCGTGTGATACGAGCACTTGAAAGGTGTTGACCTAGATCCACCATCCGTGGTAGAACATCCAATGACAGGGCCATCAGAAAAGGATTCTTCATCAGTTCCTTGAGACTTGGGATGAGCTCGAGAGCTAGGTTGTAGTCCTCCACACGCCACAGAGGTTGCTTGACAAACACATATTCCTTGATGTAGTGTTGGATTTGGTCAATTGAGAATGGCGTGATCACTGCCTCTTGGAACAATGGTGAATCCAATTGCTGGTTGCGGTCTCCTGGTTGGAATTGTTTTCGGTAACCCGGTCCAAGATACTCGCTGCGGCAGCTGATCACCATCTTAACATCCCATTCTCTCTGTTGGTTCAGCTTGTTGCTCATGTATAAATTCTGTGTCTGTTGGCTCTCATCGTACCCATCACAGATCAAGACGAACTTGCGATGGTGCTTCATCTCGCGGATCTGAGGTTCGGTGAACTCATCCCTCCTTAACTGCTTCGCAATCATATCGATTTCAGGTTTGTTGATGCCAGGCAAGTTGATATGAAGCGGGATCCGGTCTTTTGTGCTCTTGTATGATTGCCATAGATGGAGCTCGAGCGCACGATTGAATGTTGATTTGCCTGCACCAGAGTCACCTACTAGCAGGAGCACTTTCTGATCACTTGTCAAAAACTCTCTGACCCTATCCATCAAAGGGAAACGTATGTCATCAGCAGCCTGTAGGCTGGACTTGGCTTGAGGTTGGATGTACACGTCGTTGCCTCGTTCCTTGGTTCGTTGTTTCCTTAGGACTCGAAGTTGCCCCTCGACATCCGGTCTGTTCTGCACACGATCGAGCAGGGATGGGGACGCCAGTTCTGGTAGAACGATTTTGAGTGGATAGGCGATAGGACCATTCTCGCGACACTTTCGATAGAGAACACGCTTCGTGATGTCGTCGCTTGCTTCCAGATCTTGGAGAAGTGTCTCTGCGGCTGCAGCAATCACTAGATGACCATAAGTAGAAAGGTATATTCGATTATATCATGTCCGTATTCTAAAGATACGAACTCTTCGTGACATATCAGCAGGCGAAGGACTCCACATACATTGCCAAGCACCTCCAGACGAAGAGGACAGCTGCATGAGAATGTTGAGGATCCATTGTTTGACAATGGCTTCCTGTCCCCACATCTCATCGCTCCTGTAGATCTCTCCGAGGAATGCAATTGCACTTCGACGAGTCACCGCATCCCACTTTGAGTTGGCTGCCACTTCTCCAAGACGTTGACATACTCCCCATTGAAATGCTGGATCGCGTCGACAAGGAACCTCATAGACCAGTTTCTTGAACGTCGCAAGCTCTCCGTCACGAATCAAGACATCGGCTCCTCGTAGAGCCGCATACCATTCGCGCTTTTCTTTGAAGCTGAGTCCCTTCTTGAGTGATTCCATGAGGCCCTGGCCTCCTGCAACCAGAGAGCTCACTCCTTCGTACGCCGACTTGGCGACTTCAATAGCATTCGATACTCCAGCCACGCCTTTCTGGATGTCCTCCAATCCTTCGATGAATTGGATGAGATTGAGGCCTTTCACTGCGCTCACCAATCCAGAAACGCCTTGGATCACCTTTCCAGTACGTCGCATGGCCGCTTGCCATGTTGTCTCGTCATCCGGAACACACAGCAGAGCTTGGTAGGCATACGCTGCTTGGTACACCAAGAACGGATCAGCGCTCTTCTTTAAGCCGCCCAGGTACATTGAGAGAGGCTCGTGTAGCTTCTCGCGATCCAGACCCGTGACCTTGGTGTCGGCCATGGCATCTAGGACGTGTGAGACAGCCACTGTCAAGTGTTGTAGATGTTCTGATGACTGTTGGTGTGTGTCCATCAGGCGAGTTCTGAGAAGGTCAAGGATCTTGACAAGATCGTCAGAATCGAGATGGCCATGATCTGCACCTTGAATCAGCTGTGCGATCCCCTCGAGCTGTTGAAAGTTCAGTAAAGCGGAAGCACTGATTCCAGAGTAAAACTGTAGGGGTAGTTCTCGGAACATTTCCTTGTCAAGAACAGGTGCAAGGCGTACGACTTCGGCAACGGCTTTGGTGTCCTTGATCTCTTCTCTTTTGAATGCTCTGATCACGTCCTTGGATATAGTACAAAGTCGTTCCTGTTCTTCTGCGTCCTTCTCGATTGTTTGTATCCACTCGAGAACGGTTGGTTCCAGTTTAACATCTGGCGATTGAGCCATCTTCAGGAGACCAAGGCAGTAAACCAACTGTGGTGTGTTGTCGAGACGCGCGTCAGGTTCTGGCAGTTTCAGTTGAAAGGCAGGAGGAGGGATGTTCTCAGCAAAGATATGGGCGGGAAGTGTTAGAGCCAGCGAAGATGCTCTCGCTTTGGGCACATCCGGAGAATCTCCAGTTGAGTGTGGTGTCTCCTTGAGCAATTCCATGATGGTACTGGGACGATAAGTGTCTATGGGCCGAGCCAGATCGTGGGCTCCCTCTAATCCATGATCGCCATACATGAAAAGCACAGGTAAGATTTATGGGGCGGGGAGTGTGGTGTGCTTCGCCATGAGAGCGCCCAGGAGTACTTTCTCAAGTGAGCCCCCCTCGCCAAACAGGTAACAAGCTCACACTTACCCTAACTTCTCTGCTTTCTTGAAGCTAGCCTCTGCTCCGCTGACATGACCACGGCTCTCAAGTAGTTTCCCCAAGCCAATGTATGCAATGGCAATTCTTTTGGTCACTGTTTGGTTCTTGTCGTGCTTGACAGATTTCTTGGCCTGGGACAATCACATTTCTGTATCGTGGCAGAGCACCAAGGCGATTTCGGAATCTTTTGCATTGAAAGCATTTTCCAAGTAAATGTTGGCTAGGTCCAACGCTTGCTGTAGCAAGAGAGAGCCTCGTGGAGACGGGACAATGCTGCCAAACATGACTACAGCCCTTTCCTTGAAGACGAATAGCATGATGGACGCAGATGTCAGGACAACATGTTGTTTGAACAGCTAACCCCATGTTGAAAGCGGTGTGTTGTTATGGCACATACTTTGATAGGTGATGGATACCGATATTCGCACTGTAAGAGCGGTTGTTGATTGTTCTTGACAATAGCCGTGTATAGAAGTAAGAGAGGTTAGCAATGATGTACAATGTTCGAGTGAATCACGCCGCTCCTTGATTATAAGAGTGTTTCCTACCTTTGATGCTATGGAGGTGTCCTCGGAAGGTGTGTTGATCTCCCTTCTATCCTTTGTGCCTTGGGAGATGGTAGCTTAGGCTGAGAGAGGTGGTCGAGGATGTGTGGGTGTGCAAGAGTGCGAGTGCGAGTGCGAATGTGTGTTTGTGTTTGTATGGAGAGAATTGTGGGAGGAAGGAAAGAGGAACGAAGCAAAAAAAAATTGTGAGCAAAACGAACGATCGGGCGCATCGGGCATCGGGCGCTGCCCTAACCCTAGCCAGACAAACACCTCAAGAATCACCTTCTCAATCACATCGATTGAATGATGACAAGCTGCATGTTGCCTGGCGTTCTCTACAACTTTATTTGCGCTGCAACATTCAATGGCATTGGTGTGCCCGTCTGCAAAAGAGAATTTCCACTTGTTACACGAGCCCCATTCGTCCTCGGGAAGATCGCTCTAGACCCTTTGCGCATACCAGTGACCGATGTTCCCGATGAGGTGGTTGCCATGGTGCGACGTCTGAGTTGACTCTGAGGAAGTTGGAACGGCTGGCCCTGAGGTAGTCGTGGTAAGCAGAGCGGATGGTGGAGTGGACACTTGCGAGTGAGAAGAATGAGGAGAGTGGCCTGTCAAGGTTTTCTCATACCGGGCTTCACCATATTGGCACAGCTCCTAGGGGCGATTCTCACAGCTGCCCTCGCAGATCCACAAACCGTGGAGGCATGTGGATGGCAATATGAAATGCCAGAGAGCGGCTTTTTTCTCTACTGGCACCGCTGGCACTGTCCATGGAGCCCATGATGGACCAGATCAAGCAGCGTCTGAAGCCATCGCCTGAGGAGGACATGTACGGTCTCGCTTCCACTCTCTCGACCAATAGCTTCTAGGTATTGTTTACCGTCAACCTAGGGCGCTCGTTGATTTTCATTCGTTTGGAGCTGAGGTTTCGTTCCGATACTAAGTCTTCCCTGCTCAGTTTATACACATAGAAAGTGCTCCAACGGATCCTCAACAATGAAAGCGAATCACTTTTCTCACAACGATTCGCGGTGCTAAAGGCGAGGAAAGAGAGAGGAAGCCGCGCAGCGAGCATCTGGCAATTGACGTTGGGTACCACGCTTGTTGCTGATAGGTGGTTTTCATCAGGCATCCTGGAGACTTGTCTAGTCTCTGCAAAGAGATGAATGTTGGTCCAGTACAAGGGCGTTGTCTGTTCATGATACTTGATCTAGTGCTGTACCCTCTTTACACTTTGACCGTATCACACAAACGAAGGATCATGTCTTCAGAGCAGCGAGAAGAGTGTCATGTTGATAAAAGGACTTTTTATTGAGCCTCAGTTGGACGAAGAGATTCTAGCTAGATAGACTTGACGCATTCTTGACGGACTCGACTCGACTCGACGAGACCCTCCGGATGGCATCTGGGCCAGTGTGTAGAGGAGGGGAGGAAGAGGAAGTCTTTTTTTTTACCTCGGTCCCATCGAAGGCGGCCTAATAGAGGAACTTTAGCTCGACAACACGCAACCACACAACCACCCTTTATCAAACTCCAACGCGCATCTATGTGCACTGGAGGTCAGAACAAGGGCAGCGTCAGTGGGCCTGGCTCTTTGGATGGTATCAAGACGGTGAGTGCAGGAGAAGGGGGAAAGACAGAGGTCTTAAGGCAAGCAGTACGATGGCTCGACACACGTACACGACAGCACACCATCAAAGACGGTGTGAGCATGAGGTTAGAAGGTCCACGGCATCATACAGCTGAAGGGGGTGGGGTGGGTTGATCTGGTCCAGAGACAAGATCCAGGTGTCGAGTGAGTCGCGTCAGGTCAAGGCAGTCTGGTCTGTAGAGTCCTATCGAGAGGAGGAGCGAAGAGCACGAGAGAGAAAGGAGAGCGTTTGGTGTCGCTCTTGGTCAGGCCTCAAAGAAAGGTAAGCCGTCGGGAAACGTGCCGAAGAAGAGCAAAGGGAGACTTTGTATCCGCGGGAGGACAGAGAAAAGAGCGTGAAAAGGATGAGAGGAGAGGAGAGGGAGAGGGGAGGGAGGAGAGAGAGGTAGGCAAAGGAGCGGGTGTGAAGGAGCAAAGAAGAAAAGAACAAGTTGGTACACCTGCACCAGTGCAGTACGCAACAGCAGAGGTGGGGGCCAGACTTGAGAGTGGTCGTCGCCGTGTGGACGCCAAGGGCTCTCCGGAACAAGCGCCAGGCCTGCTCGCGAAGCATGAATGAATGAGGGCTGGACGAACAAGAGAAGGAATGAGTAGGACGAGAGTGAGAGCAAAAGGTGGAGCGGGGGGAGGGAGGAAGACGGCGCCGAGCAGAAGACTGAAGGGATCGCGATGGTGTTCGTCCTCGCCATGAACAGCGATCAGTCTTTGACGTTGAGCTACTGAAGGGAGGGGCGCACAGGACACATAACACTGCCTCACCAAACACAAGGACCCTTGCAGCAGAACTCAGAACTGCAGTGGTACTGGGCTCTTCTCGAATCCTGCAGCCCAAACAACAAGAGCAAACCTAATAGAATGTTGGCGAGAAAAAATGAGGGCAGGGTGCCTGAAGAGAGAGAGACTAGTCAGTGCCAACAACACTTGGAGTGAGAGAGTGAAAAGAGGCGCGTAGAAAAGAGACAGGAGGAGTGAGAAAAAAAAAAAAAAAAAGGTCAAAAACTATCGGCGCCGATAGAACAGACTCGCCCGTCTGTTTTTCCACCCCACTCCACCCC
>Ga0247824_10002127_pt1 | contig 11026 bp, 7 predicted proteins | sample 13C_PalmiticAcid_FD_194412 | JGI IMG/M metagenome (GOLD analysis project Ga0247824, IMG submission 194412) | Soil microbial communities from agricultural site in Penn Yan, New York, United States - 13C_PalmiticAcid_Day48 | ecosystem: Environmental > Terrestrial > Soil > Agricultural land...
GGTGTAAGTGAGGGTGGGCGGGTGGTTCACGATGGGGAATCAGAGGTTGGGGGTGGTGGTGATAGTGGTGGTGATGGAAGGGTGAGGAGGAGTGGACATGGACGCGGGCACGACGAGGGCAGGTCGTGGCAGGATAGGGCCGGGGATCATTGGCGGGCTGCGGGGTACGCAGGTGATCCGAGGGCGAAGAGGAAAAGAAGGGAGGATGGTGATCGAGCTAGGGATGGGAAGGTTAGCAGGCCAAAGAGGGAAAGGGAATGAATGAGCTTGGGCAGATGGGCCGGGTTTCTTCACCACAACCTGACGCCCTGGTGGTGAGGAGGCAGCGTCCAAACTTGAAGTAGTTCGGGCAAGAAGACTTCACAATGATACCCCATTTCGAGTATTATCATCACCACATCCTAACAGGCACACCCCCACAGGCCCTTTACCATCTTGTGCAATGCCAGTTTCTCACAGTGTATCACTGACTGCCTCAGACCCTGCTCAACTTCTACCAGCTCGAATCCCCCAACTGCTAATGTTGAATCTACACAACCTCGCAAGCAAGCGAGCAAACCACCCAGAGCAAAGCACCACCACCACCACCACCACCACCAAAACCTCCTCGCTCCTCCAGAACAAACTGATCTGATTACTCTGTGTGTGTAAATCGCTGAGGACCAGACCCGAGGACCAAGACCAGGTGCCGCCATGATTCATCCCGTATTCTCGCCGTCCGCCCCCCAACCTTCCCCTCCCCCGCCTCCGTCTTCTCCTCTCTTCTCTCTTCTCTTCAGACATAAAGTTTACAAGGAACCCGGGAAACGCAACCGACGGGGCAAGCCAAGCCAAAAGCGCAAAGGTGGATAATTACATGCCCTCGAACTCGCCGCCGAGGTCGTCCTCGTCCAGATCGCCCTCCTGGATCTCCTTGGCCATCTCGCGCTCACGCTCGCGCGCCTCCTGGGCATTCTTCAGCTCAAGACGGTGCTGGTTCATGGGGAACCTCATGGCCTGTGTGTGACAATCACGACCGTTAGCGCACATGTTTGATAAGGGGATGGGGAAGGAAAGAGGGAAAGAGACATACCTTGACGCTCTCGTCATGCAGCGCCAGGCACGCGCGGATGCGGTCGTGGAACGCCTCGCCCGGCTCCCGGGTGGCGTACACGTCGCCGACCTCCTTGCTCTTCATGAACCCCCGCTCGCGGTCGAGGGTGGCCTCGATGACGCCGTCGCGGATCGCCTTGGCCACAATGTACTCGGCGCTCTCCTCGGAGCCGAGGTGCAGACGGATGCAAATGTCGCGCAGCGAGATGCGGCTGTAGCTCAGGCTCATCATGCGGATGCCCGTCTTGATGACGTTCTGTCGCAGCCGCAGGATCAGCGTGTAGGTGCCGTCGCGGCGGAACGTGTCGGCGTGGTCGGCCACGATCGTCTCAAAGTCCTCCAGGTTGCCGACCCGGACGGCCTGCACGAGCAGGAAATACGGGTGCAACGCCGCCTCCATGCTCGGCTGGCGGAAGGTCGACCGGTCAGGGATGTCGCCCATGAGCAGCTCCACGACCAGCAGCAGCTTGGTCGCTGTCTGGCTGAAGCCGAGTGCGCAGGCGCTCGAGGGGGCCTTCCGTGTCGCAGCCGTCAGGTGCTCGTGGGCCTCGGTGTAGCGGAGCTGGATCGCACGGGTGCGGCCGAGGTAATAGAGAAAGCGGGCGACCTGATTGTTTGCGGCGTTCTCGGGGAACTGCGTGTGCGAGACCAAAAGATCGGCCTGGGCGATGTGCGACGTGAGGAGGTAGCTCCGGAGCAGAAGGACGATGACTGATGCTTGTGTGTCGACGTCCTTGCGCAGAACAGCTGTCCGGAGGGCGGCGAGCAGGGTCGGGCGGATCGACACGATGGGCGAGTGGGGAGAAGGCGGCAGAGGGGCGAGCTGCTCAGCAAATAACGAGTAGTAGAAGTACACCTTGGCAGAAAGGCTGTCGAGGGTGCGGCGGTTAACCGACCGGATCCGCTCAACCAGGTAATGCGAGAAGGCGAAGCCTTGCTGGAACTGTTTGTGGTCGTGCAGGAGAACCTGTGTAAGGACACCGAGGAAGACGTCGACCTCGGGGATGACCTCCTTGACCTCCTTCTTGGCGCCGTTCTTGCCAGCAGCCTTGGGCTCACTGTCGATCTCCATCTCCGGGCCGGGTTGGCGGCCCAGAGACACGTCTGGCCGACCGATCACCTGCAACATCTGCTTCGCGACCTGGGCGCTGGCCGAGGACGGCTGGTAGGTCTCGGAGATGGCTTGCGCGAGGATGTCGGGCGTCAGGCGCTTCCGGATGGATGAGATGGACCGCAGGGCGCGGAGGGTAAATCTTGCGTCAAAGAGCGCGACGGCGCGATCTAGGAGGGCAAAATTGCTCTTGATATCTGTTTACACGACCGTTAATCAGGCTCGGCACTTTGATACAGATGGGGCTGAGGCGGCATACCGTTGATGGTCTGCAAAACGGGATCGGCCTTGACCTCGCCCTCGGCAGCCTTATCCGCGTCATCCATGGCGACATCACCCTCGGCATCGTTCGGCGGATTCGCCGACGAGTTCTTGGATGCTTTTGAGGGCGGCACAACCACCGTCATCTCGTCGTCGCCCTCCTTCTTGCTGGCCTTCTTGCCCTTGGGCTTGAGGTCCTTATCCGTCATGTCCTTCCCTCCCCGGTAGCCGCCGTTCTCTACGGGCTCCTTATCGGGTGTCTTTCCAGGCATGGCGGAGGTGTGGTATGAAAAGTACTAAGAAATCGATGCGCTTCCGCCGATAGGAGACTGGCGGGGGGTGATGGATGGCGCCGACGTGATCGCAAGGCGAAGCGCGCAGGCGACTTGTTGGCCGGGTCAGATGGGCGACCTCGCCGGGTTTGTTTGTTGGGGATCGCAGCCGCTCAAATGCTTGACCACGGTGGGCGGGTCGGGAGGAGAATTGCCTGGAATGCAGGTGGAACGTCCTACAGGCAACCGGAGTCACTATCGCCGCGGTGGAAGAGGTCTGTGGTGCTTGGGTTTGTGATGCAGGAATGGAAGGTTCGAAAAGCTCGAGGTCAGTCGGAGATTGAGAGGGCAGTCGCCAAACGTGACACGAGCCACGAGCGCCTGGCTGGAAGAGGGTCAAAGTACCCAGCTGAGCAGTGAGACATCAACGTGACGCGCTAGGGGCTGGCTTGGTGAGGTACAAGCTCGGGCCACAGTACTTGCCCAGCTGCTCTCCCCAAACTGGGAGCGCCCCAAGCAGCGGATGGCAGTGGATGCGGCTCGCCCCAGGGACCCACTTGGGCTTGGGCCAGCTGCATGCCTTGTGACGTTGTCGATTTGCTGCCTGTTGGGCCCAGCCTGAGCCAGCTTCTTGCTGTTTCTTCGTGCTGCACTTGAGTCAGCAAAAGCAAGCGATGACGGCCACCTCGCGTCGTCCCTCATGCAGATCCCAAGCACAATCCTATGCGCAAAGCTACGCACAAATACACATCACCATGGAGGTAACATGCTGTCGGTCATTCACACTACTACAGATCCTTTCAAGAACAACCGCAAGTTATCCAGCACGCCGCAGTGACCTGACGAGGAGACCTGGTTGGCATGCTCAAAGACGCTTCCTTTTCTATCTCACAGCTGATTGGGTCGGCACTGCCTTTGTTAGTGCCCAAAAATATCAAAACCTCAAACATCTGCTGCGCCTCCAGAGTGCTTTCAACCTGCTTTGAGAACGGTGCCAAGTGGGGAATTCAAACATCGACCGGGCAGAGTGAATACCTAAGAGATCCATCACATTTACCGTGAAAGCTGAGATGCTTCTTCAACATGTGTCCTGGATTGTAGATAACTGCAGAAGGGGCATCGCAGACCAACTTGACAAGGACGAAACCAGCATTCATGGGTCAAAGTCAAGCACTGTTGCTGTTGTTGGTTGATGTGCTTCTTGCTGTGGGCTCTGTGTCCATCTCCTCAAATCCATCTCCTCAAACTCCGAAACCCAAGTGCAAATGAGATATCATCCATCCTCCTTTCCTAAGCAGAAGGATCCTCTGCGCCTGTTTCCCCATCCTCAGCCATTGATAACCCCGGTTGCCGTAATAAAAATGACCCTTCAGAAGCCCACCGCCAATGTGCCCTGCTCCTCTCAAGACGACAAAGCCCATCAAAGATCTCCTTTGCCAGGGACAACCTTGGCAGCCTGCACAGCGCTCATCTTCTTGATCCACGAGTTGTTGGGCTGAACCTTGCGGACCGTCCGCAGCTCTTCGCTAGAGTAGCCGGGAATGCGGATGTTGTAGGTACGCTCCAGAACGAGTTGGATGTCGCGGATCTCCAGGACCTTGGACCCTCGCTCCTTGGCGTTGCGGCACGCCTGGTGGAGAACATTGTCGACGAACGAGTCGGCCATGGTGAGAACAGACTATGTGTTGCGTGTTAGTAAAGAAACGGGGCGAAACCTTCCAGAAACCGGTTGACTGACCTCTTCCACTTCGGGGGTCAACATGTTCCCCTCTTGACCCTCGGCTGTGCCACCACAAACCTGTCGCACCAGCTCGTCCAGCTTCTTTTTGTTGAGAATGCGCTCGCCCTCGCCATCAAGCTGGAAGGCGGGAGTCTTGGGCAAGGCGGGCTGATTCATCACGCCGCCGCCGATGCCGCCACCCCCGCTATAGGTAGGGCGGCCGGCACTGCCAATGCCCCCAATGTTCGAAACGGGAGTCGGCATTGTGGTGGCTTTCTCGTGGAGGACCTTGGGGATGGGCAGTTTGGAATGCAAGGGCTGCTGGGACTGCTGCTGGGGTTGCGAAGGGTGCGCATGCGGGTGTCCCTGCTGCTGCGCTCCACCGATCACGTTGAGACCCGAGCCCGGAGTGCTCCCGGGTCCAGTCGTGGGGGGGGCCGGAATCGCGCCAGGCCGCGGCTGCGATGCCAAATTGACGGCAGCGGCGTGGGTCAGAGGGCGGATGTTTGCGTTGGCAGTCGTGGGCGTCGCCGACTGCGGAGTCTGAAGACGTGCCGAATTCTGTGTCGGTGTTCCTGCCGACGGCATCCCACCAGCTGCCGCTGCTGCGATGGCAGTGTTGAGAGGCGCTGGCAGAGGCTGCGTGCCGGGTTCGATTTTGATCGGCGGCGCAGGCTGATGGAGTTGTTGTGGTTGATGCTGTTGTTGTTGTTGGGGAACAAGAGGTTGAGCCGGAGGCGCTTGAGCGACTGGAGATTGTTGCGCTTGTGCTGGTGTCGCCGGAGTTTGTACTTGCGATTGTTGTGGTTGTTGAAGGGGTGGCCCCTGCTGCGCCGGGAGCGCATTCACCGCGCCTGGCACGCGACCGGCTGCCAGTTGTTGTTTTTTGGCAGCTTCAATGGCCGCATTGACGGCAGCAGTGGAGCTCTGCATTGAGTTCGCAGGAGCCGCAACTGGCGTTCCATTGTTCAATCCCTGACCAGGCTGGGTCACGCTTTGTGCTCCCGAAGTTTGTGGACGCGCCTGGTTTGCGGCATTCTGGCCAACGGCGCCATTCTGGGCGGGCCTCTGGTTGCCGCCGGGCCCATACTGCTTCCTGACCAGATTCGCAAATGAGATGGCCTCCGTATATTGCTTTTGAAGCTGCGCCTTGCGCTCCTCCAACTTCTTCCTCTCCTCGGCAGGAAGCGACTGGTTTTCTTGGAGTGTCTGATCGATCGTCTTGGTGTTGCTGCGAGCGCTTTCCATCAGGTACAGCGCCCTCGAGTACTTGTGCTTGATTTCTTCGAGCCACTTCGCTTTGTCGGGCACGTTGGCCGGAGGTTGAAACTGCATGTCATTGAGATGGGCGATGATATGGCCAGGGAGCGGCCTCGCCTGGGCAGCCGCAGCCGCCGGGTTCTGCGCGGCCTGCGGTCCCGTTGCCGGTATCTGGGAAGGCGGGTTGCCCATGTTCGCAGGCGGGCCGGCACCTCCTTGGGCCGCGGAAGCCTGCTGGGGATGTGGTTGAGCTCCAACCTGGCCGGGTTGCTGAATGGGTTGCTGGGTGGGTTGCTGTGGGCGCTGGGCCTGCTGCGGTTGCTGCTGGGTCTGCTGGGTCTGCTGCTGAGCCGCCGCGCGACGCTGGTGAATCTTGGCCAAGAGCATTCTCCCAAACTCTGCAATCTTCTTCTTTGCGTCTTCCTGTTGTGTGGAGCCAGGCACAGCGGTATCATGGAGCTTCCAGAGACCGGCAAGGCCCTTTTCGTACTTGATTTTTTCGTCCTCTGCAAGGAACGTAATGCTCCGCATCATCTCGGGGCGATAGAGAGGGGGAACCTGCTGCCGGTTCTGGGCGGCGGCAACTTGGGCATTCTGAGGGGTTGCCCGGCCCGCCAGGCCCTGTCCGGGAGCTGGATTCATATTGCAGCGTCGGCCTTCGATGGCGCAAGGAACTTGGGGGGTCGGATATGACTAGGGAAGTGGGAGCGGTTCGGAAGATGTCGGTGTGGGCAACAGGGTGACGCAGGAGGTCAGGTCGATCGAAGCTCGATTCTTCGCGGAGTGTGTGTCGGGTTCGACCGGTTCTCGCGCGTTCGGATATGGAGTTAAATCTGCGGCGAATGGCCCCGCAACACGAAGATTAAACACCAGGTGCTAGTGGAAAAAATTGGCGGACAACGACGATGATTTGATGGAGACACGACGCCGAGAGATACACGGGGTGCACGTCCAGGACTCCAGGACGTTCAGCGCGAGGGTGCCTGACGTTGTTCCCAGTGGTGGAGCACGGGAACTCTCAAAAGCATCTGTGGCTGGAAGGCGTTGAGTATCGGGTGATTGGTCAGCCTCGTTGCACTGGCCACACGATCTAGAGGCAGCGCCACGATCCTTCTCTCAGCCCTGTTGCTCCGAGTCTTGGCGCCGATTCCGTCCCTGGATGTCAGTGTTCACCTCCTTATGAAGAAAGTGCACGCCTAGTGAGTTTGCTACACGCTGAAGAATATGATGCAGATGCTGGATTGTATCGTGCGGAAATCGGATTTCCACGGATGCGGCTCTGCGGACACACAAAGGCGAGCGAGCGACGTCATCAAAAGGCCGTCTTGTTCCAACCCCAATACATTCAACATTGACAGTGCTGATGGAAGCACCGTCTATGGAAACAGTCTATCCAGTCTCCGGGATCCCAGAGACAAGGCCGTGAACAAGTGGGGTTGCTCCCACCAAACAGTCCGTCCAAGATTCCTTGTCACAACACATGTGAAACAGGAAGGCCTCGACACCCGGGCGCAAAGGGGTTGAAGAAACTGAGTCGCCCAAGAAGCCTTCGGAAATACACGAATCCAAGTCTATCAGGTATCATCGACCATAAGTGCTGCAGACACCACCACCAATCCCATGAAAGATAAAGCCGTTTGACGCTCTTGTTTGCCGTGCCTTCCCCGGTCCGCTTGGAAACCTAGAAGCTCGCTTCTGAGGCTTGACCCCCTGGCGTGAAAGGGCAAAGAGATGGGCTGTGTGGTAAAGATGAAGAAGTCCTCTCTGCTGAAAAAGTTGCCTGGTTGACCATGCACGGCACAAATGTCCTAAAACCCGCCAAAAGAATATGCCGCCTATACCCAGGATGCATGCACCAAGCACCATGCTATCGTCGCCATCGCAGTCGCTTCTTTTGTCTCCACGTCGTCGTCGTCGTCATCATCATCATCATCATCGTCGTCGTCGGCATTGGTATTGAGGGTGACGGGGGTAAGGCGAGGAGAGAGGCCATGACCAGTTGGGGGGGTTGTACCCAAAAACACTCTCCTCTCAAGGGGAAACGCCGAATTAAAAGGGCCGACTGGGGGCCTTCATGGAGAATCAACCTCCATGCTAACGTATTCATAGTAAGGCAACTCGCGCGCGAGCGACTCGCCAATGAAGAGCTCATCCTCGCTCGAGTGCGGCTCGTCAAGCTCGTCAATCCTCGGCGGCGGTGGGTCTTGAAACTGCAAGCTGCGCCGATCGCCGACCCTCCGGCGGAGGCGGCGTGCGCTGGAGCCGGCCTCTTCCGCGCCCAGCAAAGACCGGATATCTTCGTGGTCCGTGTCGCTGCCGATACTCTCGCTGATGGTGCGCTTGCCGATGCTGCCCGAGGTCATTCGTTTATGCCTCCGTTCTGCGCGCCGCTTGATGAGGAATGCCTCATACTCGTGCTCATCCAAGTCTGTCTCGTCCGAGTCGTCGCTGCAGTTGAGCTTCCCGAGGTTGAACATCATTCTTTGGTCGATCTCGGGCCGATGTCGCGAGGTTGAGCGGCTGCGGTCTGACTCGGGATATTCAATGGCGCACGGCCGGATCACGCCGAGCCGTTCGCCGTCGCTGTCGCCAAAGTCGCTCAGCTCCTCGACAATGAACTCGGTGTGTGTCACAATGCGGCTTATCCTTGCTTGCGGCGCGGGTGGGGCCGCGGCGGGCCGCCGCTCTGTGGCCGCCGGCGGCGAGGGCCCGGCCGCCTCCGAGGCCGCCGAGTTCTCCGAGTCTTCCGAGTCCGAAGAGGGGGCAGACGACGACGCGCTGGTGGTGCGCGGCGAGAGCTGGTCAGGACGAATCGCCCGGGGACGGCCAAAGCCCAGTCCGTTCACCGCCGTCTGGCCGGTCAACAGCGGTGGCGCCATTGGGCGGAGAAGAAGCTGTGGCGGCAATTCCCCCGGCCGGGGACTGCTCTTGCGGCCAAAGACGGGGGATGCGGTCCTGGGGGTCTGTGGCGGGGATGATGGCCCCACGTTTTGAGATATTTTCGAGTTTGTCGCCGCTGGCCACATGGTCTGCGACTTGTGTGCTGCAGCCCGGACGGATTCGGTTGGTCTTCGAGTTCCCAATGTATTGCGTCGTTCCCGCCGGGGTCCCTCCCGCGGGATCTTATCGATTGACCCTTGCGAGTGTGGGGTAGACGAGGGAAATGGCGGGGAAGACGGAGAGAGAAAAATAGAGACACAAAAAAATGGGTGAGGAAGGGGGAGCCGGATCAGGGTGTCAGCACCCAGAGAATGAACCTCCAACGAGGAGAAGATATGGGGCTTCGGTTGGTTGTCATGATAATATCGTGCAAAGTCCGGTGCGGGTTGCGTGCAGCGCAGGCTGATTCCCGATATTGCTGGGGGGAGGGGGGGATCTGAGCAGAAGCAGTCGAGCAGAGCGCAATTGGGATTGCGGGGGCGAGGTGGGATGGGCGGTGCTGCGCACGTCGACGCTGGCTGGTGCCACGGAGAGAGGATGTGCGCCGTTGCGCGGCTTCCAACTTGTTCGCGGTGCGCAGTGAAACTGCTCCAGCCTGGGTGCCGGCAGCGTTCGGGCGGCTCGTCGGAAGGGTCGGGGAGGCCAAACTTGATCCTCCTCGTGACAGAAGTCAGGATAAAGTTGAGGTAGCACCAAGCTGGGCTGGTCTTCAGGACGCCGTTTCTGGCGGCGAGCCGTTGGTCTGCTTTTGGCTGTTTTTAAAGTTGTGTTCCTGCCATCCGAGTTCCGAGACTGGGCCAAGTTTCCAGAATTACGGACTACAGTTGGGCATCGGACCGAAGATCCATCTTATAGTTTTGCCAAAAGCTTCCCCCTCGCATCTTTGTGCTGCAGGGTTTCCAAGCCCTTTAAGGAACACGGCGGGTCAACGGGGACGGGGGCAGCCAACATGAAGAGCCAACTCCTGCCATCAGCCCACGTAGGCCCAGCGCTGCTCGGAGGAGTAGCGGCAGCTTGGGCAGCAATGCTCCAGCGAACCCCTGGTGGTTCCCCTGGCGAGAATCGCAAGCGAGAACGCTACGGGGTACGAAGCCTGTGACAGCGAATTTCAGAGGAGCAACGTCGCAGCGCGAGACCGGCGGTCGGCGCAAACTGAAGGTCTGGGTGCCGGCTTCATGCTGTGACAGGACAGGTCAAAGTGGCGGTCGACTTGTCTATCGTGTCAGCATTTGCGCAACAGAGCAAAGAAAGACCCGTCGCAGGTCTCTGCCATCCACACAAGTCCCCCAGTGCCTTGACGGAGCCCGGCAACGAATCAGGACCCCGGCTCCCACCGAGAAGTTTGGGAGCGGCCTATTTTTGTCGGCCTCTCCTGCAGCAAGTTTTGCCCCAGCGGCAGCCATGCCCAATGAGCGGAAGTTGGTATGAGCCCAGAGCAGGAGGTGTGGGTAGGATGCTGGGTAGGTAGGTATACCTTATCAAGATGCTTAGACAGAGAGGTTGCGCAGCATTACGGATACCAGTTCGCAAATGCGCAAGTCAAAGAAGTGCTGAGATCAAAGGCTGCTCGTCAGCGTGCACTTCGCAGCTGAGAAACGAGAGCCGCATTGCGCAGAGACGGCTAGGCATTGTGACCAAGTCTTCCCGAAAGCGGCCTTGTCGACAGAGTGGAGCAGCGGGTGCCTGAGTGCTGTTGGGCGTCATCCGCTTGGTTCCCCAGACAGGAAGCTTCGACAAAGTTCCGAGCCGTAACTCGGGTACCTAATGTATGGAGTGTCCGCGCAAGAGCGCGAATCAGATCAGTGAGGGGAAAAAAGAAGAACATGATGGAACTTTGATAGGTATAGGGTGTCACACTGATAGAAACGTCAATATTGAAGGTAATGGGTAGGACCTGTCGTTGTGAATGTGTGATTGAACTTTGTGGGAAGCACTTTAAGACACAAGTAAATAAAGTTCACGTGAGGCGACGAGGCGGGGGTCCCTTGGTGGGGTTCTGGCAATCAACACGCCAAGCCTGGAACTGAAAGAGCACACAGCAACAGTCAACCCGCGATTGCAGACACAGCATTCTACGATGCGACACCAACCGGCTGTTTTGCTTGACTAGAGCCTCCCATCATGTCTCTCCTCTCGGCTCATCTGGAGCAGATCTCCATTTCCTGTCAAGGCATTGACAGTCTCCCGTGAGAAGCTCCCCTTGCATCCCGAGGCGCAACACAAACCCCGAGAAATAAACAACCGACTAACACTGAACACCGCGACCAGCTTTCCACCCCCCAAGATCTTCACCAACGCGCTCCTTTCGAACCCCGACATTACCTCCCTCATCCGCGACACAGAGGCCCACGAACGCGCCCTCTTCTCCGT
>Ga0247824_10002128_pt1 | contig 11026 bp, 7 predicted proteins | sample 13C_PalmiticAcid_FD_194412 | JGI IMG/M metagenome (GOLD analysis project Ga0247824, IMG submission 194412) | Soil microbial communities from agricultural site in Penn Yan, New York, United States - 13C_PalmiticAcid_Day48 | ecosystem: Environmental > Terrestrial > Soil > Agricultural land...
CCTCCCGTAGCTTGTTGAAAGCTGACTCTCGGTGACCGCAACGGTAGTGATCAAGGCATACCCACTTGATATAGCCTTCGGGGGTAAAGATTTTGAATAGGTTGCCAGGAGTGCGTTCTCGATCCTTGACCTTCAGGTAGGAGTCCAAATACTTCAAATTAGCACCTGCAGGGAGGACGTCTGGCGTATTGACATCTGCTCGATTCGTTGCCACTTCGATTCTTGTCTCGTTGGTATTGCCGAGGTTCTTGAGAAACTCGATGGTGTCATCGACGAGAGGCGTTATGTTGTCCTTGAGACATTCCCGAAGCTCCCGAGTACCATCAACCCTGTGCACAAGCTTCTCCAAAGTCGGGACAACCAGGTCGGCAGTGTTGATCCTGTATTTGACCATGTACATCATTGACAGGACACAAGACCCATATTTCTTGAAGAACTCTTCGGGCCTATACAGTTCGTATCCCTCGTGCTTGGCCAGGTGAATGTCATGCGGTGCTGGGGACTCTCGAGGCGTAGTATGCTTGCCGCATTCGCACAGAAAGAAAAGTCTGAAGTGATCCGGTCGAAGATCGAGTGTTCTGTCACGGTCTTGTGTGGCCACTGGCAAGACAACGAACAGCCGAGGAAGCGACTTCTCATGCAGATAATGTTTCGAGGTGTTCCTACCCTCTCCCAATATCTCGAGTAGCTTCTCGAATCGACGGAGCAAAGGAAGCGTCTTTTCAGCAAGGCCGGACTTCTCAGAGTCTTTTACAAGAAGCCCACGTCCAGAGAAGCTTTGCGAACTTTTGACAACTTTATCCAAGTCATCTGATCCGGAATCTCCCATAAAGAAGGAATAAAACCCAAGTCGTTCAGACTGTGGGTCCTTCTTGCTTATGGTGTCGTTAAGAGTCGTAAGAGTCGTCAAGAAGCCATCGCTGCATGCCCATGGGATCTTGAGATGAACAATCGACCAACCATACTCTCGAATGAAACTGCAAGTAGGCTCTTGTTCTGTGATCAATTTTTGGTACGGCAATTGAATCTGTGTGTGCATGTCGAAGGTAGGCGCGCCTTCGTCGAACGATAGACATGAATAAATATGAGTCTCGTGGTCAAAGTGATCATCCTCGACAAATCGAACAAGATTCTCTCCCGTCAGCTCGAATGACTGCAGCTGGATCAATCCTCCTTGTTGTATATGTGCTGCTCTTGTGGATGTAATGAGTTTGATGACGGCAGAATAGCGTTCCTCTTTGCAGCCAATTTGAAGGGACCTGAGGCCTGGATTACTACGGATGATGTCTTGCAATAGATCTTCATCTGCCCGTTGAGGAGTATACTCGATTCCTAGCTGGGACAGGTGGCCTTGTTTGATAAACCTGCAATCGTCTATCCCGAGATCACCAAGCCGCTTGATGACCATCTTCATGTCCTTGATCTTGCTCTCTGAGATTCTTGAAGTGAAAGAGAGGTTCCCGTGATCAATATTCAATGATTCGAGCTTGCGGAGCCTTTTGAAAACGTCGCTTGTGGCCTTCGTGATCGGGTACTCCTCTTGGAACTTCAGATCCACTGAAGCCAACGATTGGAATTTTTCGAGAAAACGGTTGAATGACTTGACGGTGGCGTCTTGGGAGGAGATATCCGAGTCGGAAGAGAACATTCGAAGCTTGGAAGCGGAAGCCAGCGCAGGGTTGCTGACTCGAGAGAAAAAGTCATCAAAGTTTTTGAGTTGCAGAGATTGGATTCGGCCATTGGATGCTAATTGTATGATGGTATCATATCGCCGGCTTCGATTGGCGATATCAAGTGGAGGACCTTGAAGATGGATTCCATCAACCGTCAGACGGATCACATTAGCCGTAGTAACAGCTTTAGCTAACGCTCGGAGATCATCCATGGTCGCGTCCCATCCCAGTCTAATCTCGAGCTCCTGGATTCCGCGTGCTTTGATCAATGCGTCATAAAACTGCCTTGCCTGAATACTGGTCGCAATTATGATATTGATCCTGCCTATCTCCTCGATGTACTCTCCTCGATGAATTTCAACGATCTCTCGCAGCTGCTGGATCGCAGCCTCCTTGTAGTTTGCACGGTAGTGATCGAAGCACATCCATTTGACATGTCCTTCCGGAGTGACAATCCTGTACAAATTGCCAAGAACACGCCCCTCATCCTTGCCATTCAGGTAGGACTCCAATCGCCTCATATCAGCGCCTTCAAGGGCCTCGAGTTTGTCGAACTCAAACTGATCTGTTGTTAACTCAGCGTCAGTTTCAGTATCTCGTTTGATTGCCTGGAGGTAGTTGATGGTATCATCCACAAGAGGCGAGATGTTCATTCGAACATTTTCAGCGTACGATTGACTTTGTGCAATCTCATCCACGATTTTGAGGCTTGCTAGTGGTGGTACGATGAGTCCAGCAGCAATGACCCCGTACTTGACCATCTGCATCATTGCAAGGAGGTAGGTTCCGTATTTCTCAAAGAATTCTGTCGGCTTTTCCAAGTCGTATCCCTCATGTTTGGCAAGGTGAACCTCATGCGGTGTCTTGCAACCATCAGGCTTTGTATGTGTACCGCATTCGCAAAGAAAGTACAGCCGGAACCGCTCCGAGAAAGGATTCATCAATTTGTCACGGCGTCGCATGACCTTTGGCAAGACAATGAACAGCCGTGGGATCGGATATTCATGCAGTTCGTATGTCTGGACAAGCAAGGCCTGCACTCTGTTTTGGATAGTAGCCAACCGGTCTAGCGCCTGTTGCTGCATCTGAAGGATACGATCCTGTTTCTCGTCCATCTCTTGCTGCATTTTCTGCATCCTGCTGCTTCTCAAGGAGCTCCTCTCTGGTTTGTTGCTGCAGTTGTTGCATTTGCTGATCTCTGATATCCATTTGCTGTTGCGTCCTCAGCACTTGCTCCTGAAGTTCCTTGTTTTTGTCCATCTCAGCCAGAAGTCGGTCAAAGTGAACATCCATAGATTGCTTGATGGTCACCGCTTGCATTTCTTGTCCCAGTAGGACGGATTCAAAATAATCGCTGTGAAGATGATTGTACGCACGAATGACGGAGCGAGCTTCCCCTGGCGTCTCCCCCAAGTATTTAGGACGAGATAGGTCGTCGTGGTTCGCATAGGCGATGGATAGATTGGCTGTAGCGAGGATTAGCGAGTTGGTGTCAGTGACAGTCCCAGATGACAGCCCCTTTGGTAAACCAGTGCCTCCACTCCTGGATTCTGCTGTAGCTGGATCATACGTTAGGCCTGCTCCTCTTGGAGCCTCGGAACAGCTCTTGGTTCCTTCGACTACCTCGAGGACGACTCCTGGATGATATGCGATTCGCAATGGTGTAATTACATCGGAAAGGGCAGTTGCAGAAAAGAAGGAATGTTCAGCACATGTCTTTTCCTTGACTTGCACCATGTTAAAATCCTCCACACTTGACATACTTCTTGAGTTCGTCATCCTTCATGAATGGGACCACAAGCTCCCCATTCCTGATCGACTTTGCACCGTCAAGTACATCCTGGATGTCGCTCCAGAGAACGATATGCTGTTCAGTTATGGTATCTATAATCGCCGGGATGTGAAAGACTTCATCTGTTGAGCGACATCGGAAAGCCTGAATGGGCTGACCTGCCAAGTTGGAGGTCATGATTGGTATATATGTTGAGAGAATGTATCGAGGCAAATATGGGGAGATGACGGTGGAAGGGGAAGAAAGAAAGCGATACACGGGAGATGTATACAAGATACTGCCAGATTTCCCGCTGTTGGCGGATGGTGCCACTTGGCGTTGTCCCGTGCGGTATGGCGATTCCTCAAACATCCACCTACTTAGTTATCACAAGCGAGTTGAGAGTATCTAGGATTTCAGATGAAGGTTGCAATCTTTGTTGAAGCAGCAACACCCCAACTCTCTTGGAAAATCGCTTTGATGACTGTTCCCGACAACGACTTTAGGCACAACCTTGGAGGTAAGGAGTCCGTTGCGGCATATGATATGGGCAAGGAACGCGCTAGGAACACTCCATCGCTGGCACACAGAGTGCACGCACTGTTCAAAATCATCATCAGTCATGAGTGGAACCAGTATTTCTCCGTTCCTGACAGATTTTGCGTTCTCGCATCCAGGATGTCTCGCCATAGGATGATGTGTTTTCCTGTCTTGGGGTCCGGTCGCGCTGGGATTTTGACGACTTTGTCTGTCGAACGGCATTGAAAAATCTGTACAAGCTTGTCGTTTGTAATGGGTCATGTCTTCCGTACAAAGTCTCTACAGTGGGTTGCGAGATGGAGTGGGAAGAAGAGAAGTGGAGACCTGAAGCATTCAATTCAGATCTTCAAATCACATGGCCAGCCCATTCGCTCACACTTTTCCCCACTCAAGGATCCTTTCTTCTGCAATCATATTGCTCCATGGACATGATGTGAAAGATTGGAGATGTATTTGAATCAGTTTAAGAACACGAATAGCGTTGTTTAACAAAAGAGAAAAGAGTAGGGTTGAAGGTCGTGTCGAGCATGGCGGGGGAAGGTAGGTAAAGGTTTGTCGATAACTAAGTTGCCAGCGATTTCGGCAGCGATCTTCTGGGCCTTGGCAGTGGCATCATCGATATCACCGACCATGAAGAAGGCAGCCTCGGGCAAGTGATCGTGCTTGCCATCAAGAACCTCCTTGAACGAGCGGATGGTGTCCTCGAGCTTGACCAAGCGACCCTCGGAACCTGTGAAGACCTGAGCGACGGCGAAAGGCTGGGACAAGAACTTTTGGATCTTACGGGCACGCTCTACAGTCAACTTGTCCTCCTCAGACAATTCGTCCATACCCAAAATAGCAATGATATCCTGGAGCGACTTGTACGACTGGAGGATCTGCTGAGTCCTGGAGGCGGTCTCGTAGTGCTCTTCACCGATGATACGGGGATCCAACATACGGGACTTGGAGTCGAGAGGGTCGACAGCGGGGTAAATACCCAACTCTGAAATACCACGAGACAAGACAGTGGTGGCGTCCAAGTGAGCGAAGGTGGTGGCGGGAGCAGGATCAGTCAAATCGTCAGCGGGGACATAGACGGCCTGGACGGAGGTAATTGAACCCTTCTTGGTGGTGGTAATACGTTCCTGCATTCCTCCCATATCGGTGGAGAGAGTGGGCTGGTAACCGACAGCGGATGGAATACGACCCAGCAAAGCAGACACCTCAGAACCGGCCTGGGTGAAACGGAAAATGTTGTCAATGAAGAGCAACACATCCTGACCCTCCTGGTCACGGAAGTACTCGGCAATGGTCAAACCAGTCAAGGCAACACGGGCACGGGCACCTGGGGGCTCGTTCATCTGTCCGAACACAAGCGCAGCCTTTGACTCGCCCTCCAGCTTGATGACTCCGGTTTCAATCATCTCGTGGTACAGATCGTTACCCTCACGGGTACGCTCTCCGACACCAGCGAAGACAGAGTAACCTCCGTGATGCTTGGCAATGTTGTTGATCAACTCCTGAATGAAGACAGTCTTTCCGACACCGGCACCTCCGAAGAGACCAATCTTACCACCACGAGCATAGGGGGCGAGCAAGTCGACGACCTTGATACCAGTGACAAGAACCTCAGGAACGACGGACTGGTCAACGAACTCGGGAGCACCGCAGTGAATGGGGGCAGAGTGCTTAGCGTTGATGGGACCACGCTCGTCGATGGGCTCGCCGATAACGTTGATGATACGGCCCAAGCACTCGGGACCGACAGGAATAGTGATGGGAGCACCAGTGTCCTCAACGGGCTGGCCACGAACCAAACCCTCAGTACCATCCATAGCAATGGTGCGGACAGTGTTCTCTCCCAAGTGCTGAGCGACCTCGAGAACCAAGCGACGATCCAAGTTCTTGACCTCAAGAGCGTTAAGAATTGAAGGAAGTTGGCCTTGATCGAACTGAACGTCGACGACGGCACCGATGACGGAGCGGATCTGACCAGAAGACTTGGCCTCAGAGGCATAGCCGGCTGGTAAGGACATAAAAAGTCAAGCATGGAAGATTAGTTTGAATGTCAGCGTATCACTGCAATTGAGGACGTTGAAGAGTGCTGGAGCACTGCAAAAAAGGAGACGACACAAAGAACAAGGCCCCATAATGTAGATATCACAGATCATCATCCTGACAATTGAGTCGTGTTGGCCACTGCACCCGCTTCAGGTTATAAACAAGAAAAAGCCCAACGGGATAAGCATCCAAGTGGGCGATCTGGATGCCAGATCTTGTCATGGAAAACTTCGGGGAGGCTCATAATTATACTGATCGCGAGTCGTAAACACCGCTTCCGATCGACTGAACCAACCCATCGGGTGCGAAGCAGGGGCGACCTTTAGCCAGCGTTACTCTCTAGCTGAATCAGATCATGACCTCGTATTCGAAGAGTAGCAAAGGGCAAAGAAGTTGGCGTTTGGTGATCATAACACAGTTGATCGGGTAGGCATGTACCCAGAGAGCGAAACAAGGAAAGGAGCTTCGATAGAGGCCGACAAGTCGTGTTTGTGATCGTGATCGTGATCGGTGTGATCAGGAAGAGTCAGCGTTGGCTAGATCAAGAGGTAGTGATGAACGTGTTGCTGCAAGCTCGTCCTTGCTGGTGTCCAATGATCGCTGCGAGAAGGGTGTCCGTGGTGCGTGAGATCGAGGATGAGAAGACTCTTACCCTTCTTCAAGAAGGCGGCATTGACAGCCTTGGGGGCAGTCTTGATGGCAGCAGCGCTCTTGGAGAGACGCGTGATGTTGCGAAGGGCGTACATGGCTGATCCACAGGGGACGAAGATGAGGGGAGAGGAAGGATGAGTTTCGAAAACGAGCGGAAGCACTCGTGGAGTTTTGTTCCTGGGTTGGTGTTTACAATTGCGACATCTCTGTACACCGAATCTAATTCAGACTGTCGTGGAAGACTTGCAGTCGCTACTATTATCTAGCTTTTCAATCCGTCCTAAGGCGATTGGCGATCTCTTGCTTGCGAGACTCGACATGTTGGCGCTCCTCGTCCTTGTTGGCGTCATAAGAAATAATATTGGTCTGGTTAAATGGATTCTCAGGCGACTTTTGGAACTGCTTGTGAAGCATATCATGCATCTGGTTCTGTCTCAGTCCTGGGTGTTCTAGCTTCAAGATAGGCATCTCACGCTCCAAATAAGCAGCAAAGGCAGCCTAGGTCGGATATACAACAAGTGATTGCAATGTCAGTGCTCTTGAACATATCATCTCCTTCATCTGTCTCGCCCGTCCTTGCTCTATGCCTTTTGTTACCTTGAAACGACGCTCTGGATGACGATCCACCTCCTTGCCTCTACCTGCTGTGACCGATGATGATCCTCCAACTGAAGATCCAGTGAGTGACAAGACATCAAGAGCATCATCAATGTTGGACGCAGAGAACTCCTCGACTGCCTTGACTTCTTTGGAGAACGCCTCAGCTTTCTGAGTCTTCTTGACGGCTTTCTTCTACTCACGATCGATAGCATATCCGAATAGACGGTCGTTAAAGCCAACACTCCTCTCAGGAATCAAGGACATTGCAGTCAAACCGGAATCGAAGGCAACGTTGGCAACAAACCTCCTCTCCTTTAACAGTCCTGGCTGGTTTGCTTTTAAGACCCTTCTCCTCCTCCTCAAGGGCACGCTGAGCCTCACGTTTCTTTGCCAATTGCTCTTGCTAGTGACGAAAAGTGGTTATAACGACATCATCCGTTAGTCCTGATTATCGCAGCCAAACGCCTCTGACTTTCTCCAGCTGAAATGACAAGACGTACTCTCTTTTGTTCCTCGGCCTCCTTCTTGTTACCCTTGGAGCCCTTTGCCCATTCAACATCTTCATTAGCCGCCTTTTCAGCCGCCTTCGCGGCGTTCTTTGAATTCTGCACAGCGGCCTTGCGCTCATTGGCAGCAGCAACTGAATACGATACCGGCAAGAGGCGAGTGAGTGTCACAGTTCCAGAGCCAGAGCAAGATCAGAGTCCCTCATGAGACGAAGGGAAATGACGGACACTGAAAGGATGCAGGTTGTACCTTTGCTGTTTTCTCCTCTCTTAGGTGGCATGGTGTGCAGACGTTAGGAATGAAAGTGTTTCGGGAAGAGTGGAAGGAAGAGAGATCAGGTTCGTTGACAAATAGGCTTTCTGGAATAAGAAAGTCACACTCGCAAAGACGTGTGCGCAACATTGAAGGTGGATACAATTGAAAAAAAAGATCGAAACGAGACTACGAGGAAGGGTGCCTCTTTGTCTTTGTCGCGGGATCCCTATCTACCTTGTCGACGAGCACCTAACCAGCAGCGTCTGCTCTCGGTGTGACTCGAGAGTGATCAAGCACAGGAGGAGGGCCATTTGCTACACATCGCGGCGTATCCATGCACCGAGATTCGTGTGGTGCCCACAATATTGTTCGGATCGCAAGGGACTATATCCACAAAAAGACGCGACCCAATGCTTTGCACCGATGGTCTCCTGATAGATCCCCAAGGCTTTAATCGTCGTTCTAAGCCAAACGTGGATGCATGGATCGACGAGCTGGAGCGGAGACAGATTGCAAAGGGAATCAGTAGACCATTGTGAACAATAAACAATAGTTTTCCTACTTTTTTACCACTGTACCCCTTCCCAGGCGTTGGCTATCACACCACAGAGTCCCATGTCAAAGTTGAGTAGCCCTTGCCACGAGAGAGCTGGCCAAACAGTCAGAGACGAGCGAGTTAGCTCTGCTTCTGTGCCTTGGATCCCAGTCATGCTCCGTTCGACTGCCTCTTCCACTTGCACTCGAAAAGTCCGTAGTTTGCTTTCAATCCCTCATAGATCCTTCTCTACTCAACAAAGAGATCCCGTATTGTTCATACTTGCTCAGTCTATTAAAAAGTGTGGCCACTCGTTCTATTTCGGCATTCTGTGGACGATGTACTCCAACGTTCTGACAAGCAATTGCCACACCGTCTGAAGTGTCGAAGATGTACGGTCCCCTTTCATCACCATGCTTGTTCTCGCAGCATGGTCCATACCCAGTACCTCCATCTACCATGTAAAACACGATAGAGGTGCACCTTTGAAAGAACCGGTTGTTGATATTTGCTCAACTTATACGTAGTCATGAAAACGATAGTCATGGACACACCTGAAGGAGCAATAGAGTGCTATGGAATACAGATTGGACCCAAAACGAAGTCAAAGAGAAACGAGGACAGTTTGTGCTTCATAGCAGCGTATCATGGAACCACTTTATTTGTATGCTGACGGTGTTGCTGTGAATGTGGGGGACCAAAGTAGGGTGGACAGGTGCGGATGTTTGGACAAGTGTGAGTGAGGGAGGGAGGATCTTCGAGCGATGAAAGAGCAAGAGTCTCGAGTGTTCACAGTCGATCATGACAAACTTTCAGTTCTTAAGGGTCCGATGGCCTCATATCCTCCTTTGCTGTGCGGCGTTTGCTCCTCCTCTTTCGCTTTAGATCTCTATCACAATGGTTAGCAGTCACGTGAACGGGAGTGAGGGAGGATCGCATCCAAGGTCAGGATCCCGGATCATCCAGCCATCCAACTCAGGGAGCCATGGGGGAATCCATCGATCCACCCATCCAACTGTCGCTCTATGTTCGAACCAGCTGGATCATGGAACATGGGACACAGCATATCTGGAATTGAAGCCAAGTCTTACACTGAGCGAAGTTTGGTCCGAATGCCCGACGTGTTCACCTGCAGGATCGGACGATGCAGATCACAGAAAGGAGTACGACTATCCTGCTTTTTAACATCGCCGAGCTACCGGAGAAAGCAGCGGGGTGAAAAACCTGAACCATCAACTTCAAATCCCGGCTCAACACCCAACTTGACAGGACAGGAGATCAGGGAGTCAACACCTCTTACGATGTCGAACCTATGATCCTGCGTGCTAATCAGTTTGCGGCGTTGGACCACTATGCAATAGGGTATTGACATCAAGAAGCACCACGTTCGCAACAAGAACCGTCAGGCTCCCAAGTCTGAGGATGTCTATCTGTTGTTGCTTGTCAAGGTATGCAGGGAGCATCGGATACAGTATGAGGAACAGCAGTGGTCTGTGCAAGGATTCTATCGCTGAGAAAGCGTGTCAAGGAATCTTGGCAGCTAAGACGGGACTTGCGACGATGATCACCAACATATACAGACTCGCCGGCATACGTGGATCTTGTTTACAACTCGTCGTGGTTTGTACCGCTGAATTCCCATGTCTCAACACATACAACACCCACGATTTTGTAACAGGATGCAATACACGATGGAGTGGACCCGGACGATAATGCAAGCGACGGGCTATCGTTGTTTTGGACAGCAGGTGTGGAATGCCGACACTCGCTCTCTCTCAGGATAGTATAACAGCAACGTCTACTCTGCTCGAGAATAGCAATCCATACCGACAGCAAACGACAAAGCAGACATCAACTCTGAACGAACCATACAGACTAGGCAAACCGGCATCTTTGCGAGGAACTTGAAATCTCACACCTCTCTTTTCTTCTTGCTGGAACTATCTTGAAACAGCTCTACAGATTCCTTGCCCGCCGTACGGATTCTGCCTTCAACAAGGTTGTCCTGAAGCGTCTCTTCATGTCGCGCATCAACCGCCCCCCAATGTCCATCTCGCGTATTGCTCGCAACTTGGCTGGCAAGCAGGGCAAGACCGCTGTTGTCGTTGGCACCGTGACTGATGATATCCGCCTCCTCGAGGTCCCCAAGTTGTCGATTGCTTGCTTGCGTATCACCAAGACCGCCAAGGCCCGTGTTGTCAAGGCTGGCGGAGAGGTCATCACCTTTGATCAGCTTGCCCTTCGTGCTCCCACTGGTGCCAACACCGTCTTGCTCCGCGGTAAGAAGAACACCCGTGAGGCTGTCAAGCACTTTGGTATGGGCCCTGGCGCTCACGCCAAGCCCTATGTCCAGAGCAAGGGACGCAAGTTCGAGAAGGCCCGTGGTCGCCGTGCTTCCCGCGGTTTCAAGGTCTAAGAGGAAAAAAAGCGATTCACAACCACTTCAACTGC
>Ga0247824_10002130_pt1 | contig 11024 bp, 11 predicted proteins | sample 13C_PalmiticAcid_FD_194412 | JGI IMG/M metagenome (GOLD analysis project Ga0247824, IMG submission 194412) | Soil microbial communities from agricultural site in Penn Yan, New York, United States - 13C_PalmiticAcid_Day48 | ecosystem: Environmental > Terrestrial > Soil > Agricultural land...
AGAGTCCAGCTGGGTCTCCAGCTGGGTCCCGGGGCGCCATCTGCAGTCACAATAAGCGCTTAGGGGAAGAGTTAGCTTGGCTCTTAGGGAAAAGTTACAAAACCCTTCCGCCTTAGTATATAGGATGGGTCCGGCCCTGAATGTTCGTTCCAGATCAGTGAGATGAGGCTTTACGCCTTCAGAAGACCTGATGACCACCTCTCTTTTCCAGCCCTATAGCTACGACACCTCACCAGGTTTCCCCCCTTCTACGACCCTCTTCGGCTATAAAGAGGAAGGTAGATGCGAGAAGGCACCACTACCTTCCCTCCCCTTGCGCACACTTGGTCTCATTCTCAAGCCAACTCGAACCATCACAAGTACCTTCTCTCTTTCTCTCTCCAGGTAAGGCGGCGGTCGTGAGCTACTATTCGTTATCTCTGATGAAACCTGCTCACAGCCCATAGGAATGGATGGAAACTCACTCGTTACGAACTTTTAACCCTTCCCTCCTCCTCCTCCTCCTCCCTTTTGTCAGACTCACCATGAAGCCCATTGTCATTGTTTTAGCCCTTGCTGTCTCCTTCGTGTTCGCTTGTGGAGACGATGCCTATCGCTGCATGAGCTGTACGGGTAGTAAAAATGACTATGACACGAGCAAAGACGTGGCTTCCGCAGTGGGCGCCGACATGTGTTTTTGCTGGGGTACGTTCACATATTACACCGATTTGAAGGGCCAGAAGGAGGATCAGTTCGACAAGTTCAAAAACGGTTGCTTTAGAGGGTTGTAGCAAGTGGAGTCGTTGCGGCGGAGGTGAAGGGCAGGATCCTCGCCAATCGCAGCCCACAGGTCCTGTGCATAGACATTTCCCGCTTTTTTGAAGTAAAGTTGTCGTACAATGCATCTTGACTTTGAGGGTGTAGGGCCTCAATAGGATCTGGTGAAAAAAAAAGCGTGCGGCAAAGATTTCGCCTGTAGGACTTTTGCGATCCTTTGATCGGGCAACTCCTATCCGCCACTCCGGCACTGGTGCATCCAACTTCAACTCGTCTCAAGTTACTACGGGAACCATAGAGCAGCGTGGATCATCAACAGATTTGCCAAGGAAACATCAGACTTGGGCCAACAACACGAGCTTAACGTGGGTCCGACCAAAGGGTAAACCGGGCCAACAAGCACGGCAAACTCAACAACATACTCTGGAGGTGCAACAGAAAAAACAGACCCAAGGTTAACCGGGTCAGCAACGGTGGTAGCAGTGAGGGCAACAGAGGCCCCAGACCCAAGGTTAACCGGGTCAGCAACGGTGGTAGCAGTGAGGGCAACAGAGGCCCCAGACCCAGGAGGCGACCCTGTCAGCTGTTCTAATTCACAGCCCTTTAATCAACTGGGCAGCATGACACCGACGGTTCCGGCTGCATCTTTCGTGGTAACCGCACCGACAACCCAGCCTGCTACATCGGTAACCACCCCCACACGCTCGGATCACTGGCAAAGGCAATGTATATCTCGGCACTCTGATCAAAGGAAATGTTCTGATTCAAGGACTTGGAGTCTCGACTGAAGCCCTTGGAAAGGATGTGAGCAGTACATTGGGTCAAACATTTCATTCCAGACGGACGAGGACGGCAGGATTGAATCTCGTTGGAGATCTGCAATGTCACCGAGTACGTTGGCGAGGGCACTCGAGTCTTTGACAAGGGTGGATGAAGGTATTTGGTGTGAGAGCCCATCCAAGACGATACCAGCCAACAGAAGGGTCGAGGTCTCGCCATCCTCGTGAGCCAACCGTTCTAGGAGCGGAACCAGGTGTCCAAACAACTGAAACAGGAATCCAGCACAAATACTTGGTCTCGTCATGTGGCATGGTTGGATAGGGTTATCGACTGATACTTTAGACCATGTTGTTGGTTCATGAGCTGGAAAGAGCACTGCAAAGGTGCACAGCGCGAGCTCCAGATCATTTTTGAAGCATCGATATTGTTCACTTGTGGCTACGGCAGGCTGGACAAAGTTGAACCTTGGCTCGTTTCGGTGTACGAGGCATGCAAGAAAGACGTCTAGGCAACATGCTATTGTTTCACGAACCTGATCGAGAAAAAGAATGCGTCATTATCAATTCACGAAAGGTGTTGTGAACCACATGAACTGAAAGGCCTGATAGGGTACCTGAATCTGGATGGGGAGGCTGCTTTCTTCCAAATCTTTGCAAGTCCGTAAGCAGACAGCTGTCGTCCACATTATCTTAGGTATGAATTGAATTGGCGCAACTGCGCTGATCTCCAGCAGCTGCCGAGATAGTTGTTGTAGCTGATTCACCCGTTCTTCAATCGGTTGGCTACATGGAACATCAAACGCTCGACAGACCTCAACGCTTGCTTGACGCAAAAATGTCTGGATTGAAGATGAAGGGTCCCAATGCTCCATATTCAATTCGCACGCCATGTCTAGTACGTGGGTTGCTGTGCGATCTCTTTGGGCAGTCTCTGGTTCAGATGTGATATTCCTGTATTGCGCCACTGTTGAGCATAACTGTTTCTGAACCCGGTGAAGATGGATCAACGCAGCGTCCACAAGATCCGGTTCTCCAAAGATCGCCTTCTGGATCTGACTAGGCACAAATATCGAAAAGTCGATGGCCATCACTTTTAGCGCTTCTAAAAAAAGCAGCATCTGTGGTTTGTGCTCTGTCGAGTAGAGATAAAAGGCGAGGTCATGGTCCAATGCCATCTTCCATTGATCCTTGGTCATGTACTAAGATTACATTCTCCACAAACGGCGAGGCTGTGTTAGTCGCTTGCCTCGCGTAGTGAGACGGAACACGGTAGAGGCTGAGGACTTACTGCAGCAATCAGTTCACGCCGACAATGCTGCATAGGATCCATGATAACAATTTCCAGATAGTGGTAAAGTCTACAACGTAGAGAGCAATGTCAGCTTGATATGGGTTTTGATATTCGAGTCTCTGACAGATTGTTGCTGTGACCTCAAGGTCTACATGCCTGGACTTGAGCCGCTCCAAATCGGAGGACGGCTTACGGATTCCAATCTTCCTGGCGATTCGCTGTACGAGTGACCTAAACTCGATGTCTTCGTAAGAGTCCTCTTGGAGCTGGCGTAGAATGAATTCATGGGTGAGAGGTTAATAAAGGACAGGATACACTGAAACAGCCCTATTACCTCATCCATTTCTTACCAAGCGCAGTATCTTCTCTGACAATGAAATCCTGGTCTCTAGATGGTGCAGCATCATACTCGCCGGTCCCAGGATGTATCGCAAGACAAATGTTCGTGCATAGAGTGGCAGCGAGTCTTCACACACTAGTTCTAGACATATCGCACAGGCCAAGTTACGCAAAGGATCTGTCTCGAACTCGTTAGTAATGCGAGTGGGGAATATCAATATGTCCGAATAGCCCAGCAGATAGACCCGTTGTCTTACAACAGTTCTCATTGTCCTTGAGGTGTAAACAAAGAGACAATAACCGTTCGCAATCGTGAATAGGTGATCCCTCTACAACGGACGCAACAACGATGTTGAATATGGCTCTCGCATTGAACTATTAAAACAGGATCATCAAATGATATCATGGTGAGAAAGAGTTGGTAGTAGTTAGACATGTCGACCATGCGTCTCAGGCTCAAGAGGAATCGTACCTCGATCGACGTTTGAAAGGAATGAAGCGGTCTCCGTAGATTGGTGATAGTGTAGAACAGATGATCGGCGAGCAATGTGGTGTTGGCACCCACAGGCGACAGTGCAATACTGGAAGACTGTTGTTCCAGTGGAGTGGCCCCTTTGGCAAGAAACTGAGTTGTCGGCGAAGGCGCCGTTTGGACGAAAGCATCCAAATCCTTTAGCAAAGGTGGGAGATGCGACAGTGGAATCGGATTGAGCATGGTATTGCTGTAGAAGACCAGAATGGCCGCCAGCAACTTGGCAGCCTTCTCTGTTCTCGCATCCACGCTCCCTATATTCTGAAAAGTGCCTCCATCGTATTGGTGTTGAAGTTCCTGCTGTCCTGCCTGCAGGGGATCGCTCGGGCGTGGACTATGGGTCCGACCAACTGCTTCGCTCATCAGTGCAACTTTTTGGGATGAGAGGGAAGAGAGATCGAAAAAAGAAGAGGAAGAAGAGCTCTTCTTGCGACTCCGCCGAGTTGAAAAAAATGGTGGCAAAGGTCACACACATCGCTCTTTGATTCTCTCCCTCCCGATCGACGATGCCTCCATGACCACGGCAATAGCAACAGTTAGAAAGGGCAGCGGCCAGGCTGGTCATAGTCATGAGCAAGAGGACGAAGGGTGGCACACTGAGTCAGAGATCTTACCGGACACCATCGCTGAGATCCTTCGTCGAATGCAAGAAGAGTTCAAGTGTCCTATTTGGTAACGCGCACATTATTGTTGTCCGAGGCAAAGAACACAAAGTCCCTTGTGCCTTGTGCATGTAATTTGACTGAATACCATGCCTCATACATACATGTAGTTTAGGGACGATGGAGGAGCCAGTTTCGACGGGCTGCAATCACACATTCTGCCGCCAATGTGTTTTATACGCGTTGGATCGCAGGGATGGATGTCCTCTTTGCAAGGCTCATGTGACCAAGAGAAGCTTGAATACTGTCGGTCATCTGGGACAGCTAATCGGTGCTTTTCTTCAACTCAAAGAGGCTTTTGAGCTTGAGGAAGACTCCAGTAAGAATCTTTTGCCACTGGTTGTCCTACGTACGTGTGCGTTCTTTTGTTTGCAGTGTTAGAACTGACAGCTTCAACCTATGCGATGTCATAGCATTGTCGCAAGTTCCCAGGCAATATGTAATGGAAACGAGGGATGATCTGACCCAACTTTATCCATACCCTGAAAAACTCGAGGAATCATCCGAAGATGCACCAGTCAACAAAGATTCACCAAAGGTTCAACAGCGAGAGATGCCTCCCAGCTTACAAGAGGGTTCGGCGACAGATACAGAGGATTTTCAGGCACCCACTGTCCCTGGCAACCGCAAAGTATGGCACGCTGCTGATAAGCGACCGAGTGCAGCAGCACAAGAGAAAGGCCCTTCCAATACCCACAGGAAGACTATCGCACGACAGGCAATCGATAGGCAACCGAGTGTTGCGCCACGAGCCGGAGGTACCATTGACATAGTGAGGGAATCATTCGATTGCTTCGACGTCAATCTGGACACACTCCCAGTATCACAAGCTGCTGCATTGGCCGAACAGATGTTGGCAATGATGTCGGCCATTACACTCGGGAAGCCACCAATCCTAGCGCCTCCTCCACAGGAGCAGCAACAGATTAGTACCTCAACACCACAAGATACAGAGCCGTATCTATCAAGAGTAAAGCAGGAAGACGAAGATGAGGATGACCGAGCAACACTCTCTCCTCTATCTCTGTCTGACGCTGAGGATGTAAAAGAAGAGCCAGAGACTGTCGCATTGTCCCAAAGCTTTGCTCCTACGCAGGAACGGCGCTCAACGGAGACCAATCCTATCCTCTGCGCGACTGTTATGACATTGACAAAGAAGGTAGTACCACCAGAAACTTGATTTCAACGGCCTCAAAACTGTCACTTTTATATTGATCTTTCCTCGTCTTTTTGTATAGCATCAATTGGAGAATACAGCCAAAGTCCTCATGGCCAGAGTAGCGGACGATCTGGTGACAAGGCCAACGCATGTTGTCATGGACTTGTGTACGTGGGGGCAGATGTCATGAATGTGGAAAATGTGCAACGCTTAGACTAGCATCAAGGCTAACCTGTAACCTGGTTCTTCGTGTCTAGCGCAAGAGCAAAGCGAAAGCGGTGGTGGGAGGACCGTGAAGTACTTTCTGGGCATTCTGCGAGGCTGTTGGGTTCTTCGGTATGAATGTAAGTATACCCAAGCAGTGGCCGCGTTGCCTCAGCACACCCCTCGACAAGATTAGCCGTATCCCTAGACTAACGTCGCACATTGTACATGTACATAGGGATCCTTGCTTCCATGAATGCTGGGTATTGGGTGCATGAATCGCCATACCAGATATATGACAACGAATTCGGAATCAACGCGCCAAAGATCTCGCGCGCAAGCCATCTTGGAGGGGTATGTCCTCGTGTTAGAACATTCTCAAAGGGATTGTTATCGGGCGCTTTGTTGTTGCCTTGGAGATTGGAACGTTTTTTTCTTTTTTTTCCTTCTGCCTGCGCATAGGATCCGCCGCTTTTCGCTGGATGTGAAGTGCAACTCTTTGGCACGTTTAATACGCCAACCAAGGATGAGCTAGAGCTCATGATTGAGGCAGGCGGAGGGATGGTTGTTTCCCAGTTGTTTTCATGGTCGACGCGGTCCACAGTGCTTCGTAGCGATGGTGCCGACAATGCCCATCCAACGCGACACATTATTCTGTATAATCAGGGAAACGATAGGGTGAGGAATCTCCGCAGACTGAAGGCAGAGATTCGATCGGTGAGTGATGCGGCATGCACCCTCGATAGACGCGTTCAAGTTGTGCCCCACAGAGAGTTCCTCGATTGCATTGCGTCTTATGATATCAGTACAATGGGAGAAAGCGACCTGTACGCCGATCTGGCCTAATAAATGGCTATCTTGACTTGCCATCCAGTACCGTTGTCTGATGGCGGAGGTCCATTCCTCTTCTCCCATGGGCGATATGTTCAATCGATCTCACAAGACTGAAGTGGGTATTCTGAGGCCATCGCTTCTTTATAGTGGTGGTGGTGTTCTCTCAATGGAGTATTTCTATGATGACGATTCCTGGGCAGCAAGTCGTTTTTCGCGGTTGGCAGTCAAGACGGTCATGCGCTCCTTCAACAGTTCGTTCTGCCTCTGTTCGACGCCATAAACAAAGTATCCGACAGCTCCAAATACAGCTCCTGAGATGCCATATCCAACGAAGCCTAGGGTGACGGATCGTCCAAATTGTTAGTCTACGCCCTTTGATTCCGTCGGGTAAGGTGGGTTCATGTGTATCGGACAGTCGGACAGAGCCCTTACCACTTGCGAGGGGACGGCGCTGAACGCCCAGGGCAAAGCCACGGGCAGCCAATCCAAAGGTACTAAAGCCGGCGACGGTTGCGAGGACACCCATGGTTGTGTGTTGAGATGGTAGAGTGGAGTCGGATGTATGTTGATCTGAGAGCGGTTTGCAGATCTCCGAAGAGGTGCAGCAGTGGGGGGGAAGCGAAGAGGGTGCGAGTGGATAGATACAGTGACGCACACGTGAGTGTGACTGCTGGGAATTCTCGAATGCCACCGCCCACTTTTTTTTTTCTCGCTTTTTTTCGCCTTTGATTTGTACCTGTCCTACAGGACCTTGACTCGCACTTTCTTTCTTCTTCTTCTTCTTCCACTCTCCTCCTCGTCTTCCTGCCGCGTCCGCCCTCTCCCCTCCACCTTCCACTGTCATACCAAAGAGGCTTCGACCTACTCATTCCTCATTCCTTTACTACGCATCCTTCACGTGGCTCTGCGCGACCCATTCTCTCTCACGGCAAAGTCAGACAGACAGCCCCTTCCCTCTGCACTCGGCAAGGCGCACCTTTTCCGACAAGAGATTAGTTCACAGCTCGCGTACCATTTCCCTACACACACCACTCTCCTTATCAAAGACGAGTCTACTCAAGGAGAGGACATAGACTTCACATCCTTGCTACGCGTCCTTGTTCCAACCAAGCACCACCACGCGACCAGGCAAATTCGCATGTAATGCTGACATCCTGTAATCCTGTCATGGCGAAGCAATGTTCCCTTATGTACTGCGGAAGCTAACACTGACGAGTCGCGCAATGTTTGTAGAGAGCATATCCGATCATCGATCTGTCATGGCGGCTCCAACAGTTGTCACTTGCGAGGTATACGCAACTAGGTTGTCCGATCCTGCACTGGGTAAGCTGACTGGGATAGCGTAGACCCATCTCGCTTCATCAAACGATGATTGTGAGGCTGAGACTCATCATCCAACTTTTGTGATCATTAGAGGTCGGCCTCAAAGTCAAGATTGCCACTGATCTCAGGGACTCGGTGGAGATCTTCCAGTCAGTCGAGTATGCCCGCTTCCTGTCCATATTAATGCCGGTCTTCACAGACATCCTGATGAACAGTCAACCTGTGTTTGTCAGCCATGCTCCCGAACAGGTATGGAGGTTTACCGTGTATCTCTGAATACAGTAAGTACCCTGATCAGAGGCTAAAGTGGCTCACCTTGTCTCTGCAACGATAGAAATTGCGCGGGACCATTCTGGAGATCGTCCATAGATTTCCTCATAATGACTCGTTTCGGCAATACGCTCCAGATCTCCTCAAGTTGCTCATGCATCTTCTCCGGGTCGAGAACGAGGATAACGCAGTGATCTGTTTGAAGACCATCATCGATCTGCACCGATCGTATAAGCAGATTCTGGAGAGTCAGGTTCAGCCGTTCATCGACATTGTCCAGGAAATGTATCGGAACATGGAGCAGACAGTCAAGGACAACTTTGACAACCCTGGCACACCATTGGGACAAACACCTGGTGGACCCTCAGCTCTCACATCCCCTCGTCCAGTATCTCCAGCCTCAGAGTTGACGGATCAACCTTCAAAGGTTCTCGCGAAGAGTCTTTTCAGCTTCAAAGTGTTGACAGAGTGTCCCATTATCGTCGTGCTGTTGTTCCAAACCCACCGCCAATTTGTGAACCCCAACATCGCAACCTTTATCCCGCTTATTATCCAGGTAACGCAGATGGAGCAACAATGCTAAGATACCTTCAATGTGCTGTCATCACGAAGAACCAGAAGCTTATCGGTCATTATTACGTTTCTATAGACCTTGGGGTTGCAAGCTACTCAACAGGCAGAGGCTCAACGCCTAGCAGCAGCCCATGGAGAGGTGTTTGTTGGAGTCAGCCCTGCCATTCGCAATAGGAGTGTCTACACAGACTTTATCGTTGCGCAAGTCAAAGTAAGGGGCTAATGCAAATACTTGCACAGGACTGACAACTTTACTTGCACAGGACTGACAACTTTACTTGCACCAAATCTAATACTCGAGTGTTTGTCTCGCAAACGAAATTAGACAATGTCATTCCTTGCCTACATTCTTCGAGGGTCAGCCAATGTGCTTCGACCGCATCAGAATGCCATCCCAGACTTTGTAGTCCGCCTCTTACGCGACTGTCCACCTGAAGCAGCTGCCACTAGAAAGGTATTATTCGATCAACTGTGACCGCTGTGAGGATGCAGAAGGTTTTCGCCATGGACGACAAAAAGTCACCGTAAACTCAAACTCTATAAAGCACTTTGGAACTAATTTTACACGTTCTTTATACCATAGGAACTTCTCGTGGCAACTCGTCACATTCTATCCATCGACTTTAGACAGGCCTTCGTGCCAAAGATCGATATTTTACTGAACGAAAAAGTGTTGGTCGGAACCGGAGTCACCTCGCATGAGACGCTGCGACCTCTTGCTTACAGCATGCTCGCTGATTTGGTTCATCACGTTCGTGTCGAACTCACACCAGCACAGCTCGCGAAAACAGTCTACATTTATTCAAGGAATCTGCATGACCCTAGTCTTGCTTCCAGTATTCAGACGATGTGCGCCAAGCTGTTGTTAAATCTGGTCGATTGTATCGTCAGGATCTCCAATGGTGAAGGTAACGAATCGTATCATGTCCTGTGAATGTATTTATTGCATCTGGATAGTTAGAGTAACTAAGGATTCATCTCTCTGTAACAGGCAAGATTCTCTTAATCAAGATTCTCGACACCTTCACCAACAAGTTCGCAGCATTGAACCTTGCTTTCCCGGGAATATTGAAGCAGACAGAACGAAAGAAGAATGGCGATGAGGCTGCGGAAGATGACTTTGACTTTGAAAAAGCACGGTCCATCCACACAGCATCGAGCTCGAACGACATTCAGGCGGACCCTGCCAAAGGTACGAGGATTGATCAATGTCCAAAGGGGAATTGGCTTGTGGATCTTGCTGCGGACGAAATGATCGCTAACATCCCTCGCGTATTGCTAGACGGACGATTCTTGTTCAAGAATCTGGTGGCTGGACTCAAAACAATCTTGGTCAACCTCAAGACCTTGAACGACCCTGCTGCAGGAGGAGGAACAAACCCTGTTGCACGTGAATTCGTTCAGGAGCAGTCAGAAATCTTTACGCGACTCTTCCAGGAGGGCATCAAATGCTTCGATTACTATACGCTAGACGGCATTGACAATGGCGCATCTGCTCCAAAGCCCACCAACGACAAGTCCAGCTTGGATGCTGCACCTACAGGCAGATTAGGACCGACATCCAAGGAGGAAAAAGAAACACTGGAACACTTTGCCCTTGTCTTTACAACCGCGGATCCAGCCATTTTCCAGGAGGTGTTCACATCGCAGATGGGGTTCTTGTTGGATCAAACCCTGCACAACATCTCTCTATTGCAGATACCCCAGTTCTTCCTAGCCAATGAGCATGTGTCGCAGAACTTTGCGGGCATCCTGTTCCGTTTTCTGGTGGATCGTCTTGACAAGTTGGGTGGAGAGGATCAGAACTACTCCTCAGTGATCCTGCGGCTGTTCAAACTCGCTTTCATGGCCGTAACGCTCTTCCCGGATGCAAACGAGAGTGTTCTACAGCCTCATCTTGGCACTATCATCATGGACTCGATCAAGTTGTCGGCAAAGGCAAAGGAGCCCGTCAACTATTTCATTCTGCTACGGTCTCTCTTCAGGAGTATTGGAGGTGGGCGGTTTGAGCTGCTTTACAACGAAGTCAAGCCACTATTGCAGGTGTTATTGGAGAGCTTGAACAGTCTACTCGCCTTGGCGAACAAGCAGCATATGCGCGAGCTATTTGTGGAGCTCTGTTTGACCGTGCCTGTTCGCCTGAGCGTCCTTCTGCCGTATCTGAACTACCTCATGAATCCTCTTGTACTGGCACTCCAAGCGAGCCAGGATCTTGTGAGCCAGGGACTTCGAACAATGGAACTTTGTATCGACAATTTGACACAAGAGTTCTTGGACCCTATCATGGCGCCTGTCATTACGG
>Ga0247824_10002131_pt1 | contig 11021 bp, 10 predicted proteins | sample 13C_PalmiticAcid_FD_194412 | JGI IMG/M metagenome (GOLD analysis project Ga0247824, IMG submission 194412) | Soil microbial communities from agricultural site in Penn Yan, New York, United States - 13C_PalmiticAcid_Day48 | ecosystem: Environmental > Terrestrial > Soil > Agricultural land...
AGTGTGAGGACGAGTTGCTCATCAGGCATAGCCACCACATAGGACACAAGTCTCTTCTCGCTTGCAATTTCCATTGTAACCACAGCTGCTGACTGAACCAATGGGTGTTCACTGAGACACGCCTCAATCTCACCGAGCTCGATTCGGAACCCTCGGATCTTGACTTGATGGTCGTTGCGACCAAGGAAGACTATGTTGCCATCTGAGAGATACCGTGCCAGGTCTCCAGTCTTGTACATTCGAGCACCTTTGTTTCCCGTAAATGGGTCTGGCAGGAATGCCTTGACTGTCAAATGTGGCCGATTGAGATATCCTCTTGCCACTCCGACTCCCCCAATATACAATTCTCCAATGGCCCCTAAGGGTACTGGTTGCCGGTGCTCGTCAAGGATATAGATGCGTTTGTTGGCGATAGGACGACCAATTGGTACAACATCGCCATCAAATCCTTGTGGACAACTCCATGCTATTGAGCTCACTGTTGCTTCTGTTGGTCCATAGTCATTCACGATCCTGCCCTTTGGAATCAATGGTTGCAACGTTCGAATCAATCCTGCTGGGATAGACTCGCCTCCTAATACCAATGTCAGAGTAGTGCGAATCTGTTGTAGATCTTTGGCTCCTTGGAATATCGCTGGTGGAAGGAGTGCTTGAGTGATCGAATTCTTGTCAAGGTAGTCCCATAGTTGTCTCTGGCTGTATCGGATAACATCAGGAATGATGTGAAGGCTTGCACCAGAGCACAGAGTTGAGAATATGTCCATAGCACATCCATCAAAGGCAAACGAGAAGAATTGTAATACGCGACTTGAAGCACGGATTCCATAGACATCACGTCGTGTCATGACTAGGTTAGACAAGCCTTGATGTTCAACCATGACGCCTTTGGGCTTGCCTGTAGATCCAGAAGTGTAGATGATGTACGCCAGATTGGATGAGGTCAGTCCCGGTACCTGCGGGTTGTTGAGTGTATTACCAGGTGCGACAATACTAAAATGTGATCAATAAAAGTTATCAGTTGGCATCAACGTAAGGAGTATCATGATTACATGGTCAAAGATTGCTACGTCATTAACAATTACCTCAAGCTAGATTCAGTATCCATATTTGGATCCACCACGGTCATGGAGGAGAGGATGCCTTCTAGTGTCTGTTGTCCAATGTGATCCGCAAGCAAGATGCTTGGACTAGCATCTAGTAGAATGTCCCTGAGACGCTCACTTGCATACGCTGGATCGAGAGGGACATATGCCCCTCCTGCCTTGAGAACAGCGAGCACCCCGACGATCATGGCAAAGGATCTTTCGACACAGATCGCCACAAGACTGTCAGGTTGAACTCCCAGTCGGATGAGATGGTGGGCAAGTCTGTTGGCACGCGCATTGACCTCGGAGTATGTCAGTGATTGTCCGTTGAATGACAGTGCAGTTGCTTCTGGAGTGAGTTCGACTTGCTGCTCAAAAAGATGGTGGATGCACAGATGATTGGAATAGTCATGTTGTGTGTCATTCCACTCTCCAAGTAAAAGATCACGTTCATCCTGCGAGAGTAGATCCACAGTCGTAACAGGTCGATCCACACCCATCACCATCGTCCGAAGCATCGAGCATAGATATCCAATGTGTCGCTTTGTGGTATCAGGATTGAACAAGTCCGGCGAGAAGAGCATGCTCCCTACAACCTCATTATTCTGTTCTTGGAGTTGCAACTCGAGTTCAACGGGGATTGGGGTATCAGAGTGAAATGATGCTTGGTTCCATCGGAGCGCAATCTGGATTAATGGCGAGCTGGTGAACTCGGCAATACTATCCAATGGAAAGCCTCGGTGATCCATTGAAGACAAAGCCGTCTTCTGCACGCGCTGAAGAAGTTGGGAGATATTTGGTTCGCCAGACAGATCCAGTCGTAGAGGTAAGATGTTGCTGTTGTGTGCCTGATGGTTGTTTTCGAGTCCACCTGGATCATCATGATGAAGTCCAACGACAATATCATCTTGTCTGGAGAGACGAGCGAGGACGGCGCTCCAGCCAGTCACCACGACCATGCAAAGATCCATGTCGTGCTCAATGGCAAGTTTCTTGAGCGACAGTGTCAAATGTGCATCAAGGAGAATTGGGATTTTTGATCCGTTGGTGGACCGATGAAAGGATCGAGGTCGATCAGTGGGTAGGTCAAGCATAACGGGGGCTCCGGCAAGAGTCTTGCTCCAGTATTCATAATGTGCCTGAAAGAGCGGTAGGCTCTCTTGTTGATAATAATCAGATGCTGCTGAGGAGGAGGGGGCGATGTCTCCACTATCGGAATACCAAGGTCAGCACGAGTGGTTAACAACATGAACGCAGCTCTTAGTAAACAACGTCCGATTTGACACGCGCCTTACCCAACAAGTAGTTGCTCCACAATGTCTTCATCAGAAATGGAGAGTTCTGCTGTGTTGTTCGCATTCGATGCGTGGGCGGGAGACTGGGCGGCTGGATCCAACATGCATGTTGTGGGACAATGGCAAAAAGAGTAGGTTGGTTATGTTAGGCCAAGCTGACCATTTCATGTACTTTTCTGTGTTGATAGCGGTTCCATTCTTACCGCCACGAGCACATTTAAACCCTGAGGGCTCGTTCATGGTGCGTTGTGCAGCGTCAGGAATGTCGGCCATCTATTAAGGTTGACCATGAGGTTATTTGCCAGAAGTTTAGATTGACGCAGGCAAAGACACAGTGCTCATGTACATACTTGGCTACCGTGCTCGGCCATTGGTGTTCGCGTCGGGAATGAGAGGGAAGGAGGAATGAAGAGGAATGAAGAGGAATGAAGAGAGAGGAGGAATGAGGAAAGGAGACGATCTGTCTCTTGCGAGAACCTGCAGGCTTGTGCAACAAAAGCTAGGGTTACACGGCTCACTGCCATGCAACAACCCCTAGGATCTATGTGGTTTCCCCTTGAGCTCAGGAATGCGGTTATTTTTTACCACCTTGCAGTGAATGCCTTGCCGAGTCTGAACGTTGGGCGTCAATACCCCTCGCTTTGTAAGCCATGACTGCAGTCCAACCCAACATAGCGAGCGAAAAGGGTGGAAGGCAAGGTCAGGATTTTGTCCAGAACGGTAGGGTCGTCGCCATGTGGCTACCTGGGATGACCAATGTGCTACGGCGGAGGACCGGATTGTTCCCATAGATGAGGGAGAATACCGAATGAAGGACGCAAACAAGGTCCCTCTCGTCTACCTCCCTCTTGTCCGACCTTGATGACAATGCATAGTGTACTGCTTGTCGATGGGGGGGAAGGGGACCCTGAGGAACGAGCTGATTGGTCGCATCGAACAGTGAGTCAGTGTGTGCACGATGAGAAGAGCCCTCTTCACTCTTCACAAACACACACACTCTCTGTGACCTTCCCTCGTGCCTCTCTCTGAACAACAACCGTCGCCCACCCTCACAATCGACATTGTCCTTCCCTCCATCACGGACTCCCTTCCTGAAAACCATCCGCTCGCCCCGATCCTCCCCATCATCGCGTTACAGATCCAGATGCAAACATTGACCGACCTGGCGAGACCGTCCCGACCTTTGTCGTCAGGCCCACTGTCAGATATGGACAACGCACGACAAGCAGCTTATGCTTTACAGCGACATCTTAGTGGCATCCGTCAATACTTGTGTTGGTAAGGCCGCATCGAGTCAGTTGTTATGTACCGCTGTTGTGCTATTCCCTGATGGCATGCCTTTAATCAGGCTTTTCTTTGTTGAAAAAGATAGACGCGGATACTCTGGCAAAGCATCAAATGTCACAGAATCGGATACTTCTTCATGGAGAATGGCCCCAGGCGTCAAGCGGTTCCCACAAGTATGGCGGCGTGTATGCAATGTGGGTCCCCTATTCAGTCTTTATCGTGCACAAGGGGGGCTTTCATCATAGGAGAACATCATTCAAAAAGTCGCCGAATGCCGATCTGCCCTCGTGAAAGGTCCACCGACACCCTACTCAGGAGCATGACTCTCCCAGAAAAAAATGCAGGAGGCCAAAGTCTACAGTGTCCATGTCTTGGCGGAAGCGTCCCAGGATCGATTGCAACAACTATTTCACGGAGGGATTATGCCAGAAGCTATATCAGATTCAAAACGAGTTGGACCGCAGTTCAACTTCATTCCCTCGACGCTCTTTTGGCGGCCGACGCTGCTGGCGAGGACTCTGCGACTGCCAGGCAACACATACTTGGCGCTGGGACACTTGGGCAAAGCAAAGATGGCACCGAATCGAGGACATCTCAACAAAGGAAATGACCCAGACGCCAAACTGTTCACACATGTATGACGACATGTGTACAAGACAATGCGCGCTTCCAACCAGGCGACACACCACTCTGAGAATCGCCGACCACCGATAGGCCCTCGTGAAGGCTCCATTGGTGCCTAGCCAAGTCCACATCTGTAGTGGCGACAACTCTGGAGGATTTATGTCTGGAAGAAAGGGGCGGGCGGAACGAGTCCCCCCTTCGTTCTGGAGACTGCAACCCAAGGCCTTTGTCGGGGCCAAGACCCGACATTTACTCCCTTGCCCACTCAAGGGACATACCAAACAATGGATCGACGAGCATGTTAGGTGAGCAAAGCCTCTGCTCCAAAGTCTCTCGCCCTAAAGGGGACACCAACCGGTTCGAATTGGCGATAATGAACCCTTCAGAACGGTCCACGCCATCACTTCCAGGACTTCCACTTTTTTATTGTCATCACAAAAATGTCGCCAAAACGTCCCACAAGGGTCAACCATGGATCAACACAAACATTATATTTTTTTGCATCTTTCTTCGCTACTCTACTACTTTGAATGACAGGCCTGGATATGGCTATAGGACGATGCTCGCTTCCTCTTCATCCACAATCCTACTGCCTGTCTCCGTTTGAGGATAGCCCTCTTGGCAATCCGTCCATGACGGACTGGGATCCTACCACCACAACAACCATGTCGATCGGATCGCATGCCTGCTGATGGCTTCAACGCAAGTCGATCCAGATGGTCAGCCCAGGCTTTGCTACGCATACAAGCCCAGAGTGCCTGTCGCTTCTTCTTCAGCTCTCGAGCTTCGCCACGAAGCCCTTCGAGGTTCAGCCTAGCCTCCTTCCAATGGAGCTCCCGGATCCATTGTTCCTTGGGTGAATGCTCCTCTACAATGACGACAGGTTTGCCTGTTTTGTTATGGTCGCCACGGAACGGCCAATAACGGGCATGGACACCATTTTCTACTTCTTCTTTCGCCCCATCGTCATCCTCATGGTGATCTCCGTCGTCGTCGTCGTCGTCGTCGTCAAGTTGATCTTCAGGGTGTTCCTCGCGCGCACGGGCTAGCTCCGATCGATATTTGATCATCCATTGATCGATTCTTTCGTCGTCCTCCTCTTCGGACATGACAGCCCTACGCGACTCGTCCAAGTCATTCGAGTCTCGTGTTGCGTTGATCCCTTGATGACCTTCAGGAAAGGTGCATCCGCCAATGGAAGGTGCATGAGCACGAACACGAATGGGAGGGCGACAAAGGTATAAGAAGGGCTGATGGATGTCCAAGGTATTGCTCGAGTTGGTGCTAGGGCTGGGACTTGAGTTCTGACTCGTGACCAGGTTACCAAGTTCTGAGGATGCATCATCCATCTCTGTGTCAGAAGACATTGCAACCCTTGGTCCTGACAACGAGAACTGGCTTCGAGGGGTTCCGTAGATGCTTGGTGCCGATCCTGTCGTGTATGACGTGTGCCCATTGTTCACGTTCCCAAGATTGTCCCGGTTGTCGTCGTTGTTATCACCATCGCTATCACCATTGTCATCACCTCCGTGGCCCGAGTGAGAATGGGAATGAAGGCGAGTACTATGGCAGCACGGCGCACTAGCGTAGTGATAATGTATTCCTCCTTGGAAATGGTTGATCACATTGTTCCCCATCGCTCGTTGGCGATGGTGCATCCTGACAGGTGTGCCTGGATTCCGGGCAGAAGGTATTGCAATTGAAGGGGTAGGGGTCTCTACACGAGAATGCTCGTTGTGGCGTAGAGGTGTAGTTCTGACACTGATACGACGATTAGAATAGGCGTCATCTGTCGTTCTCTCTCTACGTGTATTTGTTGTAGAAGTTGTGTCAGAGCCATCCGTATCGGCACCCGGGGTTTCCTGTGATGGCAACAGTGGTTCAGGGGACACCTGAACTGGTGCTGCCGATACTGGCAAAAGATCGTCACTTGTTCCGGTAGACGGTCGAGTCAGGGGTTCACGAATTAGTCGCAGCTGAGTTCGTGCCGCCTCTACGAGTTCATAGAATTGAGGTTGGCTGTAGGGCTGCCGAGAGGAGTTGCTATTTCCGGGCCATTCTGCATTGTTGTTGCTGTTCGGCACGGTCTCTTCCTCCATTTGCTCGTTTGGTTGGTCTTCCTCTTCATATTCGCAATCCTCGCCGCCATCATCTTGAGGTTGTGCACGGGCTTCATGCACATCCGCCCAAGTCGAAAAGAGTCGCTGGCCAGCCGTCCATCCGTACATTGTCCATTCTGTGTCGATCTCTTCTTCCTGGTCATCAGCGTCCATCCACCACGCCAGAGCTCTCTCTACTTCGGTTGTTTGCAATCCTTGAAACTCGTCCTTCACAGTGTCCAGGGTCAACAGGCCTGATCCCAGTTCAACTCGGAGTGCCTTTCCGATACGACGTGCACATTTTCGTTGGCGTTGCATGTGCTCAGCCATGCGAGGCATCACTCGGTCATGAACCACATCGGCAAACAAGGGCGGCAGTTCTGCGATCGACCGGAAAGTACGTCCTTGAAGGTGACGAATGGCATGTCGGTGGTCCAGGAGACGTTGGTGAAGGTCCCGACAAAGTGAAAAATGCAACAATGCGAGTTGTTCCCTGTAGGAGCTGTGCAGGGTAATAAATTGATCAGTCCAGCTCAATTCATCACCCTCATTCTCATCACCACCACTACCACTTCCACCGTTGTTATCGTTGTTGTTGTTGCTGTTGTTATCGCCATCGTCAGCGCCATGACTCCCAAAGATACTGGAGATTCTGCCGTCAGAGTCCTCAGGAGATGTCCTATTCACGTTGGTGTTGGTGTTGGCGTTACTGCCGTCATTCGCATTGTCGCTACCGTTGTCTTCTCGTGGCAATCCACTGGTCATGCTTTCATTGGGAACACCTTCTTCGTCTTGGATGCCACCATTGCTTTCATTGCTTCCTGGGGTCTCTCGAGGCTGAACCAAACATCCCTGAGATGGCTGACCTTGTTCCACTCCTTGGTTCTGATCCTGATCCTGGCTTTGGTTCTGGCTACGGCCCTGGTTTTGAAGCTCTAGGCTCCGGTAGTGTTCCTCTAGGACTGATCGCATGGACGGAAACAGGACAGTGATACGAGGTCGATGGTGATCGACAGATGTCTGTGCTCTCGCAAGAGACGCATTCGAAAAGGGAACAGGAATTGCTGTCGCACGATGGTGGCTGTGGCGACGGCGGTGTTCTTGTTCTTGTTCTTGTAGGCACCGTTGTGGAGCAAGATGCGACATTGAAATACCATCCATGGTGGTGGCAGGAGGGTTGCTACAACAGGGTTGGCTTTGTATCTCTTGTGCAAGACTTGGACCGGTATCGGGAACGCGAGCCAGAATTGAGGGCAGTGTTGTGGCTGGAGGAGTCGAGGTTAAGGTGGGAGGGGGCACAGGAAAGGGAGTGGCAGAAGTGTGAACGGAACCAAAGGAAGCACTGGCCCCAGTACCGGGGATGTGTGGGTGTGAATGCACCGCAGGGCCTCTCCCGCCACTAAAACGGGGTGTACCGTGCGTTGCAAAGGCGTGTCGCACTGCAGAGAACAATAGGGGAGCCGAGTCAGATCCACATCTTTCAACCTCTTTCAACATTCACTCAAGTAACTTGCAAATGGGATACCCTTACCTCGACGCCAGAAACTTTTCTTCTCCTTCTTGCCTTCTCCACTGCCATTGTTATCGCCATCATCACTGCCACCACCAACTCCTCGCTCTCTTCTTCCCCCTTGCATCCTAAGGGTCTGATGGCGCTTCCCGCTGCCTAGGAACGGCCGTCTCCTGATCCACCGCCAGGAAGAAGCAGCCCTAAGCGTCGTTGGAGGGTGGTCCTCGGTTTGGTGTCTTCTCCCCGGTATCTCCATGACATTGCCACCATGACGATCCTTTGTTCTTGTCATGTTTGTCCTTCCCACTCGGTTCTCTTTGATGTGAACGTTCACTTGCGTCAAACTGAAATGGATGTGTGGTAACTCGTACGCTGTAATATTGCCGGGTGTGTGTGTGTGTGTGTTTTGTGCGAGCGTGTGCTTGTGTGTCAACCAACTGAGCGTAGGACTTAGGAGAGAGTAAATGGTGTGGGGAATGGTGGAAGGAGAGCTTCTTTTTTTTTTTTTTTTTTTGTCGCGCGGTGAAATGTGCACTTTGTGAATGTTTTATAGATCTCCAAGGATCCAAAGCGAGAAAAATGAAGCTCTACAACAAGTAGACACACATCCAAAAGAGCACAATGAACGGGTAAAGGAAAAAGATCATCGTCGTCGCGTCTACTTCGGAGGGTATATCACAGACAGACTGTCCGTGTCCCGTGTGCGGTATTTTTCTATCATTTGGAGGCTTTCCCTGCAGTGTAACCACAAAAAAGGGTCTTTGAAAACAACGGCTCGGGTCTTTGTGGCAGCAAAAATCATGATCACGGTATTCCTCCGTTACAATTCCCAAGGGGGGGTCTTCTGCTCCAAGCTCTTTCAAAGCAACACACGCTCACGTTCAATCGACAATGGCCTTTCATGTTCGATGGTGGTGGATGAGGCCTCTCTCTCTTCCTCTCCTTGTCGTTTATTGCATCGTCACTTTTTTTTTTTTCCTTGACCGACGTCTAAAAGTGGGGACTTGAGTCCACAACGATGGGATAACCTTCCTCCTCGCCAATAGAGGCTAGTGCCCTTGTTTGTCATCGAATCGAGTTCCTACAGCTCTTCATTTTTTTTTGTTTTCTTTTCTTCTGTTCTTCATGATCCAACGAACCTTGCTATATCTCCCTCATTTTTCTGTCGGTTCCTATCGGCGAAGTCGATCTGGACGATCATTGTCTCGATGGTCTCCTCCTCCAGGCTGCTGTCCTCCAGGCGCCTCGCCAAAACGAATGATGAAATCCCGAGCCATAGTGTAACCGCGTGCGACTGCTGGGGGGATCTGAGGGTTACCAGCGGCAGGTACAAACAAATTGTCGAGGCGAGCCCGAATCAACGCAAATGCTGTTCGAGTATGTAGCGAAAAGTAATAGCGGAAGCGCAAGAAGTTGGCGTATACAATGGGTGACAAGAGGGATGATTGGAACCTGTTGGGTAAAGAGAACAAAAGAAGTGCCGATCAGTCTTTTTTCTTCCTTGCGTCCAAAAACTCGCACTCCCTTGGTAACATGCCCTGAAACTTACGTGATGGCGCCAAAGATCAATGAGCCCATAACACCGACCACCTCAATGTAAGCAACAAACGCCATGGCTCCTGCATGGTTCACTTGGGTCCAGACCTGGAGATTGCGTGAGAAGGCATTGACCTTGTTATAAATAGGGTCTGTCGTGCCAGCAGGTGGCTCAGGGAAGAGAGCTGGCAGAAAGTTGGTCCTGATGTAATTGAGCGAGTTGAAGAACGCAAAGACTGCGAACGGGATAAGTGGGGCTACGTGGCAGGAAAGAGGATGAGCGATTGAGTGAGTTGCCCCATGTCCATGTCCAGCATCCAGAGCGTTGGTTCGTTTGTCCTCACTAAGCGTTCATTTACCGAGCATTGGTGTCGATCTCCACCAAAAGATAGCCATCAAGAAGTACTGGACATTCTCCTAGAAAAGGTAGATCGCACCATGGAAGGTGGAAGGTGTCAGTCGGCTGTGTCCTGGGGAACCGGATGTACACTCAGCACAATAACATGAGGGGGGGAAGGGGGTAAAGTTTTTACCTCAGCGAAGAGTTTCTGTGCAAACTCTGTTGTGAATTGGATGTTCTAAAGTAATCCATGGACGAAAAAGAGAAAAAAGTGAGCGGCATGCAATCGCGCGTGGCAACGTGGCCCACTGACAATACAGATTTTTTTGCCAAGAAGCCAAGACGGCAAGTTGATAACTCTGCCCCGACTTGTGCATAGTCCGTTGTGTCCCACCCCCCATCCCTCTAAAGTCTCCTTTTCCCCCGCTGACGTTGCTCCAATACGATCCATCGAAAAAGGGTGAGAGACGAACATAGAACGCGCCATTTTGCGTCGTCGCCACCGGTCCAAGTCCTGTCCAAGTCCTGTTCCAGCCGTTGTTTGTTGTCGTTCACGCCCCATCCCCTTTCTTTGTCAGCAGTGCATGTGGTTCCTGTAGAGTCGTTGTCTCAAAAAACGAGTATTTACTTGCCAACCGAGACGACTTACAGGGAAAGACTTGTACACGACCACACCGTAGCTGACCATGGCTCCAAAGAAGGCTCGCGTAAACCAGTGCGCTCCGCTCTTGTGGCTAAAAGTGATCCAGTATGGCACGTACATCGCCGTGCTAACCAGCATAGTGACATGACCTAACCACCAAATGAATTGAGGACTCTTGAAAGAGGAATCGAATCAGGACCCGGGAGGAAGGATGAGTTTTCGTGTCAGTAACAGTGCCTGATCAACCCCTCAGGCTTGAGCGTCGACACACTTTGCAACACGCGCTCGGCCGAGATTGCAACGAACGAGACGAGACGAGACGGGACGATACGAAACGAGACGAAGGGCAAGGGACAGACGAAGGAGAGGGGGAGAAGGGAATAAAGAAGAGGTATGTTACCTTGGCGAGTGTCTTCAGGCGGTCGCTCCGGCTTACTGTAGGAGGCATAGCGTGTGATAACTGTGAATGGGGCGGTAAAAGGAGAAAGAAGGGACTTTGGTTGACTCGCAGGCGATGAGGATGAGTTGCGAGCTTGCTGCGAGCAAAGGATAGAAAGAGAAGGAATGGCGAAAGAGTGGGAGAAGGTGGAGGGAAGAGAGAG